>Ga0116229_10000025_pt1 | contig 133134 bp, 123 predicted proteins | sample S1TSphgellanicum_3_FD_87313 | JGI IMG/M metagenome (GOLD analysis project Ga0116229, IMG submission 87313) | Host-associated microbial communities from peat moss isolated from Minnesota, USA - S1T2_Fc - Sphagnum magellanicum MG | ecosystem: Host-associated > Plants > Peat moss > Unclassified...
CAGGGGGCGAGGATGCCGGTCAGCGTGCCGGGACTGCGCGTGTCGATCGCCGCGATCGCCGAGGCCTGAACCGCCTGCGCGCAGCGCGAGCCGCGCTCATGTCGCTCGGGGAATGACCGGAATCTGCAGGAAGGATTGGCGATCGCCGCCGCCGTGAATGAGATGGAGACCGGCGTTGCGGGTCGGCAGTGGTGGGAGCGGGCGCATGAACGCCAGCAGACCCGAGGGCGCTCGTGTCGCCGTCGGCGGGGTGAACTCGCGCCCCGCGATCGTCAAACGCAACTGCTCGCCCGCATGAAAGATCTCCGACGCGGGCATGATCGCGATGTCGACGGGCACGACGTCGCCAGGGTGGAGCGGCTGCGGCTGGTCGAATGACTGGATCGGCACGAAGTCCGTGGACAGTATCGGATCGAGTTGTCGCAGAGAGACCCTGAGGCGACCATGCGCGCCGGCGGGCGGCACCGGGAAATACTGTTGCGCACTCTCCTGGTCCGGCACGAGCAGGTTGCCGGCCGCGTCCAGCTTCTCGACCAGCACGAAGAGATCCGCGTCGCTGGCGTCCTTCGTCTCGACCCAGAGGTGCGCCTTGAGATATCCCGTCAGCTGGGTGTCGGCGGCGAAGCGGTAGGTGAAGACGGCCTGGCCGCTGGTGGCGGGGTAGCTCGCCTGCACGGGCGTGGTGACCGCGGTCCGTTGGAGTTCCTCGTCGGCGGCAAGATACAGGCGCTCGTACTGCGTCTCCGTCAGCGGCCAGCTCGTGTACGGCACATTCAGTCGGTCGGTCCCGCCTGGATCCAGAATCGCCGTCCGCACGACCGGGGTGTTCTGCCACCCGTTGTCGGCGCCGCGAAGGAAGTAGTCGAGGAACGTGAGCAGGTCCGCTTCGTTCGCCGGATCGTACTGGTCGGTCCACTCCTGCCGGTTGTCGACCCGCAGCCATTTGTCGGTGGATCCCAGTCGGCGAAAGCCTTCGAAGGTCCCCATCCGGTGCAGATCGGTTACGACGTCGGTGACGACGTAGGCGGGAACCGTGATCGACTCCAGCTTTGCCGCCTTGTCCTGCCAGTACGCATCCAGCAGCGGGTGCGCGTTCGCCGTGGTGTCAGGTCGCTCGACGCGCGCCGCACCGGCGAGGTGATCGAAGACGCCGGCGAGGAATGCCACGTTTGGAATGCCGCCCCACATCAGATTCTGTCGGTACACATCGCTCATCCCGTTCCATGGCGCGATCGCGGACAGATGAGGCGGCTTTGTCTCGGCGATGAACCATTGCGCGATCGCCAGCCAGGAGGTCCCGTGCAGCGCCACCTTGCCGGTACTCCACGGCTGTTGCGCGATCCACTCGATGACGTCGTGGCCGTCCTGCCCGTCGACGCTACCCCAGGCATGGATATCGCCCTCCGACTTGCCGGCGCCCCGGGCATCGGGGTTGACCACCGCATAGCCGTGGGAGACCCAGAAGCCGGCGTCGGGTCCTTCACTCTTGGAGAGGCCGGTGACCTCGCTCGGGTCAACGCCCGACTGGACGTCCTGCTGCGGTATCGTCTTGCCGTACGGGCTCCACGCCACGATCGCCGGCACCTTGCCGTCGCCGACCGGACGCAATACGTCAGTGTAAATGGTGACGCCATCGCGCAGCATGACCGGAACGTCGCGCTCCCAGCGGATATCGCAGGGCAGTGGCCTCGTCGCCGGCGGGAAGAGCGCGCCGGCCTGGAGAATGCTGCTCCGTCGGCCGAACGCATAGTCGGCCGGCACCGGGCTGGCGGGAGCGAACGCCACCTCCCAGTCCGACGGGTACGCGCTGGGTCGGGTGGATACGGAGGGTAACGCGGCTGGCACCGCGCGGCGCGCGGGCGACGCGCCGATGTCGATCGTCCGACCCTCGGGCGAGTTGTCTGGTTTCACTCCGATCCCCCCGCCCGCACGAGGTCTTGTCGCCCCGGCGCTGGCATGTTGTTGCGTTCGTGACGTGGCGCGGCGAGCACGCGGTGAACGCGGTGGATTACCGGTCCGCAGGGTACGCAACGCAAGCTTCGATCCGCCTGCACGGGCCAGTGCCGCTGATAGGAAGGCTGCCTTTGTAGCCACACTTCACATCGGCTAGCTTTCGCGCGATGCCGCAGCCGGAGATCCCCGATGTCACGAAGGCGCTCGCGCTCGCTCATGACCTCCGCGAGCTGATCGGGCGGGTAATGCGTCGCCTCCGCGAGGAGGTGCGCCCGGGCGAGTTGACGCTCTCGCAGATGTCGGCGATCGGCCGGCTCGATCGCGAGGGGCCGGCGACGGTCACGACGCTGGCGCGCGCCGAGGGCGTGCGGCCGCAGTCGATGGGGGCGACGGTCGCCGCGCTCGAGGACGCGGGGCTCGTCCGCGGGGCGCCCGACCCCGCCGACGGGCGACAGACGATCCTCGCGCTGACGCCAGCGGCCCGCGCGATGGTGAAAGCGAACCGCGCGGCGCGCGAGGACTGGCTGGCCCGTACGCTCCGCGCGACGCTCTCGCCGCGCGAACAGGAGCAACTCGCCGCCGCCCTTCCGCTGCTCAAGCGCCTCATCGACCCCTGACCGGACCGACCCGCATGCCCGTCACGACGCCGCCCTCGCGAGGGGCGGGGACGTTCCGATCCCTCCGCGGGTTCAACTACCGCGTCTGGGCGATCGGCGCGGTCGTCTCGAACATTGGCACCTGGATGCAGCGCACCGCCCAGGACTGGCTGGTGCTCACCCAGCTCACGCACCACAACGCGACCGCCGTCGGCATCGTCATGGCGCTGCAGTTCGGGCCGCAGCTCCTCCTCCTGCCGATCACCGGCTACACCGCCGATCGCCTGGATCGGCGTCGGATCCTGCTCGTGACACAGGCGTCGATGGGCGTGCTCGCCCTGGGCCTGGGGATCCTGACGATCTCCGGGGTCGTGCAGCTCTGGCACGTGTATGTCTTTGCGTTCCTCCTTGGCTCCGTCGCGGCCTTCGACGCCCCGGCGCGCCAGACGTTCGTCGCCGATCTCGTCGGCGAGACGGACCTCGCGAATGCCGTGGCGCTCAACTCCACCTCGTTCAACGGCGCGCGACTGGTCGGGCCCGCGGTCGCCGGCCTCCTGATCGCGTCCGTCGGTACGGGCTGGGTCTTCCTCATCAACGCGGCATCATTCGGCGCCGTGCTCGTCTCGCTGGGCATGCTGCGCGTCGGCGACCTCCATCGCGCGCCGCGCGCCGTCGGGACCCGCAGCGGCCTGGTTGACGGGTTTCGCTATGTCTGGCGCCGTCCCGATATCCGCGCCGTCCTCGTCATGCTCTTCCTGATCGGCACGTTCGGGCTGAACTTCCCGATCTTCATCTCCACGATGTCGGTCAGCGTCTTTCACGGGGGCGCCCGCCAGTACGGGCTCCTGACGTCGACGATGGCGATCGGGTCCGTCACCGGCGCGCTGCTCGCGGCGAGACGCGGCACGCCCCGGCTCGGCATCCTGCTCGTCGGCGCCGCCCTTTTCGGCGTCGGTCTGACGCTCGCCGCGGTGATGCCGACTGCGGCACTCTTCGGCGTCGCCCTCGTCCTCGTCGGCACTGCCGCGCAGACGTTCACGACGACCGCGAACAGCACGGTGCAGCTATCGACCGAGGCGCAAATGCGCGGGCGCGTGATCGCGATCTTCTTCGCGATCGCGCTCGGCACAACCCCCGTCGGTGCGCCGATCGTCGGATGGGTCGCCGACACCTTCGGCCCGCGCTGGGCACTCGCCGTCGGCGCGGCCGCCGGTTTTGGCGCGGCCCTCGTCGGCATACATTACCTCGCGACGTACCGGCGCCTGCGCCTGCGCATTGCCGCCGGGCGCCCCCGCCTCACCATCGACGACGTGGACCCGCGCATGATCGCGGGGTACACGCCGCCGGGGTAACCGCCGGTCTCGCCACCGGCGAGTCTTCAAGGACGCCGTCGTCGTCGCGCCGCACCCGCAGGTCGAGGTCGACGTCGTCGCCGACAACCCGGGGCCGACGCTCCTCCTCTGCCATCAGCGGATGGATATGGACTACGGCTTCGTAATGCTGATCCGATACGCCTGGCGGTACCGGTGGTCAGTCGCACGCACCCTCCAAGGAGACCCCCCATGCATGACGGCACTGCGCTGCTCGTCGCACTGGCCCTCACCGTCTCGCAGGCGAGCGCTGGCGCCCAGGGATCGCCCGCATCGACTGCCACTTCCGTCAGCGCCTCGACGACGCACGCGCCTCCGGCGAGGCCTCGCGCCCGCGACCTGGGTGTGCCCTTTGAGGGAACGCCCGGCATGCTCAACGCGATCACGGACGTCCCGGGGGTCGAAGTCGGGTTCACGACGCTGATCTCGGGCGATGGCAAGGGGCCGTTCGTGGTCGGACAGGGCCCGGTGCGCACGGGGGTGACGGCCGTGCTGCCGCGCGGCCGGCACTCCAAGGATCCGGTCTTCGCCGGGTTCTTCTCGCAGAACGGCAACGGCGAGATGACCGGCAGCGAATGGCTGCAGGAAGGCGGTTTCCTCGAGGGGCCGGTGATGATCACGAACACCCACAGCGTCGGCGTCGTGCGCGATGCCGTGATCGCGTGGGAGATCCGGCACTCGGCGGAGCAGGAGCCGAAGGGCGTCGCCGAGTATCCGTGGTCGCTGCCGGTCGTCGCGGAAACGTTCGACGGCGGCCTCAATGATGTGAACGGATTCCACGTGCACCCCGAGGACGCATTTCACGCGCTCGACGTCGCGGCGAGCGGCCCGGTCGCCGAAGGGAATGTCGGTGGCGGGACGGGGATGCGGTGTTTCGGCTTCAAGGGCGGCACGGGGACGGCGTCGCGCGTGCTGAGCGCCGCGCAGGGCGGCTACATCGTCGGCGTGCTCGTCCAGTGCAACACCGGTCAGCGGAGCCAGCTCCGCATCGCGGGCATCCCCGTGGGGCAGCTCGTCACCGCCGCGCGCACACCGGTTGGCGATGGATTCCCGGCAGATCCTGATCGCGACGTCGGCTCGATCATCATCGTCGTCGCGACCAATGCCCCGCTGACGTCTCGGCAACTCGATCGACTCTGCAAGCGCGCGACGCTCGGCCTGGGCCGCGTCGGTGGCACCTCCGGCGATGGGTCGGGCGACATCTTCCTGGCCTTCTCCACCGCGAACCCGCTCGCGGACGACATCGGCATCGAGACCCCGGGCGCGCCACGCGGACCCTCGAGTACCGTCGCGCACATCGACATGCTCTTCAACGACGCGATGGACCCGCTCTTCCTCGCCACGATCCAGGCGACAGAGGAGGCGATCGTCAACGCACTGGTCGGCGCCGAGACGATGGTCGGCCGGAACGGCCGCACGCTGCAGGCGCTGCCGCACGACGAATTGCAGGCGCTGATGCGGCAGAAATTCAGCCCGGCTGCGTGGTAACTACTGCGTCGCTACTGACTCGAAACGCGAAACGTCCAGAGCGACAACCAGGCGACCCGCGTGGCGGCGGCGACGCCGTCGGGGCTCGCGACCTACACGCCCTTTTCGGCGAGCAGGGCCATGAACTGCGTTGGCTCCGTCAGCCCGAGGAGCCGGGTCGGCACGTCGGCTTCCTTGGAGAACTGCGCGATCTTGCCGAGGACCGGCAGGTACTGATTGGAGACCTCGAGCGGCGGCGCGACGATCAGGAAGAAAAAGAAGACGGGCTTCTCGTCAATCGCCTTGAAGTCGACACCGGCTGGCTTGCGGCCGAACGCGACGCGGAGCTTGGAGACGACCAGCGATCGACAGTGGGGGATCGCGATGCCACGGCCGATGCCCGTGGAGCCCAGATTCTCGCGCCGCTTCAGCATCTTGAACAGCATGCCCTCGGACTTTTCATCGAGCTTGAGGAGCCCGATCAACTCCTTCAGTATGTCGTCCTTGGTCGCGCCTTTCAGCTCGAGCTGGATCGCGTCTTCAGAAAAGAATTCTCGCAGTTCCATGACGCGGTAACGTAGGTGGACGGCCAAGTCGTGTCAAACCTTGCGTTTGCAGCCCTTTCCCGTCGCCGTTAGCTTGGATGTTGATGCGCGCTCCCTTCCCGTTTCCCGTCGCCCACTCGGTGCCGCTCTACCTGGCGCCGATGGCGGGAGTGTCGGAGTCACCCTTTCGTCGACTCTGTCGCTCGTTTGGCGCCGATGTCGTCGTCACGGAGTTTCTCTCCGCCGAGGGGATTCGACGCGAGAACCCGGCAACGATCGCGAAACTCCGGTTCGGCGCCGATGAGCGCCCGATCGGCGTGCAGATCTTCGGCGCCGATCCCGCCGCGATGGGCGAGGCGGCGGCGCTCGTCACCGATCTCTTCCAGCCGGAGTTCGTCGACATCAACTTCGGCTGTCCCGTCAAGAAAGTCGTGCGGCGGAACGGTGGCTCCGGGTGTCTCAAGGATCTTGGCCTCGTCGAGCAGGTCATTCGCTCGGTGGCGCGCGCTACGCATCTGCCGGTCACCGTCAAGGTGCGCAGTGGCTGGAGCGAGGAGATGCGTGACCCGGTCACGATCGCCCGCCGGTGCGAGGATGCCGGGGCGCGGGCGCTGGCACTGCACCCGCGCACGCGCGCCCAGATGTACACGGGCAGCGCTCGCTGGGACGAAATCGCCGCTGTCGTCGACGCCGTCGAGATCCCCGTGATCGGCAACGGCGACATCAAGACCGCCGAGGATGCCGCGCGGATGCATCGCGAGACGGGATGCGCGGCCGTGATGATCGCGCGGGGCTCCTTCGGCCAGCCGTGGATCTTCACGCAGGCGCGGGCGCTGCTCGACGGCGCACCGATGCCGCCCGCGCCGCCGGTTCGGGAGCGGTTCGCGATCGCGATCCGTCATGCGCGCATGGCCGCCGACTTTGAAACCGATCCCAAGGGGGCGGCGATCGAATTTCGGAAGCACCTCGGCTGGTACGTGAAGGGGTTGCCGGGCTCCGCCGAGCTCAGAAAGCGGCTGCACGCGGTCGACGACTTCCGCGAGGTCGAGGGTCTCTTCGCCGAGTTCCTCGCCGATGCGGATCGGCCCGCCGATGTGCAGCCGGCGACGCTGGCCGTGGTGTGATCCGCGATCGCGTCCTGGCGCTCCTTCGGCAGGTCGCCGATGGAACGCTGGCGCCGGACGGAGCGCTCGACGCGCTGTCCGCCGCGCCGACCGAGTCGCTGCCGTTCGCCTCGATCGATCATCATCGCGCGCTGCGGCAGGGATACCCCGAAGTCGTCTACGCGCCCGGGAAGAGCGCCGAGCAGATCGTCGCGATCGCCGAGCGCCTGGCGGCTCGCGGCGAGGGGTTTCTGGTGACGCGTGCCGACGCCGAGCGCCGGTCGGCGATCGGCGCGCGGTTTTCCGGGGTCGAGCTCGATGCGAGCGCGCGGACGGCGTATCTCGCGCCGGAGCGTCCGGCGCCGGCGGGGCGGGGAAGGATTCTGATCGTCACGGCCGGCACGAGCGACGGCGGCGTGGCGGACGAGGCGGCGGTGACCGCCCGCGCACTTGGCAATGATGTCGCGCGCGCCAACGACGTCGGCGTCGCGGGCCTCCACCGCATCCTCGAGCAGGGCTCGGCGTTGCGACGCGCGAGCGTCGTCATCGTGGTCGCCGGGATGGACGGTGCCCTCCCGTCCGTCGTCGGCGGTCTCGTCGCCGTGCCGGTGATTGCCGTTCCGACGAGCGTCGGCTACGGGGCCAGTTTCGGCGGCGTCGCCGCCCTGCTCGCGATGCTGAACAGCTGCGCCGCGGGTGTCACCGTCGTGAATGTGGATAACGGATTCGGCGCGGCAGTCGCCGCATCGCGGATCACCCACGCGTACGCAGAATGTGCTGGAGACGCGAACGGTAAATGATTGGCTGCATGCGATATATTGCCTATCGCATCAGAGTGAACATAAGCGCATATTTGTGATACAAGGACGAGCATCCGCTTGACTTCAGCTGCGGGATGATTATCTTGGTCACGTCGGGGGCGAACTAGGCTCGACATGTGTCGTGAACTCGGTGTCGCGTGCCCAGGTCCTCGAGCACCTGGTAAAACACTCGGGAAAAAATCACAAAAGCCAACAACAACATGGCTCTGGCTGCGTAACTTCGGTTGCGCGCCTTGCCGCTGTGGAAGCCCGCCCGGGGCGGCTGCAGTGGTATCGCAAATCTGGGCTAGCTGACCGTCGCGCCTTCCGGCGGATGGCGAAATTCTAGAGGGCTTGTCCGGCAGTGGGCCGCTCACTGGCCAGCGGCCGGAGACCTCAATCAGTGAGCTACGCACGTAGACGCGCTGAGCGATCGTCGGCATGGACCGGGGGGCAGTACCCCGCGCCTCCACTGTAGCACCGACGGAGTAGCACCGACGGCATGACGGACAGGAACGGGTCGGCCCACGCGGGCCGGCCCGTTTTTTTGCCCCCGTAGCGATCCGTCGTCTCTGGCATGATGGGGCGCGGTGGGTGCCGGCCCGATCGAGTCTCCGCCCTCGTCCGCCGGCGGCGCGACCGCGCGCCGCCGCCCTCGTCGTCGCCCTTCGTCCTGTCGGCGCATAGATGAAACAGTGGGGAATCGCCACCAAGGTTGCCGCGACGATCTCGGCAATCGCCCTTCTCGGTGTCGGCCTGGTCGCCGCGCTGACCGTCCGCTCGAATCGACAGGCGATGATGGCGATCGAGCTCGGGGCCGCCGCCGATCGTGTCACCAGCAACGTCGCTCTCGCGCGAGAGCTCCTCGATGCGCGGTTTCCCGGCCCGTGGCACCTTGTGCCGACCGCACCGACCGACCCGCTGCTCCGCATCTTCAACGGCACCGGTCGCCAGGATCTGTACGCCGAGGACGTGCGCCTCCCGTCGGAGCTCTACAAGGGCCCGGTCCGCATTCGCGACAACGCCGACGTCGAACGGACGCTGCTCGAGATCGACAGTCTCGCCGGCATCGAGCTCACGATCGCCCAGCGCATTCCGGCGGAGCGGTCGACCGATCCGGCGATCGGCGACGCGACGGCCGGACGGGCCCTGCGCATTGCCACGACCGTCTCCCGGACGTCGCCCTCCGGCGAGTCGGCGCGCCAGCTCCTGACGATCATGCCGATGCGGGATCCGGGGACCGGCGCCGCCGTGGCGGCTGCCCCTGCGATTGCCTCCGGCCAGACGTACGACGGGCGTGCGGTGATCGGCGGACAGGATCGCTGGACGCACTACGAGCCGGTCGTCGGTCCGGATGGAACGACGATCGGGATCCTCTACGGCGGGCTGGCCCTCGCGCCATTTGCCGCGCGGTGGGATCACGTCTCGACGACTCTCGGGCGCTCGACCGCGCTCGCGGCGCTGCTCACGATCTGCCTGGCGATGCTCGCGCTGCACCGCGTGACCGTCCTCCTGCTGCGCCCATTGCGCACGATCCGGGCGGCGGCCCTCCAGATCGCCGCGGGGCACCTCGGCGCGCGCGCCGGGATCGCGAGCGGCGACGAGGTCGGGCTCGTCGGTCGCGCGTTTGACGACATGGCGGCGCAGCTCCAGAGTCTCAACGAGCGGATGGTCGTCTCGGCCGAACAACTGACCGCCTCGAGCAAGCAGGTCGACGCGGCGGCGTCGGCCGCGGCCGTGGCGACGCAGCAGGTCGCGAGCTCGATCGGCGAGGTCTCGCTCGGGGCCGCCGAGTCGGCCGCGCGCGTCGAGGAAGCGACGAAGCAGGCCCACGCGGCGCTGGCACATGTGCGGTCGATCCAGGCGGAGGTCGAACGGGCATTGCTCGAGGCCGGGGCGACGGCCGCCCTCGCCGGCGACGGGCACCGGCTGATTGCGCGCAGCCTGAGCGTGACGGACGGCGTCCGCGATTCGGTCGGTCGCGCCCGGGGCGTCATGACGGAGCTCGAGCAGCAGGCGGAGCAGATCCAGTCGATCGTGGCGATGATCAAGCGGATCGCGTCGCAGACGAACCTGCTCGCCTTGAACGCGGCGATCGAGGCGGCGCGCGCCGGCGACGCGGGGAAGGGATTCGCGGTCGTCGCGAGCGAGATTCGCTCCCTCGCCGACGAGGTGCGCAAGTCGTCCGAAAGCATCGGCGAAATCGTCACCGAGACGAAGCGGCGCACCGCCAATGCGGCGTCACTGATGAGCGCCGTCGATGCCGAGACCGAGGCCGGTTCGCTCGCCGTGCGCGAGAGTGATGAAGCGTTCCGCAACATCAGCACCGCCGTCAGCCACCTGAGCACGCAGATCACCGCGATCAAGGGCGCCGCCGAGGGCGTCGGCACCGCGGTCGGCCACCTCGACACGGCGATCGCCGGGGTCGCGGCGATCGCGCAGGAAAGCGCGGCGACCAGCGAGGAAGTCTCGGCGCTGGCCGAGGAGCAGACGGCGACCCTCAGCGAGATCACGCGCGAGATCCACGAGGTCTCGAACATGGCCGAGGAGCTGCGCGCAGTCGTCAGCAGCACGCAGACCGGGAACTGGGCGGCCACGGCAACGCGGCCGATCCCGTTCCCGACACCGGTGCCGATCGCGGCCGACTGAGCCGACGTCGTCCCCCCCGTGCGTGGGGGACCGCCGTCAGTGGCGCGGGTGGGCCAGTGCGGCCTGGGCGGCGGCGAGGCGCGCGACGGGCACGCGGTACGGCGAGCACGAGACGTAGTCGAGGCCGATCCGGTGGCAGAAGGCAACCGACCTGGGCTCGCCGCCGTGTTCGCCGCAGATGCCGACCTTGAGCGTCGGCCGCACGGCGCGTCCGGCCTCCATGCCCATCCGGATCAGGGCGCCGACCCCCGCTTCATCGAGTACCTGAAACGGATCGTCGGCGAGGATCCCGCGCTCGAAGTACGTCGGGAGGAACCGGCCGGCGTCATCCCGCGAGAGGCCGAGCGTCGTCTGCGTCAGATCGTTGGTGCCGAACGAGAAGAACTGCGCCTGGCGCGCGATCTCACCCGCCGTCAGCGCCGCGCGCGGCAGCTCGATCATCGTCCCGATCAAATAGGGCAGCTCGACGTCCATGCCGCCCAGCACCTGCTCGGCGACGCGCTCGAGGATCGCCCGCTGGTTTTCGAACTCGGTGTGCGTCGCCACGAGCGGCACCATGATCTCCGGCCGCACGTCGACGCCGCGCCGTGCTGCCCGCACCGCGGCCTCGAAAATTGCCCGCCCCTGCATCTCGGTGATCTCGGGGTACGTGATCCCGAGCCGGCAGCCGCGGTGCCCGAGCATCGGATTCGTCTCGCGGAGCCCATCGACGATCCGGTTCAGCTCATCGCGCGAGAGATGCAGCGACCGCGCGAGCAGCTTGCTCTCCTCGCCCCCGTGCGGCAGGAACTCGTGGAGCGGCGGATCGAGCAGCCGGATCGTCACCGGCAGGCCGTCCATGGCGTCGAAGAGCCCCTCGAAGTCCGAGCGCTGCATCGGCAGCAGCTTCGCGAGTGCGCGCCGACGGCCCAGTTCGTCGTGGGCGACGATCATCTCGCGCATCGCGGTGATGCGGTCGCCCTCGAAGAACATGTGCTCCGTCCGGCAGAGCCCGATCCCCTCGGCGCCGAACCCGCGCGCGATGCGGGCGTCGCGCGGCGTGTCCGCGTTCGCGCGGACGCGCAGGACCCGGACCTCGTCGGCCCACGCCATCAGCCGGGCGTACGCCTGGTAGACCGGGGCCTCGTCGGGGCGGAGCGTCCCGTTGGTCACGCGCACGACTTCGCTCGGCACGGTCGGCAGCTCGCCCGCGTAGACGGTCCCGGTGGCGCCGTCGACCGTCAGCCAATCGCCCTCGGCGACGGTCACGTCGCCGACGGTGAATCGCCGGTGCCCGACGTCGACGACCATGTCCTTGCAGCCGACGACCGCGCACTTGCCCATTCCGCGCGCGACGACCGCCGCATGGCTCGTCATTCCCCCGCGCGCCGTGACGATCGCGCGCGCGGCGACGATCCCGTGGAAATCCTCCGGCGTCGTCTCCTCGCGGATCAGCACCACCTCGTCACCAGCCGCCGTGCGTCGCTCGGCGAGGTCGGGATCGAAGACGGCGATGCCGCTCGCGGCGCCAGGGCTCGCGGGGAGCCCGCGCACGATCGCCGGCGCGGCGCCGCGGTCGTCGATCACCGGATGCAACAGCTGGTCGATCTGTTGCGCCGGGACGCGCCGCACCGCCTCGGCCGGGTCGATCAGCGATTCATCGACCATGTCGACCGCGATCCGGATCGCGGCGCCGGCGGTGCGCTTCCCGGTGCGCGTCTGCAGCAGGTACAGCACCCCGCGCTCCACGGTGAACTCGAGGTCCTGCATGTCGCCGTAGTGGTGCTCGAGCCGGTCCTGCGTCGCGAGGAGCTCGCGGTAGGCCGACGGCAGCACCTGGGCCATCTCGTCGATCGGGCGCGGCGTCCGAATCCCCGCGACGACGTCTTCGCCCTGCGCGTTGACGAGGAACTCGCCGTAGAAGCGCCGCTCACCGGTCGACGGGTTGCGCGTGAAGGCAACGCCGGTTCCGGAGTCCTCGCCCAGATTGCCGAAGACCATGGCGACGATGTTCACCGCCGTGCCGAGTGTCTCGGGAATCTGGTTGACGCGGCGATAGTCGACCGCCTTCTTGAGCGTCCACGACCGCCAGACGGCCTCGATGGCCCCCCACAGCTGCACGATCGGCGACATCGGGAATTCCGCGCCCGTCGCCGTCCGGACGAGCGCCTTGTATTCCTCGACCAGGTTGCGCAGCGCCTGCTCATCGAGCTCCGCATCGGTCTCGACCCCGGCGACGATCCGCTTGGCGCGCAACAGCGCCTCGAACTTCGGCAGCGGCACCCCGAGGACGACGTCGCCGTACATCTGCAGGAAGCGACGATACGAATCGTACGCGAACCGCGCGTCGCCGCTGGCACGCGCCAGTCCGACGACCGTCCGGTCGTTGAGGCCGAGATTGAGGATCGTCTCCATCATCCCCGGCATCGAGACCGGCGCGCCGGAGCGGACCGAAACGAGCAGGGGATTGGTGTCGCTGCCGAACTGCTTGCCACTCGCGGCCTCGACGCGCGCCAAGGCGGCGGCGACTTCCTCGCGGAGGCCGTCGGGCGTGCGCCCATCACGCAGAAACGCGATCGAGCAGGCCGTGGCGATCGTCAGGCCCGGCGGGACGGGGACGCCGAGGTTCGTCATCTCGGCGAGGTTCGCCCCCTTGCCGCCGAGCACGTCCCGCATCGTGCGACTGCCGTCGGCCTCGCCGTTCCCGAAGAAGAAGACCGATGTCAACAGCCGCACCCGAAGCGGAGCTTGTCCGGATCGGTGGGTGGCGGGGTCGGGTAGTCGCCCGAGAAGCAGGCGTGGCAGAAGCCGTCGGGACCGCCCGGCACCGATTCCAGCATGCCGTCGAGCGAGAGATACCCGAGGGTGTCGACGCCCAGGTCGTGCGCGATCTCATCGACCGTCATGTTGGCCGCGATCAGTTCCTCGCGGTTCGGCGTGTCGATGCCGTAGTAGCACGGTCCCGTGATCGGCGCCGAGCTGACGCGCATGTGCACCGCCTTCGCGCCGGCGGCCCGCACCATCGTCACGAGGCCGCGGGTCGTCGTGCCGCGCACGATCGAGTCATCGATCATGACGACGCTCTTCCCCTCGAGGACCTCGCGCACGGCGTTGTACTTCACCTTGACCTTGGCGTCGCGCCCGGCCTGCGTCGGCTGGATGAACGTGCGGCCGACGTAGTGGTTGCGGATCAGCGCAAACTCGAACGGCACCCCGGACGCCTCGGAGTATCCGAGGGCGGCGGCGTTGGATGAATCGGGGACGCTGAAGACGAGCTGCGCATCGGGCGCGGGACATTCCAGCGCGAGCCGCCGGCCGAGCGCGCGACGGGCCTGCTCGACCGATCCGCCGAAGACCTTGCTGTCGGGTCGCGCGAAGTAGACGTGCTCGAAGACACAGCGCTTGAGCGCGCGCGCGGGCTGGTGACAGCCGCGGCGCACGCCGTCGGGCCCGATCGCGATGATCTCGCCAGGCTCGACCTCGCGCTCATACGTCGCGCCGACGATGTCCAGCGCGCAGGTCTCCGAGGTGAAGACCGTTGCGCCGTCGAGGCGGCCGACGACCAGCGGGCGCCAGCCGCGCGGATCGCGCGCCGCCAGCAGGGTGTCGCCGATCAGGACGAGGATGCAGTAGGCGCCCTCGACGCCCTGCAGCGCGTCGGCCAGCTTGTCCTCCGGTCGTTCGGAGGTCGACGCGGCGAGGCGGTGGAGCAGCACCTCGGAATCGTTCGTCGAACTGAAAATCGAGCCGTGGTCCTCGAGCTCCATCCGGAGCTCGGTCGCGTTGACGAGATTGCCGTTGTGCGCGAGCCCGATCGGGTCGCCGCGGAAGCGGATCAGCAGCGGCTGCGTGTTCTCGATCGACGTCGATCCCGCGGTGCTGTAGCGCGTGTGGCCGATCGCGACCGAGCCTGGCAGATCGTGCTCGACGCGCTCGGGCGGGAACGCATCGGAGACGAGGCCGAGCGCCCGCAGGCTGTGCGCCCGCCGGTCCGGATCGACACTGACGATCCCGGCCGACTCCTGGCCGCGATGTTGCAGCGAGTAGAGTCCGAGATGGGTCACCGCCGCGGCCTGGGCATGTCCCTGGACGCCGAAAATCCCGCACATGACGCTATACCGTAGTGAGAGGTTCCTCAGCAGCGGCGACTGCCGCCACGGAGCCCGACATGATCGTGGGGATCGCGTCATGAAATGCGTCAGCGAGCGACGCGACATCCGAGACCAGGACCGGCGTACCGATGCGGATCGCGAAGCCCGCCGCCGCCTGGCGGACCGTGCCGATCGCCCGCGCCGGCACGCCGTGCGCCGCCGCGACCGCCAGTACCACCGCCGGGTCGGGCGTCGAGACGACGATCCGTCCCTGGCCCTCACCGAAAAGTAGCGCCCGTCGGCTGAGGTGTGCCCAGTCGCCCAGATCGATCTCGGCACCCATCGGGGCCGCGCGGTTCCCGATGCAGCATTCGGCGAGTGCGACCGCAAGCCCCCCGTCGCTCACGTCGTGCGCGGACCGGACGCCATCGCGCTCGATCGCCGTCAGCAGCGCGTCGATCAGCGCCCGCTCGGCGAGGAGATCGCACGCCGGCGGGGCGCCCGCCAGCACGCCGTGGATTGCCAGCAGGTACTCGCTCCCTCCGAGCTCGTCCGTCGGCTCGCCGAGGAGGACGATCGCGTCACCGGGCGCCGTGAACGCGCTGCCGGTCGCCCGGTCGAGCGAGTCGAGGAGGCCGACCATGCCGATCACCGGCGTCGGGTGGATCGCGCCGCCTGGATTCTCATTGTAGAGGGAGACGTTGCCGCCGGTCACCGGCGTCCCGAGGACGCGGCACGCCTCGCCGATCCCGGCGATCGCCTCGCGCAGCTGGTAGTAGACCTCCGGCCGCGTGGGGTTGCCGAAATTGAGGCAGTTTGTGATCGCCATCGGTCGTCCGCCGACGCAGGCGACGTTGCGGGCGGCCTCGGCGACGGCGATCCGGCCGCCGACCCGCGGATCGAGATAGACGTACCGGCCGTTGCCATCGGTCTTGAGCGCGAGTGCGCGATTCGTGCCGCGTAGCCGCACGACGGCGGCGTCGCCGCCCCCCGGACCGACCATCGTGCTGGCGCGCACGGTCGAGTCATACTGGCGGGTGATCCACCGCTTGCTGGCGATCGTCGGCGAGGCGAGCAGCTGGCGCAGCGTCCACGCGGCGTCGGCTTCCTCCGCGCGCTCGGGGATCGCGTGGACGTCGCGTGCGCGGAGCGCCTGCACCGTCTCGCTTTCGGCCGCGTGTGGCTGATAGACCGGGCACGCGGTGACCAGCTCCGAGCCCGGGAACTCGGCGACGACCCGCTCGCCCTCGGTGACGCGGTAGACCGGCTCGGCGATCACCTCGCCGATGACGGCCGCCGCGAGATCCCATTTCGCGAGGATCGCGCGCACGGCCTCCTCGCGGCCGCGATGGGCCACGACGAGCATGCGCTCCTGCGACTCGCTGAGCAGGATCTCGTACGGTGACATGCCTCGCTCGCGGACCGGCACCTTGCTGACATCAATCGTCACGCCGACGTCGCCACGCGCCGCCATCTCGGCCGAGGAGGATGTCAGGCCGGCCGCACCCATGTCCTGGATCGCGACGATGTGGCCGCTGCGAATCAGCTCGAGACTCGCCTCGAGCAGGAGCTTCTCCGTGAACGGATCACCGACCTGTACGCGCGGCCGCTTCGCCTCGCTCGACGCCGACAGGTCTTCCGAGGCGAACGATGCCCCGTGGATGCCGTCGCGACCCGTCAGAGCGCCGACGGCGATGATCGGGTTGCCGACGCCCTCGGCGACCGCGCGGATCAGTTCCTCCTCGCGCATGACGCCGACGCACATCGCGTTCACCAGCGGGTTGCCCTCGTAGGACGGGTCGAAGATCACCTCGCCGGCGACCGTCGGGATCCCCACACAGTTGCCGTAGTCACCGACCCCGCGCACGACCCCGGCGAGCAGGTACCGGACGCGAGCGCTCGCCGCCGTCCGATCGATCCGGCCGAACCGCAGCGAGTTGAGCATCGCGATCGGGCGCGCGCCCATCGTGAAGACGTCGCGCAGAATTCCGCCGACGCCCGTCGCTGCGCCCTGATAGGGCTCGACGGCGGATGGATGGTTGTGCGACTCGATCTTGAATGCCACCGCGAGCCCGTCGCCAACGGCGATCACCCCGGCATTCTCGCCAGGCCCCTGCAGGACGTAGGGCGCCGTGGTCGGCAGCGTGCGCAGGAGGGGCCTGGTGTGCTTGTACGAGCAGTGCTCGCTCCACAGCGCGCTGACGATCCCGAGTTCCGTGAACGTCGGCGCGCGACCGAGCATCGCGACGATGCGGTCAAATTCGGCGCTCGTCAGGCCGTGCTCGGCGACGAGCGCCGGCGTGATCGCCGGGTCGCCGGGCCGCGGCAGCACGGTTCGATCGGTGGTCGTCACCGGGGCGTGTGGCCGGCGGACGGATGCCCACCGCTCGTGTCACTCCTCGTCGTGTCGGCCTTCGGCTTGACGACGTCGTAGCGTGGCGGCGACGCGGGGGGCCGGGGTCCCATGAAGACGATGCCGCCGCGGTGCGCGCTGTCGGCGGCCGAGGCCGGGCGGATCGGGTCGGGTGTCGGTCGTTGCGACGCCACGACGGACGAGAGCGTGGTCGGCGGCCGGGACCCGGTGTAGGCCCGCCGTCCGGTCCGAAAGACGGCGTCGACGACGGCGTCGCCGTCCAGCGTCACGAGGTCATCGCCGCCGCAGGCGCGCCCGCAATCGTTGTCGAAGCGCAGGTACGTCATGGCGCCGTCGTGCCGCTCGGCGATCGGCATCCCGAGGCGCGCGATGACCTGCTCCTTCGACATCCCGGCCTCGATCGTCACGGGCCCGTTGGTCGGCGCGGCGGTGGTGCCCTGCGCCGCGACCATGGACGGGGCGGCGACCGCGGGCGCGGCGACGGCCAGACCGGCGAGCAGGCGGACGAACGGCGTCATCATCATGCGGCCACCCGGGAGAGGAGGGAGGAGAAGAGGGCGAGGCCATCGACCGACCCGATGCGGGCGTCGCACGCCCGCTCGGGGTGGGGCATCAATCCGAGCACATTGCCGGCGGCGTTGACGATGCCGGCGATGTCGCGCGCCGAGCCATTCGGGTTGTCGCCGTGATAGCGAAAGACGACGCGCCCCTCGCCGTCGAGGCGATCGAGGGTCTCGGTATCGGCGTAGTAGCGGCCCTCCCCATGGGCGATCGGGATGGCGAGCACCTGGCCGCGCGCGTAGGCCGCCGTGAAAATCGTCTCCGTCGTCTCGACCCGCACCCGGACGGTCTCGGAGATGAACTGGAGCCCGGCGTTCCGCGCGAGCGCGCCGGGGAGCAGGCCGGCCTCGCACGCCACCTGAAACCCGTTGCAGATCGCCAGCACCGGCGCACCGCGCCCGGCATGCTCGGCGACCTCCTGCATGATCGGGCTGAATCGCGCAATCGCGCCGGCGCGCAGATAGTCGCCGTAGGCGAAGCCGCCGGGGAGGATGACGACGTCGACGTCCTCGAGGTCGTGCGACTTGTGCCAGAGATAGACGGCCTGCTCGCCGAGGCCGTCGACGACGGCGTGGTACGCATCGGTGTCGCAGTTGGAGCCCGGGAAGACGACGATGCCGAATTTCATGCCGGCGCGACCTGCGGCACGATCGTCGTGATCCGGTAGTCCTCGACCACGGGGTTGGCGAGCAGCCGCTGGCACATCCGGTCGACGTCGGCGCTGGCGGCGTCGGGCGACGCCGCGTCCGCCTCGATCACGACGTAGCGCCCGACGTGGACGTCGTGCACGCGGCCGAAGCCGAGGGTGCGGAGCGCATCCGCGACGGCCCGCCCCTGCGGATCGAGGATGCCCTCGCGCGGCCTGATTTCCACCGATACCCGATATCGCGTCATGATTCCTCGTCGTGGTCGAGCGCCGTCGCGGCCGCGGGCGTCGGCATCGTGGCGCGGCGCCGCCGCTCGCGACGGCGACCGAAATGATCGTCGTCCTCGTCCCGCGCCGCCTGGAGGTCGGTGCCCGTCGGCAGGCGATCGACGAATCCGAGGACGAGCGCCCTGGCCAGTCCGTAGCCGACGTACGCCATGCCGGCGGGGAAGAAGAATTCGCGCCCGAAATGCACGATCCCCGCGAGGCATCCGAGGACGAGTACCAGCGCGCCGAGGCCGCGCCAGGTGCGGATGCCGACCTTGGGCATCGCCGGATACGGGACCTGCGTGATCATCAGGATCGCGAGGCCGCCCATGACGTACTTGACCATCTCGTCCCACGGCATGCCGAAGAGGTGCTCGTCATAGAGTTTCGTCTGGCTGAACCAGAAGTACGTCGCGAGCGTGCCGCCGGCCGCGGGACTTGGCAGCCCGATGAACTGGGTCTTCTTCGTCCCGGCCTGGACGACGTTGAACCGCGCGAGCCGAATGACCGCGCACGCCGCGAACAGGAAGACGAGGAGCCAGAGCGCGCCGCCCTGCGTTTCCAGGACCGAGAAATAGATGATCATCGCCGGCGCGAGTCCGAAGGAGATCGCATCGACGAGCGAGTCCAGCTCCTCGCCGAAGCGGCTGCTCGTGCCGGTGGCGCGCGCGACGCGGCCGTCGAAGCCGTCGCAGATGCCGGCGAAGACGATCCACAGCACCGCCCGCGAGTAGTCGCCGCGCGAGGCGTCCACGATCGCGAAGATGCCGAAGAAGAGACTGCCGAGCGTGAATCCGTTGGGCAGCGCCGGCGCGGCGCGGCGCACGTCGGCCCGTCGCAGGCGGGCGCGGACGGAGGGGCGCTTCACGGGATGCGGCTCACGGGCGAGCGCTCATGGCGCGGGGACGGGCGGGAGTTCGGCGAGCACGGTGGTCCCGGCGACGGTGCGCTCGCCCAGCTTCGCGCGGAGCACACTGCCCGGCGGAAGGAAGAGATCGACGCGTGAGCCGAAGCGGATGATCCCGAGCCGGTCGCCCTGACGCACACTGTCGCCGACCGACGGATAGGTGACGATGCGACGCGCGATCAGGCCGGCGATCTGCCGCACGACGATGCGATAGGGGCCTGACGCGATCCCGATCGTCGACTGTTCGTTTTCGAGGCTCGACTTTTCGGCCGCGGCATTGAGAAACTTGCCGGGGTTGTAGTGGCGGTACTCGACCCGGCCGGTCACCGGGTAACGGTTCACGTGGACATCGAAGACGTTCATGAAGATCGACAGGCGGACCGCGCGGCCGTGCACGAACGCCGGCTCATCGACGTCGGTGATCATGATCAGCTTGCCGTCGGCCGGGCAGACGACGATCCGGTCGCCGCGCGGGCCCGTCCGCTCCGGATCGCGGAAGAAATAGGCGACCCACAGCGCGACGACGGCGAGGAGCACGGCGAGCAGCCAGAGCGGGTAGGATCGCAGGCCCCACGCCGCGGCAAACGCCGCGACCGCGACCGCGGCCGCCAGCGCCATGAAGACGTAGCCCTCGCGCGCGAAGTTCACGCCGGGACCGCAAGCGATTCGCCGGTGATGCGCCGATAGGCGTCGAGGTAGCGGTCGGAGGTGGCGGCGATCACATCGGCCGGAAGCGGTGGCGGCGGCGAGTCGCCCGCGACCCCCGAGCGCTGGAGATAGTCGCGCAGCGGCTGCTTGTCGAAGCTCGGTTGCGACCGGCCCGGCGCGTACGTCTCGGCCGGCCAGAAGCGCGAGCTGTCCGGGGTCAGCACCTCATCGATCAGCACGATACGACCGTCGCGCCGCCCGAACTCGAACTTGGTGTCGGCGACGATGATCCCGCGCGCCGCCGCGATCGCCGCCCCGCGACCGTAGATCTCGCGCGAGAGCCGCTCCAGCTCCGCGGCGGTGTCGGCGCCGACCATGCCGGCGACCGCCGCCGGCGTGATGTTCTCGTCGTGCCCCGTCTCCGCCTTGCGGGCCGGACTGAAGAGCGGCGGGACGAGCGCCGCGCTCTCCACCAGGCCGCTGGGGAGGCGGTCGCCGGCGAGCGTCCCGTGGGCCTCGTATTCCTTCCATGCCGAGCCGACGAGATAGCCGCGCACGACGCACTCGACGGGAAACGGCGTCGTCGCCCGCACCAGCATCGCCCGCCCGGCGAGCGCGGCGGCGTACGGGGCGAGGGACGGCACGGCGGCGATGATCGACGCGGCGTCGGCGGCGAGCATGTGGTGGGCGATGAGCCCATCGAATCGGCGCAGCCACCACGCCGTCAGCTGCGTCAGCACCGCGCCCTTGTGCGGGATCGGCTCGGCCATCACGACGTCGAAGGCGCTGACGCGATCGGTCGCGACGAGGAGCAGGCGGTCGTCGTCGACGGCGTAGACATCGCGCACCTTGCCACGGCGCACCATCGGCAGGGGCAGCGCGCTGTCGCGCAGGGCCGTCGTCATGTCGGGATCATACGCGAAGCGCCTCGACCTCGCCGCGCTCGGCGTCGAGGTCGACGAGGACCGGCGCCACCGCGCTCGCCAGAAACTCATCCACCTGCTCGGCGGCGCGGCCGACGAACCGTTTCGGATCGCTCGCGAGCTTCATTGCCTCGAGGCTGACCGTCCATGCCGGGTCGGCGGCGAGCCGCTCGAACAGGTCGTTTGCCGGCGCGCCGTCGCGCATCGCGCGCGATGCCTCCTGGCTGTGCACGCGGATCACCTCGTGGACGGCCTGGCGATCGCCGCCGGCGCGGACCGCGGCGATCAGCAGCTCCTCGGTCGCCATGAACGGCAGTTCGTCGGCGATGCGGCGATTGATGCGCGCGGGGTGGACGTCGAGGCCGTGGGCGACGTTCTCCATGAGCAGGAGGATCGCGTCCGTGGCGAGGAACGACTCGGGGATCGCGAGCCGGCGGTTGGCGCTGTCGTCGAGCGTGCGTTCGAAGTACTGGACGCTGTGGGTCTGGTTGGCGTTGGGCTCGAGCGACAGCACGAATCGCGCGAGCGACGCGATCCGCTCCGAGCGCATCGGGTTGCGCTTGTAGGCCATCGCCGACGAACCGATCTGGTCCCGCTCGAACGGTTCCTCGATCTCCCCGAACGACTGCAGCATGCGCACGTCGCCGCTGAACTTCGCGGCGCTGGCGGCGATCCCGGCGACGATCCCGAGGACGCGGGCGTCCAGCTTCCGCGTGTACGTCTGCCCGGTGACGGCCAGCGACCGCGCGAACCCGAGGGCGCGCGTGACACGGCGATCCAGCTCGCGGACCTTCTCGTGGTCGCCGTCGAAGAGCGCGAGAAAACTGCCCTGCGTGCCGGTGGTGCCCTTGATGCCACGGAAGGGCAGCGTGGCGATGCAGGCGTCGAGGTCGTGCACGTCGAGCAGGAGGTCCTGCATCCAGAGCGTCGCGCGCTTGCCGACGGTCGTCAGCTGGGCGGGCTGCAGATGGGTGTAGCCGAGCGTCGGCTCGTCGCGCCACTCGCGGGCGAACTTGCCGAGTGCGCGCAGCACGGCGACGGCGCGCCGGCGGAGCAGCTTGAGCGCCTCGCGCGTGATCAGCAGGTCCGCATTGTCCGTGATGTCGGCGCTGGTCGCGCCAAGGTGGATCACCTTGCGCGCCGCCGGCGCCGCCTCGGCGTACGTGTGGACGTGGGCCATCACGTCGTGGCGGAAGGCGCGCTCGTGTTCCGCGGCGCGATCGAAGTCGATGTCCTCGAGATGCGCGCGCATCTCGACCAGTGCCGCGCTCGGGATGTCGGCCCCGAGTTCGAACTCCGCCTCGGCGAGCGCGAGCCAGATCCTGCGCCAGGTGACGTGCCGGGTGTGCTGGGACCAGAGCGCGAGCATCTCCCGCGATGCGTATCGCTCCGCCAGCGGAGAGCTGTAGTGGTCCCGATCGGTCATGCCGGGGCTATTGGATGCTGAAGTCGGTCGAGAACACTTGTCCGTTGCGCTCGAAGAACATGCGAATCGGTCCGCGGCCGCCATAGTAATTTAATGCGTGGGCCGCCTGGTCCGCGCTGGTGATCGGCGTCCGGTTGATCTGGACGACGACGTCCCCGGACTGGATCCCCAGCTCGTCGGCGACGCGGGCGCTGACGCGGTAGATCACCGCGCCGTGCGTGCTCCGCACGCCGCGCTCCGTGCGAATCGACGGCGTCATCGTGACGAGATCGAGCTCCTTGAGCACTTCGACCTTCGGCGCGCTGACCTCCGGCAGATCGGCGACGGTGACGGTCGTCGTCTGATCGCGCCCGTCGCGCCGCACGATCAGCGGCACGGCCTCGCCGACGCGCAGGTCGAGCAGCACTGCTTCCCAGTCGTACGGGTTGTGGAGCGCGCGCGCGCCGGCGCGCTCGATCTGGTCGCCGGGCTGCAGGCCGGCCCGGGCGGCCGGCGAGCCGGGCACGACGGTGCGCACGATGACGCCGGAGCGCAACGCGTCGCGCGGGTTGCCGCCCTGGGGCAGTTCGAGCTTGATGCCAATCCACGGCCGGCGCACGCTGCCGTGCGCCAGCAGGTCCTCGGCGACGCGCTTGGCGCGGTTGATCGGAATGGCGAATCCGAGTCCGATCGATCCGCCGCTGGGGGTGAAGATCGAGCTGTTGACGCCGATCACATCGCCCAGCGCGTCGACGAGCGGACCGCCGGAGTTGCCGGGGTTGATCGCCGCATCCGTCTGGATCATGTCGACGTACACGCCGTTGCCCTCGGCCTGCCCGACGAGGTTGCGGCCGATGGCGCTGATCACGCCCGCGGTGACGCTCGGCTCGGGATTCCCGAGGTAGAAGCCGTACGGGTTGCCGATCGCGATCGCCCACTCGCCGATCAGGAGGCTGTCGGAGTTGCCAAGCGGTGCGACCGGCAGCCCGATCGCGGGGATGCGCAGGACGGCGAGATCGTTGATCTCGTCGGCGCCGAGTACCTTGGCCGTATACGTGGTGCCATCGCGGAGCGCGACCTCGACGCGCGAGGCACCAGCGACGACGTGCGCGTTGGTGACGATGACGCCGTCGGACCGCACGACGAAGCCCGAGCCCAGGGCCGGCGACGTCCGATCCTGCGCCTGGCCGCCGAAGAACCCGCCCAGCGGATCCGACTCGTGCTGGACGACCTCCGTCTGGACGGTGACGACCGATGGCGCGATCCGCGCCACGGCGTCGGTGATGACCGTCCGGCGCAAGCCGAGGCGCGCGCCGGCCGAACTTGTCGCCAGCGTGCCGCCGGACACCGGGGCGGTCGATCTGGGCGGCGCGGGATCGTGGCCGCCGGTGTCCTGGGCGGCCGGCGACTGCACCGCGCCATCGAGCCCCGCGGGCGCGTCACGGAGCGGCGAGGCGTCGGCGGATGCGGTTGCGCCGCTGCCGCAGGCCTGCAGGGCGGACGCGAGCGCCAGGACGAGGGCCGCGGTGCGCGCGGCCCGCGGGCGTGGAGCGGTGCAATGACGGGGTGTGGCGAGAGCGGGGCGCATCAGGCGGTGCCGAGATAGAGGGCGGCCGGGTAGGTCACGCGTTCGAGGAACAGCGCGTGTGCCGGGGCCGGAGGAGACGTCTCGTGGTTGTCGGTGGCGAGGAGCAGCCGCTCGATCACGTCGGGGTGCTGGCGTCCGCGCGCGGCGTCGACCGACGTGCCGACGAGGAATCGGACCATGTGGTGGAGGAACCGGTCGGCCTCGATCTCGAACTCGATGGCGTCACCCTGTTCGCACCAGTGCGCCCGGTGAATCGTGCAGCAGTGATCGTCGGTCGCCGGCGCGGTGCCGGCGACCGCGAAGGCGCGAAAGCAGTGCGCGCCGAGCAGCGCGTCGGCGCAGTGGCGCAACGTCGTGCGGTCGAGTGGCTCGGAGACGTGCCACTCCCAGCGTGCGCGAAACGGCGACCGGGTCGCATCGCTCGTGCCGACGCGGTAGCGATAGGCCCGGGCGGTGGCACTGAATCGTGCGTGGAACGTCGGCACCATCTCGTGCGCCGCGGCGACCCAGATGTCGGTCGGCAGAATCGCGTTGAGGGCACGCTGCAGGTCGGGTGCGGTCCAGCGGAGCGGCACGGTCGTCCCCACGGCCTGCCCCCGCGCATGCACGCCCGCGTCGGTGCGTCCGGCGCCGACGGCTCGGGTTTCGACGTCGCACAATCGACTCAGCGCGTCTTCCATGACACCCTGCACGGTCCGTTGCGCCGGCTGACGTTGCCACCCGGCGAAGCCGGCGCCGTCGTAATGGAGGACAAGCTGGACCGTACGACCCACCATCCCTTGGAAGGTACCCCCTGGGAGTCGACTGTCAAGGAAGGGGAATGGGTGGAAATGCTTGACGCGCCGCGCGTTACGGGGTTTTTCCCCGACGCTGCTTGCCGTCCCTGTCGCGGCCAGTAACTTCGCATCGGCGACGCGATGTGGTCGGCGACTCTCCCCTGGAGCTCCAATGGTGCGCACCTGCCTCTCGATTGCACGTGCGAATCCGGCGCCCCTCCTGGCCGCGCTCGCGATGGTTGCGTCCGGTCGAGCGCTCCTTGGCCAGGACGGGACGACGACGTTGCTCGTCTACAAGCCCGGCGCCGAGACGGCCGCACCGGACACGATCATCCAGTCCGTGCGAGGGGCGCTGACGCGGATTGACGCCGGCGCCGGGCGGGGAGAGTCGGTCTCCATGATCGTCGACAACACCACCGGGACGATGACCGTACTGATCGCCTCCCGGCACCTGTACGTGGAGACGACCCGGGCGGAGCGGGACTCCCTGATTGCGAAGTTCAAGCCGCTGGCCGATTCGTTCGCCAGGAGTAACAACGCTGGGACCGCGAACGGGGCGACCGGCAGTGCCCCGCCGGCATTCACGGTGAAGCAGACCGGGAAAGCGACGGTCGCCGGTGTCACCTGCACGATCTATCACGTCTCTGCATCGGACCCGACGCTCTTTCGGACAGGCGTCCCGGATTCAGTCTCGGTCACGGAGGCCGATCTCTGCGTCGCGCCCGGCGCCGGGATGCGGAGCCCCGACGCGCTGACCGGCGGAGCGGGTGCCCTCGCGATGGCGTCCGCCGATCCGGCGACGCAGGCCCGGATGGCGATGTTCAAGCAGGTGCTCGCCGGCGGGACGAACGGAATTCTCAAGGCGTCGACCATGCGGCGCGGCAAGCTGTCCGTCAACCTGGAAGTGCTGCGGATCGATCCGGCCGAGCCGCCGGCCTCGCTGTTCGCCGTGCCCGCCGGGTACACGAAGTTCACCATACCCTCGTTTGGCGGGCGGTCGTAGCGGGCGTCACGCGCCCCAATCGATTGACACGGCAGCACCTGCGCTCGACATTGGACGTCGCCCCACATGGCGCCCAGGACTCTCGCTTCGCTCGCCCACGCGCTCGCCGCGGCCCCCGATCTCGACGCCGCTCTCATCGCCCTGGGCGAGGGGCTGGCCGAGGTCGATCGAATGGCGTACGTCGCGCTGCTGCGCTACGACGGCCGGCGCGACATGCTCGTCGATCGCCTCACGCCGACGAGTGGCACGGTCAACCGTACGACTGTCGAGACGACCTTCGACCACCTCAGCACGCCGCTGCGTCACGCGGTGTCGGCGGGCACGGCATTTGTCGACCTGGCCGAGCAATCGCAGGAATACGCGCGGTTGTTCGGCATGATGCCGTTCGCCGACGGCGGCCTGCTGGCGCTGCGCGGGATCCGGTTCGATGGTCATCTCGCGGCGGTGATCGCGCTCTACGAGTCGCGCAAGATCTTCGGGACACGGGCCTCGGAGCGGTTCACGCCGTTCGTGGCACTCTTCGAACTCGCGTTCGCCCGATTTGCGGAGCGTGAGGCGCGGGACGAGGCAGTCCGGCACGTCGAGGACGTGACGCAACGCGTGCACGGCGAGTACGTGAAGAAGCTGGCCGCGCTGCAGCGACGACTCGGGGGTGAGGGCGAGTCGGCCGCGCGCGTCGTCGCGCTCGAGGCCGAAGTGGCCCGCGCGACCGAGGAGGGGCGGCGTGCGGCTCGGCGCGCCGACGTCGGCGAGCAGCAAGTCGCGGAGGCGGTCGCGCAGGTCCGGCAGTCGCACGCCGAGCTGTATCGGCGGAGCGAGCTGCTGCGACAGAAGATCCGGACGCTGTATCTGATCGACAAGGTCCTGACGCTCGACAATCTGGCGACTGATCCCCGGAAACTGGTCGACGGTCTGCTGAACCTCGTCGGCGACGACATGCAGGCACAGCGCTGCTCGCTGATGTTGCGTGCGCCCGAGGCGGGGTTCCTCTACCTCGCGGCCGCGCGCGGGCTCGCGCCCCACATCATCGAGGGCTCGCGCATCCGGATCGGCGAGGGTGTCGCCGGCCGCGTGGCGGCCTCGCGCGAGCCGATCCTCGTCCAGGACGTCGCCGAGGCGCAGACGCACCCCCTGTTGCGCGACCAGTACTTCACGACCGGGTCGTTCATCAGCTTCCCGCTGATTTACCATGACGACCTGGTCGGCGTCGTGAACCTCACGAACCGCGCCCAGCGCGGGGTCTTCATCGAGGAAGACGTCGAGCGCGTGCGCCTCCTCGCCCTTGTGATCGCCCTCGTCGTCTCCCACGCCCGCCTCGCCGAACGGCTCACCGGAGCGATTTACGTCGGCTGATCCCGTCCGCGTGGCGCTGCGCGCGCTGGCCGCCGGCGAGCCACTGACGAGCGACGACGTCGAGGCCGCGTTTGGCGTCGTCGTGCGTGGCGAGGCGACGAACGCGCAGATCGGCGCCCTGCTGCTCGGCCTGCGCTCGCGCGGCGAATCGGCGGCGGAGATGGCCGGCGCCGCGCGTGCCCTGCGCTCCGCGATGCTGACGCTGCCGGCCGACCGCCCCGAGGAACTCGTCGATACGTGTGGCACCGGCGGCGGGTCGCTGACGACGTTCAACATTTCGACGGCGGCCGCGTTCGTCGCCGCGGCCGCCGGGGTGCGCGTCGCGAAGCACGGCAACCGGTCGTTCACGTCGCGTTGCGGGAGTGCGGACGTGCTGGAGGCGCTCGGCGTCCCCCTCGACCTCTCCGTCGACGCGCTGGCGCGGGTGCTCGAGGAGACGGGCATCGTCTTCATGTTTGCCCCAGCGATGCATCCGGCGATGCGGCACGTCGCGCCGGTGCGCCGCGAGCTCGGCGTGCCGACGATCATGAACCTGATCGGTCCGCTGGCGAATCCCGCCGGCGCGCTCCGTCAGGTGATCGGCGTCGGCGACTCGACGGGCCTGGATCGGATGGCGGCCGCGGCAGCGGCGCTCGGGCTCGTGCACGCGCTCGTCGTCCACGGGCTGCCCGGGGTCGATGAGGTCTCGCCGCTCGGCGTGACGACCGTCCTGGAGGTACGGCCGGGCGCGGTCACGCGGTGGGCGATCGATCCGGTGACGTACGGGCTGTCCGGCGGGTCCGCCGCAGACCTGATCGCCGGCGATCCGGCGGAAAACGCCAAGATCATCACTGGCGTGCTGCGGGGCGAGGGACGCGGCGCGGCGCGGGCGGCCGTCGCGCTCAATGCCGCGGCGGCGATCTACGTCGCGGGGGTCGCGCCGACATATGGGGACGCGGTCGAGCGCGCCGTGCGCGCGCTGGACGACGGGGCGGGGATGGCCGCGCTCGAACGAATGCTGCTCGCCGCCCGGCGCCCGTCAGTAGCGGCGTAGGACGCCGACGACGACGCCCTGGATCGAGATGTCGTTTTCGTGGACGTACGTGGGATCCATCGTGTCGTTGGCCGGCTGCAGCCGAATGCGCCCGTCGCGCTCGCGGTAGAACTTCTTGACCGTGGCCGATGCGCCGTGGAGCATGGCGATCACCATCTCGCCGTTGTCGACGCTGCGCCGTTCGTTGACCACGACGAAGTCGCCGTCGCGGATCTGCTCGTCGATCATCGAGTTCCCGCGGACGCGCAGCACGTAGTGCCCGCCACTGCGGCGCACGAAGTCATCGGGCACGGCGACGGTCTCGTTGGCCGTGATCGCCTCGATCGGTACGCCGGCCGCGACGAGCCCCATGAGCGGCAGCTCGACGGCGCGCGGGTTCGCATCGGAGGGGAGGATCTCGATCGCGCGGCTTTCGTTGTAATGCCGCCTGATGTAGCCCTTGCGCTCGAGGTTCGTGAGGTGCTCGTGGACGGTGGCGAGCGAGTTATAGTTGAACTGTTCGGCGATTTCCTCGAAGCTCGGCGCGTAGCCGTTGGCTTCATCGTAGCTGCCGAGAAAGCTCAGGATTTCCCGCTGCCGTTTCGTGAGCGGCATGGCTGACCTCGGTGGTGCGTCGATAGATTGCGGACGATCTCGCGTTCCCGAACAATATCCGAAGCCCACGTTAGCCGAAGAGCGCCCGAAGTGCAAGCACCCAGTCGCTGGCGACCGCCGTCCGGCACGCTCGGCGATCTCGTCGCGCGGGCACGGGTGCGCGCGCTCGCGCTCGGACCGCGCGCGGCCGACCTGCGCCGCCTCTGCGACGGCACGCCGCTGCCGCCGTCGTTCGAGGCCGCGCTCCGGCGCCCCGACGTCGCCGTCATCGCGGAGTTGAAGCGCGCATCGCCCTCCAAGGGGGTGATCAACGCCGCGCTGCGGGCGCGGGACCAGGCCGCGGCCTATGCGGCCGGTGGCGCCGCCGCGCTCTCGATCCTGACGGAGCCGGAGCGATTTGGCGGGTCGCTGGATGACCTGTCGGACGCGCGCGGCGCGGTGCTCGTGCCGCTCATGCGCAAGGATTTCATCGTCGACCCGCTCCAGATCGTCGAGGCCCGGGTCGCTGGGGCGTCCGCCGTCCTGCTGATCGTCCGGGCCCTCGACCCGGACCGCCTGCGCGCGCTCCACGATACAGCGCATGACCTCTCGCTGGCGGCGCTGGTGGAAGTGCGGAGCGAATCCGAGCTCGACCGCGCGCTGGATGTCGGCGCCGGCCTGATCGGTGTCAACAATCGCGACCTGGAGACGCTGGCCGTCGACCCGGAGACGGCCCGTCGCGTGATTCCGCGGGTCCCGCCCGATGTCCTCGCCGTCGCCGAAAGCGGCGTCGCGACGCGCGCCGACGTCGAGATTGCGGCAGGCGCCGGGGCCGACGCGGTGCTCGTCGGGTCGAGCCTCTCGGCCGCCGGCGACGGCCGCGATGCCGTGCGCGCGCTGGTTGGCGTCGCGCGGACCACCCGTCATGGCTGACGTCAAGTTCTGCGGCCTGACGCGGGCCGCCGACGCCGAGCTGGCCGTCGCGCTCGGCGCGGCGTACTGCGGCGTGATCTTCGCCGGCGGGCCCCGCACGCTCTCGGTCACCGCGGCGCGCGCCGTGCTCGCGGGCGTGCCACCGATGCGGCGGGTCGGCGTCTTTCCGGATCTGCCGGCGACCGAGATCGCGAGCATGGCGCGGGCCGTCGGTGTCGCGGTCGTGCAGCTCGCGGGCGATCCGACGGCAGCGACCGTCGCGGCCGTCCGCGACGCCTTCGGGGGGCCGGTCTGGGCGTCCGTCCGGTGCGCGGGCGCGGTGCTGCCGGACGGGACGGCGGCGCTCTTTGCCGATGCGGACGCGGTCGTCCTCGACGCCAGGGTCCCCGGCGCGCTGGGCGGCACGGGCACCGCGCTCCCGTGGCTGGCGTTGGCCGACGCGGTGCGTGTGGCGCGCGGCGTCTCGGGCCGGCTCGTCGTGGCGGGCGGGCTGACCGATGCCACCGTGCCGACCGCGATTGCGGCGCTCGACCCCGAGCTGGTGGACGTCTCGTCGGGGGTGGAGTCCGCGCCGGGGATCAAGGACCACGAGCGGATGCGACGATTCGTCGCCGCCGCGTCACACGGCTCACACCGGGTCACACCATGACGACATCAGTACTGCACGACCGCTTCGGCGCCTTCGGCGGCCGGTACGTCCCCGAGACGCTGATCCCCGCCCTCGACGAGCTGGACGCGGCGTTCGACGCAGCGATCGCCGACCCGGCGTTCGTCGCCGAGTTGGACGATCTCCTCCAGCACTACGTCGGCCGGCCCTCGCCGCTGAGCACCGCGCCGCGACTCTCCGAGCGCGTCGGCGCGCCCGTCTGGCTCAAGCGCGAGGATCTCAACCACACCGGCGCCCACAAGATCAACAATACGGTCGGTCAGGCGCTGCTCGCTCGGCGCATGGGGAAGCGGCGGATCATCGCCGAAACGGGCGCCGGCCAGCACGGCGTCGCCACGGCCACGATTTGTGCCCGATTCGGTCTCGAGTGCGTCGTGTACATGGGCGCGGAGGACATGCGCCGCCAGGAGCTGAACGTCTACCGAATGCGGCTGATGGGGGCGTCGGTCGTACCAGTGCACAGCGGAACGCGGACGCTCAAGGATGCGACCACGGATGCGATTCGCGACTGGGTCACGACCGTCACCGACAGTCACTACATCATAGGGTCGGTTGTGGGGCCTGCTCCGTATCCGCGCATGGTGCGCCACTTTCAGTCGGTGATCGGTCGCGAGGCGCGTGCCCAGATGCTCGCGCGCGCCGGGCGACTGCCGGGCACGGTCGTGGCCTGCGTCGGGGGCGGTTCGAACGCGATCGGCATCTTTGCCGGGTTCGTCGACGACGCCGCCGTGGAGCTGGTCGGCGTCGAAGCGGCCGGCGAGGGGCTCGACACCGGTCGGCACTCGGCCTCACTCGCTCGCGGGACGCCCGGCGTGCTCCACGGATCCCTCAGCTACCTGCTGCAGGACGCGGACGGGCAGGTGCATCCGGCGCACTCGATTTCGGCCGGACTTGATTATCCGGGCGTCGGCCCCGAGCACGCGCACCTGATGGCGAGCGGACGGGCGCGGTACGTCTCCGTCACCGACGGCGCGGCGCTCTGCGGGTTCGAGCTCCTGTCGCGGACCGAGGGGATCATCCCGGCGCTCGAGTCGGCCCATGCGGTCGCGTGGGTCGCGTCGCAGGCCGGCCAGTGGGCGCCCGATGTGCCGGTGCTCCTCTGCGTCAGCGGGCGCGGCGACAAGGATGTCGCGCAGGTCAGCGCGCTCGGCGTGCTCGGTAACGCCGCCGGTAACGCCGCCGGTGACGCCGCCGGTGACGCCGCGGGTGACGCTGCTGGTGACGCCGGCCACGCGCCCGGGCACGCGTGAGCGCGACCTCGGCGCCAGTCAGCCCGGACGCGGTCGAGGACGCGCCCGAGCCGCCGTTTCCACCGGCGCCGATCGAGGACATGCTGCGCGCCCTCGGGAAGGGCGTGCGGGCCCACCAGTTGTACATGCACAACAACCCGACGTACCTGAAGGCGCTGGAGAACCTGCGGGCGTCGTTCGCCCCGGTCTGGGCGCTGACGGAGACGTTCACGCTCCAGATCACCGAGAACGAGTTCAAGTGGGAAGGCGTCGTCGTGTCGCACGAGGCGGGGAAGACCTCCGACAGCCTGCCGTGGACGTTTTACAAGGACGGCATCCGCGAGCTCCGCTTCCAGCGCGGGTTCGAAGCGGATGACCTGATCCCGTTCCTCGACGTGGTGCAGCGCGCGCGCCGGCATTCGCCGGACGAGGACGACCTGCTCGTCATGCTCTGGGAACAGGATCTCGCCCATCTCCGCTACCGATACGTCGATGTCGGCGACGATGCGCCGTCAGCGGTGATGGCGGACCTGACCGCCGCGCACCTCGCCGAGCCGCGCCTCGTCGATCCCCCGGGCGCGGATGACGCGCCGCTCCCCGAGGAGACGCTCCTGGCGTCGCGGCCGGGGATGGTCAACCTCGAGGACTTCGACTCGACGCTCTACTTCCTCGACGAAGACGAAGCGCAGTATCTGCGCGATGCCGTCGCCAACGAGTACGCGATCGACCTGCGCGGCAACGTCATCGCGATGCTGCTCGACATTTTCGAGCTGCAGACCGACCCCGCGATCCGCAGCGAGATCTGCGAGATCCTCGACGGCCTGATGCTGCACCTGCTGTCGGCCGCGCAGTTCCGGGCGGTCGCCTACCTGCTGGTCGAGGTGCAGGCCGCGGTCGCACGCGCCACCGCGCTCGATCCCGCCCAGCGCGACCAGTTGATCCAGATTCCCGATCGCATCAGCGAGCCGACGGCGCTCTCGCAGCTCCTGCAGTCACTCGAGGAGGCACCGACCCTGCCGGAGCAGGACGACCTCAACGCCCTCTTCGATCAGCTCCGTCCGTCTGCGCTGGGCACGATGTTCGCCTGGCTGGCGCGCGCCGAGGAACCGCGCATCCGGACGCTCCTGCAGACCGCCGCGGGCCGGCTCGCGAGCGCGAACACGGCCGAGCTGGTCCGCCTCATCGGGCACACGGACCGCGTCGTCGCCGTCGAGGCGATCCGCCGTGCCGGCGCGCTCCGCAGCGGTGCGGCGGTGACGCCGCTCGTCCGGCGCATGACGGACCCGGACCCCGGAACGCGACTGGCCGTGGCGCACGCCCTTGCCGAGATCGGGTCGGCGGGTGCGTTGCAGGCGCTCGAGCGCCTGGTCGACGACGCCGACCGCGATGTCCGCGTCGCGGCGGCGCGGGCGCTCGCGGCGCGGGCGTATCGACCCGCACTCGCGCGCGTCGAGGCCGTCGTGAAGGGGAAGGGGATCCGCGAGGCCGATCTCACGGAGAAGATGGCGATCTTCGAGACGTACGGGGCGCTCTGCGGCGAGGCGGGGATCGGGCTGCTCGACGGCATCCTCAACGGCCGGACCTTCCTCGGCAAGCGCGAGGATGAGGAGTTGCGGGCCTGTGCGGCGATGGCGCTCGGGCGAATCGGCAGCGAGCGCGCCACGGAATCGCTCCGCCGGGCGGTGAGCGCGAAGGACATCGTGGTGCGCAACGCCGTCAACAAGGCCCTGCGCGGTGCCCCGGCATGAGTACCGCCGTCCCGCCGCGCGCGCCGCGCGATCCCGACGCGGCCAACCCCCACCGCAACGAGTCCGGCAGCGACGCCTACGTGCGCCGCGTCGGGCGCGCGTTCATCATCGCGTTCTATGGCGCCGTGCGGGCGATCAAGCTCTATCCGATCGAGAACGCGGCCGTGCAGAAGGCGCTCGACGATCTCACGGCGGCCAGTCGCACGATCCTCGACAGCGAGAAGGAGCTCGAGTTCCGCGCCAGCGGCGAATACATCTTCATCAACGCGACGCGCCTCCGGCTCGACATCGACAACTACACGAGCTTCAGCCACCTGCTGTCGCTCTTCCGGGCCTCGGGGATCGGCTCGCTCCGCGTCCTCGACGGCGTCACGCCGCGCAACTGGATCGTGCTGCTGTCGATGCTCCAGGCCCCGGGCGACGAGTCGCCGGAGGACCGCTACTTCCAGCTCGCCGGCAAGCTGGAGGCGGCGAAGGTCACGACGTTCGACTTCGGCCCGCCGACCGACTCGGACGGTGATCGCGCCCAGCGCCAGCAGGTCAAGGCGGCGGCGAAGCAGACGTACTCGCAGTCGGTGGCCGCGACGAAGGATGTGATCAACTCGGTGCGCCTCGGCCGGGCGCCGAACGTCCGCAAGCTGAAGCGCGTCGTGCAGGGGATCGTCGACACGATTCTCAACGACGAATCGTCGCTCATGGGGCTGACGACGATTCGCGACTACGACGAATACACGTTCACGCACAGTGTCAACGTCTGCATTTTCTCCGTCGCGCTGGGCCGGCGCCTCGGGCTCGGGAAGCTGCAGCTCTACGATCTCGGGCTCGCGGCGCTCTTCCACGACATCGGCAAGGCGCGGGTGCCCGTCGACGTGATCAACAAGTCCGACGCCCTCTCCGAGGAGGAGTGGCGGCAGATCACGAATCATCCGTGGCTCGGCGTGCTGTCGCTCTTTCGCATGCGCGCCTCGCAGGATCTGCCCTACCGCTCGATGATCGTCGCCTTCGAGCACCACATGAAGTGCGACCTCTCGGGATACCCCAAGGTCATCCGCCCGCGGGCGCTCAGCATGTACAGCAAGATCGTCGCGGTCGCCGACGGCTTCGATGCGGCCACGACGCGACGCGCCTACCAGCACGACCCGATGTCGCCGGCCGCGGTGCTGCAGGAGATGCGCGACAACCCGCGCCGGGGGATGGATCAGGTGGTCGTCAAGGCCTTCATCAATCTCCTCGGCCTCTACCCGGTCGGCACGGTCGTCGTCCTCGATACCTTCGAGCTGGCGATCGTGCATGCGCCGAACCCGAATCCGGCGGTCATGTCGCGCCCGATCATCCGGGTGGTCAGCGATCCGCAGGGCAATATCTTGTATCCGGGCACGCTGTTCGATCTGACGGAGCAGTCCGCGACCGGCGTCTTCGCCCGCACGATCATCAAGACGGCGGATCCGGACCGGTATGGCATCAAGGTGGGCGACTACTTCGTCTGACTGGTTCGCCGCCGCGCGCACGCGCGGCACGCCCGCCCTCATCTGCTACATCACGGCCGGCCATCCCGACATCGCCGAGTCGACGGCCCTGCTGCGCGGCCTCGGCGAGGCGGGAGCCGACGTCGTCGAGGTCGGCGTCCCGTTCTCCGATCCGCTCGCCGACGGGCCCGTGATCCAGTCGAGTTCGCAGCGGGCCCTGGCGCAGGGAATGACCTTCGAGCGGACGCTCACGCTGATCGGGGCCGCGGCGCCGACGATCCCCGTGGTCCTCTTCAGCTATCTCAATCCCGTGATCGCCGCCGGCGCCGACGCCCTGGCGCGCGCCCACGCGGTCGGCGTCGACGGGATCCTGATCACCGACCTGCCCGTGGGGACCGACCCGGAGCGGGAAGCGTGGCTCGGGAGCGGTCCGCTGGCGTTTGTCCGGCTCGTCGCGCCGACGACGCCGGACGCGCGGATGGCGGAGATCGCGAGGCACGGCAGTGGCTTCGTCTACCTGATCAGCCGGCTCGGCGTCACCGGGGCGCGGGCGGCGCTGCCACCCGACCTGCCGGAGACCGTCGGCCGGCTCCGCCGAGCGACGACGCTGCCGATCTGCGTCGGCTTCGGCATCTCGACGGCGGCCCAGGCGCGCACCGTCGGCCGGATCGCGGACGGGATCGTCGTCGGCAGTGCGCTCGTCACCGCGGTCGAGAGCGGCGGGGCCGCCGGCGGACTTGCCCTCGTGCGCGAGTTGCGCGCCGCCCTCGACACGATCGACTGACGCCCGGCCGGCGGGCCGCGGCGGCGTGACCTTCGGGGACGCGACGCGTGTTTACGACGTGCGTGTCTTCCTTCGATGGTACACGCGAGCCGTCGGGCTCGTCGGCGCCGCGCTGCTGATGGCGGTGTTGGTGCGCGACCCGCAGTGGGCGGCGCACTGGCCGCTGGTCGCGACGCTGACCCTCCTGGCGGTCGCGCTGCGGCTCGGCCAGATCCCGCTGACCAAGTACTCGGCGCTGAACCTGATCCCGTTCGCCGCCGTCGGCGGCGCGCTGCTCATCGGCGCCGCGCCGACGGCGGCGGCGCTGTATCTCGCGATGCTGATCGCCGACGCGCTGGTCCTCCGCAAGTCGGTCGAGTTCGCGTGGATCAACGCCGGACGCGAGGTGACGAGTCTGGTCGCCGCGTACGGGATCTTCGCCGCGACGATGGTGCTGATCGGGGCGTCGGCGATCGGTCCCGACTCCGTCTGGGCCGTCGCCGTCTTCGCCGGCGCGTACTTCGTGCTCAGTCGCGCGATGCTCTACTTCTCGCTCCTGATTCGCGACAAGCTGCTGCCCGACGAGCAGTCGCTGATCCTCCGCTATGAGCTGATCGCCTTCGGCGCCGTCTGCGCGGGCGTCGCCGGCGTCCTGATCGCCATCGGGACGTTCGGCTGGGAGTCGTGGCCGATTCTGCTGGCGCTCGCCGTGGGCGGTTGGGTGCTCAAGCGCGTGCTCGACGAGTCGATCGCCGCCGAGGAGATGAACAACATCCACGCGATCGAGGAGGTCGTGACGGCCGACGTCGCGCTGGGCGACGCCCTGCAGTGGATCGAGCGCCTCGCGCATCGACTCGTCGACTGGCGCGATCTGCGGATCTACCGCATCGTCGACGACCGCCTCTGGTGCATTTACGTCGGCGGCGTCGGGCTGCTCGAGACGCCGCAGGCCGCCACCGGCCCCGGTGCGACGCTGCGGCGCCTTGCGCTCGACAGCGCGAAGCCGGTGGTCGTCGTCGATGCCGTTCGCGATCGGCGCGTCGAGGATCCGCAGCCCGGTGCCCGCAGCATCGTGCTCGCGCCGCTGCGCTTCGGCGAGCGGAACATCGGCCTCCTCCAGCTCGAGCATCACAAGCGGGGGACGTACGGGGCGAAGGCGGTCGGCCTCGTGCAGCGGTTCGCCAACCACATGGCGACGACCCTGCACATCCACGAGCTGCGCACACCGCTGCTCGACGCCGTGACGAGCGTCGACAGCCAGATCAACACGCTCAACGAGTCCGCCCGCCAGCTGCGGGGCGGCGGCGAGGGCGTCGCGCGGACGATCGCCGACATCTCCCGCGGGCTGGCGCTCGAGAGCCAGGAGCTGGAACGGAGTCTGGTGGCGACGACGGCGCTGCACGACGCGACGAGCGGCGTCGCCCGCGATGGCAGCGCGGCGGCCGACGCCAGCCGACACGCGACGGATGTGGCGACGACGCATCGGGGCACGATCGCCGCGGCGATCGCACGCCTCGTCGACGCCAAGGGGTTCGTCGGGGAGAGCACGGCGCGGCTCGATGACCTGGCCGAGACGACGCGCCAGGTGACGGCGTTCATCGCCGTCATCCGCGAGGTCGCGGCGCAGACCGACCTGCTCGCTCTGAACGCGGCGATCGAGGCGGCGCGGGCCGGCGAGCGCGGGCGCGGATTCGCGGTCGTCGCCGATGAGGTGCGAAAGCTGGCCGAGCAGAGTGCCGACGCGTCCTCGCGCGCCGGCGACATCATCCTCGGCTTCGAGACGCAGATGCGCCGGGTCGGCGAGCAGATGGCGCGTGGGCGGTCGATCGTGAGTGACGCCGAGAGCCTCTCCGAGTCGGCGCTCGGTGCGCTCGACGTGATCGTGCGCAGCACCGCCACGAGTGCCGAGCACGCACAGCGGATCGCGCGGGTGTCGCGCGACCAGGAGCAGGAGTGCGCGCGGCTGCGCGAACGCGTCGCCCGGATCGCGGAGATCTCGGGGCGCAACCATGTCGGCGCCGAGTCGGTCGCGGCCTCGGCCCGCGACCAGGCGAGCGCGCTCGGTGAGCTGGAAGGCGCGACGCGCGAACTCCGCGGCGTCGCCGGCACGCTCGGCGACCTCGCCCACCGGATCACGAGCGCCGCCTAGGGATCGGGGGGACGGACGGCCGCCCCTCGTGGCGCGCCGCCTTTCCGGGATGTGCGACGCCGACTACGTTCCTGCCGTGTCCACGCGCCAGGCCATCACGTTGCATGGTATGCGTTTCCACACGCTGATCGGTGTCCTGCCGCACGAGGCGTCGGTGCCGCAGCCGGTGGAGATCGATCTGACGGTCTGGCGTGCCGAGCTCGCGAGCGGATACGCGATCGACTACCGCGGCCTCTACGATGTCGCCTCGCGCGCGCTCGCCCCGGGTCACGGGCCCTATCTCGAGGACGTCGCCGATCAGGTCGCCGCGGGTGCGCTCGCGCTTCGCGGCGTCTCCGGTGTGCGCGTCGCCGTCCGCAAGCCGCACGTCGCGCTCCCCGGGCCGCTGGCGTACGCCGAGGTCGTGGTCGAACGATCGGCGGAGCACCGCGGTGAGTGACGCGCGCTCGCCGACAATGGCGTTCGTCGCACTCGGTTCCAATCTCGGTGACCGCGCCGCCTACCTCGCGCGCGGTCGCGCGGCGATCGGTGCCCTGAGCGGGACCCGCCTGCTCGCGGCGAGTGATATCGAGGAGACGGCCCCGATCGGCCCGCCCGGACAGGGCGCGTACCTCAACCAGATGGTCGCGATCGAGACGACCCGGACACCGGTGGCGCTGCTCGAGGGGCTGCTGGCGATCGAGCGCGCGTGTGGCCGACGCCGCGCGGAGCGCTGGGGGGCGCGGACGCTCGATCTCGACATCGTTCGATTCGGGGATCTCGAGATCGCCGAGCCCGGTCTCGCGATTCCGCATCCGGAGCTTCCGCATCGGCCCTTCTGGCAGCGCGAGCTCGCGCAGCTGCAGGGCGTCCTCGTTTCGTGAGTCTGCATCGGGCCGAGCGCCCGGCGGACCGGCGCACGATCACGGACCTGCTCGAGCGCGCCGCGCGTGGCGAGAAGCTGGTCGTCGTCACCGCCTACGATGCGCTGTTCGCGCGCCTGGTGGACGACGCGGGCGTCGATGCGATCCTCGTCGGGGACTCGGTGGCGAACGTCGTGGCCGGACACGAGACGACGCTCCCGATGACGCTGGACCAGATGATCTATCATGCGGCCGCGGTGCGCCGCGGCGCGTCGCGCGCGCTGCTGATCGCCGACATGCCGTTCCTGACGTATCAGGTGAGCGAGGCATCGGCGATCCGGAACTGCGGACGGATGATGCAGGAGTCGGGCGTCCAGGCCGTGAAGCTGGAGGGCGGCTCGCCCGAACTGGCCGCGACCGTCCGGTCGCTGCTCCGGGTCGGGATCCCGGTCCTCGGGCACCTCGGCTACACGCCGCAGTCGCAGCACGCGCTGGGCGGCCCGCGCGTGCAGGGTCGCAAGGCCGAGGCGGCGGCCGACCTGATTGCGGCCGCCAAGCGCCTCGAGGACGCGGGGGCGTTCGGCATCGTGCTCGAGTTGCTGCCATCGGAGCTCGCCGCCCGGATCACCGAGGCGGTGACGATCCCCACGATCGGCATCGGCGCCGGTCCGTCCTGTCGCGGCCAGGTGCTCGTGCTCCACGATCTGCTCGGACTGAACGACGACTTCACGCCGAAGTTCCTCAAGCGGTACGCCGCGCTCGCCGACGAGGTGCGTGGCGCGGTGCGCGCCTTCGGCGACGACGTGCGCGGGGGCCGGTACCCGGACGCCGCGCACAGCTTCTGACCGGTCGGCACCCGTGGTGACCATGACCGCGATCGACGACCTGCGCGCCGCGCTCGCCGCGCATCGACGGCGCGGCGCGCGGATCGGGTTCGTGCCGACGATGGGCAGTCTGCACGAGGGGCACCTCGCACTGGTCGACCGGGCGCGTGCCGATGCCGACGTCGTCGTGATGAGCATTTTCGTCAATCCGCTGCAGTTCGCCGCGCACGAGGATTTCGGTCGCTATCCGCGCGACGCGGCCGGCGACGCCGCCAAGGCGGCGTCGCGCGGCGTCGATATCCTCTGGACGCCGACGGTGGACGCGCTGACGCCGCCCGAGGATCGATACGTGCCGGTGCGCGTCGTGCCGACGCTGGATCCGCCGCGCTGGGAGGCCGCCGCGCGTCCCGGTCACTTCACCGGCGTCCTGACGATCGTCGCCAAGCTGTTCCACATCGTGCAGCCCGACGTCGCCGTCTTCGGACAGAAGGACGTCCAGCAGCTGACGCTCGTGCGCGCGATGGTGCGCGGCCTCGACATCCCCGTGCAGGTGATCGCCGCGCCGACGAGCCGGGACGCGGACGGCCTCGCCCTCTCGAGTCGCAACGCGTATCTCGACGCCGATGAGCGGCGATCGGCGCTCGCGCTGTCGCGGGCACTCGCGGCCGTGCAGCTCGGCTTTGCCGGCGGGCTCCGCGATGCCGCGCGCCTCGAGGCGTGCGGTCGCGCGGTCCTCTCCAGGACACCGGCCGCAGAGGTCGACTATCTCGCGGTCGTCGAGCCCCAGCGACTGGAGCCGGTGGCCGAGGCGGTCGACGGAACGATCGTCATGGTGGCCGCGCGGGTCGGGCGCACGCGTCTGCTCGACAACGTGGTGCTGTCGAGCGGCGGGTGACGCTGCTGCCGCCGTGGGCGATCGTCGGCGAGCGGCGCCTCGCGCACATCGAGCGCGTGGTGGCGCTGCTTGACCAGTGGGCCGAGGCGATCGGCCTCGACCCCGATGAGCGCCGCGCGTGGCGCGATGCCGGTCGCTATCACGATGCGCTGCGCGATGCCCCCGAGAGCGTGCTCCGGCCCATCGTGCTCGATGGCACGGGCGGGTGCGGCGAACGCGAGGACGTCGGGCTACTGCACGGGCCGGCGGCTGCGCGGCGGATGGCCGACGACGGCGAGGACCGCGCGGCGGTGCTCGACGCCGTCCGCTTCCACACAATCGGTTCGCCCACATGGGACCGGGTCGGGCGCGCGCTGTACCTGGCCGACTTTCTCGAGCCCGGGCGCGCGTTCGCGCGCGCCGACCGCGCCTATCTCGCGGCGCAGGTCCCGCACGACTTCGCCGGGACGTTTCGGCAGGTGGTGCGACTGCGGCTCGAGTGGGCGCTCCGCGAGGGGAAGGGGCTTCGGGTGGAGACCGTGCAGCTCTGGAACAGCGTCCGCTGATGCGTGATCGACTGCCGCGGCGCGCGCGGCGCAGTCGGTCGGCGGGACTCGCGCTGGTCGCCATGGTCGGCTCCCTGGCCGGCCGACCGCGCTCCGACGACGTGCCCGCGCGTCGGGTCGCACTCCAGGTCGCACGCGGCCCGCGCGTGCGGGTCGAGATCCTGAATGCGAGCCACGTGCACGGGCTGGCGCGCCTTGCGACGCGCTACCTGCGGGATCAGGGGTTCGACGTCGTCGCCGTCGGCACGGTCACGCCGTCGCGCGACACCACTCTCGTGCTCGATCGGACGGGGCACCCGGACTGGGCCGCTCAGGTGGCACGGGCGCTGGCCGCCGGCCACTCGCCGACGCGAGCGGAGTCGCGCCCCGACCCGTCACGCTACGTGGACGTGACCGTCCTGCTGGCTGGCGCCTGGCGCGCGCCGCCCGAGCCGTTCGACCCGTAGCTGTCCGCACGCCGCGGCGATGTCGAGGCCACGACTCGCGCGGATCGCGACCTCGACGCCGGCACGACGCAACACGGTCGCGAACGCCGCCGAGGCGGCCCGCGGACTCGGCGCAAAGCCGAGGGCGCCGCCCGGGTGCAGCGGGATCAGGTTCACGAACGCACCGCACTCGCGGGCGAGGCGGGCGAGTTGCGCGGCCTCGGACGCGCCGTCATTCACGCCGCCGAGCAGCACGTATTCGAAGGTCACGCGCCGGTCGAAGGCGGCCGCGGCCGAGATCACGTCGGCGAGCGGATACTTGGTGTTGATCGGCATCAGCTGCCGGCGGAGCGCGTCGGACGGTGCGTGGATCGAGATCGCCAGACGGAACTGCTCCGGCCGGGCGGCGAGTGCCTCGATGCCGGGGAGGACGCCGACGGTGGAGATCGTGATATGGCGCGCGCCGATGCCGATCGCGTCGGCGCCGTTGAGGAGCGACAGGGCGACGTCGACGGCCGGCCAGTTCATCATCGGCTCGCCCATCCCCATGAAGACGATGTTCGTCGGCCGAATCGGCGGATCGAGGAGCATTGCTTCCCGCACCTGGCCGGCGATCTCGGACGGGCGGAGGTTGCGCGCGAAGCCCATCGCGCCGGTCGCGCAGAACGCGCACTGGAGGGCGCACCCCGCCTGGGAGGAGATGCAGAGCGTGAGACGGCCGCCGTCGGGGATCGCCACCGTCTCGATCGCCTCGCCATCGGCGAGGCGGAAGAGCAGTTTCTCCGTCCCGTCGCTCGACGTCTGGCGCGCGAGCAGGGTCAGTCGCGGGAGTGGGAAGGAGGACGCGAGGCGCTCCCTGAGCGCCCGCGGCAGCTCCGTCATCTCGGCGAATCCCGGAGCGGGATTCTTCCAGAGGCGGTCGGCGACCTGTCGGGCCCGGTAGTCGGGCTCACCTGCCGAGCGCATGAAGGCGAGCAGTCGCTGCTCGGCAACGGCGCGTGGCACGTCCAGCAGGGTATCGGAGTCAGGCATTCGCCTACCAGCCCGGGGCATGGCGGGTTAACTTTCGGGTCGGTAATGAAGACTAATCGATCGTCCCGGGGGGCGTGACGTCCGCGTCGACCGCTCCAGCTGCCACTGGCATGCGTACGCACCTGTGCGGGGCGCTGCGCGCCGCCGACGCCGGTGTCACAGTTCGCCTGGGTGGGTGGGTCCACCGTCCGCGTGACCTCGGCGGGATCGTCTTCCTCGATCTGCGCGACCGCGACGGGATCGTCCAGGTGTCCTTCGATCCCCGCTGGACGCCGCCCGACGTGCTGGCGCGCGCGGCGGCCGTGGGCGTCGAATCCGTCATCCTCGTCGAGGGCGAGGTCGCGCGCCGGCCCGGCGATGCGACCAACGCGGATCTGGCGACCGGCGAGATCGAGGTCCGCGCGACCGCGTTGACGGTCGTCGGACCGGCGACGACGCCGGCGATCCCCGTGGCGCGCGGGAAGGGCGAGGTGCTGCCCGCCGAGGAACTGCGGCTTCGCCACCGGGTCCTCGACCTGCGTCGGCCGGAGCTGCAGCGCAATCTGGTGCTGCGCCACCGGCTGATGCAGGTCGCGCGTCGCTACCTGAGCGAGCGGGGGTTCCTCGAAATCGAGACCCCGATCCTCACCAAGCCGACACCCGAGGGCGCGCGCGACTATCTCGTGCCGAGCCGCGTCCATCCGGGCGAGTTCTACGCCCTGCCGCAGTCGCCGCAGCTCTACAAGCAGCTCCTGATGGTCGCCGGACTGGATCGCTACTTCCAGATCGCGCGATGTTTTCGCGACGAGGATCTGCGCGCCGACCGGCAGCCGGAGTTCACGCAGATCGACATCGAGGCCTCGTTCATCGAGCGCGAGGACATCATGGCGGTCGCCGAAGGGCTGCTGCGCGTCCTGTTCAGCGAGGCCGGCGTCGATGTCCCGGCGCGGTTCCGGCGCATGACCTACGCCGACGCGATGGAGCGGTACGGGACCGATCGTCCCGATCTCCGCTACGGTCTCGAGCTCTTCGACGCGACCGACGTCTTTCGGTCGACCGAGTTCGGCATCGCGCGCGGCGCGATCAGCGATGGCGGACGCGTGCGCGGGTTGCGGGTCCCCGGCGGGAGCGAGATGTCGCGCAAGCAGGTCGATGAGCTGGAGGCGATCGCCCGGTCGGCGGGGGCGGGAGGGCTGATCCGGCTCAAGCGCAGCGCGGCCGGGATGGATGGCCCGGCGGCAAAGTTCCTCGCGCCCGACGCCGGCGACCGGCTGGGTGCCGCGCCGGGCGACCTCGTGCTGCTCGCCGCCGGTCCGGACGCGATCACCAGCCCGGCGCTCGACCGGGTGCGACAGGAGCTGGCCCGTCGCCTCGAGCTCGCGCCGTCCGGCGTGCTGGAATTCCTGTGGGTCCTCGACTTTCCGATGTTCGAGCATGACGCGGCCGCCGGTACTCTGGGTGCCATGCATCACCCGTTCACGGCGCCGCTCCCGGAGGATCTCGCCCTGCTCGAGACTGCCCCCGAGCGGGCCAGGGCGATCGCCTACGACGTCGTGCTCAACGGGACGGAGCTGGGCGGCGGCAGCATCCGCATCGCCGATCCGGTCGTGCAGGAGCGGATCTTCGCGCTCCTCGGGATCGATGAGGCGACGGCCCGCGCGCGGTTCGGCTTCCTGCTCGATGGCTTGCGGGGCGGGGCCCCGCCGCACGGCGGCATCGCGTTCGGGTTCGACCGGATCGTGATGCTGCTGGCCGGTGCGCCGTCCCTGCGGGACGTGATCGCCTTTCCGAAGACGACGGCCGCCCGGGCGCTCTTCGAGGGCGCGCCGGCGCCGGTCGCCGCGGAGGATCTGGAGGATCTGCACCTGCGAATCACGGAGGATGGGGCGTGACCGATCGAGTGGTGAGCGACAGCGGGACGACGCAGCGCGTCTCGACCGAGGGTGCCGACCTGCTGACGCTCGCCGGCGTCAATGATGCCAACCTTGTCGAGCTCGCGCGGCTTTCGGGCGCCCGCGTCGCACTGCGCGGCGACGCGCTCTCGCTGAGCGGGCCGAGCGAGAGCGTCGAGCGGGCGGCCGGCGTCGCGGCACGGATGATCGAGGCGGCGCGGCAGCGCGCGCCCGTGACGCCGGACGATGTCCTGCGCATGCACGACGAGGAGGTGCTGCAGCCGTTCGGCGCCGGCGTCGCGCCCGTGATCGACGGCCAGCAGCGGATCGCGCTCCCCGGCATCCGGAAGATCATCCAGGCGAAGACCCCGGGACAGGCGGAGTATCTCGCCAAGATTGCCGACCATGACATCGTCGTCGGCATCGGGCCGGCGGGCACCGGCAAGACCTACCTCGCGGTCGCCGCGGCGGTCGACGCGCTCGTGCGCAAGCGGGTCCGGCGCATCGTCCTCGCCCGCCCGGCCGTCGAGGCCGGCGAGAGCCTCGGGTTCCTGCCGGGCGACATGCAGGCGAAGGTCGACCCGTATCTGCGCCCGCTCTACGATGCGCTCGACGAGATGATGCCGCCGGAGCGGATCCAGCGGGCGCTCGAGACGCGGACGATCGAGATCGCGCCGCTCGCCTTCATGCGCGGCCGCACGCTGGGCGATGCATTCGTCATTCTCGACGAGGCGCAAAACGCGACCAACCTGCAGATGAAGATGTTCCTCACCCGGCTCGGCGTGAATTCGAAGATCGTCATCACGGGGGACAAGACGCAGATCGACCTGCCGCGCCGCGAGGAGTCGGGGCTGATGCAGGTGGAGCGGATCCTCCCCGGGATCGACGGCATCGCGTTCCACTACTTCAACGAAAACGACGTCGTGCGCCACCGCCTCGTGCGGGACATCATTCGCGCCTACGCGTCGGACGCGGGCGCGTGAGTCCGTGAATCTCTGGCGTCAACTCGAGCGGATCGTGCCGCAAGCCGCGGACGCGGCCCCCGGCACGTCACTCGCCGCCGGCGGGCTGGCGATGGCCGTCGGTCGTGGCGTGCTGGCGGCGGCCCTCGCGCTGGCGACGCTCATGCTGTTCGCCTCGGGCGACCGCGCGACGCTGGCGAGCGCGCCGGGCCACCTCGTCGGGCTCTTCCTGACGAACCTCCTCGTCCTCCTCGTCTTCACCGGCACGCTCGCGCTCTACCGGCCGCGGATCTACCAGTCGATCCGCGCCGTCGCGCTCTTCGTGCTCCTCTTTCTCGCGGTCGAGGCGGCGGCGGCGGCGGTGTCGCGCGCGGCCGTGCCCAACGTCGAGTTCATCCCGATCGCCGTCGCCGGCGTCCTCTTCAGCGTGCTCTTCGATCCGCGCGTCAGCGTCTACGCGATGATCGTGCTGGCGACGCTGATCGGCATCCAGCCGGCCTACCAGGGGACGAACGCGCTCTTCATTACGCTCGTCGGCGGCGTGGCGGCGGCCTTCAGCGTCCGCGTGCTGCGTCGGCGGGACCAGGCGTACTACTCGATCCTCGTCACCGCGGCGGCCTACGCACTCGCCGAGATCGCCGTCGGCCTCACCCTCGGCCTCGAGGGACGCGAGATCTGGCGCGGCGTCGGCTGGGGGGTGCTCAACGCGCTGATTTCCGTGGCCGTCGCGCTGATGCTCCTCCCGACGCTCGAGGAGTTCACGGGAGTCGACACGTATCTCAAGCTGCTGGAGTGGTCGGACCTCAACCGCCCGCTGATGCAGCGGATGAGCGTCGAGGCGCCGGGGACGTTCGCGCACAGCATGCGCCTCGCGAATCTCGCCGAGGCCGCGTGCAACGCGATCGGCGCCAACGGGCTGCTGGCGCGCGTCGGCGCGTACTATCACGACATCGGGAAGCTGCGGAAACCGGAGTACTTCGTCGAGAACCAGCCGCGCGGCCGCAATCCGCACGACAAGCTGAAGCCGGCGACGAGCGCCTCGATCATCCGCAATCACGTGCGGGAGGGCGCCGAGCTGGCGACCGAGAACGGGCTGCCGGCGGGGGTGAAGTCGTTCATCACCGAGCATCACGGCACCGCCCCGATCACCTACTTCCTCGAGAAGGCGAAGGAACGTGACGGCGGCCCGCTCAATCCCGCCGATTTCGCCTATCCTGGCCCGATTCCGCAAACGGCCGAGACGGCGATCGTGATGCTCGCCGACGGGATCGAGGCCTCCGCCCACGTGCTGCACGATCCGACGCCGATCAAGATCCGCGATGTCGTCGATCACATCGTGCGACAGCGCATCGACCAGGGGCAGCTGCGCGAGGCGCCGCTGACGCTCAAGCAGCTCGAGTTGATCAAGGAGCAGTTCGCGCGCGTGCTCGTCGGCATGTATCACCACCGGATCGACTACCCCGCTGCCAGCGGGGGGGTGACGGCCGAGTTCGCCTCGGTATGAGTGTCGGGGTCTCGGTTGCCGCAGACGGCGTGCGCCTGTCCATCGCGCGCCAGCGGATCGAGCAAATCGTCCGCGCCGTCGTCCGCGCCGAGCGTGTACGCCACGCGCTGATCTCCGTGGCATTCATCCGTCCGGCGGCGATCGCCCGGATCAACCGGATGTATCTCGGTCACCGGGGCCGTACCGACGTGATCGCCTTCACGCTGGGCAGCGGCGCGGTCGACGGGCCGTTTGCGGTCGGGGACATCTACATCTGCCCCGACGTCGCGCGGCGCAACGCGCGCGCATGGGGCGTCCCGGTTCGCCAGGAGCTGGCCCGGCTGGTCGTGCACGGCGTGCTGCACGTCCTCGGGCATGACCATCCCGGGGGCGACGCGCGACTGGCGTCGGAGATGTGGCGACGGCAGGAGCGCCTGGTGCGCCGGCTCGCGGGTGCGGCATGACGGCCGCCGTGCTCGTCGCGCTCGGGGCGACCACGCTGGCGACGGCGGCGGCCGCGGCCGATGCGGCCGTCACGTCGGCCGATGAGGAGGCAGGCGAACCGCCATCAGGCCCCGGGGGCGCGCGTCGCGAGCATCGGGTGCTCTCGTTCACGAAGGTCGTGGCCCAGCTGACCGCCGGGGCCAGCGGGGCACGCGCGATCGGCGCGGCCGACGGCCTGGACGCGCGCGGCGGGCTGGCACTCGCCGTCCTGATCCTCGCGCTGCTCGTGCTCGAGGCGATCGCCCGATCGGTCGGCGCGGCGACCGCCTCGACGACGATGCGGCGGCTGCGCTGGCTGGCGCCCGCGTGCGCGGCGGTACTCGCGATCTACCTGGTGCCGGCCGCGCGCCTCGATGCATGGCTGCGCCGTCTCCTCGCGCCCCCGCCGCGCAATGCCGAATCGCGCGAGGAAACCTCCGAGCAGTTTCGGGCCGTCGTGTCGGCGGAGGCGGACGTCTCCGGGCCCGGCGCGCGATTCCTCGCCGGGGCGCTCTCGCTCGGCGAGACCGTCGTCAGTGACGTCATGGTCCCGCGCGTCGACATCGTCGGCATCGACGTCGACACGCCGTGGTCGGAGATGGTGGAGACGATGCGCCGCGCCGAGCACGCGCGGCTGCCGGCGTACCACGGGACGATCGACGAGATTCGCGGCGTGCTGTACGCGAAGGACGTCCTGGCCTCGGTGATCGACGAGGCGGAGCCGGCCGGCGGGTGGCCGGCCCTGATCCGGCCGGCCACCTTCGTTCCGGCGACGAAGCCGCTCAACGTCCTGCTCGCGGATTTTCGCGCCGGGCGTACCCACCTCGTGCTCGTGCTCGACGAATACGGCGGCACTGCCGGCCTCGTGACGATCGAGAACGTGCTGGAGGAGATCGTCGGCGAGATCCGCGATGAACACGATGTCGAGGAACCGGAGGTCTCCCGGCACGAGGCCGGTCGCGTCTGGGTCTCGGGTCGCGCCTCGCTGGCCGATCTCGGGGCACTCCTCTCGCACGCGTTCGAGAGCGACGACAACGTGACGACGGTTGGCGGCTGGGTGCTCGAGCGCCTCGGCCGCGTGCCGCGGCCCGGCGAGGAATTCGTGGCCGACGGCTATCGCGTCGTCGTCGAGCGCGTGCGCCGCCGCGCCGTCGACCGCGTGTATTTCGAGCGCACGGTGCCGGCGGACGAGGCGAGCCCCGCCGCATGAGTCTCGCCGCGTGGCTCGTCGGCCTCACCGCCGTCATCGCCTGGTTCGTCGCGGCGGCGACGGCGATCCAGTCGGTCAGCCGGATCTGGCTGCGGCACTGGGCGCAGGGGCGCGCCCGCGTCGTCCGCGCGGTCGCGCTCTACCTGAGCCGACCCGATCAGCTTCTGCTGACCGCGGGCCTCGCGGTCACGGCGGCGGCCGGGGGCGTCGGCGCGGCGCTCGGCGCGCGCGGCGGCACGGCGTCGGCGCTCGCGCTGCGTCTGGCACTGGCGGCCGCCGCGGTGCTGATCGCCGGTCAGGTCATTCCGCGCGCGGTCGCGCGGCGGTGGGCGCGCCCGCTCGTCCCCGTGCTCCTGCCGAGCGTGCAGGTCGCGGCGCTGATCGCGACCCCGCTCTTCCTGCTCGTGCGCGGCCTCGGCATCGCCGTCCGCCGCGCGCGCCGGACGCCGTATGCCGACCCGGCGGCGCGCGCCGAGGAGGCCGTGGACGCCGTCTTCCGGGACGGCGCGCGTGAGGGAGTCAGTGTACCGACCGATGCCTCGATCGTCTCGGGCGTCGTCCGGCTGGCCGACCGGATGGTCCGCGACGTGATGACCCCGCGCGCGGAGGTCTTCGCCGTCGACGCGGCGATGCCCGCGCGGGCGATGACGCGCGCGATTGCCGGGGCGGGGTACAGTCGCGTCCCGGTCTGCCGAGGGAGCTTCGACGAGGTGATTGGCATGGTGCACGTCTTCGACGTCTTCACCACGCGACCGGACGCGCCGCTGCGCTTCCGGCCGGTCGCGTCGGCGCGGGACCAGCAGTCCTGCAGCGATGTCATGTTCGCGATGCTGCGGGAGCACCGGCATCTGGCGATCGTCGCCGATGGTGGCGGCCGCAACGTCGGCATCGTCACGCTCGAGGATCTGCTGGAGACGGTCGTCGGGGAGATCCGCGACGAGCACGACGACGCATGACCGACGCGCTGCTGGCGGACTTCCGGGCGGGACGGCGCGCCGCGCTCGCGCGCGCGGTCAGTATCGTGGAGAATCGGCGGGCGGGCTTCGATCGGCTGCTCGGCGCGTTGCACCCCGGGATCGGGCGCGCGCGACGGATCGGGATGACGGGCCCGCCGGGCGCGGGGAAGAGCAGTCTGACGGCCCGCCTCACTGCCTCGATGCGCGAGGACGGGCTGACCGTCGGGGTGATCGCCGTCGATCCGACCTCGCCGTTCACGGGCGGCGCGCTGCTCGGCGACCGCATTCGCATGGAGGCCGTGGCCCTCGATCCCGGCGTCTCGATCCGGTCGCTGGCGACGCGCGGCGCGCTCGGCGGACTCTCCGGCGCGACGCGGGATGTCGCCGATGTCTTCGACGCCTTTGGCTACGACCGCATCCTGATCGAGACGGTGGGGGTCGGCCAGAGTGAGCTCGACGTCGCGCAGACCGCCGATACGACGGTGGTCGTGCTCGTCCCCGAGTCGGGTGACGGGATCCAGGCGCTCAAGGCCGGTCTGATGGAGATCGCCGATCTCTTCGTGGTCAACAAGGCCGATCGGCCCGGTGCGGACCGGTTGCGTCGCGACCTCGACGCCGCGTTGCACCTCCGCGCGGCGAGCGACTGGACGCCACCGGTCATTGCGACCGTGGCCATGGAGGGGACCGGCATCCCCGAGTTTCGGTCGGCGCTCGACCGGCATTATCAGTATCTTTCGGACAGCGGCACCCTCGTCGCCCGTCGCCGGGCGCGGTGGCGCGATCGGGTGGTGGACGCCGTGTCGCAGCGCATGCGCGACCGCGTCTGGGGCGATGGCGAGCTGCAGCGGTGGCTGGCCGGCGAACTCGATGCCCTGCAGGCGGGGACGACGACCCCGTACCTCGTCGCCGACGCCGTGCTGGCGCGGAGTGCCGCGCGATTCTCGGGGGAGGAGAGGTGACGACGATATCGACCGCCGCCGTCGACGATGAACTGGAGCGCCTGCGCCGGGAAGTGCGGCAGTGGCGCGAGCGATACGCGACGGGCGCGCTGCGGGACGTCGTCTTCGGCAACTCGGGCGGCGAGGTGCTGCCGGTCTACACGGCGCTCGACGCCCCGCCCGGGGCGGACCGCGACGAAGCGCTCGGACTCCCGGGCGGGTTCCCGTACACGCGCGGCATTCACCCGACCGGGTACCGGGGCCGACTCTGGACGATGCGCCAGTTCGCCGGATTCGGGAGCGCGACCGATACCAATGCCCGCTATCGCTTCCTGCTCGAGCGCGGACAGACGGGCCTCTCGGTCGCGTTCGATTTTCCGACGCTGATGGGCTACGATGCCGACCACCCGCGGGCCGAGGGGGAGGTCGGGAAGTGCGGCGTGTCGATCTCGTCGCTCGCGGACATGGAGACGCTGTTCGCCGACATTCCGCTCGACCGCGTGTCGACGTCGATGACGATCAACGGACCGGCGATCATTCTCTTCGCCTTCTACGTCGTGGCCGCCGAGCGGCAGGGGGTGCCGGCGCACGCGCTGCGCGGCACGATCCAGAACGACATCCTGAAGGAATACATGGCGCAGCACGCCTGGGTCTTCCCGGTCGAGCCGGCGCTGCGGCTGATCGTCGACTGCTTCGAGTGGGCCGCCGAGCACGCGCCCAAGTGGAACACGATCTCCATCTCGGGCTACCACATTCGCGAGGCCGGCGCGACGGCGGCGCAGGAGCTCGCGTTCACGCTCGCCGACGGATTCACCTATGTCGAGCGCGCGGTGGCGCGCGGGCTCGCGGTCGACGCGTTCGCCCCCCAGCTCTCGTTCTTCTGGGACATTCACAACGACTTCTTCGAGGAGATCGCCAAGCTCCGCGCCGCGCGCCGGATCTGGGCGCGCCATCTGCGCGAGCGGTTCGGCGCGCGCGACCCGCGGTCGTGGGCGATGCGCTTCCATTCGCAGACCGCGGGCGTGACGCTGACGGCGCAGCAGCCGGTGAACAACGTGGCGCGCGTCGCGTACCAGGCGATGGCCGCCGTGCTCGGCGGCACGCAGTCGCTGCACACCAACTCGATGGACGAGACGCTCGCCCTGCCGACCGAGGCGGCGGTGCAGGTGGCGCTCCGGACGCAGCAGGTACTGGCGTTCGAGACGGGCGTCGCGAACGTCATCGACCCGCTCGGCGGCTCGTACTACGTCGAGGCGCTGACCGACCAGCTCGAGGCGCAGGCGGAGGCGCTCTTCGGCGAGATCGCCGCCGTCGGCGGCGTCGTCGCGGCGCTCGAGACGGGGTGGCTGCAGCGGCGGATCGCCGAGTCGGCCGCGCGCCAGCAGTGGGAGATGGAGCAGCGGCGACGGCTGATCGTCGGCGTCAACGCGTTCGAGACCGGTGGGGATGAGACGTCGATCCCGCTGCTCAAGGTGGGAGACGAGACGGAGACCGTGCAGCGCGCGCGCCTGGCGGCATTGCGCGCCGGGCGCGATGCCGACCGGGCGAGCTCGGCGCTCGCCGCGCTCCGCGACGCGTCGGCGCAGGGGCAGAACGTGATGCCCTTTCTCCTCGACGCCGCCCGCGCCGAGTGCACGCTGTACGAGATCCGCGCGGCGATGGAATCGGTCTTCGGCGCGTACCGCGAACCGGTCTTCTTCTGACGCCAGGCGCGAGACCGCGCCTCGGCGCGCGCGCCCGGGCTCACGGCGCGATGCCGCCCTGGTGGGCGACGTATTTCGACGAGCAGTATCTCCGGGAGTACGAGCCGATCTTCTCCGACGGCCAGGATCGGCGGGAGACGGCGCGACTGCTCGAGCTCCTCGCGCTCCCGGTCGGCGCCCGCGTCCTCGATGTGCCGTGCGGGCAGGGGCGTCATGCCCGCCTGCTGGCCGAGGCGGGGTATCGCGTCGACGGGCTCGACTTCTCGCCGCATCTGCTGGCCGTGGCGCGCGCGCGGGCCGATGGCGCGCGGTACACGCGGGGCGACATGCGGTCGTTGCCGCGCCGCTGGACGGGCCGGTTCGACGCGGTCGTCAATCTCTTCACGTCGTTCGGGTTCTTCCTCGATCCGGCCGATGACGAGCGCGTGATCGCGGAGTTCGCGCGGGTGCTGCGGCCGGGCGGGGTTTTCATCTGGCACGGCAGCAGTCGCGACGGTGTCATGGCCGGCTTCCTCGCGCGCGACTGGTGGACGACGAACGACGGCACGCTGGTCGCCCACGAGCGGGACTTCGACCCGCTCTCGGGGGTGCTGACCGTTCGTGCCTCGTGGCGCGGGCCGACGGGCCGCCGTCGGCGTGGACTCCATGCCACGGGCGAGCGCGAATATCGCATCCGCCTCTATACGGCGACGCGGCTCGCGGAGTTGTGCGCGGCCCACGGCCTCGTCGTCGAGTCGGCCTACGACGGGTGGACGACCCGGCCGATGACCCGGCGGACCTCGTCGATGACGCTGGTGGCCCGGTCGGTGGGCCGCTAGACTTGGGCGCGATGTCCAGGCCGATTCGCGTCCTCGTAGCCAAGCCCGGCCTCGATGGCCATGACCGGGGCGCCAAGGTCGTCGCGGCGGCGCTCCGCGACGCGGGGATGGAGGTGATCTACACCGGCCTCCATCAGACGCCGGAGATGATCGCCAGCGCGGCGATCCAGGAAGACGTCGACGTCGTCGGCCTGTCGATCCTGAGCGGCGCCCACATGACGCTCTTTCCTCGCGTCCGCGAGCTGCTGGCCGCCGAGGGGCGCGAGGACATCCTGCTGACGGGCGGCGGCATCATCCCCAAGGAAGACATGGCCGCCCTGGCCGCGCTGGGCGTCGGGCGCCTCTTCGGCCCGGGGACATCGACGGCCGATCTCGTCCGGTACATCGAGGAGTGGTTCGCCGAGCGGCAACGGCAAGCAGTGTGACCGCAGCGCCGGCCACGCGCCTGCGCGCGCTGACCGCCGAGGTGCGCGCGCTCGAGGATCGGTTGCGGCAGGGCGGCGGTCCCGACCGGATCGCCAGGCAGCACGCCCAGGGAAAGCTGACGGCGCGCGAGCGCGTCGAGCGCCTGCTGGATCCGTCGAGCCGGTTCCTCGAGATCGGCCTGCTCGTCGCCTACGATCGCTACGACGGCCAGGCACCGGCGGCCGGCGTCGTCACGGGCATCGGCACGGTCCACGACCGCCCGGTCGTCGTCGTCGCCAATGACGCGACGGTCAAGGCCGGGTCATGGTGGCCGGAGACGATCCACAAGATCCTCCGAGCGCAGGAGATCGCGATGCGCTGCCGCGTGCCGATCGTCTACCTCGTCGACTCGGCGGGGGTGAACCTCCCGTACCAGGGCGGCGTCTTCCCCGGTCAGTACGGCGCGAGCCGGATCTTCTACTACAACTCGATCATGCGCCGCTACCTCCATGTGCCGCAACTCGCCGCGGTGATGGGGCAGTGCATCGCGGGCGGCGCCTATTTGCCGGCGCTCTCCGACGTCATCATCATGGTGAAGGGGACGGCCTTCATGGGGCTTGGCGGGCCCAACCTCGTCAAGGGCGCGACCGGCCAGACGGTCGACGCCGAGTCGCTTGGCGGTGCCGTGATGCACACGGCGGTCAGCGGCGTGGCGCACTATACGGCCGAGGACGATGCCGACTGTCTGGACCGCCTGCGTCGCCTGATCGCGCGCCTCCCGCGCCATGCCCGTGCGTCGTCCCCTGCCGCTGTCCCGGACGACGCGGCGTCGGCTCGCGCCACGTCGTGGGATCCGACGGCCGAGGAGACCTCGGCGCTCGATGCGCTGTTGCCGACGGATCACCGCATGTCGTACGACGTCGCCGTCGTACTCGGCGCGATCGCCGATCGCGGGTCGATCGACGAGTTCCAGCCGGACCTCGCGCGCGAGATGCTCTGCGCCGACATCTCGATCGAGGGACACGGGGTCGGCGTGATCGCCAATCGGCGCGGGCTGATCCGCGGTCGCGAGGGCGAGCGGCCGCGGTTTGGCGGGATCATTTACGCCGAGAGCGCCGAGAAGGTCGCGTACTACATCGATCGCTGCGACCGGGTCGGGCTGCCGCTGCTCTTCCTGCAGGACGTGTCGGGCTTCATGGTCGGGCCCGACGCCGAGCAGGAGGGGATCATCCGCGCGGGCGCGCGGTTCGTCGAGGCGATGGCGACGGCGCGGGTGCCGAAGATCGTCGTGACGATCAATCACGCGTCGGGCGCAGGGTACTACGCGATGGCCGCGCAGGGGTTCGACCCCGATTTCATTTTCACGTGGCCGACGGGACGGATGGGGGTCATGGAAGGCGAGGCCGCAGTCCAGGCGGTCCAGGCGGTCGGCGAGGCCGCGCAGACGATGCGCGCGGAATACGACGCCCAGCTGGACGCGCGCTACGCCGCCGCCCGCGGGTTCGTCGATGCGATCATCCCGGCCGATGAGACGCGTGCGGTGCTCGCGCTCGCGCTCAGGACCGCGCGCGAGAACCCGGGGCCGCACCTCGGCGCGTTCGTCCTGTGAGCGCCTCGCGGCGGGTTCGCGCGCGTCGCGTGCGCGCATCGTGAGGGGACGATGAGCGCGCCTCGCACGGTCCGCGTCGGTGGCGGTCAGGGGTTCTGGGGCGACGAGCCCGACGCGCCGCGCCGACTCGTCGAGCGCGGCCCGATCGACTTCCTGATGCTCGACTATCTGGCCGAAGTGACGATGTCGATCCTGCAGAAGCAGAAGGAACGCGACCCGTCGCTCGGGTACGCCCGCGACTTCGTCGGTGCAATCGACAGCGTGTTGCCGGCGCTGACGACGCGGGGCGTGCGCGTCGTCGCCAATGCCGGCGGCGTGAACCCGCGCGGGTGCGCGTCGGCCGTGCGGGCGGCGGTGGACGCGCGAGGCGCGGGCGCGGCGGTCCGGATCGGCGTCGTCACCGGCGACGATCTCCTGCCGCGGCTGGACGAACTGATCGCGGGTGGCCACCCGCTGGTGCACATGGAGACGGGGGCACCGCTGGCCGGCATTCGCGAGCGCGTGCTGTCGGCCAACGCGTACATCGGCGCGGCGCCGATCCGCGAGGCGCTCCGCGGTGGCGCGACGATCGTGATCACCGGCCGCTCGACCGATACGGCGCTCACGATGGCGCCGATCGCCGAAGCATTCGGCTGGCAGTCCGATGACCATGACCGACTCGCGGCCGGAATCGTCGCCGGCCACATCATCGAGTGTGGCGCCCAGGCGTCCGGCGGCAACTGCCTCGCGGACTGGCGATCGGTCCCCGACCTCGCCGATGTCGGCTATCCGATCGTCGAGGCGTCGGCCGATGGCTCCTTCGTCGTCACCAAGCATCCGGGGACGGGTGGCCGCGTCTCCGTGGCGACGGTGACCGAGCAGCTGGTCTACGAGATGGGCGATCCGCATGCCTACATCACGCCCGATGTGATCGCCGACTTCACGACGATCCGACTCACGGCCGACGGCCCCGATCGCGTCCGTGTCACCGGCATCCGCGGCCGCGCGCCGACGCCATTCCTCAAGGTCTCGATCGCCTATCGCGCGGGATTCAAGGCGATCGGGTCGCTCGTCTATGCGTGGCCCGACGCCCTCGAGAAGGCGCGAGCCGCGGATCGGATCCTGCGCGAGCGGCTCGATCGACTCGGCCTGCGGTTCGACCAGGTCCTGACCGAGTATGTCGGCGCGTCGGCGACGCACGGCGTGCTGGCCGGCGAGCCCGGGCCGGACCTGGCGGAGGTACAGTGGCGCGTCGGCGTCCGCAGCGAGCGGCGCGCGGACGTGGAGCGCTTCACGCGGGAAGTGGTGCCGCTCGTGCTCAACGGGCCGCCGAGCGTCACCGGGTTCGCCGGCGGGCGCCCCAAGGTCGAGGAGATCGTCGCCTACTGGCCGGCGCTGATCGACAAGCGGGTCGTCAGCCCGCGGGTCGAGGTGGTCTGATGCGCGTCCGACTGCTCGATCTGGCGCATGCGCGGTCCGGGGACAAGGGCGATACGGCCAATGTCGGCCTGATCGCGACGCGCCCCGAGTGGTACGATGTGCTCGCGCGTCACGTCACGGTCGAGCGCGTGGCGGCGCATTTCGCCGGCGTGATCGGCGGACCCGTCGAGCGATACGAGCTCCCCAATCTTGGCGCGCTCAACTTCCTGTTGCACGGCGCGCTCGACGGCGGGGGGACGGTGTCGCTCAAGACGGACGCGCAGGGCAAGGTCTATTCGACCGCGCTCCTTCGCCTGATCCTCGACGTCCCCGACGCAGAGGCCGCGCGGTTCAGCCTCCCTCCGGCACCATGAGCGACGGCGCGCCGATACGCGTCGCGCGCGACGGCGGCGTCGTGCGGCTCACGCTGGCGCGCTCCGCCCGCAAGAACGCCCTGGACCGGCGAACCGCGGACGCACTGGTCACGGCGATCGCCGAGACTGCGGCCGACGTGGCGGCGGGCGGCGCGGTCCGCGTGCTGCTCCTCGATGCCGAGGGCGACGACTTCTGTGCCGGCGCAGACCTCGAGGCGCTCGCGACATTGCTGGACGCGGGGACGGCGGCGCAGGTCGCGGACGCCGAGGCGCTGGGCGCCGTCTTTCTCGCGCTGCGCGCCCTGCCACTGCCGACCGTCGCCGCGGTGCGGGGGCGCGCGCTCGCCGGCGGCGCGGGACTCGCGCTCGCCTGCGATCTCGTGGTCGCCGACGCGGACGCGCGATTTGGCTTTCCCGAGGTCCGCGTCGGCTTCGTGCCCGCGATGGTGCTCACGATGCTGCGGCGCGCGGTCGGCGAGAAGCGCGCCGCCGACCTCGCGCTGACCGGACGCACCGTTGCCGCCGACGAGGCCGCGCGGCTCGGTCTGGTGAGCATCGTCGCCGCCGCGGGGCGCTTTGACGAGACGGTGCGGGAGACCGTGAGCCGGCTCGTCGCGCTGCCGCCGCACGCCGTCCGCGCGACGAAGGCGCTCCTTCACGAGCTGGACGGCATGGGCTTCGCCGATGGCGTTGCGCGCGGCGTCGCCGTCAACGTCGCCGCACGCGCGACGGCCGAGTTTCGCGATGGCGTGCAGGGTTTCGTGCGCGGCCGTCGCTCGACATGAGCGTGACGTGATCACGATGTCCGACTGACCGACGGTGACCGCGCTGACGAGTTGGCAGGCCGTGCTCGGGGTCGCCGGCATCGCGATCGTCGGATACGGCATTCGCGCCGACGCGCCGGCGATTCGCTGGGTCGGCATCGCCGTCCTCGCGGCGGCCGCGCTCATGCGGTTCGTCAAGCGCCGGACGCCGCGCTGAGCGATCGCCGACGTCGTCCCGGGTCCGCGTAGACCGATTGGCGCGCTCGCACGTTGCCTCGGAGAACGTGCCCGTCGCCGTGTGCGTTCTGCCACGAGCAACCGCCGGTCCCACCCCGAACCGTTAGCTTTGCGGGCCATGGTCACTGCGCACCGATCCGTCCCCGAACTGCTCGCCCCGGCCGGCTCGCTCGAGGCGGTCCGCGCGGCGGTCGCCAATGGCGCGGACGCGGTGTACCTCGGCGCCGAGCGGTTCAACGCGCGGGACGACGGCGCGCAGCTGACGCTCGATGAGCTCGCGCAGGCGTGCCGGCTGGCGCACGCCGCCGGGGCGCGGATCTATCTCACGCTCAATGTCCTCGTCAAGCCGGCCGAGCTGCGGGACGCGCTGACCCTGCTCGGCGAGGCCGTCGACCGCGGCATCGACGCCGTGATCGTGCAGGACATCGGGCTCATGACGCTGATTCGCGTCGTCTATCCCGCGCTCGAGATCCATGGATCGACGCAGACGACGGTGCACGACGCCGGCGGCGCGGCGTTTCTCCGGGAGCTCGGCGCGGCGCGGGTCGTGCTCGCCCGCGAGAACACGGTCGATGATGTGCGGCGGATTCACGACGCCGTGCCGGGGATCGGACTCGAGGCGTTCGTGCACGGTGCGCTCTGCATTTCGTACTCGGGACAGTGCTACATGTCGGGCATGATCTCCGAGCGGAGTGCGAACCGCGGCTCCTGCGCGCAGTCGTGTCGCAAGGACTATCGGCTGACCGACGCCCGGAGCGGCACCGAGCTGGATCGCGGCTACCTGATCTCGGCGAAGGATCTCGGCGCGTACGATCACCTGGCGGAGATGGCGGACGCCGGCGTCGCGTGCCTCAAGGTGGAAGGGCGCAAGAAGCGCCCCGAGTACGTGGCGACGGTGACCCAGGGGTACCGCGCGTTCCTCGACCGGCTGGCGGCTGGCGATCCGACGCCCGTGCATCCCGGCGACGACCGACCGCTGGTGCAGATCTACAGTCGCGGCTTCACGCCCGGCCTGATCGGCGCCGGTGAGCGACCAGGTCGCGGTTACATCACGCGGGAATTCCCCGATCACCGGGGCGAGCCGATCGGCATCGTCGTGCAGGACGTCGTCGACGAGCGCGGCCGCGGCCGCCGGAGTGAGCTCGTCCTGCAGCTGACGCGGTCCGTGTCAGTCGGCGATGGCCTGGCGTTTGAGCCGCCGATCGGGGTCGTCGCCCCGCGCGCCGGATGCACGGTCGATGCGCTGCGGGTGATCGACGCCGGCCCGCCGCTGCGTGTGGCCATCGAGGGGCGCGCGAGCGTCGGCGCGGGGTGGCACGTGCTGCGCAACGCCACGGCCGGCCTGCTGACGGCGAGCCGCGCGACCTACGCGGCGACGGTCGTTCCGGATCAGGCGCGGACGCCCGTCGACGTGCGGCTCTTCGGGCATGCCGGTGCACCACTCAAGGCGATCTGGTCCGCCGACGGTCGGGCGATCACCGTCCGGAGCGATGGGCCGCTCGCGCACGCCGAGCGTCGCGCGCTCGACGACGCGACCCTGCGCGCGCAGTTTGGCCGCCTCGGCGAGACCCCGTATTGTCTCGGTGCGCTCGACACCGCGGGACTCGGCGCCGGGCTCTTCCTGCCGGTCAGCGAGTTGAACCACCTGCGGCAGGTCGCGGTCGGCGAGCTGCTGGCCGCGCGCAGAGCCGTCGCCGATGCCGACGGCGGCGATCGTGCGGCGGCGATCGACGCCGCCGTCGCGGCCGTGCCGGGGCGCGGGGGCGCGGTCCCGCCGTCGCGCGAGACGTCTGCCGCCGGCGGGTCGCTGTGGGCGAGCGTGTATCGACTGGAGGACGCGCGCCTCGCCGCCGACGCCGGGGCGACGACGATCGTCTTCGATCCATTCCTGCGCAACCCGCCGCCGGCGGCAGCGCGCGTGCGGGCGCTCGCCGCCGAACTCGCCGCGCGCGATATTCGGGTCGTCCTGCGCACGCCGACGATCGTGCGCCCGCCCGAACGCCGCGCGCTCGACAAGTGGCTGGCGCTCGACCTCCCCGTGCTCACGGGGCAGATCGGACTGGCGCGCGAGCTCGCCGCCGCCGGCCGGTCGGTCACCCTCGACTACGCGGTCAACTGCTTCAACGCGGCGACGGCGGCCGCGTACTTCGCCGCCGGCGCGTCCGGGATCGTGCTGTCGGTCGAGCTCACGGTCGAGGAACTCGCCGCGGTCGTCGCCCCCTGGGGCGGGCGCGGTTTTGCGACGGTCGTGTTTGGCCGCCCCGAGGGGATGACGATCGAGCACTGCGTGCTCTCGGCGGCGTTTGACCGCAAGCCGACGACATGTCGCGACCTTTGCGTGACCGCCCATCCCGACGTCAGGCTCACCGACCCCGCGGGCTATCACTTTCCCGTCGCGACCGACAGCGCCTGCCGCAACCGCTTGCTGCATTCGCGACCGGTCGACGGGTCGGAGTATCTGCCGCGCCTCTGGCGGGCCGGCGTGCGTGACCTGCATCTCCTCTTCAACATGCCCGACGAGCCCGTCGGCGCGATCGTCGGCGCGTACGCGCATGCGCTGCGCGCCCTGTCGACCGGGGACGACGACGCGGCGCGCGAGGCGATCGCCAATGCGCGGGCCGCCGTCGGGCCGGCCTTCTCGCGTGGCCATTTCGCCCGCGCGGTCTGATGCCGATGGGGGTGACAGCCGGACGAGGGAGCATCGTCCCTCCATGACGGGGGCGACGGCCGATCCGGTGCAGGTGCTGCGCGAGCGGTTCGGGTACGAGACGTTCCGTCCGGGCCAGGAGCGTGCCGTGCGCGCCGTCCTCGCCGGACGCGACACGCTCGTCGTGCTGCCGACCGGTGGTGGCAAGTCGCTCTGCTTCCAGGTGCCGGCGCTCCTGCTGCCGGGCCTCACGGTCGTGATGTCTCCGCTCATCTCCCTCATGAAGGACCAGGTCGACGCGCTGACCGCGCGTGGCCTGCCCGCGACCTTCATCAATGGCACGGTCAGCGGCCGCGAGATCCAGGAACGGATCCAGCGCGCGGAGCGCGGCGAGATCCGGATGCTGTATCTCGCGCCGGAGCGATTCGATTATGGGCGATACGCCGAGCGGCTGCGCGCGATCGGCGTGTCGTTGCTGGCGGTCGATGAGGCCCACTGCATCAGCGAGTGGGGGCACGACTTCCGTCCGAGCTATCGACGCGTGGGCCAGATCCGGCAACAGCTGGGCGAGCCGCCGACGATCGCGCTGACAGCGACGGCGACGCCGGTGGTGCGTGCCGACATCGCGCGGCAGCTGGGCCTCCGGGATCCGGAGGAGATCGTGACCGGCTTCGATCGCGCCAATCTCCGATTTCACGTCGTCGCGACGAAGACCGACGCCGACAAGGACGGCGCATTGCTCGAGCTGCTGCGCGACTCCCACGGCCCCGCCGTGGTCTACGCCTCGACGCGGAAGGCGGTGGAGCGCCTCACGCCGCTGCTCGAGGCGGCCGGGCTGCCGTCGGTCGGCTACCACGCCGGTCTCGATGACGAGCGCCGCCACGCCGTGCAGGACGACTTCATGGCGGAGCGCGTGCGCGTGGTCGTCGCGACGAATGCCTTCGGCATGGGGATCGACAAGGCCAATGTCCGTCTCGTCGTCCATCACGCGATGCCCGGGTCCCTCGAGGCCTACTATCAGGAAGCCGGTCGCGCCGGGCGCGACGAGCAGCCGTCCGACTGCGTCCTGCTGCACGCATTCCAGGACCGGTTCACGCACGAGTACTTCATCAAGGCCGCCCTGCCGGAGCGCGCCGTCATCGAGGGCACGTACGAGGCGATTCGGTCGGGACGCGGCCCGATGACGCCGTCCGCGATCGCCCACCGACTGCCCGGCAAGGTCGCGGCGAAGGAAGTGGAGGGCGCCGTGCGGCTCCTGGCGAGAGCCGGCGCCGTGTTCGAGCCCGGGTTCGAGGATCGGGTGCGGGTGCGACTGCTGGCGGCGCCGGATCGGGTCAGTCGCGAGCTCAACGTCTCGTACGATCAGCTGCCGCTGTCGGTCCTGCGGGCGATCTGGCGGGTCGCCGGCGCGCGCATGTACGAGGGCACGATCGTCGATCTCGAGTCACTCCCGCCGGGGCTTGGCGGTCCGTCGGCGCTGGTCGCCGTGCTGACGGCACTCCACGGCCGCGGCATCGTTGAGCTCGAGACGTCAGCGGCGGGTCTTCGCGTGGCGCGCGAGGGGGCGTCGCTCGACGAGTTCGAAATGGACTGGCCGGCGCTCGCGCGCCGTCGCCAGGCGGAGTTCGACAAGCTGGACACCGTGCAGCGATATGCGTACGCCAACGGCTGTCGTCGCGCATTCGTGCTGCGGCACTTCGGCGATCCCGCCGCGCGAGCGGCGGGCCACTGTGGCGGATGCGACAACTGCCTCGGGACGCGTCATGCGGCGACCAGCAGCGGCGATCGGCCAGCGGCACGCCGGTCGGCGCCGGGTGTCGACGGGCGGTCGGGTCGCCGCGGCGCGGGCGGCGGTGGAGACGGGCGGCCGTCCGGGCGCGGCGCCGCTGGCGCGCCGGCCGCGGACGACGCCGTCGCCGTCGGCCCCGCCGACGAACCACTCTTCAGCGCGCTCCGCGCGCTCCGGTCGGAGATTGCGCGTGCCGATCGGGTCCCTTCGTACGTCGTCTTCCCGGACCGGACGCTCGCCGAGCTGGCGGTGCGCCGTCCCCGGTCGCTCTCGGCCCTCGCCGACGTGCGCGGCGTGGGCCCGGCCAAGCTGGAGAAGTACGGCGAACGATTTCTCACGGTCATCCGCGCCGCCGACGTCACGGGCGCCGGCGGCGATACCGAGGCAGCATAGCGATGGACGACGGGCTCTACTTCACCGATCAGCATCTCGCCGTGCGCGAGATGGTCCGCACCTTCGCCCGCGACGAGATCGCGCCGACGGCGGCGCGGTACGACGCCGATGCCGAGTTCCCCTGGGCGAACGTGCAGAAGATGGCGGCGCTCGGGCTCCTTGGCGTGCCGTGGGACGAGTCCCTCGGCGGCGCCGGGCTCGATCTGCTGAGCTACATGATCGTCATTCACGAACTCGCGAAGGTCGATGCCTCGCACGCGATCACGGTGTCGGCCCACACGACGCTCGGCACGTCGCCGATCGTGAATTTCGGCACCGACGAGCAGCGCCAGCGCTACGTGCCGCTCCTCGCCGCCGGGCGCGTGCTGGGCGGGTTCGGCCTGACGGAGCCGGGGGCCGGCAGCGATGCCGCCGGCACGCGCACGACCGCCGTGCGCAAGAAGGACCACTATCTGCTGAACGGCTCGAAGATCTTCATCACGCATGGCGGGGTGGGGGAGGTCTTCGTCGTCACCGCGGTGACCGAGCCCGCGAGCGGGACGCACGGCATCAGCGCGTTCATCGTGACCAAGGAGACCGTCGATCCCGCGCGTGCGACGGCGGTCGGGATCGGCCACGACGCCTCGCTGCCGGCGATGCGTGGCTTCCGGTCGGGGAAGAAGGAGGACAAGCTCGGCTGGCGCGCGTCGGATACGCGCGAGCTGATCTTCGAGGATGTCGAGGTGCCGATCGAGAATCGGCTGGGCGCCGAAGGGGCCGGGTTCTCCAACTTCATGCGGACGCTGGACAGCGGTCGCGTCGGGATCGCCGCGCTGTCGCTGGGGATCGCCGAGGGCGCGTTCGAGCAGGCGATTCGCTACGCGAGCGTGCGGCAGCAGTTCGGCCAGGCGATCGCGCATTTCCAGGGCATTCAGTTCCAGCTGTCGGACATGGCGACGGAGATCGAGGCCGGCCGGCACCTCGTCTTCCATGCCGCCTGGCTGGCCCAGCAGGGGAAGCCGTTTGGCAAGGCCGCCGCGATGGCGAAGCTCTTCTGCAGCGAGCTGGCGATGCGGGCGACGATCAAGGCGGTGCAGATCCACGGCGGGTACGGCTACACGAAGGACTATCCGGTCGAGCGATACATGCGTGACGCGAAGATCTGCGAGATCGGCGAGGGGACGTCGGAGATTCAGCGGCTGGTGATCGCGCGCCACCTGCTGCGGGAACTCGCCGATTAGCCGGCCGCGGCGGTGGCGCAAGTCCATGTGGCACCTACGCGTTATTGCCCCGACGCCGACCCGGCGTTATTCATATTGCGTGGTCGTTGCATGACCGGAGACTGGAAGTCGTGACCGTCCAACAGGTGCCGATGGATCGGATGCACCGCTCGATGACAGCGAGCCGGCCAGGTGCCGCCTCGTCCCGTGCGCGTTGCGCAGGGGATGGGCGGGACGTGCCGGCTCGTTCGCACTCCTTATCCTTTCGCCGTCACGCCGCGGGCCTGGGTGGCTCGCGTGTCGCGTGCCGGTCGGAGCCAGATGAAACGAGAAATCCTGATCAACGCGACCTCGCGGGAGACCCGGGTCGCGATTCTGGAGGACGACGAGCTCGTTGAACTCCTCGTCGACCGTCCCGACGCTCGCCGCATGGTGGGTGATATCTATCTCGGGAAGGTCGAGGCGGTGCTGCCGGGTATCCAGGCGGCGTTCGTCGATATCGGGACCGAGAAAAGCGCCTTCCTCCATGCCTCCGACCTCGTGTACGGCGACGGGCGGGACGCGGACGACGACGAGGAAGACGAGCCGAGCGACGATGCGCCCGCTGACGACGAGGCGCCCGAGGACGGGCGTTCGGCGGCGCGGACTGAATCGCGTGGCGAGTCGCGAGGGGAGCCGCGTCCCGAACCGCGCAGCGGCGGGCGGCCGGACGCACGCAAGGCGCCCCCGATCCAGGACCTGCTGAAGCGAGGGCAGGAGATCCTCGTCCAGGTCTCCAAGGAACCGATTTCGACGAAGGGGCCGCGCGTCACGGCGCAGATCTCGCTCGCGGGCCGCTTCCTCGTCTACATGCCGGATGCGACACGCGTCGGCGTGAGCCGCAAGATCGGCGAGCGCGCCGAGCGGCACCGGTTGCGCGACATGGTGCAGGGCGTGCTGCCGGAGAAAAGCGGTGGCGTGATCGTGCGCACGGTCGGGGAAGACGCGACGCAGGAGACGTTCAAGCGCGAGTTGATGACGCTGATCAACACGTGGAAGCGCGTCACGAAGAAGACGACGTTCCAGCGCGCGCCCGCCCTGGTGCACCGCGAGACGAACCTGACGCGCGGCATCATCCGCGACCTGTTCAGCACGAAGATCGACGCGCTGACCGTCGACAGCAAGCAGGTCTTCAACGAGATCGTCGAGTACCTGAAGGGGATCGCGCCCGAGTTGCTGGATCGCGTCCGTCTCTACGAGGAGCCGGTCCCGCTGTTCGACGTCGGAAAGGTCGAGCCGGAGATCCGGGACCTCTTCAAGCGCCGCTGCGATCTGCCGTCCGGCGGCTACCTGATCATCGAGCCGACCGAGGCGCTCGTTTCCGTCGATGTGAACTCGGGCCGCTACACGGGCAAGAAAGATCCGGAAAAGACGATCCTCAAGACGAACATCGAGGCCGCGCGCGAGGTGGCGCGGCAGGTGCGCCTGCGCGACGTCGGGGGGATCATCGTCTGCGACTTCATCGACATGGAGACGAAGCAGAACCGGGACCGCGTCCTCCAGGAGTTGCGGACGCACCTCTCACGGGACCGGGCGCGCACGAAGGCGTTTGCGGTGAGCGAGCTCGGGCTGATCGAGATGACGCGGCAGCGCGTGCGGCAGAGCCACCTGCAGAGCATGACCGAGGCGTGTCCGACCTGTCACGGCACGGGACGCGTCTTCACGCCGGAGGCGATCCTGCGGCGCGTGGAGCGCTCGGTGCGGCGGATCGTCGTCGAGGGGAAGCGCGACAACCTCGTCCTGCGCCTCCATCCGGACGTGGCGATGTACGTCCGCGAGTCGGAGCAGGATTTCGTCCGCAAGCTGGACAAGGGCGCGGGGTTCTCGGTGGAGGTGCGGGACGACCCGCTTCTTCGGCCGGACGAATTCAAGATCGTCGTCAAGGCCGCGGGGCGGGACGTCACCCAGCAATACGCGGTCGCCTGACGCGCCGGCACCAGGCGGCGGTCACGCACTCGATCCCGACGTTCCCTGGCGCCGACCGCGGCGTCTCGTCCGCGACCGAGAGGGAAACCCGTGATCATACCGGCCGGTTGACAAGGATCCCGTCGTTGGCCTAATTTGACAGGCTGTAAACAGTTCCAATCTTCGACACGACCGCTATCCCATGACGTACGCCATCATTCGCACGGCCGGCAAGCAGTTCCGCGTCGAACCCGGCAAGAAGGTTCGACTGCCCACGATCGATATCGAGGCCGGTAAGCAGATCACCTTTGGCGAGGTGCTCGTCTCGTCGGACGGCACGACGGTGAACACCGGTGCCCCGCTCGTCGCCGGCGCCTCGGTGACCGGCGAAGTCGTCCGTCACGGGCTGGGCGACAAGATCGTCGTCTTCAAGTTCAAGCGTCGCAAGAACTACGCGAAGAAGCAGGGACACCGGCAGGGCTTTACCGAAGTGCGTATCACCGACATCTCGATCGGGTAACCGGCCATGGCTCACAAGAAAGGCGTCGGCTCTTCGCGCAACGGGCGCGACAGCAATCCGCAGTACCGCGGCATCAAGAAGTTTGGCGGCGAGATCGTGCGCGCCGGCAACATCATCGTTCGCCAGTGCGGCACGAAGGTGCACCCCGGGCGCAACGTCGGCCTCGGTAGCGACTTCACGATCTATGCGCTGATCGATGGCGTCGTGAAGTTCGAGCACCACAACAAGCTGCGCTACAAGGTCAGCGTCTACGCGGCGCCGACCGAGCCCGCCGAGACGACCGCCGCCTGAGCGCATGCGCGGTCCGTCCACTGACGCGACTCGCTGATCCCGATCGTCCTGTACACCCCCGTCCGCGCGCGGCGTGGACGGGGGTGTTCGTTTCCGGTCCGCGTCCGCTGCGCCTCTACCGGGGCATCGCCCACGTCGGCGGCAGGTGCCGGTAGCGGGCCATCAGCAGGTCCTGGCGGGACGGTGCGACTGATGGGCGGCCGCGCACCAGCACCGTCTCGGCGCGTGTCGAGAACTCGAACGGATCGCCACTCCAGACGACGACATTGGCCTCGCGACCCGGCTGCAGCGACCCAACCTTGTCGGCGACGCCGAAGACCTCGGCGGGTGTCAGCGTGATGGCGCGGAGCGCGGCGTCCCAGGCGAGGCCGTAGGCGACGGCCGTCCCCGCATCCTGGCGGATGTTTCGCACGTTGAAGGGCGCCGCGTCTTCCTCGCCGGAATTTCCGACGAGGAGCACAGGCACGCCGGCGCGCGCGAGGATCGCCACGTTGTCCTGGCGCGCACCGAGTGCCTCGAAGCTGAGGGGAATGTTGTTCAGCGTGCCGGTCAGCACGGGCACATGCGCTGCGGCGAGCTCGGGAGCGACCCGCCACGCTTCGGTGCCGCCGCCGATCAGCAGCTTGATGTGGAATCGTGCGGCGAGCGCCAGCGCCGCCTCGATGTCGCTCGCGCGGTCGGCCACGACGAGGAGCGGCAGGCGACCGGCGAGGACCGGCACGAGCGCCTCGAGGTCGGCGCGCGTCGCCGAGAGCGGCCGCTCCTGCGCGCGATCGTAGTCGGCGCGATGCTGGGTGTAGGTCTCGACGTCGCCGAAGAGGGTCGCGAGCCGCTGCGTCACCTCGCCGCGGGCGCCGACGCCGGCGGCCTGTGCGTCGCCGATTTCGGCGAGCATCGCGGCAGGCTCACGCACCACCGCCGACCTGGCCGGCGCGCCGACGATCAGGTCGACGAACGCCGCCTGGCCGGCGATCAGCCCGCCGCCCGGGAGATCGACGACGCTGGTGACGCCGTCATTGATCGTCGGCTGCAGGAGGACGGACCATGGATTGTAGCCATCGACGACGGAGAACGCCGCGGCGACCGCGTTGGCCCCCCTGGCCGCGTCATCCCTGGTATCGGGATAGCCCTCGCCGATCTCCACGAGTCCGAGCTGCGTGCCGGCGTTGATCAGGCCGGGCGTGACCCACTTGCCGGTCGCGTCGATCGTCGTCGCCCCCGCCGGCACGGCGACGGACGTGCCGACGGCGACGATCACGCCGTCCTTCACGAGCACCGTGCCGTGCTCGATCTTCGGCCCGCTGACCGGATACACCGTGCCGCCGACGATGGCGATCGTCTGCGCCACCGCCGTCGCAGGCGCCGACGCGGTCGCGGCCGCGGCCGCGAACAGCAGGGACGCGGTGAGATGCGGCAGGCGGTAGGTGCAGTGGCGGGTCATGGCACGAACCCCAGCTCGAAGTCCGTGCGCCAGCGCTCCGCGGGATCGTCCCGGTCATAGAGTTGCGCGCCGTCGATCCAGACGCGGTCGGCGTGCGCGTACACGCTGAACGGGTTACCGGACCAGAGGACGACGTCGGCGTTTTTTCCGACTTCCAGTGAGCCGATGCGCGCGTCGAGGCCCAGGGATGTGGCCGGGTTGATCGTCATCCAGCGGACGGCGACGTCCTCGGGGATCGCAATGCCGAGTGCGGCGCCGGCGGCGATCCCCTTGGCGGCTTCCTGATTGAGGCGCTGGTTGCCCGCCGCATCATCGGAGTGGACGATCACGCGCGTGCCCGCCTGTTGCAGCAACGCCATGTTGCCGCGCACCGCGTCGATCGCTTCCAGCTTGAACGCGCCCCAGTCCGCCCAGACCGCGGCGCCGATCCCCTCGCGGGCGAGCAGGTCGCCGATCTTGTACGCCTCGACCGCGTGGTGAAACGCGGCGATGTGATAGCCGAATTCGTGCGCGAGGTCGATCATCTGCGCCATCTCGTCGGCACGATAGCAATGGTTATGGACGAGGATGTTGCCGCGCAGCACCTCGGCCAGCGTCTCGAGGCCGAGATCGCGCGTCGGCGGGTCGCCCTTGTGATCGGCGTTCCACTTGTCCCACTTGCGGCGGTACTCCTCGGCCTGGATCCACGCCTTGCGGTAGCCTGCCACGTTGCCCATGCGCGTCGACGGGCCGCGCGACGCGTAGACGCGCTTCGGGTTCTCGCCGCAGGCCATCTTGAGGCCGTATTTCGCGCCGGGGAATTTCATCCCCTGGACGGTGCGGGACGGCACGACCTTGAGCACGACGCTGCGGCCGCCGATCAGGTTCGCCGAGCCGGGGAGCACCTGGATCGTCGTGACGCCGCCGGCGAGGCTGCGCGGGAACTGCGGATCCTGCGGCCAGACCGAGTGCTCCGCCCAGACGTACGGGGTGACCGGATCGGTCGCCTCGTTGCCGTCGGAGAGGGCGTCGCCGCCCGGCGCCGCGTAGTCGCCCATGTGCGAGTGGACGTCGACGATCCCGGGCGTCACGTACCGGCCGTGCGCGTCGATGACCACGGCGTCGGGCGGAGCCTGAACGCTTGTTCCGATGGCGACGATGTGGCCGTCACGGAAGAGGATCGACGCATCATGAATCACCGGTCCGGCCGCCGTCAGCAGCACCGCATGCTCGATGACCGTCGGCTTGGACGGAAACGGCTTGTAGGTGCTCGGATATGGATCCGCGCCCGGGACGGAGAGTGCGCCGGGCCCGGTGCCGCCAGGGCCGGCCACGACCGGGGTGGGTGCCGCGGGAGTCGGCGTCGTGGCGCGAGTCGCTGGCGCCGGGGCGGGTGCGGCCGCCGTCTGTGGCGCGGGTCGCCCACACGCGAGGCTCAGGACGGCGACGCCGATATACAGGCTCGATCGAAGTGCGGAGACGCGCATGGCCGCCAAGGTAGCATCCGGCGAGCGTTGCTCGGGAGGGCGGCCGACCCTGCTCATCGCCGTGCGCCGAGGAGGCGCGGCACGTCGGTGCAGATGCCGTCGACGCCGAGATCCGAGAGTCTGCGCGCGGCCTCGGGGTCGTTGACGGTCCACGCGATGACGCGGCCGCCGGCCGCGTGGATTGACGCGACGAGCGCGGCATCGATCATCGGCCACTCCTGCCACCAGTCTCGCGCGCCCGCGGCGCGGAGTACCGAGGCGGGGTCGATGACGTAGCTCGACATCAGGACGCCGGTCGGGATGCCGGGGGCGAGGTGCGTGACGCGCCTCGCCACTCGGTGGTCGAACGCATGCACGGCGGTCGGTGTGGTCGAGGCGGTGAGGAGGCCGACGACGTCGTCCTCGATGCCGGCCTGCTTCACCTCGACGTAGACGGTCGCACGGCCGTCGACCTGGGCGAGGACGGTGGCGAGGGGCGGGATCGACGGGAGCAGCGCGGCGGCCGGCAGGGTATCAATTGGTAGCGAACCGGGCGATGCCGGATCGTGGTGCACGACGACCACGCCGTCGGCGGTGCGCCGGACATCGAGTTCGATCGCGTCGGCACCGTCGGCGAGCGCCTGGGCGAACCCCGCCAGGGTATTCTCCGGGTGTTGGCGCGGGGTCCCGCGGTGGGCAATGATCTGCACGGGCGGGCAACGTACCGGTCCCGGGCGGCCGGAGGCAAGGGAATTTGGCTCTTAACGTGTCGCGAAAGGTTCCGTCAGACGATCAGCAACCGGTCGGTGATGACGCGCGTCGGGCAGCCGACGCGGCTGACCAGGCGCTGATCGCGCGCTGGCTGGCCGGCGACGAGCGGGCGGCGACCGAGCTCGTGGACCGGCACGCGGACGCGTTGGCGCGATTTGCGGCCAGCATGGGGGAGCGAACGGACGTGGAGGAGCTGGTGCAGGACACGCTGGTGCGGGCCTTCGGATCGCTCGACGCTTTTCGGGGCGACAGCTCGCTCCGGACCTGGCTGTTCACGATCGAGCGGCGCCTGATGCTGGACCGCCGGCGGTCGGAGCGGCGCCGGCCGGAGCGTGTCTCGGTCGAGGAAGGGGATGCGGTGACGGAGTTCACGGCGCTCGACGGCATGGTCGCCGACGAGGCCCGGGTCGAGGTGCTCGCTGCGGTGGCCGCGCTGTCGCCGCTGCAGCGTGAGGTCTTCACGCTGCGCGTGACGGAAGGGCTCTCGTACAGGGAGATCGCCGAGATCGTCGGTTCAACGGAAGGGGCCGCCCGCGTCCATTATCATCACGCGATGCGGGCGGTCAAGGAGCGGTTGCATGACTGATTGTCCGGATGGCACCACGCGAGACCTGCTGCCCGATTTCGTGCACGGACGGCTGGGGGCGGCGGCGACGGCGCGTGTGACCGCGCATCTCGCCGCCTGCGCGTCGTGCGCCGACGAGGTGCGTCTCCTGCGAACCGTGCTGAGCGCGGCGATGGCGACGACGCCGGCGCTCGACCGGGCCCGTCTCGTCGGCGCGCTTCCCGCCCCGCCGCGCGCGGGCGTCCGCCCGATCGATGCCGTCTCCGGCCGCCCGGCGACCGGGCGCGCGGGCGCGCGCCCAGGCAGCGCGAGCGGCGCGTCCGCCTGGCGGTGGTCGACCTGGCGGATCGCGGCGAGCGTGGCGACGATCGGCATCGGCGGGCTCTCCGTCGTCCTGTTGCAGCGCAATGGCCAGGCGCCGTCGGCGATCGTCGCGACACCGACGACCGTCGCGGCGTCCCCTGCCGCGCCGGCATCGGGTCCGGTGGTCGCACCGTCGGTCGCCGCGTCACCGGCGGGTGGGTCGACGACGGTGGCGGCGGTCGAGGCGGCCGAGGCTGCGCCGCTGCCGGCCGGCGGGGGGATGGCCGATCTCGCGGACGAAGAGGTCGAGTCGCTCCTGCACGACATCGACAACTTCGACGGAGTGCCCGACGCGAATCCGCAGCCGGCGGTCGCCGTCCCGCGCGCCGGTGGCGTGCTGTGAGCGGCGCCGTACCGACCGGCCGGCGCCTCGCCGGCCGGGTACCTGTCGGCGTGCGCTGTGGTCTCATGATCGGTCTCATGATCGGCCCCGTGGCGATCCGTCCGGCGGTGGTCGCCGCGCAGCAGTCTGCGCCATTGCCGACCGGTCGGCCGGTCGGGCCCGCCGCGGAATCCGGTGGTCCGGCGCGCGGCCGGCTGGAGCAAATGGTCCGGGCCCGGTGGATGGTCGTCGTGCGCAATCGGCTCGGCCTGACGGACGCCCAGGCCGCGCGGCTGGTCGAGAGCAATCGGCATTTCCAGGCGCAGCGGCAGCAGCTGAACATTGGCGAGCGCGGCATCCGCGCGGAGATGCGCGCCCAGCTGACAGGCGGCGCCCAGGCCGATGACCGCCGCATGGCAGTGCTGCTCGATTCGCTGCTCGATCTGCAGCGTCAGCGTCTGGAGGTCGTGCGCGCGGAGCAGCGCGAGCTCTCGCTCTTCCTGACCCCGACGCAGCGCGTGCGCTATCTCGCGCTGCAGGAGCAGTTGCGCCAGCGAATGGAAGAGCTGCGGCAGCGCACCCAGGCGCGACGGACCCCAGGGTCGGCCGACACCGAGAGCGTCGTGCCGTAGCGTCGCGCCGTAGCGTCGCGCCGTAGCGACGCGCGCGCGACCGCGCGACGCGCCTCCGCGCTAGCGGGTGGCGTCCCCCGGCCGCTGGCACGCGCGGCTCAGACTCGCGATCGCGGCGGCGGTGCGCCAGGCGTCGTCGCGCCGCACGACGAAGAGGTCGACGGCCGGGAGCGCAATACGGCTCTTCGTGCCCTCGTTTTCGAGGACCTGGGGTCGACTCCCGTCGCGGGTCGTCGCCGTCACTTCCCAGAGGGTCGGCGCGTGGACCAGCCAGCCGTGCGCCGTGTGGACGCTGTCGCGCGGTTTCGCCGTCGCCAGTGAGGGGTCGATCGCGGTCATCGCGACCGTCATGCGGACGCGTGACGTGTCACCCGCCGAGGCGGTGGTCACGAGCCACGAGACGGTGCAGCGCGCGAGACGCACATCCGACAGCGCGCGATCGGTTGCCGGCATCGCCTGTCCCGCGAGGACGTCGTGCAGCGTGAACGTGCCGACGCGCGGGAGGGAGTCGACGAGCCAGGTCGTCGCTTCCGGGAGGCCGAGCGAATCCGCGGCCGCCGAGTCAGCGGGCGGCGGCGGGGCCGGGGTCTGGGCGACCGCGTCAGTGGCGACGATCGCCGCGAGAAGCACCCGGGCGAGGCCGCGGGTGGTGCGCCGCGACAGCATTTCGCAAGTGGACATTGGAGCACCGGTCGGCCGGCGGGCCGTCGGACCGAGTCCGACCGCGGGTCTGCCACGTATGGGAAGTGCCCGGGGCGGGACTCGAACCCGCAAGAGCCGAAGCTCGGAGGATTTTGAGTCCTCTGCGTCTACCAATTCCACCACCCGGGCCGGACCCCAAGCTACACCACGCAACGAGAGGACGGCAACGATGCATCGTCGCAATGCATGGTTGCGTGCGATGCCTCGACGGATATTGCCTCGCATGCAACCCGCGACGAAGATCGCGCTCGGCCTCGGGCTCGTCCTGGTCACCGGCCTCGGCGTCTGGCTCTACACCCCCGACGAGCCGGCCGCCGTCCTCGACGCCAGGTACCACACCGCCGACACCGAGTATCTGATGGTCGACGGGGTCCGGCTGCGCGTGCGCGACAGCGGGCCGCGGTCGGCGCCGGCCGTGCTGATGCTCCACGGATTCGGCGCGAGCCTCGAGACGTGGGAGCCGTGGGCGACGCAGCTCGTACCCGCCTATCGCGTCGTCCGCTTCGATCTGCCGGGGTTCGGGCTGACCGGACCGGACCCGACCGGCGACTACTCGGACGCGCGCGCCCTCCGTCTCATCGCGGCCCTGCTCGATCGCCTGCAGATCGCGCAGGTCAACCTGATCGGCCACTCGCTCGGCGGACGCATCGCCTGGCATTTCGCGGCGCAGTACCCGAATCGGGTCCACACCCTCGTGCTGATCGCGCCCGATGGATTTGCCAGCCCGGGTTTCCGGTACGATTCGGCGCCGGACGTGCCCGCGCTGCTCCGCGTGCTCCCCTTCACGTTGCCGACGGCGCTCCTGCGCATGAACCTCGCCGCGGCCTACAGCGATCCCTCGCGGCTCTCCGACTCGACGGTGCGACGCTACCGCGACCTGTTGCGGGCGCCCGGTGTGCGCCGGTCGATCATCGATCGCCTGGCGCAGGTGCGGCTCGTCGATCCCGTGCCGTTGCTCGAGCGCATTCGGGCACCGACGCTGCTGCTCTGGGGGACGCGCGATGCCATGATCCCGTTCGCCAACGCCGCCGACTACACGCGCCATATCCCGCAGGCACGACTCGTCCCGATCGACGGGTTGGGCCACGTGCCGTTCGAGGAGACGCCGGATGCGGCGCTGGTGCCGGTGCGGGCGTTTCTGGACGCGAATCGCGGCGCCACGGTCGATATGGGCGTTCCGGGGCATTCGCTTTGACACCGGTTCGTCCAGCCCCACAGATTGCCGAGGACGTCTCGCGTGGCGCGGCCGCGCCCCAGCCGCTTCCCCTACCACTGCCGATGTCCGAGTCGCTGGCCACCGGGCTTCTCCCGCCCGATTCCGAATCGAGAGATACCCCGCTGCACAGCGCCCGGTCGGCGCAGCCGCTCGCCGATCTCGTGCTCGGGCTCCTCGAATCCGTCGTTCGCGAACGGAATCCCGAGGCCGCGGCCGTGCTCCGCGGCGAGGGGGTGACCGGCGTCGCGACGCCCAGATCACTGGCGCGGGCGCTGCAGGCGCAGGGCCTCTGGTTTCACCTCCTCGGACTGGCCGAGCAGTACGCGGCCTTTCGCGGCCGTCGTCACGCCGAGTCGGCCCACGGCCACGAGCCGATCCGCGGGACGTTCGGCTACGTGCTGCGGGAGGCGCGTCGCCGGGGCGTGACGAACGAGACGATCGAGGCGGTCGTCGGTGGCCTGCACATCGTGCCCGTCATCACCGCGCACCCGACGGAGGCGCGGCGCGTCACGGTGCTGGAGAAGCATCGCGGGATCTACCGGTCGCTGGCGCGACTCGCCGGCCAGCGCCTCACGCCCCGCGAGCACGACGCGCTGCTCGACGAGTTGCGCGGCGACATCGATCTGCTCTGGCTGACGGGCGAGCTGCGCCTCTCGAAGCCGACGGTGGAGCAGGAGATCGCCTGGGGGTTGTACTTCTTCGCCGAGACCCTGTTCGACACGGTGCCGCGGCTCCAGGACCGCCTCCTCGCCGCGGTCCACGAGTACTATCCCGAGGTGCGGGTCGACGTGTCGGCCGCGCTGGAGTTCGGGACATGGGTCGGCGGTGACCGCGATGGCAATCCGTTCGTGACGACGGCGGTCACGCGGCACGCCGTCCAGGAAAATCGGCTCGCCAGCCTGCGGCGCTATGAACGGCGGCTTGGCGCGGTGCGCGGTGCCCTGAGCATCTCGCAGGACGCCGTCGCGGCCCCGCTCTGGTTTCAGCGCGCCGTCGTGAAGGCGCTGGCGCAGAGCGGTGACGCGTCCCGCATCGCGCAGCGCAACCCCAACGAGCTCTTTCGCCAGTACCTCTCGTACATGCTCCGGCGCATTCGCGCGACGCTGGACCACGCCGAGCGCGGCTGGTCCGAGGTGATCGCGCCGCGGTACGCCGACGCGGACGAACTGATCGGTGATCTCAACGTGCTCGAGCGTGCGCTGCAGGAGTCGCGATGCGAGGCGATCGCCCGGTCGCAGATCGTGCCGCTCAGGCGCGAGGTCGAGGTCTTCCGGTTTTCCACCGCGCGCCTCGACATTCGCGATCACGCGAAGGCGCTCACCGCCGCTGTCGCGGCCCTCGCCGCCGGCGCGGGTCCCGAGGATCACCACCAGTGGCTGCTGACGCGCCTCGCGACGCCGCGGCTCGAGCACACGCCGCCCGACAGCAGCGGGGCCACGGCGAGTCCGCCGCTCGACGTGCTGCGGCTCGTGCGCTCGCTGCGCGATGAGGTCGACCGCAAGGCGTTTGGCAGCTTCATCATCAGCGGCACGGCCGGCGTCGACGACGTCCTCCACGCGTATCTGCTCGCCAAGGAGGCCGGCCTCTTCTCCGATGCAGCCGCCGTCGAGCGATGCACGATCGCGATCGTTCCGCTCTTCGAGACGATCGCCGATCTCCGAGCGGCGCCGGCGATCATGCGCGAGGTGCTCGCCGTGCCGCTCGTGCGGCGCAGCATCCGCGCCGTCGGTGGCGTCCAGGAGCTGATGATCGGCTACTCCGACTCGAACAAGGACGGCGGCTTCCTCACCTCCAACTGGGAGCTGCACCGCGCGCAGGCGCGACTCATCCGGGTCGGCGAGGAGGCGGGGATTCCGATCTCGTTCTTCCACGGGCGGGGCGGATCGGTCGGCCGCGGCGGCGCACCGACCGGTCGGGCGGTGGCGGCGCAACCGGCGGGATCGATCCACGGGCGCATGCGGCTGACCGAGCAGGGCGAGGTCGTGTCGTTCAAGTTCGCGACCCGCGACGCCGCGATCTACCAGCTCGAACTGCTCGCGGCGAGTGTCCTCGAGCACACCCTCGGCCGCGGCACGCACGACCCGTCCTCGGCATTCGCGGAGGCGATGGATGCGCTTTCCGGCGCGGCGTTCGCGGCCTACCGCGGCCTCGTCGACCACCCGGCGTTCTTCCGTTATTACAGCAGCGCGTCGCCGCTCGACGAGCTGTCGTTCCTCAATCTCGGCTCGCGCCCCGCCCGCCGGTCCAACGCGACGGCCCTCTCCGAGCTGCGCGCGATCCCGTGGGTCTTCGCCTGGACGCAAAACCGGCACTGCGTACCGGGATGGTTCGGCGTCGGCAGCGCGATCAGCGCGTTTCTCTCGATCCGCGGCGACCGCGGCGAGGCGCTGCTCCGCCGCATGTTCGCCGAGTTCCCGCTCTTTCGCCTGATCATCGACGAGGCCGAGAAGACCCTGATGATGGTCGATGTGGATCTGATGCGCGCCTACGCGGGCCTCGTCGACGACGTCGGCGTGCGGACGACGATCCTCGGACTCGTCGAAGCCGAGCTCGCGCGCACCATCGATGGGATCCGCCGGGTGACGGAGATCCCGGCGATCGGTGAGCGCTTTCCGCAGCTCCGCGACCGGATCGCGCGGCGCGCCCCGGTGCTCGCGCGCGTCGGGCGCGAGCAGATCGAGTTGCTGCACCGCTATCGCGCACCGACCGAGGACGCCGACCAGCGCAACGCGTACCTGTCGGCGCTGCTGCTGTCGATCAACTGCGTCGCGGCCGGCTTCGGGACGACGGGGTAGCTCCCTCGGCGGACCGCCGCCTACATTCCGGCGCCTTCTCACCGGACCATCATGGCCACGCCGACCGTCTCCGTTCGTGGTGCCGACCTCGGCGCCGACACGCCACTGCTCGTCGTGGCGCTTGCGCCTGATCCCGCCGCGAGCCCGCCCGCACCGGCACTGTCACCCGCGCTCGCGTCGCTCGACGCGACCCTGGGCGGCGCGCTCGGTCGCGCGCTCGCGGCCCGCGACTTTCGCGGCGGGCGGGACGAGACGTTGTACCTCTCGGGCGGGACGTCCGGCCCCAGGCGCCTGTTGCTCGTCGGTCTCGGGAAGGGCGCGGCCTCGGGCGGTCGTGCGCGCGCCCTCGCGCTTCGGCGCGCCGCCAGCATCGCCGCGCGCCGTGCCAACGATCTCGGCGTCGGCGATCTCGCCTTCGTCGCGGGGCCATCGACCGCCGAGGACGTCGAACAGATCGCGATCGGCCTGCAGCTCGGACCGTGGGCGTATGCCGATCTCAAGACTCCGCCGCCGGCCGACGAGCGGCGGGCCCCGTTGGCGACGGCGGCGATCCTGGTCGACGACGCGGCGCCGGGCCTCGCCGCCGCCACCGCGGCTGCCGCGGCCGGCGACGCAATTGGTGCCGGCTACGCGATCGCCCGCCGCCTCGGCATGATGCCCGGCAACGTCTGCACGCCGGACTTCCTGGCGACCACGGCGCGCGAGATCGCCGCGCGCCATCGGCTCGAGGTCAGCGTGCTCGGACGCACCGACCTGGAGGCGCTCGCGATGCACTCGTTCCTCTGCGTCGCACAGGGCACGCCGCAGGACCCGAAGCTGATCGTCCTCTCGTATCGCGCCGCCGGCGTCTCGGATCCGCCGATCGCGCTCGTGGGGAAGGGACTCTGCTTCGACTCCGGCGGCATTTCGATCAAGCCGGCCGCCGGCATGGAGCACATGAAGTTCGACATGTGCGGCGCCGCGGGCGTGCTGGGCGCGATGGAGGCGATCGCCCGCCTCGCGCTGCGCGTGAACGTCGTCGGGCTGATCGGCGCGACGACGAACATGCCGTCCGGCACGGCGGTCAAGCCCGGCGACGTCGTCACTGCCTCCTCGGGCAAGTCGATCGAGGTGATCAATACCGACGCCGAGGGGCGACTCGTGCTCGCCGATGTGCTGACGTACGCGAAGCGCTACGCGCCGTCGGCGATCGTCGACGCCGCGACGCTGACGGGCGCGATCGTCGTCGCTCTCGGGGAGCGCGCCACCGGCGTCTTCGGGACGAACCAGTCGCTGATCGACGAGATCCTGGCCGCTGGCGAGCGGTCCGGTGAGCGCGGGTGGTCGATGCCGATGTGGGACGACTACAAGGACCTGATCAAGAGCGACGTCGCGGATCTCAAGAACACCGGCGGTCGCTCGGCGGGGGCGATCACCGCGGCCAAGTTTCTCGAGGAGTTCGTCGAGGGTACCCCATGGGTGCACCTCGACATCGCCGGGACCGCGTATTCGGAGACGGATCTGGTGGTGACCCCAAAGGGCCCGACCGGTGTACCAGTCGGCATGTTCGTCGAGTTTGCCCGCGCGAGGGCGCGCTGAGGGGCGTCGCCCCACCACGCGCGTCGAGCACCACCATGCGCCGTGCGCGACGGTGGCTGGGAGCGGCCGGTGCGCTCCTGGCTGCCCTGTGGCTCACCGGTCGCGTCGCGGCGGCGCAGGGCGTGCCCCTGCCGGATTCCGCGCATCGCCCGGCCGCCGACAGCGGCCTGCCGGGCCGATCGCCCGGCGACACGTTTCCCTCGGACAGCGCGCGCCTCAAGGCACGGATCGACAGCATTCACGCCGACAGCAGCCAGCGAATCCGGGCGCGCTACCACCCGGACACGGTGACCCGGCGCGCGCCGCTCGCCCGGTCCGAAGTGCCGGCGCTGCTCGACGTCGGCTCGAGTTATCGCTGGGACCGCCAGGCGATCCAGCGGAGCGGCGCGCTCACCCTCGCCGATCTCCTCGATGACGTGCCCGGCGTCACCGGCTTCCGCAGCGGCTGGATCTCGTCCCCGATGCAGAGCGCCTACAACGGCGACATCGCGCGCATCCGCGTCTTCTTCGACGGCATCGAGCTCGATCCGCTGGACGCGCGATTGTACAACACGATCGACCTGTCGACGATCCAGCTCTCGATGCTCGATGAAGTCTCGGTCGAGCGCGGCCCATCGGAGCTCCGCGTCTATTGCCGGAGCTGGTCGGTCGACCGTCGCACGCCGTATACGGAAGCCGACATCCTCACGGGGACGCAGAGCTCGAATCTCTACCGCGCCTTCTTCGGCGCGCGCCTCAACAACGGGATGGCGCTCCAGGTCGCCGCCAACCAGTACAACAACGTCGGCTCGTTCGGCGGCGGGGGGCAGAACACGACGCTCTTCGGTCGTGTCGGCTGGGCGTCGGCCAAGTGGTCCTTCGACGCGCTGGCCGATCGCTATCAGCGTGGCCGGGATGCGACGACGTCGTTTCCCGATCCGTTCGAGCCGATCCCCGACTCGTCGGGGATCCCGGATCTCGAGTCGACGCGCACGGACGCCTATCTGCGCGCCGCCTATGGCAGTCCCGATCACGGGCTGTGGGGCCAGGTCGTCGCGTCGACGATGTCGTTCAAGAACACGAGTCCGATCAGCACCGCGACCGGTGTCGCGCCGGACACGATCATCGAAAACGGCGTGACCACCGTGATCGATACCGGCACCGCGCCGGGGATCGACAGCACGTACTCCGAGTCCCAGTACATCGTCAGTGGCGGGTTCACGCGATGGGGCCTTCGATTCAGCGGCACGGATCGACTCCGCATCTACGGGACGCATGGCGCGTACAACTCGCCGTCGGGCCGCGCGTCATTCGACTGGCCATTTCTCTCGGCCTCGCTCTTCGTCGAGCGCAACGCGCCGACCGCCGAGGCGATCGCGCCGACCGCGTCGTTCGCATCTCCGGTGTTGCTCAACACGGAGGAACTGACGGTCCGGCTCACGCCACTGCCGTTCATCGCCATCAGTGGCGGCGCGAGTCGGCAGTCCCCCAACGGGACGCTCGGCGTGCCGCCGACCAGCACGACGCTGCGCGGGGAGGTGGGGGTGCGCATCAGGCGCCTCTGGGTGACGGGGGGCCTCGTCACAACGGACACGCAGGTGGTGGCCGCACCGGTCGTCTACAACGAAGGATTCATCCCCGCGGGGATCGGGCGGACGACCGGCTACTTCGGTACCGTGCGCGGCCAGATCTGGCGCGCGTTCAGCGTCGAACTCTGGGGGATGCACTGGGAGGAAGCGGTCGCGTATCGACCGCAGGATCAGGCGCGCGGGTCGCTGACCTTTCGCACCGAATGGCTGTCGCGGTTTCCACGGCACACCTTCGAGATCAAGGCGCAGGCGGGATTCGAATACCGGAGCGGCACGACGTTTCCGACGGCGGGCGGACCGCTGTCGACCGAACTTGGCGAGGACATCTTCGCCCTTCTCGAGATCCGCGTGCTGCAGGGGGTGCTGACGTATCAGCTGCGGAACGGGACCGGCTACCAGTACTGGACCGTGCCGGGCTACGTGATGCCCCGGACCGTCAACATCTACGGACTCCGCTGGTCGTTCTGGAACTAGGCCGGTAGCTTTCCCCCTTGCCCACCGTCCGCAGCATGACCGGGTTCGGCGCCGCGACCGGAATGGTCGGTCGCGTGCATGTCGACGTCGAAATCCGGACCGTCAACCACCGGTTCTTCAATCCGTCGCTCAAGTTGCCCGGCGCGTTCGCCGCGTGGGAGAGCGACGTCCGTGACGCCCTCCGCGCCCGGATCGCGCGCGGTCACGTGACGGTGATGGCCCGCGTGCGGCGCGACGTCGCCCCGCCCGGTCCGGCGATCGACGAGCCGCGATTCGCCGCCGCGGTCGACGCGCTTCGTGCGCTGCAGGCGCGTTACGGCCTCTCGGGTGACCTCGACGTGGCGACGATCCTGCGAATGCCCGAGGTGATGACGAGCAGCGCGGAGCCCGAGGAGATCGGCGGCGCCGCCCCGGACCTCGTGCGCGTCGTGGAACGCGCCCTCGATGCGCTGACGGCGATGCGGGACGCCGAGGGGGCACGGCTGGCCGGCTATCTGCTCGAGCGGATCGATCTGGTGGACGCCGCCGTCCGGCGGATCGCCGCGCGCGCGCCGGAGCGAATCGTCCACCAGCGTGATCGGCTGCGCGAGGCGGTGCGGGTGCTGAGCGATGGCGTCGCGGTCGACCCCCAGCGGCTGGCTCAGGAGATCGCCATCCTGGCCGACCGGCTGGACGTGAGCGAGGAGCTGGACCGCTTTGCGTCTCATATTGCGGCCTTTCGTGAGGCTCTGGCCCCGGACAGTGGTCCGGGCGTCGCGGCGCAGGAGGTCGGCAAGCGCCTCGGCTTTCTCGCGCAGGAGCTGCTTCGCGAGGCGAACACGACCGGCTCCAAGGCCAACGACGCCCCGATCATGCACGACGTCGTGCTGATCAAGGAGGAGCTGGAGCGGATCCGCGAACAGGTGGACAACCTCGAATGAACCCCTTTCCCGTGATCCTGTCGTCGCCGTCCGGCGGGGGCAAGACGACGATCCGCAAGGAGTTGCTGGCGATGCGACCCGATCTGGGGTACTCGGTATCGGCGACGACCCGACTGCCTCGTCAGGCAGAGATCGAGGGACGCGATTACTATTTCCTGTCCACGGGCGAGTTCACGGACCGGCGCGACCGTGGGGAGTTCGCCGAATCGGCGGAAGTGCATGGCAGGATGTACGGCACGTTGCGGCGTGAAGTGGACCGCGTCCTCCAGAGTGGTCGATTTGTGATCCTGGACATCGATGTCCAGGGCGCTGAGCAGTTCGTCAAGGCGTATCCCGAGTCGGTGTCGATCTTCCTGCTGCCGCCGTCGGCTGACGTCCTGCTGGCTCGGCTTCGGGCGCGCAAGACGGAGGATCGGGCGGATCTGATCGTGCGGCTCAGGGCGGCGCGGCGGGAGCTCGAGGCGGTGGCGCGGTATCAGTACGTGGTCGTGAACGGCGAGCTGGCGCGCGCGGTCCGGGATGTGTCGGCGATCATTGACGCCGAGCGGACGCGCCGGACGCGGGTCTCGAAGCTGGACGACGAGGTCGGGCGACTCGTCGAGGGTTTGGCTACGGAGATCGGCGCGCTCGAGCGCGCCGTCCACGGATAGCAGCGGATGGATCTGGTCGGCAGGCACCTCATTCCCAAGGGTTTGATCATGCGAGTCTTCACGCCAGGCGAAGTGGCCAAGCAGTCGGCGAACAAGTATCTGGGCGTGCTGGTCGCGGCGAAGTACGCCCGCGGTCTCAACGAGTTTCCCCGCGACCGCTCGCTGTCGCGCGAGAAGAAGCTGACGACGCGATCGCTCGAGGAGCTCGTCACGGGCGAGATCGAGTATCGCGTCGTGCCTCGGCGCCGCGCCGAGTAAGCCCTTCGCCGGCGGCGTCGCTCCCGCGTCCCCGGCGCGCCACGTCGTGCGTCCGTTCGCGCAACGGCGCGTCCTGCTCGGCGTCACGGGAGGCATCGCCAGCTACAAGTCGGCGACGCTCGCGCGACAGCTGACGCAGGCGGGCGCCGAGGTCGATGTGGTGCTGTCGCGCGCCGCCGGCGAGTTCATTGGTGCGATCACCTTCGAGGCGCTGACCGGGCGACCGGTCCACACCGCGCTGCTCGCCGCCGGGCATGCGCTCGACCACATCCGCCTCGCCCGGGCCGCCCACGTGATCGTCGTGGCGCCGGCGACCGCCGATTTCCTGGCGCGCGCAGCGCACGGACACGCCGATGATCTGCTGACGGCGGCGCTGCTGGCCGCTGACGCGCCGGTGCTGCTGGTGCCGGCGATGAACGACCGGATGTGGGCCCATGGCCAGACGACGCGCAACGTCGCCCGGCTGCGCGAGCTGGGCTATCGCGTCCTCGATCCCGACGTCGGCGCGCTGGCGGCTGGCGAGGGGATCGGGCCTGGCCGCATGCCGGAGCCGGAGACGATCCTCGCCCACGTCGGCCGGGTCCTGGACGGCGATGGCGTGCTTCGCGGGCGGCGGGTCGTCGTCACCGCGGGCGCAACGCGCGAGCCGATCGACCCCGTGCGGTTCCTGTCCAACCACAGCTCCGGCCGGATGGGTGTGGCGCTCGCCGCCGCCGCGTGGCGCCGTGGCGCCGACGTGACGCTGGTCGCCGGACCGCTGCAGGTCGAGCCGCCGGTCGGCGCGCGCGTGGTCCCGGTGGAGACGACGGCGGAGATGGCCGTTGCCGTGCGGGCGGCACTCGCCGACGCGGACGTGCTGATCATGGCCGCTGCGCCGGCGGACTTCCGGCCGGTGGACGTCGCCGCGCAGAAGATCAAGAAGATCGGGGCGCCGACGTCGATCGCGCTCGCGCCGACCGAGGACATCCTGCTCGGGACGAGTGGGGAGCGGGGACGCGCGGTCGTCGTCGGCTTCGCGCTCGAGACCGAGTCGATCCTGGCAAACGGGCGTGCCAAGTTGCGGACGAAGGGGCTGGACCTCATCGTGATCAATGACGCGACCGAAGCCGGCGCCGGGTTCGGGGTCGACACGAATCGCGTGACGCTGCTCGCCGGGGACGGGGAGCCGGAAGCATTGCCACTGATGTCCAAGGCCGATGTGGCCGACGCCATCCTGGATCGCGTGGAGGGGATGGTGCGTGGACGCTAGGGCGCTCCTCAGGCGCTATCTCGAGCAGCGACGGGAGGCCGGTGAACGTGAGTTGCTGCTCGACGATCTCTCCGTGGAGACCGTGATGCGGCTCGTCGGCGCGTTGCCGGCGGGCGTCGTGGGCGGCGCGGGCGCTGTCGCCGACCAGCGGGCGGAGCAAGTGGTGTCCCGGCCGGTCGCACCGGTCGCTGACCGTCCCGTCGTCGCGACGCCGCGGCCGGCGTCTGCGCCGCCATCCGGTGCCTCGCCGCCAGCGGTCGGTGTCGGTGCCGATCCGTCGGCCGGGGCACCGATCGACGTCGGTGCCGCCGGGGGTGAGCTTTTCGGCGGGGTGGCGTCGGGCCTCGAGACGCTGGACGACGTCGCGGCCGCGGCGACGGTTTGCACGCGATGCTCGTTGTCGGCGACCGCGACGCGGTGCGTGCCCGGCGAGGGGAGCCCCGCGTCGCGCATCGTCTGCGTCGGCGAGGCGCCGGGCGAGACCGAGGACGAGACGGGCCGTCCGTTCGTCGGCCGGGCGGGGCAGCTCCTGACGCAGATGCTGGAGGCGATCCAGGTCGCGCGCGCGGACGCGTTCATTTGCAACGTGCTCAAGCACCGTCCGCCGGGCAACCGCAACCCGAGCACCGACGAAGTCGCGGCCTGCAGCCCGTTCCTGGTGCGACAGATCGAGATCCTGCGCCCGCGGGTGATCCTGGCGTTCGGCACGTTCGCGGCGCAGACGCTGTTGCAGTCGACGCGGAAGATCAGCGAGCTGCGGGGCACGGTGCATCGCTACTACGGGGTGCCGCTGATCGCGACGTACCACCCGGCGGCACTGCTCCGTAATCAGGCGTGGAAGCGCCCGGCGTGGGAGGATCTCAAGCTGGCGCGGCGCATTCTCGACGCCGGGCAGCCGGCGGGCGCATGACGGCGGTCCAGACGGAACGGGACCCGTACGCCGAGCGCCAGCCGCCCTACTCGGAGGATGCCGAGCAGGCGGTGCTGGCGGCGATGATGATGGACACGGACGCGGTGATGCGTGCGGCCGAGGTGCTCGATGACACGATGTTCTATCGCGAGGGGCATCGCCGGATCTTCCGGGCGATGATCGCGATCACGGAGCGCGGGGCGGTGATCGACCCGCTGACGCTGTCGGACGAGCTCGATCGCCGCGGCGAGCTCGCCGGGAGCGGCGGCAAGGACTACATCGGATATCTCGTCGACGCCGTGCCGACGTCGGCGAACGTCGAGTATCACGCGCGGATCGTGCGCGAGAAGTCGCTGCTGCGGCGACTGATCGAGGTCTCGACGGGGATCGTCGGCGAGGCGTTCGAGGCACGGAGTTCGGCAGCCGAGCTCCTCGACCTGGCCGAGCATCGGATCCTCGCGCTGAGCCAGCAGCGTGGCGGGACGGAGTTCGCGCGCCTGAAGGAACTGATGTGGCCGGCGATGGAGCGGATCGAGGCGCTGCAGAAGGGCGGCAAGACGATCACCGGCGTGCCGAGCGGCTTCGCCGATCTCGACGAACTGACGTCGGGCTTCCAGCCGTCGGACCTCGTGATCCTCGCGGCCAGGCCGAGCATGGGAAAGTGTCTCGCGGCCGACGCCGAGTTGGTGCTGGAGGACGGCTCGATCGCGACGATCGAGGAGGTGTACCGCGCGCGTGCGGGGCGATTGCTCTCGCTCGACGGCTCGCTCAAGCTCTGTCAGCGGACACCGTCCGACTTCATCGACGACGGCGTGAAGCCGGTCTTCCGCGTGACGACGCGTCTCGGGCGCCAGGTCACGACGACACTGACGCATCCGTTCCTTGCGGTCGGCGGCTGGACGCCGCTCGCGGGGCTTCGAGTCGGCGACCGTATCGCCGTCCCGCGGACCGTGCCCGTCTTCGGATCGACGGCGATGCGCGATTGCGAAGTGGACCTGCTGGCCTTCCTCATCGGTGACGGCGCGCTGACGGACGGATCGCCCACCTTCACCAACACGAATCCGCGTCTTCTCGGCGCATTTCGCGACGCCGTCGAGGCATTTGGCGGGGTGACGGTGTATCGCGAGCGTGCGAAGGATCGCGCCACGTCGCTGCGGGTCGTCCGCGACGTGGCGGATCGCACACGCGCGCGGCGCGCGTTTGCCGAGACGCTTGTTCCGGCACTCGCTGGCGACGGGCGCGCCAGGCGGCGCGTGGCGTTCGCCGCCGGCGTTTCACCGGCGTCACTCACGCATTGGGCGAGTGGCGTCTGCGTACCCGACCCACGGCGACGGGCCGCGCTCGAGGGCGTGCCTGGCGTGCAGCTTGCGCCCACCGACTCGGGGCTCGGCGTGCACGAAGCGAACCCGCTGACCGCGTGGACGCGGTCGTTGGGACTGTGGGGCAAGCGGGCCGCCGAGAAGTTCGTTCCCGCGGGTGTGTTCATGCTGCCCCGCGCGCAGCTCGCGCGATTTCTCAATCGACTCTTCGCAACCGACGGGTGGGCGAGCGTCTTCACGACCGGCCAGCCGGAGATCGGGTTCGCGACGGTCAGCGAGCGCTTGGCGCGCCAGGTGCAGCACTTGTTGCTGCGCTTCGGCGTCGTGGCGAGCGTTCGGCGACGTCACGTCAGGTATCGCGGCGAGACGCGCGAGGCTTGGTCGGTTCGCATCGGGGATCACCACGCGATCCGCGCATTCGCGGCGGAGGTCGGCATCTTCGGCAAGGAGCATGCGCTGGCGCGTGTGCTCGCGACGCTCGCGGACCGGCAGTGCAGAACGGCGCGCGACACCGTGCCCGCTGCCGTATGGACGCGCATCGAGGCCGCGCGCGGCGCCGAATCATGGCGCGCGCTCGCCACGCGGTGCGGCATTGACGCGGACGGGCATCGGCCCGGGCGTCGCGGGCTCTCCCGGGATCGGTTGGCCCGTGTCGCGGATGGCCTCGACGATCCCGCGCTTCGGGCGCTGTCCGACAGCGACGTGTACTGGGACGAGATTGTGGCGATCGACTCGCTCGGAGCGCGGCAGGTCTACGACCTGACGATTCCCGGCACGCACAACTTCATCGCGAATGATGTCTGCGTGCACAACACCGCCCTCTGCCTCAATATCGCCCAGCACGCCGCGATCGATCACAGTGTGCCGGTTGCGTTCTTCTCGCTGGAGATGAGCAAGGAGTCGCTCGTCCAGCGCCTGCTGACGAGCGAGGCGATGGTCGATGCGCAGCGGCTCCGAAAGGGGATGCTCCGCGACGAGGACTATGGCCGCCTTGCGCGCGCGGCGGGATTCCTCAATACGGCGCCGATCTTCATCGACGACTCGGCGGGCATCACGCTCCTCGAGATGCGGTCCAAGGCGCGCCGCCTCAAGGTCGACGTCGGCCTCGGGCTGATCATCGTCGACTACCTGCAGTTGATCAACGGACCCAATGCCGAAAACCGCCAGCAGGAGATCAGCCAGATCTCGCGCTCGCTCAAGGCGCTCGCCAAGGAGCTCCAGGTCCCGGTCCTCGCCCTCTCCCAGCTGTCACGCGCGCCCGAGCAGCGCTCCGGGGAATCGAAGCGCCCGCAGCTCTCCGATCTTCGCGAGTCCGGCGCGATCGAGCAGGACGCCGATCTCGTCATGTTCATCTTCCGCCCCGAGGTCTACGAGGGGCCGACCGACAAGGACGGCAATTCCCTCGAGGGGAAGGCGGAAGTGATCATCGGCAAGCAGCGCAACGGGCCGATCGGCACGGTAAACCTCACGTTCCACAAGCAGTTCACGCGCTTCGAGAGCGCCTCCAACCGGGTGCCGTGAGCGCCCGCGCCCGCACGGTCTACCGCTGCACCGAGTGCGGCGCCGAACACGCGCGCTGGGGCGGCCGCTGCGAGTCCTGCGGCGAATGGAACACGCTGGGTGAGGAACTCGCCGCCCCGCCGGTCCGTGCGGCAACCCGTGGCAGCACCGCCGCGGGGGCGGCACGGCGACTCGCCGGCCACGGCGCCCTGGCCGTCGGTGGCCGGATCGCGCCGACGCCGCGCCTCCGCGATGTCGTCGGCTCCGAGTCCGGCCGCTGGCGCACGGGCCTCGACGAGTTCGACTTCGTGCTCGGTGGCGGACTCGTCCCCGGGTCGATGGTCCTCGTCGGCGGCGAACCCGGTATCGGCAAGTCGACGCTCCTCCTCCAGGTCGCGGGCCGACTGCGCGAGGCGGGGCGGCCCGTCCTTTACGTCTCCGGTGAGGAGTCGCCGCTCCAGGTGAAGCTCCGCGCCGATCGACTCGGCGACGCGTCCGGCGACGTCGCGCTCCTGAGCGAGACGAACCTCGAAACGGTGCTCGCCACCGCCGCCGGCCCGGACGGCGTGCCGGCCGACGGGGTGATGATCGTCGATTCGATTCAGACCGTCTTCACCGGCGATCTCGACGGCGCGCCCGGCAACGTCGGCCAGGTCCGCGAGTGTGCTGCGCGTCTCATGCGCTTTGCCAAGGAGACCGGCACGGCGGTCGTCGTCGTCGGGCATGTCACCAAGGGTGGCGGGATCGCCGGGCCGAAGATGCTCGAGCACATCGTCGATACGGTGCTCTATTTCGAGGGCGAGCAGACCCTCGATCATCGCGTCCTGCGCGCCACCAAGAACCGCTTCGGGGGCGTCGACGAGATCGGCGTCTTCCGGATGTCGCAGGCCGGCCTCGTCGGCGTGCCGAATCCATCGGAACTCTTTCTCGGCGACCGCCTCTCGACGGCCTCGGGGAGCGCGGTGACGGCGCTGATCGAGGGGACGCGTCCGCTGCTCGTCGAGATCCAGGCGCTCGCGGCGAAGGCGGGCTATGGCACGCCGCAGCGCGTCGCCACGGGCTACGACGGCCGGCGGCTCGCGCTCCTGCTCGCGGTCCTCGACAAGCGGGCCGGGATGTCGTTTGCGTCGCTCGACGTCTTCCTCAACGTCGTGGGGGGGATGCGACTCGCCGAGCCGGCCGGCGATCTGGCCGTCGCAGCGGCGCTGGCCTCGAGCGTCTACGACCGCGCGCTGCCGGCCGACGCCGTCTTCATCGGTGAGGTCGGGCTGGGCGGTGAGGTGCGCCCCGTCTCGCAGATCGAGCGTCGGCTCGCCGAAGCGGCGAAGATGGGGATGCGCCGCGCCTTCGTCGCCGCGCGTGCCGTGCCACGCCGCCCGATCGCCGGGATCGACGCCGTCGGCGTCGAGAGTGTCGGCGTGCTCGCGACGCGACTGTTCGCGTGAGCGGCGCGGCACCGGTCGACGAGCCTCCCGCAGCGGGCGAGCGCGATGTCGGGGTCGTCATCGTCGCTGGCGGGAGCGGCACGCGTGCCGGGTCGACCGAGCTGAAACAGTTCCGCTGGGTCGCCGGGAAGCCGATGCTCCTGCACAGCGTGCAGGCGTTCCACGCGCGCCGCGACGTGGCGATGGTCGTCTGCGTGTTGCCGAGGGCATACGTCGGCGATCCGCCGCCCTGGCTCTTCCAGTGCGATATCGAGCGACTCCTCCTTTCCGTGGGCGGGCGGGAGCGCCAGGACTCGGTCGCCAATGGGCTCGACGATCTGCCGCCCGAGGTCCGGGTCGTCGTCGTGCACGATGCGGCGCGTCCGCTCGTCACCGATGCGGTGATCGATCGCGTGATCAGCAGCGCGCGCGCCGGACGCGCGGCGGTCGCCGCCCTGCCGGTGGTCGACACACTCAAGCTGGTCGACGCGGACGGCCGGATCGTGCGGACGGTCGACCGCGCCGGTCTCTGGCGCGCGCAGACGCCGCAGGCGTTCCCCCGCGCGATCCTCGAGCGTGCGCACGCCGACGCGCGGGCGGCGCACGTCTCGGCGACGGACGACGCGGCGCTCCTCGAACGGATCGGCGAGCCGGTGATCGTCGTCCGCGGAACCGAGCGCGCGATTAAGATCACCGAGGAGCCGGACTTCGCGCGCGCGGATGCGCTCGGGATGCTCACGGAATGACCGCCGGCGGTCCGCCGCTCGCCGTCCCGTTCTGGTCGGCCGAGGAGGTCGAGGCGGCGCTGACGGCGACGATCGCGTACCTGCGCTCGTCGCGGGTGCTCGCCTATCCGACCGAGACCGTCTACGGCTTCGGTGGCAGCGCCGACCAGCGGGGGGTCGATGCACTCGTCGCGCTCAAGGGGCGGGCGCCCGGCAAGCCGTTCCTGCTGCTGATCGCGGACAGTGCGATGATCGGGCGTCTCGGGCTGCATCTCTCGCCGTCGGCATCGCGACTCGCCGCCCGGCACTGGCCCGGCCCGTTGACGCTCGTCCTGCCGGGCGGCGAACGCCGCGTGCCGGCGCGGCTTCGGGGCCCCGAGGGCGGCGTCGCCGTGCGGTGGACCCCGCACGCCGGCGTCTCGCGCCTGATCCGCGCGTACGGTGAGCCGCTCACGTCGACGAGCGCCAACCATCCAGGGGTTCCCCCGGCGGCGTCGGCCGGAGAAATTGTGAGAGACTGGGCTGACGCGATCACCAGCGGAGCGCTGCGGGTGCTCGATGGCGGTCATCTCGCGGCCTCCGCGTCGTCGACGGTCGTCGATTGCACGGGTCGGCTGCCGCGGGTGATCCGGCCCGGTGCGATCACCGCAGCCGTGCTGCGCGAGAGCGTTCCCGAGTTGATCGGGGACGCGTGAGGGGAATCGGACCGATGCACATCCTGTTCGTCTGCACCGGCAACACCTGTCGCAGCGCGATGGCCGGCGCGATGGCGCGCGCGATCGCCGCCGACCTTGGCCTCGCCGACTGCGTGATCGGCAGCGCGGGCACCAACGCCTGGGACGGGCAGCCCGCCTCTGACGGCGCCCTCCTCGTGGGCCTCGAGCGCCAGCTGTCGCTCGACACGCATCGCTCGCGCCTCGTGACGCGCGAGCTCGTGGCGTCCCAGGACCTGATCCTCGCGATGGGCCCACATCACGTCGAGCAGGTCGAGGCGCTCGGCGGGACGGGGAAGACGTTTCTCCTGTCGGCCTACGCCTCGCACGATGCCGATCAGACGGCGATCAGCGACCCGTTTGGCGGGGATCTCGAGACCTATCGACAGACGGCGGACGCCCTCGAGGCGGCCGTCCGGCGCGTGCTGACACGCGTCGCCGCCGAGCGGGCGCCGGACCGCCCCTGACGGCACCACCGAGGCCCGACCGGCTCGTCCTGCTCGGGCACCCGGTCGCGCACTCGCTCTCGCCGGTGATGCAGAATGCGGCCCTCGCGCGGGCGGACCTGCCGCTGCGCTACGAGGCATGGGACGTCGAGCCATCGGCGCTCCCAGAGGCGCTGGCGACGCTGATCGCCGAGCACGCGGGCGGCAACGTGACAATTCCGCACAAGGCAGCGGTCTTTGCCGCCTGCGCGCGCCGCACGGCAATCGCGGATCGGGTCGGTGCCGTGAATGTCTTCTGGGTGGAAGGGTCGACGCTGGTCGGCGACAACACCGATGTCGGCGGCTTCGATCACCTCGTGCGTCGTGCGGTCGGTGCGGCGCCCTGGCCTCGCCGAGCCGCGGTACTCGGTGCCGGTGGATCGGCCGCCGCCGTGCTCGCCGCGATCGCCGAGTGGGGCGGGACGACGGCGTCGATCTGGGGACGGACGCCGCAGTCAGCGACGGCGCTGGCCGCACGCTTCGGTGGTACCGCCGTGGCCGTGTCGTCGGCCGATCTCGCGGTCGAGGGCGCGGACCTCGTGATCAACGCGACGCCGATCGGTCTCGATGACCTCAGCCTGCCGATGCCGATCGATCGCTTGCCAGCGGGCGCGGTCGTCGTCGACCTCGTCTATCGGCCGGGAGAGACCGCGTGGGTTCGCGCCGCGCGGACGGCTGGCCACCGCGCCGCGGATGGCCTCGCGATGCTCGTCGAGCAGGGCGCGCTCGCATTCGAACGATGGTTCGGCGTCGAGGCGGATCGTGACGCCATGTGGGCCGCAGTTCGACGGTTGTAGATTACCGACATCACTGTGACACAGGAGTCGGCATTTCATGACCGTTCGTGTCGGAATAAACGGATTCGGCCGCATCGGCCGCCAGGTATTGCGCGCCGCGCGTCAACAGGGTGTGGCTGATCTCCAGGTCGTGGCGATCAACGATCTGACGGACACGACGACGCTGGCCCACTTGTTCAAGTACGACTCGGTGCATCGCACGTATCAGGGCACGGTCGAGGCTGACGCCGAGGCGATCTGCGTCGACGGCGAGCGGATCCGGATCCTGACCGAACGCGATCCCGGCAAGCTGCCCTGGAAGGAGCTCGGCGTCGATCTCGTGCTCGAGGCCACGGGGCGCTTTACCGACGCAGCCGAGGCCCGCAAGCACATCGCCGCCGGCGCCCGCAAGGTCGTGATTTCGGCACCCGCCAAGGGCGAGGACATCACGGTCGTCATGGGCGTCAACCACCAGAAGTACGATCCGGCGTCGCACAGCATCATCTCCAACGCCTCCTGCACGACGAACTGCCTCGTCCCGATGGTCAAGATCGTGCGCGACACGGTCGGCTTTCGGCACGGCTCGATGGTCACGGTCCACAGCTACACCAACGACCAGAACATCCTCGACCTGCCGCACAAGGATCTGCGGCGGGCGCGGGCCGCGGCGATGTCGATGATCCCGACGACGACCGGTGCCGCCAGGGCGACGGCGCTCGTCATTCCCGAGCTCAAGGGCAAGATCGACGGCGTGGCGATCCGCGTGCCGACGCCCGACGTCTCGTTTGTCGACCTGACCGTCGAGGTCGAGCGGCCGACGACGGTCGCCGAGCTCAATGGTGCGTTCCGTGCCGCGGCGGCCGAGGGCCCGCTCGTCGGGATCCTGGGCTACACCGAGGAGGAGCTCGTCTCCGTGGATTTCATCGGGGACGGACGGTCCTGCATCATCGACGCGAAGAGCACGGCCGTCATTGACGGCACGCTGGCCAAGGTGTCGGGCTGGTACGACAACGAGTGGGGCTATGCGTCCCGGTGTGTCGACCTGCTGCGCTATGTCGGCGCGCGGTTGTGAATGAAGGCGCGGCACGAGCGACCGCATCGGTCGTCTCGCTGACGGCGCAGCAGGTGCGAGGTCGGCGCGTGCTCGTGCGCGTCGACTTCAACGTGCCGGAGGGCGACGACACGAGGATCCGGGCGGCGCTCCCGACGATCACGTACCTCGTCGAGCGCGGCGCGAAGGTGGTGCTGATGTCGCATCTCGGGCGCCCGAAGGGGGCACCCGATGCGAAGTACTCGCTGCGGCCGATCGCCGCCCGGCTCGCGGCGCTCACGACGCATCCGGTGTCGTTTACGGAGTCTGCGGACTTCGATGCGCTCGTCGCCGCGACGGAGGCGCTCGCCCCGGGGTCGATCCTCCTGATCGAGAACACGCGCTTCTGGCCCGGTGAGGAGCAGAATGACGACGGACTGGCGCGCTCCCTGGCGCGGCTGGGTGACTGCTACGTCAATGACGCCTTCGGCGCGGCGCACCGCGCCCATGCGTCGACCGAAGGCGTGACGCGGCACCTGCGTCCCAGTGTCGCCGGCCTGCTCATGGAGACCGAGCTGGCCTATCTCGGCCGAGCGCTCGCCGCGCCGGCGCGACCCTTCGTGGCGATCCTCGGCGGGTCGAAGATCTCCGGGAAGATCGACGTCGTCGAGGCGCTCCTGCCGAAGGTGGACGCGATGCTGATCGGCGGCGCGATGGCCTGCACCTTTTTCCGGGCGATGGGCCTCGAGGTCGGCCGGTCCCTCGTGGAGCCGGACCGGGTGGAGATGGCCAGGGATCTCCTCGAGCGCGCCGGGACACGCATCATCCTCCCGCACGACGCGCTCGTCGCGCGCGGGATGGACGCGCCGGAGACGGCGCACGCGGTCAAGCGCGACGCGATCCCGTCCGACGAGGCGATGTACGACATCGGGCCCGACACGGCGCGGTCGTTTGCGCGGGCGATCGCGAGTGCGAAAACGGTCCTGTGGAACGGGCCGATGGGGGTGTTCGAGACGCCACCGTTCGACGCCGGCACGCTGGCGGTCGCCCACGCGATGGCCGAGGCGACCGGGCGCGGCGCGACGACGATCGTCGGCGGCGGCGACTCGGCGGCCGCGGTCGCGCGGGCCGGCCTCGGCGCGCGCATGAGCCACGTCTCCACCGGCGGCGGCGCCTCGCTCGAGTTCCTCGAAGGCAAGGTCCTCCCCGGCGTCGCCGCCCTGGACGTCGTGGGCGCGTGAGCCGATCGGCCGACGGAGGACGCCGACTCGTCTTCGCGGCGAACTGGAAAATGCACTACGGGCCGACGGCGGCGGCCGACTATCTCCGGCGATTCCTCGGCGTGTCCGTCCCCTGCGCGGATCGGACGCTGGCCTTCTTCCCCCCGGCGGCGTCGCTCGCCGCCGTGGCCGCCGCCGTGCGCGATCGCGCGGACATCCGCACGGGCGCCCAGAACATTCATTGGCGCGAGACGGGCGCGTTCACCGGCGAGATGTCGGCGTCGATCGCGCGCGAGGCCGGCGCCGACTGGGTCCTCGTCGGCCACTCGGAGCGGCGTCATCTCTTCGGCGAGACGGAGCGGGAGACGGGCCTCAAGTGCGCGGCGGCGGTCCGGGACGGCCTGACCCCCGTGCTGTGCGTCGGGGAGACGCTGCCGCAGCGCGAGGCGAATGCCACCGACGCGGTCGTGGAGGCGCAGCTCGCCGCGGGCGTGGCGGCGCTCTCGCCGGCCGAAATCGCGGGGATCCTGATTGCCTACGAACCGGTCTGGGCGATCGGGACAGGCCGCAACGCCACGCCAGCTGACGCCGGAGCGATTCACTCCCTGCTGCGACGAGCGCTGGCGCGGCTCACGGCCGACGCGGCCGGCGGCGTCCCGATTCTCTACGGCGGCAGCGTCAATCCGGAGAACGTCGCCGCACTGCTCGCGGCCCCCGACGTCGACGGCGTGCTCGTCGGGGGCGCGAGCCTCGACCCCGAGCGGTGGGCGGCGATGACCACCACGTGACAACCACTTGACTCGCGGGCGCAAGTCTAAGAGCTTTTGAGACTTATGTATACGTTTCTTCTCGTCCTGTTGATCCTGGATTGCGTCGTGCTGGCCGCGGCGATCCTGTTGCAGAGTGGCAAGGGCGGCGGTGTTGCCGCGAGCTTCGGCGGCGTCAGTTCGTCAGCGGATGCGTTCATCGGCACTCGCCAGGCCGGCAACCTGCTGACGAAGGCGAGCTGGTGGTCGACGGGGATTTTCCTCGGACTCGCATTCGTGCTGCAGGTGATGTCGACGCGGACCCGCACGCCGACCTCGGTGCTCGACAAGCCGTTCTCTCGTCCCGCGCCCACCGCCCCGGCTCGGACGACGCCGACGCTACCGCTCCAGTCCGCACCCGCCGCCACACCGGGAGCGACGGTGCCGCCGACGGGCACCCCGCAGTCCTCGGCGCCGCAGGCGACGCCGACTCTGCCGCTGCAATCGGCACCGGCAACGGCGCCCGCGTCGACACCCGCGCCAGCCTCGCCAGCGCCGACGAAGTCCGCGATTCCGCTGACGCCGCAGCATTGAGCGCGGTGGACGAACCGGGCTTCCTGTTGCTCGAAGACGGCTCGCTGTTCGCGGGCCGTCTTCGCACGTCGGCCCCCACCGCCGCCGCCGAGGTCGTGTTCACGACGAACATGACGGGGTATCAGGAGGTCTTCACCGATCCGTCGTACGCGGGGCAGATCGTGGTGATGACGGCGCCGCAGATCGGCAACTACGGCGTGAATACCGAGGACCCCGAATCCTCGTCGGCGCAGGTCGCCGGTGTGATCGTGCGCGAGCTCTCGCCGACGTACTCGAACTGGCGCGCGACGGGCGCACTCGTCGATTGGCTTGACGCCTCGAAAGTGCCCGTGCTCTCTGGGGTTGATACTCGTCGACTCACGCGGCACCTGAGATCCGCCGGCGTCATGCGGGGTGTGGTTGCCGGCGGCTCGGCACCGGCGTCGACGGAGCAGGCGATCCTCGATGCGTGTCCGTCGATGGACGGTCTCGATCTCGCGACGCTCGTGACGACGCGGGAGCGCTATAGCTGGGGCGATCCCCGGGCGAGCAGGCATATCGTTGCCTACGATTATGGCATCAAGCGCAACATTCTTCGTCTCTTCGACGTGCACGGCTGCCGCGTGACCGTCGTACCCGCCGACACGAGCGCGGCCGACGTCCTCGCGCTCGAGCCGGACGGCGTCTTTCTCTCGAACGGGCCGGGCGATCCCGCGGCGGTCGGGTACGCCCCGAGGGAGATCCGGGCGGTGGCCGAGAGCGGCACGCCGCTCTTCGGGATCTGTCTCGGGCACCAGTTGATCGCGCTGACGTTTGGCGCGGAGACGTTCAAGCTCCCCTACGGGCACCGCGGGGGAAATCACCCGGTGCGTGATCTCGAGACCGGCCAGGTGGCGATCACGACGCAGAATCACGGGTTTGCCGTGCGGGGCGGGGAGGACGGCATTCCCGGGGCGCCCGCGCTGCGGGTGACGCACGTGAATCTCAACGATCGGAGCATCGAGGGGTTGCGGCACCAGACGCTGCCGGTCTTCGCCGTACAGTACCACCCGGAGGCCGCGCCAGGGCCGCACGACGCCCTCCCGCTGTTCGATGCATTCATGGCTTCCGTCGGTGCGCGGCGCGACGCTTGACTTGAAGTCGGTAAAGTCCTATCGTTGTGGCAGTTAGGGTAACGGTTCGAACGACAGCATGTGTCCCGCGCTGGGGTCCATCGATGACCAAAGCTGACCTGGTCGAGCACGTCACGACCCAGATCGCCCGTACAGCGGGCCCAATGATTTCGAAGAAGGATTGTGCGCGCGTCGTCGACTCCTTTCTCGACGCGATCAAGCAGGCGTTGCAGGAACAGCGGAATATCGAAGTCCGCGGCTTCGGGACGTTCAAGATTCGGCAGCGGAAGACGCGCATGGCACGGAACCCCCGGACGGGTGCGCCCGTCGAGGTTTCGGCGCGCCCAGTGCCCGTCTTCAAGCCATCGAAGGAGTTGCGGGCGATGGTCGCCGATGTCGACATCTCGGAGCTCTCCGAAGCGTAGGCGGTGACGCGACGGCGACTGGCCGCTGGCGCGGGCCAGGACGCGGCGAGCCCCCCGGCCTCGCGGCGCGGCGCGTAGATTTTCCCCCCATGGTCAATACGATAACGGTGGTCGGGGCCGGCAACGTCGGCGCGACGACCGCGCAACGGGTCGCCGAGAAGCGGTTGGCGCGGCGGGTCGTGATGGTCGATGTCGTGCCGGGGATCCCGCAGGGCAAGGCGCTCGACCAGTACGAGTCCGCCCCGATCGAGGGGTTCGACAGCCGCATCGTGGGCACGAACGGCTACGAGGAGACCGAGGGGTCGGACCTCGTGATCATTACGGCCGGGATCGCGCGGAAGCCGGGGATGTCGCGCGACGATCTGCTGTCGACGAACGCCGGGATCGTGCGGGCCGTTGGCGAGCAGATCCGGCGCACGTCGCCCGACGCGATCGTGATCGTCGTCTCCAATCCGCTCGACGTCATGTGCTACGTCGCGCGCGAGGCGACGGGATTTCCGCGAGAGCGCGTCCTGGGGATGGCCGGCGTGCTCGACACGGCGCGCTACCGGGCGTTCCTCGCCGAGGCGCTCGACGTCTCCGTACTGGACATCCAGGCGATGGTCCTCGGCGGACACGGCGACACGATGGTGCCGCTTCTGTCGTACACGACCGTGAGCGGCATTCCGGTGCGGCAGCTGCTCGACCAGGCGACGCTGGACGCGATCATCACGCGCACGCGTGGCGGCGGGGCGGAGATCGTCGCCCATCTGAAGACGGGCTCGGCGTACTACGCGCCGTCGTCGGCCGCCGTGCAAATGGCGGAGGCGATCGTGCTCGACCAGCGTCGCATCCTGCCGTGCGCCGCCTGGCTGGAGGGGGAGTACGGCTTGCGCGACCTCTTTCTCGGCGTGCCGTGCAAGCTCGGGCGGCATGGACTCGAGCAGATCATCGAGGTGGAACTGACACCGAATGAGCGCGTTGAGCTGGAGAAGAGCGCGGCGGCCGTCCGGGAGCCGATGCAGGCGCTCGCGACCCTGACGCGCTGATCGATGCAGGTAGGACGATTCTGGCGGTCCACGATCGGCAAGAAGGCCGTGATGGCGGTGAGCGGGTTGCTGATGGTCGGCTTCGTGATCGGGCATGTCGCCGGGAACCTGCTCGCCTTCGGCGGTCCCACACGGCTCAATGCGTACAGCGCGTTCCTGCACGGGACGGGTGAACTCCTGTGGGTCGTGCGTGCGGTGCTGCTGACCGCGGTGGTGGCGCACATCATCGCCGCGGCGCAGCTGACGGCGATCGAGCGGGCGTCCAGGCCGATCGGGTACGCCCGCCGCCGGTATCAGGCGGCGACGCTGGCGTCGCGGACGATTCGCTGGGGCGGCGTCCTGCTCGCGGTGTTCATCGTCTTTCACCTGCTCCACCTGACGACGGGGACCGTGCATCCCGACTACCATGAGGGCGACGTCTACCACAACCTCGTGACGGGGCTCGCCGTGCCATGGGTCGGGGCATTCTACGTCGTCGCCATGCTCGCGCTCGGGCTGCATCTCTACCATGGCGCGTGGAGTGCATTCCGGACGCTGGGACTGAGCCAGGCGTCGACGCATCCGCTGCAGCGCCGCGTCGCGGCGACGGTCGCCGTTGTCGTGGCGGCACTCTTCGCCTCGATCCCGCTCGCCGTCCTCTTCGGGATAATCCGATGAGCGCGACACTGGGCCCGACACTGGGCCCGACACTGGGCCCGACACTGGGCCCGACGCTGCTCGCGGCGCGCGCGCGGGCGGTCCGATGCTGACGCTCGACGCGAAGGCGCCGACGGGCCCGATCGATCAGCGGTGGGATCGGCACAAGTTCGACCTCAAGCTGGTCAACCCTGCCAACAAGCGAAAGTACACGGTCATCGTCGTCGGCACCGGGCTCGCCGGCGCGTCCGCTGCCGCAACGTTGAGCGAGCTCGGGTACCGCGTGCTCGCGTACTGCTTCCATGACTCGCCCCGGCGCGCGCACAGCATCGCCGCCCAGGGCGGGATCAACGCCGCGAAGAACTATCAGAACGATGGCGACAGCGTCTTCCGCCTCTTCTACGACACGATCAAGGGCGGTGACTTCCGCGCCCGGGAGTCGAACGTCTATCGACTGGCCCAGGTGTCGGTCAACATCATCGACCAGTGCGTGGCGCAGGGTGTGCCGTTTGCCCGCGAGTATGGCGGTCTCCTCGCCAACCGCTCGTTTGGCGGCGCACAGGTGTCGCGTACGTTCTACGCGCGCGGGCAGACCGGCCAGCAGCTCCTGCTCGGCGCCTATCAGTCGCTCGAGCGCCAGATCGCGGAGGGTGCGGTCACGATGCACCCGTATACGGAGCTGCTCGATGTCGTCGTCGTCGACGGGCGCGCGCGCGGCATCGTGACCCGCGACCTGCTGACGGGCGCCGTCGGGTCGGTCGCCGCCGACGCCGTCGTGCTGGCAACCGGTGGCTACGGCAACGTCTTCTATCTCTCGACGAACGCGCGCGGCTCCAACGCGACGGCGATCTGGCGCGCCTACAAGCGCGGCGCGGCCTTCGCCAACCCGTGCTTCACCCAGATCCACCCGACGTGTATTCCGGTCAGCGGCGATTTCCAGTCCAAGCTGACCTTGATGAGCGAGTCGCTGCGCAACGACGGTCGCGTCTGGGTGCCCCTGCGAGCCGGTGACACGCGCGCACCCGGCGCGATCGCCGAGTCGGAGCGGGACTACTTTCTCGAGCGCAAGTATCCGAGCTTCGGGAATCTCGCGCCGCGCGACATTGCGTCGCGGAGCGCCAAGGAGGTCTGCGACGAGGGGCGCGGCGTCGGCCCGACGGGGCTCGGCGTCTATCTCGATTTCGCCGACGCGATTCGCCGTCTCGGCGAGGCGACGATCCGCGAGCGCTACGGCAATCTCTTCGACATGTACCAGCGGATCACCGGCGAGAATCCGTACGCCGTGCCGATGCGCATCTACCCCGCCGTGCATTACACGATGGGCGGCCTGTGGGTCGACTACAACCTGATGACGACGATCCCGGGCCTCTACGCGATCGGCGAGGCCAACTTCTCGGATCACGGCGCGAACCGGCTCGGTGCGAGCGCGCTGATGCAGGGCCTCGCGGACGGGTACTTCGTGCTGCCGTACACGATCGGCGACTATCTGGCGCAGACCCGGTCGGCGCCGGTCGATCCCGAGACCCATCCGGCGTTTCGCGCCGTGGAGGCCGAGGTGACGGCGCGCCTGCAGCGGCTCGTCGAGATCCGTGGTCGCCGGACGGTCGACTCGTTTCACCGCGAGCTCGGGACCGTCATGTGGGACCTCTGTGGCATGGCGCGATCCGATGCCGGCCTCCGGCTCGCGCTGGAGCGGATTCCGGCGATCCGCGAGGCCTTCTGGTCGGACGTCGCGGTGCCGACGGCGGCGGTGGCCGGCTCGGGGCTCAACCAGGAACTCGAGAAGGCGGGGCGCGTCGCGGACTTTCTCGAGCTCGGCGAACTGATGTGCCGCGACGCGCTGCACCGCACGGAATCCTGCGGCGGCCATTTCCGGGTGGAAAGTCAGACGCCCGAGGGCGAGGCGTTGCGTGACGACGCGCACTTCAGCTACGCCGCCGCGTGGGAGTACGCCGGCGACGGCGCGCCGCCGGTGCTGCACCGGGAGCCGTTGCAGTTCGAGGTCGTCACGCCCAGTCAGCGGAGTTACAAGTAGCCATGGATTTCACGCTGCACGTCTGGCGGCAGGCGGGGCCCGCGGCGCGCGGGCGGTTCGAGACCTATCCCGCGCGCGGGATCTCGGACCACGCGTCGTTCCTCGAGATGCTGGACATCGTGAACCAGGGGCTGATCGAGCGCGGCGAGGATCCGATCGCCTTCGCCCACGACTGTCGGGAAGGGATCTGCGGGTCCTGCTCGCTCATGATCGACGGCGTCGCCCATGGCCCGATGCGGGGCGCGGCGGTCTGCCAGGTGCACATGCGGTCGTTCACCGCGGGCGCCGAGATCCGGATCGAGCCGTGGCGGGCGGCGGCATTTCCGGTGGTCAAGGACCTCGTCACCGACCGGCGGGCACTCGACCGGATCATCCAGGCGGGCGGCTTCATCACCGAGCGGACCGGTGGGGCGCGGGACGCCAACGAGATTCTGGTCCCGAAGACCGACGCCGACGCCGCGATGGACGCCGCGGCGTGCATTGGATGCGGCGCCTGTGTCGCCGCCTGTCCCAATGCGTCGTCGACGCTCTTCACCGCGGCCAAGATCGCGCATCTGGGCCTCCTGCCGCAGGGGCAGCCGGAGCGGGATCGTCGCGTGCTCGGCATGGTCGCGCAGATGGATCTCGAACATCTCGGCGGGTGCACGCTCTACGGCGAGTGCCAGGAGGCGTGTCCGAAGTCGATCAGCATCGACGTCATCTCGCGGATGAACCGCGACTACCTGCGCGCATCGGTCGCCGAGCGCGAGGAGCGGACGGTCGCCGGCTTCGGGTGATGCCCGATCCGTCGCGTACGACCGCCGGGCGCGCCGACCCGGGCGGTCCGGGCATGAACTGGGTGGCGTGGATCGTCGTCCTCCTCGCCGTGATCGTCGCCGTCGGCTACGGGCTCGGGCTCGCGCGCTGATCGCGATTCTGCTGGCGCTGACCGGGTCGGCGTGCTACGGCGGCGCGGACTTCCTGGGCGGTCTGGCGTCGCGTCGCGATGCGTGGCTGCGCGTGACGATCTACTGCGAGATCGTCGGGCTCGTGCCGCTCGCGGCGGCCGCAGCGATCGTCTGGCCGCACGCGCCGTCGCCCGGCAGTCTGGCGTGGGGCATCGCCGCCGGCGTCGTCGGCGCCGCGGGCATCGCGCTCCTGTACCGCGGACTTGCCGTCGGCGCGATGAGCGTGGTGGCGCCGATCACCGCGGTCTGCGCGACCGCGATCCCCGTGCTGGCGGGTGTCGCGCTGGGGGAGCGACCCTCGACGCGTGTGCTGATCGGTGTGGCGACCGCGATCGCCGCCGTGGTGCTGGTCAGCACCGCGCATCGCCCGAGCCCGCCCGCGGCGCGCCCGGCCGGCGACCGGCCCGCGACCGAGCGCCGAGGCGGCGGCATCGTGCTCGCGCTCGTCTCCGGCATCTCGATCGGCGGCTTTCTCGTGCTGATCGCCCGGGCGCGGGGCAACGGCCTCTGGCCGCTGCTGGTGTCGCGGTGCGCCGCGTCCGGCGTGCTGGCCGCGCTCGCGCTCGCCACGGGCGGCTCACTGATCCCGGCCCCGTCCGTCCGCCGGCTCGTGCTCTGGGCCGGGCTGCTCGATACCGCCGCCACGATCTGCTACGCGACCGCCGTGCACCCCGGCGCGCTCGGCATCATCGCGACGCTGATCTCGCTCTACCCCGCGAGCACGGTGCTGCTCGCGCGCGTCGTGCTCCAGGAGCGGCTGGCACCACAGCAGACGATCGGGCTGGCGTGCGCGGCGGGGGCCGTCGCGCTGATGACTGCCGGCTGACCGCCGGCGGTCGCGTCAGCCTGGTGGCGCGCGACGATTACAGGCGAGGCAGCGTGACGCCCTTCTGGCCCTGGTACTTTCCCTTCTTGTCCTTGTACGAGACCTCGGGCGGCTCGTCACCTTTGAAGAAGAGCACCTGTGCGATGCCTTCGTTCGCGTAAATCTTGGCCGGCAAGGGGGTTGTGTTCGAGATCTCCAGGGTGACGAACCCTTCCCACTCCGGCTCGAAGGGCGTCACATTTGTGATCTGACCGCAACGTGCATACGTCGATTTTCCGACAGTGATCGTCACGACGTCGCGCGGGATGCGGAAGTACTCGACCGACCGCGCGAGCGCGAACGAGTTCGGGGGGATGATGCAGACATCGCCCTCGAACTCGACGAACGATTTTGGGTCGAAGGCCTTCGGGTCGACGATGGAGTTGAGCACATTGGTGAAGATCTTGAACTCGCTGGCGACGCGCATGTCGTAGCCGTACGAGCTCACACCGTAGGAGATGACGCCCTCCCGGACCTGGCGGTCCTCGAAGGGGTCGATCATCCCCGTCTCGCGGGCCATCCGCGTGATCCAGCGATCATTCTGAATTCCCATGGGCGGATAGTGTAGCGGACCTCCATCAGGCCCGCCACGCGAGCGGTGCGTGGTGTGCAGGCGGTCGCGGCGAGCGTTGAAATCGCCCTGTCCGAGCCGTAGGTTCCTCCTGCTGCGGCGTCGCGCGGCCCCGCCGGTCCGACAACACAAGTCCATGGCACGCCGGAGTCTATGGCGACTGCGTTCTTCCCCGTCCTGCTCCTCATGGGATTCGTCGTCGCCAACGCGGCGCTGATTCTCGCGGTCTCGCATCTCACCGTGCGGGCGCGGCCCACGCCGGAGAAGCAGGCGGCCTACGAGTCGGGGATGCCGCCGCTCGGCGACGCGCGCGAGCGGTTCTCGGTCAAGTTCTACATGGTGGCGATGCTCTTCATCGTCTTCGACATCGAAACGGTCTTCATGATCCCGTGGGGGGTCTACTACCGGCAGCTCTCCTGTACCGTCGCTCTCGGGGCCGGCGGGGCGTGCCCGGCCGGCCGACTCAGCGTCTTCGGTCTCTCCGAAATGCTGCTCTTCATGGCGATCCTGCTCGCGGGCTTCGTCTACGTCTGGAAGAAGGGGGCGCTGCAGTGGGATTGAGCGTCAGCTACCAGCCGCAGTCGCAGGAAGGGTGGATCACGACGAAGCTGGACTTCCTGGTCAACTGGGGCCGCGCCAATTCGCTCTGGCCGATGCCGTTCGGCACCGCCTGCTGCGCGATCGAGTTCATGGCGACGGCCGCGAGCCGGTTCGACCTGGCGCGCTTCGGCATGGAGCGCATGAGCTACTCGCCCCGCCAGGCCGACGTGCTGATCTGCGCGGGCCGCGTGCCGTTCAAGCTCGCCCCCGTCATCCGCCGGATCTGGCTCCAGATGCCGCAGCCGAAATGGTGCATCTCCATGGGTGCCTGCGCATCGTCCGGCGGCATGTTCGACAACTATGCCGTCGTGCAGGGGATCGACACGATCATCCCCGTCGACGTGTATGTGCCGGGGTGTCCGCCGCGGCCCGAGGGATTGCTCTACGGGATCCGGATGCTGCAGGCGAAGGTGATGCGCGAGCGCATGGCCGACACTGCCGCGCGCGAGGAGATGGAGCCGGACCCGACGAGCCACCTCTACATCCCGCCGCCGGCGATCGACGAACTCTCCGAACCCTTCGGCAATTCCGTTCAGCAGACGCGGTCCGGCTTGTGACCGCGCCTGATTCGGTGGTCTCCCCCGTGGGCGAAACGCCCTCGGCGCCCGGGCCCGTTTCCCCGACGGGGGTCGCGCATCGCGGCGGGCCGGCCAACCCGAGCGCCGAGGCGATGCGCGTGCGGTGGCCGGCGGCGGTTCGTCGCGTCGACGTCGTCTGGGGCGAGACGTCCGTCGTGATCGATCCGGCGATGCTCGTCGACATCGTGCGCTGGCTCCACGATGATCCCGAGCAGCGGTACGACTATCTCGTCGACGTCACCGCCGTCGAGTTTCGGGACGCGCAGGTGCCGCTCGAGATCGTCTGGCATCTCCGCTCGCTGCCGCACCGGCGATTCCTGCGGCTCAAGGTGGCGCTCGTGCCGGGCTCGCTGCTCGAGGTCGACAGCGTCTGGTCGATCTACCGCAGCGCCGACTGGCTCGAGCGCGAGTGCTACGACATGTTCGGGATCCGCTTTCGCGGGCACCCGGATCTCCGGCGGATCCTGATGTGGGAGCAGTACCGCGAGGGCCATCCGCTGCGGAAGGACTTTCCGCTGCGAGGCCGCTTCAGCCGCTCCGAGCAGCTGCGCCAGGCGCTGGCCGCCAACCCCGAAGCGAAGTACTCGATGGACGAACTTTCGATCGCCGATGCGTACGAGGACCTGCCGTCGGAGATGCGGCAGCGACTCCGCGCCGGCGAAGCGACGGGGGAGTAGCGGTGGCCGACACGAGGACCGTCGACGTTTCGCTCTCCACCTCGGGCATGGATGCGAACGGCCGCGTCGTGCGCACGCCGCTCGTCGTCGACGCGTCGGGCGCGCCGGTCGCCGTCGCCGCCCCGCCGTCCCTCGAGTCCGACCTCGACGGCGAGCACATGCTGCTCAACCTCGGGCCGCAGCACCCCGCGACGCACGGCGTCCTGCGGCTCGTCCTCGAGCTCGATGGCGAGACGGTCGTCCGCTGCATCCCGCACATCGGCTACCTGCATTGCGGCTTCGAGAAGATCGGCGAGTACCGACAGTACAATCAGATCATCCCGTGGACCGATCGCGAGGACTACCTCAACTCGATCGGCAACAACGTCGCCTTCGCGCTCGGGGCGGAGCGGCTTTTCGGGATCGAGATCACGGAACGCTGCACCGTGCTGCGCGTGATCGCCGCCGAACTGTCGCGGATCGCCTCGCACCTCGTCTGGGTCGGCACGACGTGCATCGACATCGGCGCGTTCACGCCGTTCCTCTGGGCCTTTCAGGAGCGGGAGAACATTTACAACCTGCTCGAGGGCTGGGTCGGCGCCCGGCTCACGACCTCGGCGACCCGCGTGGGCGGCATGGCCGCCGATCTGCCGGACGGCTGGGTCGACGGGTTACGGGCCTTCCTCGCCAATTTCCCGAAGACGGTCGACGAAGTCGATCGCATGCTCACGACGAATGCGATCTGGGTCGGTCGCACGATCGGACTGGGCGTGCTCACCGGCGCCGAGGCGACGAACTACGGACTCTCGGGGCCGCTCCTCCGCGCGTCCGGCGTCGCGTACGACGTCCGCAAGGACTTTCCATATCTCGGCTACGAGACGTACGACTTCGACATCCCTGTCGGCACGAACGGCGATGTCTACGATCGATTCCTCGTGCGCATGGAGGAGCTTCGCCAGTCGGTGCGGATCCTCGAGCAGGCGATCGCCCGGCTCCCCGATGGCCCGCTCAACGTCGACGATGCGCGGGTGATCCTGCCGCCCAAGGGGAAGGCGACCAGCGAGATGGAGTCGATGATTCATCACTTCAAGCAGGTGATGGAGGGCCCGCGTCCGCCGCTCGGCGAGGCCTACGTCGCCGTCGAAAGCCCCAAGGGCGAGAAGGGGTACTACCTTGTCTCCGACGGGACGCCAAAACCGGTGCGCTTCCGCATCCGGCCCCCCTCCTTCGTGAACCTCTCGGCGATCCCCAGGATGGTCGAGGGGCACCTGCTCTCCGACGTCATCGCCATCAATGCGAGCATCGACATCGTCATGGGGGAGATCGACCGGTGAGCGACGTCGACGCCACCGCCCCGATCTTCACCGGTGCGCGCCGCGCGGCACTCGATGCGCTGCTCACGCGCTACCCGACGAAGATGGCCGCCCTGCTGCCCGCCCTCTGGCTCGTGCAGGAGACCCATGGCTGGGTCAGCGATGCGTCAATTGCGGAAGTCGCATCGCTGCTTGATCTTACGCCTGCATACGTCAAGGGAGTTGTGACGTTCTACACGATGTATCACCGGCACCCGGTTGGTCGGCACTTCATCCAGGTGTGCACGACCTCGCCGTGTGGCGTCTGCGGCGCCGAGGACGTGCTGCGCGCCTTCGTGCGTCACACGCGGGTGCCGGAGCTCGGGGTGACGTCGGCCGATGGACAGTTCACCGTCGTCGAGGTCGAGTGCCTCGGCGCGTGCGGATTCGCGACACCGGTGCAGATCAACGACGAGTTGATCGAATCCGTCACCCCCGATCAGGTCGCGGCGCTCGTCGCCGCCCGCCGCTAGGAGCGCTGCACCACCGATGGGCTACCCGCACAAGTCACACCCGCGCGAGACACCCGTGCTCTCCCGGCACTTCGGGGACCCGGACGCGCGCACGCTGGCTGGCTGGCGGCAGCGCGGTGGCTATCGCGCGCTCGAGCAGGCGCTGGGCCAGACGCCGGCGGAGATCGTCACCACGGTCAAGGATTCCGGGCTTCGGGGTCGCGGCGGCGCGGGGTTCCCGACGGGGATGAAGTGGTCATTCATGAAGCCGGGTGACGGGAAGCCGCACTATCTCTGCTGCAACGCCGACGAGTCCGAGCCGGGGACGTTCAAGGATCGCGAGATCATGCGATGGACGCCGCACGCGCTCATCGAGGGCTGCGCGATCGGGGCGTACGCGATCGGCGCCGAAACCGCCTACATCTACGTGCGCGGCGAGTTCACCGAGCCGCTGCAGCGTCTGACCGATGCGGTGCGCGAGGCCTATGCCGAGGGCGTCCTCGGGGCGCGCGCAATGGGCAGCGGCACCCGGCTCGACATCGTGGTGCACAAGGGGGCCGGGGCGTATATCTGCGGCGAGGAGACCGCCCTCATGAACTCGCTCGAGGGGCGACGCGGCGTGCCGCGCATCAAGCCGCCGTTCCCCGCCGTCGCCGGCCTCTTCGGCCAGCCGACGACGATCAACAATGTCGAGACGCTCGCGGCGGTGCCGCACATCCTGGCCAACGGCGCGGACTGGTACCGGGGGATGTCGCTGTCGAGTCCCAAGAGCACCGGGACCAAGCTCTTTTCCGTCTGCGGTAACGTGCGGCGTCCCGGCAACTACGAGATGACGCTCGGGTTTCCATTCGGCGAGTTCCTCCACGACGTCTGCGGCGGGCCGCCGGTCGGGCGGCGCTTCAAGGCGATCATCCCCGGCGGGTCATCGGTGCCGATCCAGACGATGGAGGAGGCGGAGGCGACCCGCATGGACTACGAGGGGTTCGTCGCCCAGGGCTCGATGCTCGGCTCGGGCGGCGTGATCTGCATTGACGATCGGCAGTGCATGGTGCGGGTGATCGCCCGGCTGGCGCGGTTCTACGCCCACGAGAGTTGCGCGCAGTGCACGCAGTGTCGCGAGGGGACGGCGTGGACGACGCGGATCGTCGAGCGGATCGAGGCGGGCGACGGCACGTTCGAGGATCTGGACACGCTGCTGTCGATCGCCGACAACATGACGGGGAAGACGATCTGCGTGCTGAGCGATTCGTGTGCGGTCCCCGTGGTGTCCGGGATCAAGAAGTTCCGCGCCGAGTTCGAGGCGCACATCACGCAGAAGCGGTGCCCGATGCGCGCCAGCGCCAGCGCCAGCACCGTGGCGGTCGCGGCCGCATGACGATGGTCACGCTGACGATCGAAGGTCGCGAGGTCGAGGTCCCGGAGGGGACGTCGATCCTCGAGGCGGGGAAGCGGGCGGGGGTCCTGATCCCGCACTATTGCTACCACCCGGGGTTGCCGGTCGCCGGCGTCTGCCGGATGTGCCTCGTCGAGGTCGAGAAGTCGCCGAAACTCAGCCCCGCGTGCGCGACGGCCGCCGCCACCGGCCAGGTCGTGCACGTGCACTCGCCGAAGGCGCTCGAGGCCCGGAAGGGCGTGCTCGAGCTGCTGCTGATCAATCATCCGCTCGACTGCCCGATCTGCGATCAGTCGGGCGAGTGCGAGCTGCAGGACTACACGTACGCCGAGGGGCGCGCCGACTCGCGCTATCGGGAGCCGAAGCGCTTCAATCCGGTCGAGGATTTCGGCGGGGACGTGATGTACGTGCCGAACCGGTGCATCCTCTGCACGCGGTGCGTGCGATTCATGGAGACCGTGGCGCACGACCCGGTCCTCAATGTCAGCGAGCGCGGGGACCGCGCGGTGATCGGCAAGTTTCCCGGTGCCGATCTGACCAACCCATGGGCCGGGAACGTCATCGACCTCTGCCCGGTCGGGGCGCTGCTGTCGAAGGACTTCCTCAACAAGGCGCGCGCCTGGGACCTGGATCGCGCGGCGACGATCTGCCCGAACTGCTCGCAGGGCTGCAACGCCGTCCTCGAGGTCCGGGACAACGTCGTCGTGCGCATGGAGCCACGCCCCAACGACGCGGTCAACCGCTACTTCCTCTGTGATCCGGGGCGGTTGGACTATCGCTGGCTCAATCGCCGCGATCGCCTGATGACGCCGACCCTCGAGGGTGCGACGGTGGACTGGGCGGTCGCCACGGCGGCAGCGATCGACGCGATCGCCGGGCGCCGACTGCACGTCCTCGCATCGCCGCGGTTGTCCAACGAGGCGCTCTTCCTGCTGGCGCGTCTGCTGCGGCACGCGGGAGGCGAGGGCTGGTACACCGTGCCGACGGGGCCCGAGGCGCCGCTGCCCGGTGTGCCCGATCTCGCGCTTCGCGCCGACCGCGCGCCGAACGGCCGCGGCGCCGAGTCGCTCGGCTTTCGCCGGACCGATGACGCCCCGTCGCTGCTGGCCGGGCTCGGGCCGGATGATGTCCTGCTCGTCGTCGACGAGGAGCTCGCGGGCGCGACGGTGCGCACGGCCGCCGGCGTCGTCCTCGTCGTCGGGACGACGCTGCCCGCGTGGGCAACCGGCGCCCTCGTCGCGCTCCCGATCGCCAACATGGCGGAAGAGGAGGGGACCTACACGAACCTGCGCGGTCGCGTGCAGCGCTTTCTCCAGGCGAAGGCCGCGCCGGGATCGGCGCGGCCGACGTTCGCTGTGCTCGCGGATCTGCTGGTCGCCGCCGGCCAGCCCGCCGACTACCTGCTTGCCGCCGACGTCTTCGCGGCGCTCGCGTCCGAGCCCCCGTTCGCCGGACTCAGTTACGAGACGCTCGGGCTCCACGGCATGCCGGTCCCGGAATGAGCGTCGCCGTGCTCTCCTGTCTGGTCAACGACTGCTCGCAGCCGGTGTCGCCGGCGACGTTCGTCTGGATCTTCCCGGTCGCGCTGGCCGCCACGATCCTCAAGATGCTCGTCGTCTTCACCGTCTACATGGTCGGGGTCGCCCTCCTGACGCTCGCCGAGCGCAAGGTGTCGGCGTGGATCCAGGACCGGCACGGCCCGAATCGGGTGCTGAAGGGGTGGGGGCAGCCCCTCGCCGACGGCGTGAAGAACTTCATGAAGGAAGAGACGATCCCGGGGATGGTGAATCGGCCGCTCTTCATCCTGGCGCCGGCGCTGGCCTTCATCCCGGCGCTCTGTGCGTGGGCCGTGATCCCGTTCGCGGCGCCGTGGGACTCGCCGTGGGGCCGCATCGACATGGTCCTCGCGAACCTGCCGGTCGGCTTTCTCTTCACGCTGGCGATCGGGTCGCTCGGCGTCTACGGGATCGTCCTCGCGGGCTGGTCCTCCAACAACAAGTACGCGCTCCTCGGGGGCCTGCGGGCGAGCGCCCAGATGATCTCGTACGAGATCGCCATGGGCTTGTCGACGATCCCCGTGCTGCTGCTCGCCGGCGACGTCTCGCTCGACCGGATCGTGCGCGAGCAGGCGGCGTCGGGCTGGCACGTGCTCAGCCTCACGATCGCCTTCTTCATCTTTCTCGTCGCCGCGTTCGCCGAGACGAACCGCCTGCCGTTCGACCTGCCCGAGTCCGAGTCGGAGCTGATCGCCGGGTACCACACCGAGTACAGCGCGATGAAGTTTTCGCTCTTCTTCATCGCCGAGTACGCCAACATGGTGACGGCGAGCGCGATGATGGCGACGCTGTACTTCGGGGGCTGGACGCTGCCGGGACTCGACGGGCCGCCGTACACGGGGCTCCAGACGATCCTCACCCTCGGCGTCTTCGTCGCCAAGGTCCTCGTCTTCCTGTTCACCTTCATGTGGATCCGGTGGACCCTGCCGCGCTTCCGCTACGATCAGCTGATGGCCCTCGGGTGGAAGGTGCTCCTGCCGATGGCGCTCGCGTACATCGTGATCATCGCCGGCAGCACGCTCGGACTCGACGCACTCGGCCTCCCGCGGGGCCCGCGCTTCGGCCTGGCGATGCTGGCCGAGAACGTCGTGCTGCTGGTCGTCGTCTTCGTGCTCTTCGACCGGGGACGGATCGTCGGGCCGGCCAGCCACCGCGCGGGCACGGTCGAGCTCGCACGGCTGCGCGTGATGCCGCCGCGTCCGGCGCTCGGCGCGCCGGCGTCAGAGGGGGCGGACTGATGGCGATCGGCATCAAGGTCATGCCGCGGCCGGTGACGGAGGTGAGCTATGTCCGCGCCACGCTCAAGGGGATGGCGCTGACGTTCAAGCACCTGATCGACCCGCACAAGGTCACGGTGCAGTACCCCGAGGTGAAGTGGGACCTGTCACCCCGATGGCGCGGGACGCACCGCATGCTGACGACCGAGGAGGGGACGGCGAAGTGCGTCGCCTGCGGCCTCTGCCCGACGGTCTGCCCGGCGAACTGCATCAAGCTCGTCCCCGGCGAGGATGCCAATGGCAATCGCTATCCGCTGATCTTCGAGATCGACGAGTTTCGCTGCATCTTCTGCGGCTACTGCCAGGAAGTCTGCCCGGAGGAGGCGATCCACCTCGGCCGCCATTACGAAAACGCCGAGTACAGTCGCGCCGGCTTCGTCTACGATCTCGAGCGGCTGATGGCGCAGACGCACCCGGTCTGCGAGATGTGGGATCCGGCCGACCCGAAGGGCGAGTAGGCATGTATCCGCTCGCCCCCTCGCTCCTCTACGACGTCACGTTCTACCTCTTCGGCCTGATCGCCATCGTCTCGGCGATCACGTTCGTCACGCGGCGCAGTCCGGTCAGCGCGGCGCTCTGGCTGGTGAACACGATGTTCTGCCTCGCGGCGCTGTACGTGCTGCTGGACGCGCCGTTCATCGGCGCGATCCAGGTGCTCGTCTATGCGGGCGCGATCATGGTCGTCTTCGTCTTCGTCGTGATGTTGCTGAACCTCGGTCGCGAGCCGCAGGTCGCCGACCGCCGGCATCGGCTGCGTCTCGCTGGTGGCGCCGCCGTCGCGCTGGCGCTCGTCGCGCTGCTCTCGTCGGCGCAGCACGGCGCCCCGCTCGCCGCCGAGGCGTGGTCCCGGGACTCGGTGGCGATCATCCAGCACGCCGAGGGCGCGGTCGCGCCGATCGCGCGGCCACTGTTCACGAGCTATCTGCTGGCGTTCGAGGTGACGAGCGTGCTGCTGCTGGTGGCGGTCGTCGGTGCCGTCGTCGTCGGTCGGCGCCGCGGTGACGAGGGGCCGATCCGTGCTGCCTGAGTCGCTGGCGATCTCCGCGATCCTCTTCGCGATCGGCGTCGTCGGCGTGCTGACACGGCGCAACGTGATCATCGTCTTCATGAGCGTCGAGCTGATGCTCAATGCCGTCAACCTGACGTTCGTCGCGTTTTCGCGCGAGTACGGATTCGCCGGGCAGGTCTTCGTGGTGCTCGTGATGACGGTCGCGGCGGCCGAAGCCGCGGTCGGGCTGGCGATCGTGATCGCCAACTTCCGTCACCGCCACACGGTCGACCTGCAGGCGATCGATCTCCTCAAAGGGTGACGCCGGGTCTCGTGCAGCACCCGCTGGCCGGGACCGCCGCCGAATTCGTCTGGGCGCTGCCGCTGCTGCCGCTCCTCGGGTTCGTCGTCAACGGCGCGCTCGCCCTCGCGTCGTCGGTCCGCATCGGACCGGACAACCCGGCGACGGACGCGCATCCCGCGGCGGTGCCGGACGTGGCGGGACCGGCGCCGACCGACGCCGAGGGCGCGCATCCGACCGACGCGGCGCAGGCCCCACCGGTCGTGCCCGCGCGTCCCGCCTTCCGGACGCTGGTGACGGTGATCGGGCCCGGGGTCGTCGCCCTCGCCCTTGCGCTGGCGGTGGCGATCTTCGTCGCGATGGCGGGGACGTCGCCGACGACGCCGTTCGTGCAGACCTACTTCCCGTGGATGTGGGTCGGCGACCTGCACATCAATGTCGCGTTCCAGGTGGACCAGCTGTCGATGCTGATGGTGCTCGTGATCACGGGCATCGGCACGCTGATTCACCTCTTCAGCGTCGGCTACATGCGGGACGAGCCGGGGTACGCGCGCTATTTCGCGTATCTCAATCTCTTCGTCTTCTTCATGCTCGTCCTCGTGCTCGGCGCCAACTATCCGATTCTCTTCGTCGGATGGGAGGGCGTCGGTCTCTGCTCGTATCTCCTGATCGGGTTCTGGTACTCCGAGACCGCCAACGCCGACGCCGGCAAGAAGGCGTTCATCGTCAACCGCATCGGCGACTACGGCCTGCTGATGGCGATGTTCCTGCTGTTCGCCAACCTCAAGACCCTCGACTTCGTCGGGGTGACGGCCGCCGCCGGCGACCTCGTGCCGGGCGGCGTGCTGGTGACGACGATCTGCCTCTTCCTCTTCCTGGCGTGCACGGGCAAGAGCGCGCAGATCCCGCTGTACGTCTGGCTCCCGGACGCGATGGCCGGACCGACGCCGGTCTCGGCGCTGATCCATGCCGCAACGATGGTCACGGCCGGCGTCTATCTCGTCGCGCGGAGCGCGCTGCTCTTCGCGCTGGCGCCGGTCGCCGGCCTGACCGTCTGCGTCATCGGCGGACTCACGGCGCTGTTCGCCGCCTCGATCGCGCTGACGCAGTGGGACATCAAGAAGGTGCTCGCGTACTCGACCGTCTCGCAGCTCGGCTTCATGTTCGTCGCCGTCGGCTGCGGCGCGTACGTCGCCGGCGTCTTCCATCTCGTCGCGCACGCCTTCTTCAAGGCGCTGCTCTTCCTCGGCGCCGGCTCGGTGATCTACGCGATGCACGACGCCTATCACGCCGCCCATGCGCACGGGGACGCCCAGGACATGCGGAACATGGGCGGCCTCCGGCGGCGGATGCCGTGGACGTGGGCCCTGATGTGGGTCGCGACGCTGGCGATCGCCGGCGTGCCGCTCTTTGCCGGATTCTTCTCGAAGGACGAGATCATGGGCACGCTCTTCGAGCGGGCCCGCTCGTCGACCCTCGCCGACGCCCACTGGCTCGGGATGCCCGGCGGCACGATTCTCTACGCGCTTTATGGCGTCCTGCTCGTCGCGGTCGCGATGACGGCCGTCTACATGACGCGGCTCATGATCTACACCTTCCACGGCGTCAACCGGACGGGGGAGGCCGAAGCGGCGGCGCTGCGCGAGGCGCCATGGATCATGACCGGCCCGCTCGTCGTGCTGGGGATCCTGAGCGCAGTCGGCGGCTTCCTCAATGTGCCGACCTTCTTCCCGCTGCACGGCGCGCCACCCGAGCTGCTCGCGCAGTGGCTGGACCCGGTCGTCGGGCCGGCCGCGCTGCGCGTGACCCACGGGATTCCGTTCGTCCCGGACGCGTCGACCGGCGTGACCCTCGGGGTCGTCGCGGCGACGATTTCCATTCTCGGGATCGTCCTGACGTGCGTCCGCCTGCGCACCGCGCGACCGGGTGCCGACGCGGTGCCCGGCCGGGCGGAACCCGCCTATCGGCGGATCCTGTCGCACAAGTACTACGTCGACGAGGCGTATGACCGGGTGATCGTGCGCCCGCTGATCGGCCTCTCGCGCACCGTGCTGTGGAAGGGCGTGGACGGGATGATCGACGGGGCGGTCAATGCCGTCGCATGGCTCGGGCGGGCGATCAGCCGCATCGGCGGGATGATCCAGTCCGGCCAGGTCGGGACGTATGCGTGGGTGCTCGTGCTCGGGGTCCTCGCCGTGCTCGGCGCCTTCTCGCTCCTGCACCATGCCTAGCGGGGGCGACTGGATCCTTCCGACGCTGCTCGCGGTGCCCGCAATCGGGGCGGCGCTGATCCTCGCGACGCAACGCGCGGGGATCGCGCGCTGGATCGCGCTGCTGACGCTCGGCGCGGAGTTCGGCCTCGCGCTGGTGCTCTGGTTCGGTTTCGACGCGCACGATCCCGGCTGGCAGTTCGCCGTGTCGCTGCCGTGGATCCGCAGCTGGGGGATCCGGCTGGCGCTCGGGCTCGACGGGATCGGCCTCGTGCTCGTGCTGCTGACGACGTTCCTCATGCCGCTCGCCGTGCTGGGCAGCTGGACGAGCATTCGCGACAAGCCGGCCAGCTTCTATGCGCTCCTGCTCGTGCTGACGGCCGGCATGCTCGGGGTCTTCGTCGCGCTCGATCTCTTCCTCTTCTACGTCATGTGGGAAGTGATGCTCGTGCCGATGTACTTCATCATCGGCATCTGGGGCGGCGAGCGGCGGGTCTACGCGAGCATCAAGTTCTTCGTCTACACGATGATGGGCTCGCTCCTCATGCTCGTGGCGATCCTCTACCTCGGATTCCACATCGGCACGCCTGGGCGCCCGCCCGACTTCGCGATCGACAACCTGATGCTCTACGCCGCGACGCTGTCACCGGCGACGGTGCGCCTCCTCTTCGTCGCGTTCTTCCTCGCGTTCGCGATCAAGGTGCCGATGTTTCCGTTCCACACGTGGCTGCCGGACGCCCACGTGGAAGCCCCGACCGCCGGCTCCGTCGTGCTCGCGGGGATCATGCTGAAGATGGGGACCTTCGGGTTTCTCCGCCTGGCGATGCCGCTCTTTCCGTCGGCCGCCCTCGATCCGACGTTTCGAGCGATCATCCTGACGCTGGCCGTCGTCGGCATCCTCTACGGCGCGCTGGTGGCGCTGGTGCAGCCGGACTTCAAGAAGCTGGTCGCCTATTCGTCGGTCAGTCACCTCGGGTTCGTCATGCTCGGCCTCTTCGCGCTGACGGTGCAGAGCGTGCAGGGCGCAATCCTCGTGATGGTGAACCACGGGATCAGCACCGGCGCGCTCTTTCTCCTGATCGGGATGATCTACGAGCGCACGCACTCGCGGATGATCAGCGCCTACGGCGGCATCGCCCGCGTCGTGCCGCTGTTCGCCGCCGCGCTGACCTTCGTCGCGCTCTCGAGCATCGGACTGCCGGGGACCAACGGCTTCGTCGGCGAGGCGCTCGTCCTGATCGGCGCCTTCCGCACCGAGCCGTTTTACGTCCTGGCCGCTGCGGTCGGCGTGATCGTCGCCGCGGCGTACCTGCTGTGGGCGATCCAGCGAATGCTCTTCGATCCGCTCGACAAGCCGAGCAACGCCGCGCTCCTGGACCTGAACTGGCGCGAGATCGGCCTGCTGACGCCGCTCCTGGTCGTGATCGTCTGGATGGGTGTCTATCCCGCGCCGGTGCTCGATCGCACCCAGGTGGCCGCCGCCCGGTTCGTCGGGCTGGTGCAGCGCGGCGCCGTCGGCAAGACGCCCCGGTCGGCGCGGCTGCTGCCCGGAGCACCCCGCCGGTGACGAGCTACGACCTGGGGGTGCCGCTCCAGCTCTCGGCCGCGATGCGTCCCGATCTCGTGCTGATGGCCGGCGCGACCGCCGTCACCGTCTGGTCGGCATGGCGACCGGAGAGCGCCTCGCACCAGCGCCGGTGTGGCCTCGCGTCGCTGGTCGTGGTCGGGGCGACGATCGCCGCCGTCATCGTCGCGTGGGTCGGCGGCGCGAGCGCCAGCCCCGGCATCATCGCCGTCGATGCGTTCCGCTGGGCGTCCGACATGGTGATTCTGATCGCCACGGGCTGCACGATCGCCCTCGGGATCGACTACAACGCGCGGGAAGGGATCGTCGCCGGCGAGTCGCATGCGCTCGTGCTGTTCGCCACCAGCGGCATGATGCTGCTGGCCGCCGCGCGCGACATGACGATCGTCTTCCTTGGCATCGAGCTGATGTCGGTCTCGGTCTACATCCTGACCGGCCTCAATCGCCGCAGCAGCAAGTCGGCCGAGGCGGCGCTCAAGTACTTCCTGCTCGGCGCGTTCTCGACCGGCTTCCTGCTCTATGGCATCGCCCTCCTGTACGGCGCGACCGGCGCGACCGATCTCTCGGTGATCGCGGCACGCCTGGCCGGACCGGGGATGGCGCCGGGGACGCCGCTCGTCCTGCTCGCGATCCCGCTCCTGCTCGTCGGATTCGGGTTCAAGGTCGCGGCGGTGCCGTTCCACATGTGGGCGCCCGACGTCTACGAGGGCGCGCCCACTCCGATCACGGCCTTCATGGCCGCGGGCGTGAAGGCGGGCGCGTTCGCCGTCTTTCTGCGCGTCTGGATCGAGGTCTTCCCGTACATGGCCGATGGTCGCGGGTTCTACGCCTACTGGCACGCGGCCGTCTGGGGCCTCGCCGTGGCGACGATGATCTTCGGCAATCTCCTCGCGCTCACGCAGCGGAAGATCAAGCGGATGCTCGCCTACTCGAGCATCGCGCACGCCGGGTACCTGCTCGCCGCGGTCGTCGCCGGCTCGACGCTCGGCGCGTCGGCGTTCCTCTTCTACCTCCTCGCCTACACGCTCGCGACGATGGGGGCGTTTGCCGTGGTGATCGCGATGGGCAACGTCGGGGAAGCGCACCTCGACCTCGACGACTACGCCGGCCTGTGGGCGGTGCGTCCGTGGCTCGCGGTGTCGATGAGCATTTGCATGCTGGCGCTCCTCGGCTTCCCGATCGTCGGGGGTCTCGGGTTCCTGGCGAAGTGGTACGTGCTGCAAGCGGCGCTCGAGGGCGCGGCGCAGCCACAGGTGGTGCTCGCGACGGTCCTGGTGCTGACGACGGTCGTCTCGGCCGGCTACTATTTGCGGGTGATCCAGATCATGTTCATGCGACCGCGACCGAGTGCCCCGGCCACGACAGCGCGCGCCGGCATGCTCACGGAGCTCGTGGTCGCCTCGACCGTCGTGCTGCTGCTCGGCTTCGGACTCGCGCCGCAGTGGCTCGTCGATCGTGCCAACGCCAGCGCCCCGCCGACGCCGCATTTCGCTCGCCCGCTGCCGCCGTCGTTTGGGGGACCGCGATGACGGTGCGCGCGCTGGCGATCCCGTCGCAGGAGATCTTCCGCCAGTACGACGTCCGCGGCATCGTCGGGCGTGATCTCACGCCGGACGTGGCGCGCGTCGTCGGGCGCACCTACGCGGCGCTGCTCGCCGAGCGCGGGGTCCGCGGGACGATCGCCGTCGGGCGCGACAACCGGCCGAGCGGCCCGGCCCTGCGCGACGGACTCGTCGAGGCGCTGCGCGAGAGCGGGCTCGATGTGATCGATGTCGGCGTCGTGCCGACGCCGCTGCTCTACTGGGCGTTGCATCATGAGCCCGTCGTCGGCGGCATCCAGATCACCGGCTCGCACAACCCGCCCGAGTACAACGGCTTCAAGCTCTGCCTCGGGACGGGCTCGCTCTGGGGCGCGGACATCGAGCGTCTCTACGCGCTCGCGGTCGCGCGGACGACGACGCGGCACCCCGATGGGCAGCCGGGGTCGCTGCGGGAGGCCAGCGTCATCGATCGCTACATCGCGGACATCGTCGAGCGGATCGGCCCGATCAGCCGCCCGCTCAAGGTCGTCTTCGACTGCGGCAACGGGGCCGGATCGCTGGTGGCCGGCGCGCTTTTCGGTCAACTCGGGATCGACGCCTCGTATCTCTATTGCGAGAGCGACGGCACGTTCCCCAACCACCATCCGGATCCGACGGTCGTCGAGAACCTCCACGACCTGATCGCCGCGGTGCGTGCCCGGGGCGCCGATTTCGGCATCGGCTTCGATGGCGATGCCGACCGGATCGGCGTCGTCGATGCCCGCGGCGAGATCGTCTGGGGCGACCACGTCCTGATCCTGTACGCGTGGGACGTGCTCCGCCGCACCGGCGCGGGACAGCCGATCATCTTCGACGTCAAGTGCTCGCAGGCGCTGCCGCAGGCGATCGCCGCGGCGGGTGGCGTGCCCGTGATGTGGAAGACCGGCCATTCGCTGATCAAGGAGAAGATGAAGCAGATGCACGGGCCGGTGGCCGGCGAGATGTCCGGCCACATGTTCTTCAGCGAGGGGTTCTACGGGCACGACGATGCGCTCTACGGGGCGGCGCGGCTGATCCGGATCGTCGCCGACGCGGGCCGGTCGATCGAGGAAATGCTGGCGACGGTGCCGAAGTACGTGTCCACGCCGGAGATCCGCGTCGACTGCCCGGACGCGACCAAGTTCGCGATCGTCGACGCGGCGGTCGCGGATTTCGCGCTCCGCCACGAGGTCGTCGCCGTCGACGGCGCGCGCATTCTCTATGGCGACGGATGGGGCCTGATCCGCGCCTCGAACACGCAGCCGATCCTCGTGCTGCGATTCGAGGCGAGTTCCGCCGAGCGGCTCGCCGAGATCCGCGGCGAGATGGAGGCGTGGCTGGCGGCGCGCGGGGTGGCCGTGTCCTGACGCGGCGCCGGCTCGCGATCCTCGCGCTCCTCGGGGTGGCCGCGGCGCTCGTGATCGGGCGGGTCGCGGCAGGCGTGTACGTGGACTATGCCTGGTACGCGGCCCTCGGCGCCACCGCCGTCTGGACGACGCGCGCCGCGGCGCTCACGCTCATGCGCGGCGTCAGCGTGGTCGCCGTCAGCGGTTTCGCCTTTGCGAACCTGTATGCCGTGCGCCGCTCGATCATCACGGTCGTCCTGCCGCGACGCATGGGCGATCTCGAGATCGGCGAGGAGGTCCCGGGCCGCTATCTCGATCTCGCCGTCATCGGGGGGGCGATCGTCCTCGGCCTCGTCCTCGGTCTGCCGCAGCACGGATGGACGCAGCTCGTGCTCGCGCGCACCGGCGTCCCGTTCGGCGAGCATGAGCAGTATTTCGACGCGGAACTCGGGTTCTTCGTCTACCAGCTGCCGCTCGAGGCGGCGATCTATCTGCGCGCCGTCACGACGCTGCTCGTCGTGCTGGCGGTCGTCGTCTGCCTCTACTTCCTCTTCACGCCGGGGCTGCGCTGGGAGCGCAACGGACTCCGGATGTCGTCGTACGTCCGTCGCCATCTGGCATGTCTCGCGCTCGCCGTGTACTGGGCCGCGGCGTGGAGTTACCGGCTCGACATGTACGGGACGCTCACGGCCGGCAGCGGGCCGACCGGCGCCTTCAGTTACGCCGACCACAAGGTGCTGATCCCGCTCAATCTCGTCATGGGGGTCGTCGTCGCCGGCGCCGGTGTCGCCGTCCTGCTCGTCCTCTGGAAGGGGCAGGGACGCGCGGCCCTCGTGATCACGAGTCTCGCCGTGCTCGTGCACCTCGTGGCGTTCAAGCTCGCCCCCGGCCTGGCCAACGACTTCGCCGAGGCGCGGAACCCGGCCGTCCGCGAGGCGCGCTACCTCGCGATCCGCGCGCTCTATTCGCGCCAGGCGTACGGCGCCGACGCCCTGCACGATGCCACGGCCAGCATCGCGCTCGCGAGTCCGTCGGAGATGGTGCGCGCGGTCAGTGTCTGGGACCCGGCGGCGCTCACCGTCGCCATCGAACGGAGCGGCGGCCGCCGAGCCGCGACCGTCGATAGCGCCGTCGAGTGGAACACCGGCGCGACCGGCCTCACAGCGACGGCGATCGCGCGGCTCGCGCCGGCGGCCGCCGGGCAGCTCGATCACGCGATCGGCGTGCGCGTCTCCGGGACGGCCGCCGATGAACATGGCGGGATCGTGCGCATCGATGGTCAGGGTCGCTCCGATGGGCCCGATCTCCCCCTCGCGCCGCTCCTCGTGCGTCCCGACGCTCCCGATGCGGTGATCATCGCCGACTCCGCCGGGCGACTCGCGGCACCGTCGGTCGACAGTTTTCTCTCGCGTCTCGCGCACGCCTGGGCCGCGCAGAACTTCCGGCTGCTGGGACAGGAATTGCCGGGGCCCAATCCAAAACTCGTCAGCAAGCGTGACGTGCGGACGCGAGTCGACGCGCTCGCCCCGTTCTTCGTCCAGGGCAGTACCGTGTGGCCGGCGATCGTGAGCGATACGACCTTCTGGCTCGTCGATCTCTACGCCGCGTCCAACGATTACCCGTTGAGCGAACACCTCGTGCTGGGCGGCGCGGACCGCACGTATTTCCGCCACGCCGCGACCGCGGTCGTCAACGCCGCGACGGGCGGCGTCACCCTCGTGCGGGACGCCGCCCTCGATCCGATCGCCGCGACCTGGGTGGCGCAGTTTCCGGGGCTGTTCGTACGCGCCGACCGCTTGCCGCCCGCGCTGCTCGCGGCGTTTCCGCCGCGCGTGGACGGCGCACTGGCGACCGCGCTCGCCTTCAGCCGCCATGCGGACGCGCCGCCCGACAGCGCCGCGCCGGTGCGGGCGGTCGTCGTCGACGCTGCCGATTCCGTCCTCGCGGCGGGGCCGATTCCGTGCGTGGCGCTGGCCGGGACGGACGGCGCCTGCGCGTGGACCGTCCCGCTGGTCGACGCGCGCGATCGCGTGGCGGGCGTCGTCGCCGCCGTCGGCGGACCATCGCCGACGGTCCTCTGGTACCGGGTCGCCCGACCCGGACGGCCCTGGCCCTCGGTGCAGGAGCAGCTGGAGCATCCGAGCGACAGCGCGAGCGGGAGCGGGCTTGGCACGCACCTCGTGCGCGGACGCGTGCGCGCCGTGCCGGTCGCCGGCGGCATCACGTTCGTGCAGCCGCAGTATGCCTGGGGGATCGACGCGCCGCCGACGCTCGCGCGCGTGACGGTCGTCTCGCCGGAGCGGACCGGGACGGGCCGCTCGCTCGGGGAAGCCGCCGGGCTGATCGCGCCTCCGGCTCGTGCGCCCGAGCTACCCTCCACGCCGGCCGAATTTCGCGAGCGGGTCTCGGCGCTCTACGACCGAATGCAGGCGGCGTTGCGCCGGAGCGACCTGTCGGCGTTTGGAGCCGCGTTCGCCGAACTCGGCCGTCTGGTCGGACGATCGACACCGTAGTGTGGCGCTCTCGTTAGTGTGGCGTCCTCGGTGGGTGACGATCGGCCTCTGCGCGCTGGCGCTCGCCTGCCGTCGCGACGTGTCGACGACGGCCTCGGGTCCGCCTCCGGGGCCAATACGATTCACCGAGACGGATCGTGCGATGCCTCGCACCGAGCCGGCACTCGACACGCACGTGGCCGAGCCGTCGCGCCGGTACCTCGTGTTCCATGATGGCGACCGGTCCTATCTGATGGCGTACGGTGCCGGCGGGACCCATCGCGTTCCCGGTGACTGGCCCGCGGGCTACTGGGCAATGCTGGTCGACGTCACGACGCCGGACGGCACACGAACGTATCTGCATCTGACACGCATGAGCCGGTTTTGGCTGACCTATGGGCGTTTTCTGTGGTCGGCGCTCTATGAATTGCGGGGCGATACGCTGCTCAAGATTGCCCCGCTCGACCGCGTCGGTATCGGGCAGGTCCAGGCGCGCGATCCGCTGCCTCAGGTCTACGTCGACGCGCGAGGCGACCTGTACCTTCTCGATCCGGACCAGCGCATCAACGTCGTCCGTGACGGCCGCATCATTGCCCGGAGCGCGCCGCCGACGGTGCCGGTGACGACGCCGGGCAGTCGCCCGCCATTTCTCTTCATGTTCAGCGACGGCGACGACCGCATCCTCGCACTGGTCCGGCCGAACGCCAACGGCTTCCTCCCGACCGAGGTCGCGCGCAACATCATCGCCACATTTCAGGTCGAGCTGCCATGATCAGCGCCGGCCCGCGCCGGCGCGTTGTTCCGCGGGGATTGTATTCTTCTGCTCGCATCCTTTGCTCGTATCCATGGACGCCCTGTCATGAATCTCCACGAGTACCAGGCCAAGGACCTGCTGCGCGCCGCCGGGTTGCCGATGCAGCCCGGCGAGGTGGCGAGTTCGGCCGCCGAGGCCGAGGCGATCGCCCGCCGCGCTGGCGGCCCCGTCGTGGTGAAGGCGCAGGTGCACGCGGGTGGACGCGGCAAGGCCGGTGGGGTGAAGCTGGCCGCGACCCCGGCGGATGCGCGCGCGGCCGCGGGCGCCATCCTTGGCATGTCGATCAAGGGACTCACGGTCGAGCGCGTGCTCGTCGCCGACGCCACCGAGATCGCCGAGGAGGCATATGTCGGCATCATCATGGATCGCGCCTCGAAGGCGCCCGTCGTCATGGTCAGTGCGGCTGGCGGCATGGAGATCGAGACCGTCGCGGCGACGACGCCGGAGCGGGTCCGCCGGCTGGCGGTCGATCCCCGGTACGGGCTGTTGCCGTACGAGGCGGCCGACCTCGCGTGGTTTCTCTATCCCGATGCCGCGCGGGCGAGGGCGGCGACCGAGATTCTCCGCCGTCTCTACGACGCCTTCGTCGCCTGTGGTGCATCGCTCGTCGAGCTGAATCCGCTGGTGACGCGACCGGATCGCACGCTCGTGGCGGTGGACGCCAAGATGGTGATCGACGAGAACGCGCTGGCGCGGCATCCCGAGATCGCGGCGCTGCGCGACGAGCAGGCGGAGGATCCGAGCGAGACCGCCGCGCGCCGCGCGAATCTCACGTTCGTCAAGCTGGATGGCACCGTCGGCTGCGTCGTCAATGGCGCGGGGCTCGCGATGGCGACGATGGATCTCGTGAAGTTCTATGGCGGTGAGCCCGCGAACTTTCTCGACATCGGCGGCTCGTCCAACCCCGAGAAGGTCGTGCAGGCGCTGCAGATCATCACCGCCGATCCGCGCGTTCGCGTGATCCTCTTCAACATCTTCGGCGGCATCACCCGCACCGACGACGTGGCCAACGGCATCGTGCAGGCGCTCGCCGCCCACCCGCTCACTGTCCCGCTGGTGATCCGGCTGACGGGCACGAATGATGTCGAGGCGGTCGCCATCCTCGCCGCCCACGGGCTCTCGGCGATGACGGAAATGGACGCCGCCGTGCGGAAGGCGGTGGCGCTGGCGACGACACCGGTCGCCGCGTGAGGGCCGGACGATGAGCATTTTCATTGACGAGAGCACGCGGGTCGTCGTCCAGGGGATCACGGGACGAGACGGCGCGTTTCACACGCGACAGATGGTGGAGTACGGCACGCACGTCGTCGCCGGCGTCACGCCGGGCAAAGGGGGCCAGCGCTTCGACGCCGCGCCTGGCGTCGCGATCCCGATTCACAACACCGTCGAGGCCGCGGTCGCGGGGACACACGCCAACACCGCGGTGATCTACGTGCCGCCGATGTTCGCGGCGGACGCGATCATGGAAGCCGCCGGTGCCGGCATCGCGCTGATCATCTGCATCACCGAGGGGGTCCCGGTCTTCGACATGACGCGCGCGGTGCGCCACGTCAGCGAACACGGCGCGCGGCTGATCGGCCCCAATTGTCCGGGACTGATCAGCCCCGGTCGGAGCAAGGTCGGGATCATCCCCGGCCGCATCTGCAGCCCCGGGCCGATCGGGCTCGTGAGTCGCTCGGGCACGCTGACGTACGAGGTCGTCGATCAGCTGACGCGTGCGGGCCTCGGGCAGACCAGCTGCGTGGGGATCGGGGGTGACCCGATCAACGGCACCTCGTTTACCGACTGTCTGCTCGCGTTCGAGGCCGATCGCGACACGGAGGCGATCGTCATGATCGGCGAGATCGGCGGTACCGACGAACAGGACGCCGCGATGCTCGTCGGGCGCGACGTGACGAAGCCGGTGATCGGGTTCATCGCCGGTCGCACGGCGCCGCCGGGGCGCCGCATGGGACACGCGGGCGCCATCATTTCCGGCGCGGGGGGCGCGGCGGCCGACAAGGTCGCCGCCCTGCGCGACGCAGGCGTCCCGGTGGCAGACCGACCGGTCGATGTCGTCGATCTCGTCCGCGCGCGGCTCCCGCAGCCGAGCGGCCGCCGCGCCTCGTGACGGTGCGCCTCTCGGATCTGCTGTCGGTCGATCGCATCGTCGTGCCGGTCGCCGCGGGGACGCTCGATGCCGTCGCGCGGGAATTGCTCGAGCGGCTGGTCGACGTGGGAGTCGTGGCGGATCCGGAGTCGATGCGCGCGCGGATCGAGGAGGATCGGCCGGAGGATATCGTCGCGATGGGCGATCGCGCGTTCCTCCTGCATTACCGGTCGGAGGCCGTGACGGAGCTCTCCGTCGCGCTCGGCCTCGCCAGGGAGCCGATCTGCCGCCAGCTGGGCGAGGGGGAGCCCCAGTGTGCGCGGATCATGCTGCTCGTGACGTCGCCGCCGCGCGATGCGGCGCGCTATCTCCAGATCGTCGGCGCGTTCGCGCGCATACTCTCCAGTGTGGAGCGCGTCGACGCGCTCCTCGCTGAGCAGACGGCCGCCGGGGTCGCCGCCTTCCCGGAGTTCCGGGGCCATGAGCTCCCGGAGCAGTTGACCGTGCGCGAAATGATGAACGATCACCCGATCACGACGGTGCCGGACGCCCTGCTCCGCGATGCGGCGCGCGAGATGGTGCGCACCCGCGTCAGCGCGCTGCCGGTGGTCGACGGTGAGGGGCGGCTGCTCGGCATGCTGAGCTCCCGTGACCTCGTCCGCGACCTGCTCGGTACCTATCTCCAGGGCGGGACGACGCGCCAGACGCCGACCCATGGTGCGCCGCGCGCCAGTGGCGGTGCCGGTGCCGGGGGCGGGGGCTCGCGTCGGACGGTTCGCGAGGTGATGACGCGTCAGGTGCTCTGTGTCTCTCCCGACCAGCCGCTGGCCGAGGTCGCCTCGCTCATGAGCAACAAGGACGTCGAGCGCGTGCCGGTCGTGCGCGATGGCCGGCTCGTCGGTTTTCTTACCCGGGGCGACATCGTCCGTCGCCTGATCGGCTCGTAGTCGGGGCCCGGCGCTCGTACCGATCGCCGCCGCCCCACTTCACTTTTTTCCAGATGGATTCCATGACGACATTGACGCCCGGCACCCGCACGCTGACCATCGTGAAGCCCGATGCGTTTGGCCGCGGCCTCGCGGGCAAGATCCTCGCGCACCTCGAAGGGCAGGGCTTCACGATCCGGGCGGCACGCGTCGCCCATCTCTCCACCGCCGAGGCGGGCGCGTTTTACGCCGTCCACCGCGAGCGCCCGTTTTACGGCTCACTGGTCAGCTTCATGAGCTCGGGCCCCTGCCTCCCGGTCGTGCTCGAGCGCGCCGACGCGGTGGCGACGTTGCGAGCCGCGATCGGCGCGACTGACCCGAAGGAGGCGGCGCCCGGCACGGTCCGGCAGCTCTTCGCCGAGTCCAAGGAGCGGAACGCGATCCATGCGTCGGACTCCGACGACAACGCGGCAATCGAGTCCACGTTCTTCTTCGCCGGGCGGGAACTGGTCGGCTGACCGGCGGCGGCGGGGCTGCCCCGCAGCGCTCCGGGGGAGGGGCAGGCCAGAGCCAACGTGAATTGCCACATGGCGTTGTTCTCATCGGCCAGAGTGGCTACCTTACGTGGCTATGTTGGTCTACGATCTTCGATCCCTCGCCACGACGGCGGCGCAGGTCAATGGCGTGCTCCCGACGGACGACCCGGTCTGGGTCGACGGCGATGCCCGGCCCGTGGACGGGGTCCATGTCACGGGCCGGCTGTCGGCCGCCGGTCCCGGCCGTTTCTACTTCAGTGGTCGCGTGGCGGGCACGGCGCGGCTCGAGTGTCGGCGCTGCCTGACCGACGTCGTCGTCCCCGTGAGCGAGCCCGCGCAGCTGATCTTCGTCGAGCAGGGCGCGGACGATCTCGAGGATCCGGACGTCTTTCTCTTTGACCCGCGCGCCAACGGCCTCGATCTCGGCCCGGCGGTGCGGGAGCAGTGGCTTCTCGGGGCTCCGGCGTTTGCGCAGTGTCAGGATGACTGCCGCGGACTCTGTCCGACCTGCGGGGCCGATTTGAACGCGGCGGCGTGTGGCTGCGATCCCGTCACCGACGATCGCTGGGCGGCGCTGCGTACCGCGCGCGAGCCCTGACCGCCCGCACCACCCGCGCACGACCCCACCTTCATCGACAACCGACTCCTGCCATGGCCGTCCCGAAACGCCGTACCTCGAAGCGCAAGAAGCGCGCACGCAACACGCACAAGACCGCGCCGGCGATCCCGCTGCAGGCGTGTCCGCAGTGCCAGAGCATGAAGCGCGCGCACCACGTCTGCGCGCAGTGTGGCTACTATGCCGGGGAGCAGCGAGTCGCCGCCAGGGAAGCGTAGCCTTGGCGCGGATCGCCTTGGACGCGATGGGGGGCGATTTCGCCCCCCAGGCGACGGTCGCGGGCGCGCTGTTGGCGCTCGGCGAGCTGGGCCCGCCGCACACGGTGCAGCTCGTCGGCTCGACCGCGGTCATTCAGGCGGAGCTCGATCGCCTTCGCGGCACTGACGCCGCCGCGGACGATCTCCTGCGGGCGCGCATCGAGATCGTCGAGGCGCCCGACGTCATCGGAATGGCGGACAAGCCGAGCGCCGTGCTCCGGGGCAAAAAGCAGAGTTCGATGGTCGTCGGGCTGGAACTGCAACCCGCGGGGCGCTCCGACGCCTTCGTCTCCGCCGGCAACACCGGCGCGCAGATGGTGGCGTCGTCGCACGTGCTGGGCCTCATGTCGGGGCTCGAACGCCCGGCGATCGGGACGGCGTTCCCGACGGCCGATCCGCGGCGCCCGGTGCTCGTGCTCGATTCCGGCGCCAACGTCGATTGCGATGCCGAGGAGCTCGTGCAGTTCGCGCGGCTCGGCGCCGTCTATGCCGAAGCTCTCCTGCAGCGTCCGAATCCGGTCATCGGCCTGCTGAGCATCGGCGAGGAGGACGAGAAGGGGAGCGCCGTCGTGAAGGAGGCAAACCAGCTGCTGCGACACTCCGGGCTCAACTTCCAGGGCAACGTCGAGGGGCGGGACCTGCCGCGCGGCGCCAGCGAGCGCGGCCCGATCGATGTCGTCGTCTGCGACGGGTTCGTTGGCAACGTCCTGCTCAAGTTCTACGAATCGGTGGCGCCGACGATCGTCAAGATGGTGATCGGCGCGGCGAAGCTGGACCCGCAGCGCGTGATGCAGGCGCTGCCGCAGCTGGACGCCGATCGTGCCGGCGGCGCGCCGCTGCTTGGGGTGCGCGGGGTCAGCATCATCTCGCATGGCTCGTCGAGTCCGACGGCGATCAAGAACGCGATCCGCGTCGCCGTGCGCGCCGTCGAGAGCCGGATGTGGGAGCACGCCGCCCGACGCCTCAGCGAGTCGCTCGGCGGCGCCGAGGCGCGGTGAGGCGTCCGCTGGCGCATGTCGCCAGCCGTCGGCGCAGGCCTGGCGTGGGCGTCGATGATCGTGCGATGCTGACGCGGAGCGAGCGCTGATGGAGATCGTGCTGCTCTTCCCCGGACAGGGGTCGCAGAAGCCCGGGATGGGGCGCGACCTCGCCGCGGCGTTTCCTGCGGCGCGCGCCGTCTTCGAATCGGTCGACGAGGCACTCGGCGAGGCGCTCAGTCACGTTGCCTTCGAGGGGCCGGAGGAGGCACTGACGCGCACCGACGCCGCGCAGCCGGCGCTGCTGGCGCACGGTGCCGCGGTCTGGGCGATCGTCGGCAGCGCACTCGGTCCGTCGGTCCGGGCGGCCGCCGGCCACTCGCTCGGCGAGTTCACCGCGTACCACGCCGGCGGCGCACTGGCGCTGGGCGATGCGGCGCGGCTCGTGCGCCGCCGCGGGACACTGATGCGGGAGTCCGGCGTCGCGGCGCCCGGTGCGATGGCGGCGATCCTCGGCGTGCTCACGACGTCGATCGACGTCCTCTGCGCGACCGCCTCCGAGGCGAGCGGGCAGGTCGTGCCGGCCAACTACAACGCGGCGGAGCAGACGGTCGTCTCCGGCGACGTCGCGGCGGTGGAGCGTGTCATGGCCCTGGCGAAGGCGCACGGCGCCAAGCGGGCGGTGCGCCTGCCGGTGAGCGGCGCGTTTCACTCGCCACTCATGGCGTCGGCGACGGCCGGGCTGGCGGACGCGCTCGCGCGGGCCCCGTTCGTCGACGCCCGGATCCCGATCTACGGCAACGTCGACGGGCAGCCGACGACGTCGGCCACCGACGCGCGCACTCGTCTCGCGCGCCAGCTCACGTCGCCCGTGCGCTGGGTCGACGTCATGACTCGGCTCGCGGCCGATTACCCCGCGGCGCTCTTCGTCGAGATGGGCCCGGGCGCCGTGCTGACCGGGCTCGCGAAGCGGATCGCGCCGCAGGTGGCGACGGCGACGTGTGGCACGGCCGCCGAGGTTGATGCGTTACTTGCACGGGTGCGGGTGCCAGCGTGAAGATCGATCTGGGCGGCCGGGTCGCGGTCGTGACCGGAGGCACGCGGGGGATCGGCTACACGATCGGCGAGTCCCTCGCGGGTGCCGGCGCCACGGTCGCGGTCATCGGTCGGACGCTCGCGACCGCCGAGTCGGCCGCGGCCGCGATCGGGCACGGCGCGCGGGGGTTCGCGTGCGACGTCGCCGAGAGCGCGAGCGTGCAAGCGATGATGGAGGCGGTGGAGCGCGATCTCGGGTCGGTGGCGATCCTGGTGAACAATGCGGGGATCACGCGGGACAACGTCATTCCCCGCCTCAAGGACGCCGACTGGGACGACGTCCTCAACGCCAACCTGCGAGGCGCGTTTCTCACGACGCGTGCCGCCTCGCGGGGCATGATGAAGGCGCGCTGGGGGCGGATCATCAATGTCTCGAGCATCGTCGGCCTGGTCGGCAACAAGGGGCAGACCAACTACGCGGCGAGCAAGGCGGGACTGATCGGGTTCACCAAGTCCGTGGCCAAGGAGCTCGCGTCGCGGCACGTGCTCGCGAATGTCGTCGCGCCGGGCTACATCGAGACCGACATGACGCAGGGGCTCGGGGAGGAGGTGCGCGCCGCCCTGTTGCGGCAGATCCCACTGGACCGCCTCGGGACGCCGGCCGATGTCGCCGCGATGGTGACGTTCCTCGCATCGGATCAGGCATCGTACATTACCGGACAGGTGTTTGTCGTCGACGGCGGGATGGCGATGTAGGACCCAGCCGGGCATCCAGCCGGACGCCCGACGGGGCGGCCGTGCGATTAGATTCCTCCGCACCACTCCAACCCTCTGACCCCCCTGGTTTATGGCAATGGCTCAACACGCTGACAAGGTCAAGGACATCATCGAGAAGGAGCTCGGGGTCGAGCGTGACAAGCTCACCGACGACGCGAACTTCATTGAGGACCTTGGCGCCGACAGTCTCGACATCGTCGAGCTGGTGATGGAATTCGAGAAGGAATTCAATATCGACATCCCCGACGAAGATGCCGAGAAGCTGAAAACCGTCGGCGATGCCATGGCTTATTTGAATCAGAAGATCGGCGCGTGAGCAAGCGCCGGGTCGTCGTCACCGGGATGGGGATCATCTCCCCTGTCGGCAACGACGTGTCGGCGACCTGGCAAGCGCTCCTGACCGGCCAGACCGGGGCCGGCCCGATCACCAAGTTTGACCCGACCCCCTTTCCGGTCCGGTTCGCCGCCGAGGTGAAGGGGTTCGATCCGCTGCTGTACATGGACCGCAAGGAAGCGAAGCGCGCGGACCCGTACACCCAGTACGCGATGGCGGGCTCGGTGCAGGCGATGCGCGACGCGGGGCTCGAGGTCGGCGCGAACGTCGACGCCGAGCGGATCGGCGTGATCATCGGCAGCGGGATCGGCGGACTGAAGAGTTTCGAGGAGCAGCACGACGTCTACCGGAGCAACGGCCCGTCGCGCATTTCGCCGTTCTTCATTCCGATGTTCATTGCCGACATCGCGGCCGGGATCGTCTCGATGCGCTTTCACGCCAAGGGGCCGAACTTCGCGACAGTCTCCGCCTGCGCCACCGGGGCTCACGCGATCGGGTCGGCCTTTCGCGCGATCCAGTACGGCGACGCCGACGTGATGATCAGTGGCGGATCGGAGGCGACGGTCACCCCGATGGCGATCGGCGGCTTCGCCAACATGAAGGCCCTCTCCGAGCGGAACGACTCGCCGGCGACGGCGTCGCGTCCGTTCGACCTGACGCGCGACGGCTTCGTGATGGGTGAGGGCGCCGGGGTCGTGATTCTCGAGGAGCTGGAGCACGCGCTCGACCGCGGGGCGCGCATCCATGCCGAACTCGTCGGTTTCGGCATGACGGGCGACGCCTACCACCTCACGGCGCCGGCCCCGGGCGGGGAGGGGGCGCAGCGCGCAATGCGAGCCGCGATGGCCGATGCCGGCCTGACGATCGACGACATCCAGTACATCAATGCGCACGGCACCTCGACGCCGACCGGCGACATTAGCGAGACGACGGCGATCAAGTCGGTCTTTGGTGACCGCGCCGCAGCGCTCAATGTCAGCTCGACGAAATCGGCGACCGGCCACATGCTCGGCGCCGCGGGCGGCGTGGAGTTCATCTTCACGGCACTCGCGCTGCGGGAGTGCACGGTCCCGCCGACGCTGAACTACGAGACGCCCGACCCTGCGTGCGATCTCAACTACACCCCGAATGTGCCCGTGCGACGCGCGATGCGCGCGGCGTTGAGCAACAGCTTCGGGTTCGGCGGTCACAATGTCACGCTCGCTGTCCGGCGCTACGACGGCTGAGCCGATGCCCGCCCCGCCGACGCCCGATCGAGGCCGGCTGACCGATCCGGCGCTTCATGCGATCGCGGACCGGGTCGCCGCCGGGCATCGCCTGGACGACGCCGACGGGGAGACGCTCTTCCGGTCGAGTGATCTGATCGGCGTCGGCGAGCTCGCCGACGCGGCGAATCGTGCGCGCCATGGCGACCGGGTGTACTTCTCGGCGAACCAGCATATCAACCCGACGAACATCTGCATCCTGCGGAAGACGTGCGTCTTCTGCTCGTTCGCCCGGCTGCCGAAGGAGGCGGATGCGTACCATTACACGCTCGACCAGGTCCTCGCCGAGGCGGCCGTCGCGGACGGCGGGCTGACGCGCGAGTTCCACATCGTCGGTGGTCTCGACATGCAGGCCGGGCTCGCGTATTACGCCGAGATCTTCCGGGCGCTCAAGGCGCGGCACCCCGACGTGCACATCAAGGCGCTGACCGCCGTCGAGATTGCGCACATCGCGCGGATCGAGCGCATGACGGTCCGCGATGTCCTGATCGAGCTGCGCGCGGCCGGCCTGGACACGATGCCGGGGGGCGGGGCCGAAGTCTTCAGCCCGGCGGTGCGGGCGACGATCGCCGATCGCAAGCTCGGCGTCGACGAGTGGATCGACGTCCACCGGGTGGCGCACGGCCTCGGCATTCGCACGAACTGCACGATGCTGTACGGCCACGTCGAGTCGGTCGCCGACCGGATCGCCCACCTGCGACGCCTGCGCGACCTCCAGGACGAGACCGGCGGGTTTCTCGCGTACATCCCGCTCGCATATCACCCCGATCACAACGAGCTCGGTGAGTCGCTCGGTCGGACCGGCACGGCGACGTCCGGGTTCGACGACCTCAGGAACGTCGCGGTCGGTCGGCTCTATCTCGACAACATCCCCAACATCAAGACGCACTGGGTGATGGTCACGCCGTTTCTGTCACAGACGGCGCTCGCGTTCGGCGTCAACGACATGGAAGGGACGGTGACGCGCGAGAAGATCTATCACGAAGCCGGGGCGCACACGGCCCAGTCGATGACGCTCGCGGAGATCACGCGACTGATCGAGGGCGCCGGGCGCCGGCCGGTCGAGCGCGATGCGCTCTATCGCGAGGTCAAGCGGGCGCAGGTCGCCGCATGAGACTGCGCATCGGACGCATTCCGTACGTGAACTGCTATCCGGTCTACGGCGCCGTGGATCGCGGCCTGATCGCGCTGGACGGGGAGCTCGTCGATGGCGTCCCGACCGTGCTCAATCGCCGGATGGCGGACGGCGCGCTCGACATCAGCGTCGTCTCGGCGGTCGAGTACGCGCGTGATGCGAACCGCTACCTGCTGCTGCCGGATCTGGCGATCAGCTGCGACGGCCCGGTGCGGAGCGTCATGCTCTTCAGCACCCGCGAGGCGCGCGACCTCGGTGGCCAGCGGGTGCTCGTCAGCCGGAGCTCGATGACGAGCGTCGCGCTCGTCGAGCTGATGTTCCAGCACATCTGGAAGTCGGCGCCGGAGTTCGTGCCGGGCGACGCAGAGCTGGGCGACGTCGACCGCTTTGCCGATGACCCGACCGCCGCGCGCCTCGTGATCGGGGACGCGGCGCTCAAGTTGCGCGGCTCGGCTGCCTACCCGTACCAGTACGATCTCGGGCTCGAATGGAAGCGGTGGACGGGATTGCCGTTCGTCTTCGCCGTCTGGGTCGCTCAGCGATCGACCCCGGTCGCGCACGCGTTGCGGGTGCACGCGGGGCTGATCGCCTCGCGGGACTGGGGGCTCGCCCACCTCGACGTGCTGGCGGCGCAGGCGGAGGCGACGACCGGGATCGCCCGGGCGAGTTGCCTCGAGTACCTCTCCGGGCTCGATTATCGGCTGTCGTATCCGCACCTCGCGGGGTTGACCGAGTTCTTTCGCCGGCTGGTGCTCGCGGGCCAGGTGCCCGACGGCCGGCTGGCCTTTCTTCCGGCGGCGTAATGGCGGACGGCAGGCGGGATCTGGTCGAGTGGTACGAGCGCGCGCCGCTGCTCGAGCTCGGCGCCGAAGCGGATCGCGCACGCCGACTCCGCCACCCGGACGACGTGGTGACCTACATCGTCGACCGCAACATCAACTACACCAACGTCTGCATCGCCGACTGCGGCTTCTGCGCGTTTTACCGGCGCCCGAAGCACGGCGAGGGCTACACGCTGTCGTTCGAGCAGATCGGCGCCAAGATCGACGAGACGAAGGCGCTGGGCGGCGTGCAGATCCTGATCCAGGGTGGCCACAACCCGTACATCCCGTTCCAGTGGTATCTCGATCTGCTGCGCTACATCAAGACGTACCACCCGATCCACATTCACGGGTTCAGCCCGAGCGAGGTCGATTTCTTCTCCACGCTCTACCGGATGGACGCCCGTGACGTGATTCGCGAGCTGCAGGCGGCAGGCCTCGATTCGATTCCCGGTGGCGGCGGCGAGATCCTCGTGCAGCGCGTGCGCGATCTGGTCGCACGCAAGAAGGCCGGCGCGGACCGCTGGCTGGAGATCATGGAGCTCGCGCACCAGCAGGGAATGAAGACGACCGTCACCATGATGTACGGGCTGGGGGAAACCGCCGCCGAGCGCCTCGAGCATCTCGAGCGCGTGCGCGCGGTCCAGGCGCGGACCGGCGGGTTCACCGCGTTCATTTGCTGGCCGCTCCAGCCGGAAAACACGCCGACGATGTCGGCGCAGCCGAAGACGGACGCCGTGACCTACCTGCGCACCGTCGCGCTCGCGCGCGTCGTCCTCGACAATGTCCCGAATCTCCAGGCGAGCTGGGTGACGATGGGGCTCAAGATCGGGCAGGTGGCGCTCCGCTTCGGCTGCAACGACTTCGGCTCGCTGATGATAGAGGAGAACGTCGTCTCCGCGGCCAACACGACGCATCGGACGACGATCGGCGAGCTCGATCGCCTGATCCTCGATGCCGGATTTGCGCCGGCGCGTCGACGGCAGGACTACTCGCGGATTCCGCGCGTCGCACCGGTGAGCGCCGCCGTCGATGCCGCCGTCGATGCCCCCGTCGGTGCTCCCGCAGGTGCTCCCGCAGGTGCTCCCGCAGGTGC
>Ga0116229_10000027_pt1 | contig 119518 bp, 114 predicted proteins | sample S1TSphgellanicum_3_FD_87313 | JGI IMG/M metagenome (GOLD analysis project Ga0116229, IMG submission 87313) | Host-associated microbial communities from peat moss isolated from Minnesota, USA - S1T2_Fc - Sphagnum magellanicum MG | ecosystem: Host-associated > Plants > Peat moss > Unclassified...
TGGTAAGATTCAGGAAACATATTTTTTTGGGGGAGCGACAAAATTGCTCCCTATTTTTTGTCTTCACTATCTTCTCAAAGTTTTGTCCTGCACAGCTTAGAGTTGCCTTGTCACCCTCTAAGGGGATTATTATGGCTGAGATTATTTCTGTTTTCTACATGATGAAGTAGGAATTCATCATCTTGATTTTTGATTGACATATAGCCAATGACCATAAAAAATGGTTTAGCAAAATGCTAAACCTTCATAGAAAGCAGTTATTCGACACACCAAAACTAATTTAAAACTAATTTTATTTTTAGTCATCTTCCTTTAGGCTGTACCCAATAATTGACAAATATGATAGCGAATCAGATGCGCAAAAATAGAGATAGATCAACTACCAAAAGAAAGATTAAAAATCGAACCTAAGAAACTTCCGTACCGACAGCAATTCTTAAAATCCAAAATAGCGTGAGCAATGTGAGAGCTAACCAGTCTCTTTTTTGCAACTTTAAACTGTTCCATTCTACTTTGTGGGTATTAGGGCTGGTAAAACCTCTAACTACCATTGCATTAGCCATCTGTTCTGCTCGCAGGAGCAGATTTTCTAGTAATCTCTCACCGACAATCAGCCAAACTTTAACCGCTCCTTTAAATCCTAGCTTTTTCCAGTTAATCGCCCTAGTCATCACGGAACGCACTAAATTTTGAATTTCTTCTAAAACTAGGGGAATAAATCTCAAGGAGAGAGTTAGGGTTAAGGTAATTTCGGTGATTGGTAATTTCAGACGTTTTAGTGGCTGCATTAAACTTTCCATCCCTGAGGTGATTTCTTCAGGTGTAGATGTTAATAAATACAAGTTGGTACTGTAAATCAGTGTAAAAACAATTGTACTCAAGCTTATGGCTAAATCTAAGGAATAACGATTTATTTTGAATATTCCTGCATGAAATAGCACATAGTGGTAGTCCTGATGACTCTCTACTGCTTTGGGAAGTGGTTGGGAGGAAGTTACTATTTGCTCTAGAATTTTTTCATTTAACGGTAGACGAGATTGATAATCTATACCTAGTCCATCGGGGCTAATGGCGCTAATTGCTAAAACCATAACTGATAAAACTAATAACCACCCCATTTGCTGTCGCCACACTCTCAGTGGAATTCGGGCAAATAAAGTAATTAGAATGAGTATTATGACTAGAAATACTCGCCAATAGTTATTAGCAATAATGTAACTGCTCAGGAAACTCATTAACCAACCCATCTTGACTCTGGGGTCAAGTTTATGTAACCAGGTTTGTGGTTGGTCTATATAAAGTCCTAGTGGTAGCGATCGCAATAAATCCATACTTTATTTGACACGAGTTGCTCTATTCACATTACCACCTTCCATTTCCCTGACCTTCTTGCTCCGCCAGAGTAAGCGAATTGGTGTACCTTGAAAACCCAATTGTTGTCGGAATTGTCTTTCAATATAGCGCCGATAGTTTTCATTGAAGCGTTCAGCCTCATTGACAAACAAAGCAATGGTAGGAGGTTGGGTGGTAACTTGTGTTCCATAGTATATCTTACCCTGACGACCACCGCGGGAAGCCGGGGGAGAATGCCAACTAACAGCGTCTGTGAGAACTTCATTAATTACTGATGTGCTTACACGTCGCTTATGTTGTTCGTATGCTTGGTTAACTAGTGCTAAGATTTTCTCCACTCTTTGTCCTGTGACAGCACTGACGAATATACTTTCTGCCCATTCGGTAAAATGTAATCGTTCTTGCAGTGTTTTTTGATAGTCGTAGATAGTATAAGCATCTTTTTCCACAGCATCCCACTTATTTACCACGATCGCACAAGCCCGTCCTTCTTCAATAATCCTCCCAGCTAGTTTTTGATCCTGCTCAGTTACTCCATCCACAGCATCGATCACCAATAAAACCACATCAGCCCGGCGAATTGCCTTAAAAGCCCGGTTAATGCTAAAAAATTCCGCACCATATTCCACATTTTTCTTTTTGCGAATCCCCGCAGTATCGATCAAAAGGTAATTTTGACCTTCCCGCGTAATCAACGTATCAATTGCATCGCGTGTTGTGCCGGAAATTGGGCTGACGATCGCTCGTTCTTCACCCACAAAGGCATTTAACAAACTAGACTTACCCACATTCGGTCGTCCGACGATCGCCACTTTAATTTCATTAGTTTCCGACTCTGGTTGGACAGGAGGAATATAATTCAGTAGCTCATCCAATAATTCCCCCGTTCCACTCCCATGAATAGCTGAAATTGGGTAAGGTTCACCCAATCCTAATTCCCAAAAATCAGCAGCTTGAATGAATCCCTGGTCTGGGGATTCGCATTTATTCACTGCTAATAAAACAGGTACAGGCTGTTGACGCAACCATGTAGCAATTTCTTGATCTGCGTGTGTTGGTCCAGTTTGACCATTGACCACGAAGATCGCCGCACAGGATTCTCGTAGTGCTGTTAACGCTTGTTGGCGAATTAAGGGGAGAAATTCCGTATCGTCGTTAAACACTAAACCGCCTGTATCCACAACCAGAAAATCCCGATCTCCCCAAAAAGCAGGTTTATAAGTGCGATCGCGTGTTATTCCTGGCAGATCGTGAACGATAGCTGATTGTTCTCCAGCCAAACGATTCACCAGGGTGGATTTGCCCACATTAGGGCGACCGATAATTACAACAATTGGTAATACCATAAAATTGAGATGAGATAATTAAAACTTAAACTTAATCACTTCTTGAATGAAATCGCACAGAATATTTATTTTAGCCAGCCTATTAATACATCATACTATATTGGATAATACGCCAGACTGAGCCGTTTATTGATTTTTCCTGTCTGGTGGATGAAGGAGCGGCAAATTTAGAGAGTGTCAGAGGTGGTGAAGCTTGTTAGTTAAAGATTACAGGAGACAATACCTTGAATACTCGCAAATACCTGCGGTTTACTGGAAAACTAGGCTCTTATGGACTGAGATGTTTTGTATCAGTAGCTATTGCAATAATATTGTACGCCATATTTATAGAACCCAACTGGATTGAAATTAAATCTTTACAATTACACTTATCTCGATTGGCGACAGAATTTAATGGTTACCGCATTGTTCAGATTAGTGATATTCATCGTGATCAATGGATGACTCCGCAACGCTTAGAACACATCATTAACTTAGTTAACGCTCAAAAACCAAACTTAGTAGTAATCACAGGGGATTTAGTCACGCGTAATTTTCCTCAGTTGATTCCTTCCGTGGGAGCAAGCTTAAGTAAACTACATCCTGGAGATGGAGTGTTAGCTATCCTAGGTAATCATGACATAGAGGGCGATCCAGACGCATTGGTAAGCACTTTAGTCGGAAATGGAATTATATATCTGGATAATAATGTTTATACGATTTTTCGCGGTAATGCAATGCTCAACATTGCTGGAGTAAATGATGTTTGTTTAGGCAAAGACCGTTTAGATTTAGTTTTGCAAAACTTACCAGAAAAGGGAGCAGCAATTTTACTAGCCCATGAGCCTGATTTTGCGGATATTAGCGCCAGTGTAGGTAGGTTTGATCTCCAGTTATCGGGACATTCCCATGGCGGACAAATACGTTTACCAGGGTTGAAACCACCATATTTACCCTTCTACGCTAAAAAGTACTATCAGGGACTATATCAGATTAGAAAAATGCTACTATACACTAATCGCGGTCTGGGAATGACTGAAATCCATGCACGTTTTGGCGCTCGTCCAGAAATTACAGTGATTACTTTGAGTTAGATGACAAAATCGCATCAATTAACCCCTATTCTCTACTCAGCCAAATATAAGCCCAACCAGCTGATTTGTGGATATGGGGAAACTGCTGTGGTGACTGGTTGGACAGTGAAGCAAGCGATCGCTAAACACTTGGAACCACAGGAATATGCTGTAATTGGTCAACTCTACTCTCCCACTAGAGGAATTAACCTGTTAATTCGGAATTTACTCTTGAATCCACAGGTACGTTATATAGTTATTGTAAACGCTACTAAAGAAGACAAGAACGCAGGTGCATGTCAATGCTTGTTAGATTTTTTCCATAACGGAGTTGTAGAAAGTATCAGCGAGGTGGGACGGAAATCTTGGGTGATTCGTTCTGGGATTTTGGGTTATATAGATATAGAGATTGATTTTAATAGTTTAGAAAGACTGCGAAATTCTTTAGAGTTCCAAGAAGCCAAGTCTATTAATGCTGCGATCAGTATAATTAAGTCCTATGCTCAACTAAAGGGGAAATCAGAACCATCTGTCCTTTGGGGTACACCATTAGAATTTCCTATGGTTAGTATAGAACCAACTTTGGTACCAGGAGAGCTTTACGGTCATCGCATTTCAGGTAAGACCATAGCTGAAACTTGGGTGAAAATTATTCATCGGATCAAGACAACAGGAACTATTAGAGCAACTGCTTACGATAGCAAATGGCAAGAATTAATCGATTTAATGGCAATTGTGACTGATGAACCTGCAGATTTCTACTTTCCTGAACCGAATTATTTGCCGAGCGATCGGACTTTTTTAGCAGAATACGTTTCCCAGATTTTAGATGATGCTCCCGTGAGAGAGGGCGTAAAATATACTTATGGTCAACGCTTGCGCTCTTGGTTTGGCTGTGATCAAATTCAAGCAGTAATTAATAAGTTAGGCTCAGATATTAATTCAGCTAGAGCAGTCATGTCTCTGTGGGATGTCCAGAGCGATCGCCATGACAGCCCACCATGTCTGAACCATATATGGATACGCGTAGTTGAGCGAGAACTATCCTTAACAGCGACATTCCGCAGCAATGATATGTTTTCTGCTTGGCCAGCTAATGCAATGGGATTAAGAGCTTTGCAGAAATATATTTTGGACTCCCTTAACCAAAAATTCTCGCAAGTTTTACAAATGGGACCCTTGATTACCATCAGTCAAAGTGCCCACATTTATGATGATTGCTGGGAGAACGCCGAAAGAGTAATTATATCGCAATATACCAAGATTGTTCAATCTAGAGATTATTCTGATCCTGCGGGGAATTTTTTAATTACTGTCCAAGATGGAAATATAATTGTCGAACATATAACTCCTGGTTCTGGAGAAGTGATTAATTGTTATGCGGGTAAATCTGCAACACAACTCTCTTGGAAGATATTACTGGACTGTCCAGGGTTACAAATTGAACATGCAATGTACTTGGGAACAGAATTACAAAAAGCGGAAATTTCTTTAATTCAACCCGGAATAATATATCAACAGGATAGATCGTTAAAATTTAATTGATCGACTGACCCTTAAATTAGATAACCCAGCATAGAAAGTTATATAATTGAGCTGCTATTCTAGATTGGATAATGACTTTCCTCGTATTTCTCAATCAGCAGAACCAACAATGGTAGTGATGGTGGGTTAATGGAAAATAATTTAGACCAAGCCCTGGAAGTAGATGTGCTCGCAGCCGCTTTATCACTTGATCGCCGAGATTCAGGTGATATCTTAGAACTGTTAGCTCGCAAGTTACAAGGTTCTTTACCTCAAAATACGCAAATAAAGCGAAAGTTGCTAGGTTTGGGGGCGATCGAATCAATAACTCTCTGCTTTGATGACTATCACTATCAAATCAGTCGAGAGCGCTATGGGTCAATCGTCGCCAGGACTATTCAAGTGATTCGCGGAATTAGTATCAAGACCACAGAAATTTCTACAGAAGCATGGAGTTTAGCAGTAGCTCAAGCACTAGCTAGGATGGCTGCTAATAATGCTCAGTTCAATGATGCTTTGAGTAAATTTATCCGTGGCTAGGGAATTTTACATATGGAATTATTTGACATAGCTTATCGTCGGCTAAATACACAAAACCGGATTGATACCAAAAGTAAGAAGTCGTTTTTTACGAGTGATTTAAGTACTAATGAATACTTACTCACCCGTCAAGCTGGTTGTGAACCGATTGCCTTGGTGATGGGAACTAGTTTTTATAAAGTGGGTTTTTTTGGTTATTTCCGCGGTTATCGCAGCAAGACTGGAGAAGTCGCAGCTTTAACTGATGCACAAATAACATCACGGGAATTAGCTATTAGCCGAATGCAGTCAGAAGCCGTAATGTTAGGCGCTCACGGAATTATCGGAGTCCGCATACACCGTAAAAACAAAGGCTGGAATACTGGAATAGTAGAATTTACTGCTATGGGAACGGCGATTCGGATTCCTAACCATCCATCCACAGAGAAACCTTTCACTAGTAACTTAAGCGGACAGGAATTTTGGCAACTCCGTCAAGCTGGATATTGGCCGGTCGGTCTAGTTTTTGGTGCTTGCGCTTATTATGTACATAGCGATCGCACCACTCGTACCTTAATGAATCCGACAATTTGGGGTATATTATTCGGTCGATCTTGGCGCAATCAAGAAATGACACAATTCACTCAAGGCTTACAAGATGCTAGGGAATTAGCTGTTATGCGCTTGACAGCAGAAATAAGTCAGTTGGATGCTACAGGTGTCATAGGAATACAGATAGATAGACGTGAAGAGGTAATCAACTACCAACCTTTACCACCAGTGATTTATTTCATGCAATTATTTATGTTGGGGTGTTTTCTGTCTTTGGTTCTAGGATTGATTACCAACAATTATAATTTTGCAATTTTATTAGGTATTGGCTTGTTTATCACTAGCTTTATTGTTATTTGGTTCTACGTATTTTTCGTCAGTCTATCTCGCAAGTTAATCGGTCCATTTCGGGATATCTTAACTAGCTTTATCGTTATTGGTACTGCTATTGTTGAGGAAAAAACGCCGCCCAAAAATCCAATTAGTCAAACCATGATTTTTTACCCACTTTCCCAACCATGACAAATCCTCAATCCAGTCCTCAAACTAATTTAGCAAATCCGGCGATCGCTCAAGATCTCCCAGAACACGCCAGAGAACGGTTGACCATGATGCAGAAAGGCGGTCAACAAAGTAATTTGTTTACTAGCGACCTATCTGTAAATGAATTTCTCCTGGTTAAAGAAACAGGTTTTGAGCCTCTAGGTTTAGTAGTTGGTTGTTCCATGTATCACATCGGCTTCCAATGGGCAGGGATCACCCAAAATATGGAGATGACAGTTCTTTCCCAAGCAATGTACCATGCGCGGGAATTAGCCATGAGTCGGATGATGGAAGAAGCAGAAGCCCTGTCAGCAGATGGAATTGTCGGAGTCCGTCTGAGTGCTAAACATATGACTTGGGAACCTAATATGGCGGAGTTTGTCGCTATTGGAACAGCAGTCAGAGCAACTGATAAAACAATTTCTTATCGTACAGTTTCAGGTAAACCATTTAGTAGTGACCTTTCTGGACAGGATTTTTGGACATTGTTACGCGCAGGTTATCGTCCTTTAGGGTTAGTCATGGGGAATTGTGTTTATCATGTAGGTTATCAAGGTCTAGGACAATGGTTTAGAAATATTGGTAAAAATGTGGAAATGACCAACTTTACTCAAGCTTTGTACGATGCGCGTGAGTTAGCAATGGAAAGAATGCAAGCGGAAGCCTCGGTTTTAGAAGCGGAAGGTATTATTGGTGCGAATATCCACGAACATCAATATTCTTGGAGTTCCCATGTGATCGAATTCTTTGCGATCGGGACAGCGGTTACTCCCACTCGCAGCGACCACCATATTCCCACGCCGCAATTAACCCTTTCTTTAAACGATCCTCCAGCACAGATTAATGTTTTGGCTCCTCCATCGTCTACATCTGGTCACTAAAATATTGATTTCAATCAACTAAAACATATGGCTTAATCATTTCTTTAATCGCTTTACCGTTTGTTTGTTTCGCTACCTTCAGCACGGACACATCTAGGAGTTAGGGGATGGGTCAGAAAAAGGGGAAAACAGAACGACAGAGTGACTTTAGTTTTGGATTATACGGACAAAGATGGCGATAGGTCATGGAATTATGGGCTAATTGGGCGCTGAAGCTGATTGCCCTCAAACCCCATAAACGGCTCTATTTTCAGCGTGGCTTCTACGTTCTATCCCTTATGCAGCAAGCTTTCTAGGTAGGTTGTCACCTGGTAAGAACGAAATTATCGATTAAGATTCTGGGATAAGATTAAGATCCTGATAAACTTCTTCAATGGGAAAGCTGAGATTGATGCTTTTTAGTTCAATGGTATCACCTTCTCCATAGCTAGTAATTATCCATTGTCCTGCATCATTTTTGTGATACAAATCTATTTCGATCGCAGTGGAACTGACCAATAAGTAATCCCTCAACACAGGATTATTTTGATACATTCTGAATTTCCCACCGCGATCGTAGGCTTCGGTACTTTTGGAGAGAACTTCAACTATTAAGCAGGGGTAGGTAATATATTGGGTTGTAGTTTTATCGCGATCATCACAAGTTACGCTGACATCTGGATGAATATAATTATTCGTTCCAGCAATATTAACTCTCACGTCTGAGGTAAATGTTTCGCAGTCACCTTCTCCTAAATGGTTGGTGAATAAGGTGATCAATCGGGCGGCGATGCGGCTATGATTCTTACTACCGCCAGTCATGGCGTAAGTTTGACCGTCGATCAGTTCGTGTTTCTCTAGTTGCTCCTCTTCCCAAGTAAAGTATTCTTCAGGGGTTAAGTTTCTGGGTTTGTCTTGAGCTGCGATCATGTTGGAGTTAGCTCCTGTGTAACGAAATTATGGATTAAGATTCTGGGGTAAGATTTAGATCCTGATAAACTTCTTCAATGGGGAAGCTGAGATTAATGCTTTTTAGTTCAATGGTATCACCTTCTCCATAGCTAGTAATTATCCATTGTCCTGCATCATTTTTGTGATACAAATCTATTTCGATCGCAGTGGAACTGACCAATAAGTAATCCCTTAAGACAGGGTTATTTTGATACATTTTGAACTTGCCACCGCGATCATAGGCTTCTGTGCTTTTGGAGAGAACTTCAACTATTAAGCAGGGGTAAGTAATATATTGGCTTGTTGTTTTATCGCGACTATCACAAGTGACGGTGGCATCTGGGTAAGTATAATTACTAGTCCCAGCAATATTTACTCTCAGGTCTGCGTTACCTGTTTTACAACCACTTCCTCTTAAATGGATGGCGAATAAGGTAGTGAGTTGGACGGAGATGAAGCTATGATTTGCGCTACCGCCAGTCATGGCGTAAATTTGACCGTCTATCAGTTCGTGTTTTTGTAGTTGCTGCTCCTCTTCCCAAGTAAAGTATTCTTCAGGGGTTAAGTTTCTGGGTTTATCTTGAGCTACGATCATGTTGGAGTTAGCTCCTATGTAACCAAATGGATAGTATTACCTTATTTTAAACCAAGTAGAAATATTCGCCACAAAGAGAATTATGTCCGAAGTTAATGCAGAAATCGTTCAAAAGAGAGAGGAAATTGGTATTTGCTCTATGTCAACCTAATGTTAGCAAAGAAATTGAGTAATTTGCTGAGGAGAATTCAGAATGGTCGCAATTTTAGATGATACTAAGCGTGATGCTATTGCTGCAAAATTATCTGATATGAAGTTAATCCAACAGTTGCTGATCGCCAATGAAGAAATTTTTCTGAGAGAGTCAACTGATAGTGAAATTTCTGATACTATTCGTCGGATGCTGGATGATGATAGAAAAAATCTAGGTATTCTAGATACTGTCATAGTTCAATATGGAGTTAGGAAAGAAGCAGATCAAACAGTAAATGAATTAGTCCAAAATGTTCGCCATTTAATGCAAGGTAATGATTTGAATTTTTATGAAAAGGTTTTTCAGCATGAGTTGTTGAAGCATCAGCAAGTTATGAAGGGATTAACAATTCATAAGGCGGCGCAAAAAGTTGGTGCTGATGTGATGATGGCGATCGCTCCTTTAAATACGGTTAATTTTGAAAATCGGGCTCATCAAGAGCAACTCAAAGGGGTTTTGGAAATTTTGGGTGTACGGGAACTGACGGGACAAGACGCAGACCAGGGGATTTGGGCTAGAGTACAGGATGCGATCGCTGCTATTAGTGGTGTTTTCGGTAGTGCGGTGACTCAAACTTCCGATAAACAGGATATGAATATTCAAGATCTCCTCCGGATGGATCACAATAAAGTAGATTCCCTGTTTAAACAGTTGTTAAACAGTGATAATACCCAGGAAATCCAGGAATACTATGGTCAGATTTATAAAGATCTCAGCGCCCATGCTGCTGCTGAAGAGGAGGTAGTTTATCCTAGAGTCAGACCTTTCTATGGCGAAGCTAATACTCAAGAGTTATACGATGAACAAGCACATTGGCGAGTGATTTTGCAACAACTCAATTCGATCAATCCTGCTAATAGGGAATTCAAAGAGACCATTAGAAGATTGTCTGAAGAAGTTACAGATCATGTACGTCAAGAAGAAAGCACTATGTTCACTGCAATTCATAATAACCTGAGTACTAGAGAATCTGAAGAATTAGCAACCCAATTTAAAGCAGCTAAAGCGAGAATCCAAGAAGAAATGGCGAGAAATAAAACTCAAGTGCGTGCTTAAAGTTTTATCCAAGTGCTGAGTTTATCTAACTCAGCACATAATTTTTCTAGAAAGTTTGAATATTGATTTAGGCTTACTTGGGTTTATTTGGGCGAGGTTATTTAAACCAAAACTTATAAGCAGCGTATGCTAGAGTGACAACTCCAGTAATAATAGCGGATTCATCAACTTCAAATTGTGGATGATGGAGAGGGTAGTTGATGATTCTGTCTCTATATCCTACGCCTAAGCGAAACATAGAACCAGGAGAATTTTCTAAATAAACGGAAAAATCTTCTGCGCCAAGAGATGGTTCTGGTAGGACTTGGACGCGATCGCCACTCCAAGCTTCTTCCGCAGCAGATTGTAATAACTGAGTTAATGCGTAGTCATTTTGTACGCCGGGTACACCTTGATGATAATTAACTTGGTAGCGAGCGCCAAAAGGACGACAAATATTCGCGACAATATTCTCAATCCAACTCGGTAACTGAGCGCGAGTTTCAGGATGGAGCGATCGCACAGTTCCCAATAACTGTACTTTATCAGCAATCACATTTGGCGCTCTTCCTCCATTAATCTGACCAATACTCAACACTACAGGACGTAGAGGATTTTGCGTCCGACCAATGGCTTGTTGAAGAGTAGTAATAACTTGTGCAGCAATCCAAATTGCATCCACAGCTTCATAAGCACGCGCCCCATGTCCAGATTCACCAATAATTAAAATCTCTAAATCATCTGCTGCGGCTGTAAGCGCACCATAACGAATACCAATAGAACCGGCTGGAATAGAGGGAAAAACATGTAATCCCAAAATAGCACAAACATTATCCATCACCCCATCTTTCATCATCCATTCAGCTCCTTGGGCAATTTCTTCAGCCGGTTGAAACAAGAATCTTACCTTTCCCCCCAACTCCGAGGAGATTTGGGAAAGAATCATGGCTGTACCCAGACCTACAGTAGTATGAACATCATGACCACAAGCGTGCATAATCCCCTCAATCCGCGAAGCAAATTCTAATCCCGATCGCTCGTGAATTGGTAATGCGTCCATATCAGTCCGAATTGCTAAGATCCGATCATCTGAAAAACTACCTTGTAATTCACCGATAACACCTGTTTTACCAACTCCCTCTCTTACATACAAGCCATTAGCAGACAATACACCTGCAACAAAAGCAGATGTTTGATGCTCTTGACCACTAAGTTCAGGATGGGAGTGGATGTGGCGACGGATTTCTACCAAGCGTGGCGCTAATGTATTAGCTAAGTCTTTAATATTAGTCAGCATTAAATGGTAATTAATTGGACAACTATATCCTTATAATAGAAAGATGTTAACTCGCAAAATGCTCTTGCTCAACAAGATTAATGAAGCACGTTTAGCCTACCACCCTAACCACCGCAAACAGGGAACTACAAAGTAGTAGCTTACACTAAGTCCCAGACAACTCAGGATACCGATCAATCCAAAAAAGCTAATGGAATTAAGTATGTTTGAAAAACTCAAAACTGGTGATAACCAACTTAATTTGATTAAACTAGCTACGATGGTAGCATTACCCAAAGCAGCAATAAACGCATAAACTAAGTGGTGGCTGCGCAGACCTAAGCCTAAAGTTAGTAAAGGAACTGATACAGTAGCCCATAATACTAATCCTGTTCCTGCGGGATGGCTTTGTTTGGCAAATTGCAAAATTATCCAGCCCAGACTATAACCGATGATTCCCATAAGAGCCGCCATTTGGAATTTGCGCTGCTGACCAAAGCTTCCAGACAAGGTAATTCCCCAAGCCGTACCCAAACCAGCAAAGGCAAATACTACGATCTCGAATCCCGTATTAATATTTAGGGCGGGAATATATCTTGATAACTGTTGAAGTGTAAATTCTGCAATAGAGTTACCTAACTTGCTGTGATAAGCTACGTAGAAACCGAGGGGAGTGGCGATCGCCACACAAATATAACTCAACAAACTCGTCCAGAGGATGACAACACAGGCTATGAAAGATTTGTAGATGATTGTCCAAATGAATGAAATGCTGGACAGGATAAATTGCCCAATTTTGGCGAAAATCTGCCAAGGATTTGGTATGGATGGGAGAAGAAATCCTGGTTGTAGTGCGTTAGCTTTTAGTTTGACCAAGCGCTTGCGAATAATATTGGCATCAGCGGGGCGCGATTTCACATCCGCCTGGATCATTTCATCCAATAAATCAGCTAACTGGGGATTGACACGACATTGATTGCGCCAAGATAATTCTCCCGTTACAGGATCTTCTAAATGTAACGGGTTTCTACCAGTTAAAAGTTCTATTATCGTCCGCCCTAAGGCATAAAAATCGGCTGCTGGTCCAACATTCGTCCCAGAAATTTGTTCTGGTGGACTATAACCAGAAGAAAACAACCTTGTAGATGTGGGTTGATAGTTGAGGATTTTTCCCTCAAACTGCTTAACTCCACCAAAATCAATTAGTACTAATTGTTGTGTCTGTTGTAAGGTATTAATTGATGGCTGACGTAACATTAAATTAGAAGGTTTGATATCTCGATGAATAATTTGACGCTTATGTAACTCGCGTAAAATTCTGATAGCTTGTACAAACCAGTCCATGACTAAATCCTCTGGACAGCCCTGAGGATGAGCTTGAGAGATTTCCTCCAAAGTTGGTCCATGAATTTTCTCCATCACCAGACAAGCTAATTGACGTGGTTTAGGATTAACCAAATTTATTTGAAAAAAACCTCCAGCCTCTACTCTAGGTATACCTGGGTCATGGAGACTACTTAAAACTGATGCTTCCTGAATAAATAACTCTAGAGCTTTCGGTGCGTCTTCCACCAATACCTTCAAAACTTTTTCAGTCTGGGTCTGTTGATCCCAAACTGTATAAATCTGAGCAAATCCGCCTGAGCCCAGGGGGCGCAGTGGAAAATACCGGTCTAGCAGATGTAGCAGTGAGCCACAACTGTTACAAAACTTGTTTCCCCAAGGTTGAGGAAAGGGACGTTGACAATGAGGATTTATGCAGTGAACCGCACTCTGAGTTATCTGGTACAAAAGCGCCAAAATACAATCTTCGTTTAAATTCTAGCGTTTCTCACGTTTGAAATATAGCTCCCATGGGAAGAAGCAGGGGAGCAGGGGAGCATTTGTTTTGGCAAGTGAATCAAGCAATACTGTTTTCAGCCTCTGACTAGTAATATAAGTGAATTTAGTTTTTACCATATTAGGCTAATAATTTTTTATATGGAAACCAGACCCAATACAAATCTTCAAAAAACTGTTCTCATTACAGGAGCAGCTAACGGAATCGGCTATCAATTAGCGTACATTTTCGCCCAGAATAATTATAACATGGTGTTGGTAGATAAAAATTCTGACAAACTGGCAGAAATGCTAGATATTTTCCCAGAAAAATTTCATGTTCATGTCAGAACTATTGTCAAAGATTTATCTGAATCAACAGCCCCCACAGAGATTTATCTGGAGTTACAACAAGCAAATATCAAAATTGATGTATTAGTCAATAACGCTGGCTTTGGTACATATGGAAAATTTGCTGAAACCAGCCTGGATGAAGAATTAAAAATGTTACAGGTCAATCTGGTTTGTCTGACTCATTTAACTAAGTTATTTCTCCAGGATATGGTAGCTCAAGGACATGGAAAAATCCTGAATGTTGCTTCTGTAGCGGCTTTCCAACCAGGTCCTTTAATGGCTGTTTACTTTGCTACGAAAGCTTATGTTTTGTCATTTTCGGAAGCGATCGCCAATGAACTAGAAGGTACGGGTGTAAGTATCACAGCCTTGTGTCCAGGACCAACCGCTACTCAATTTCAACGCACAGCCAAGATGGAAAATTCCAAAATTGCTTACGTGAAAACATTGATGGACACCCAGACTGTCGCCCTAATGGGTTATCAAGGACTAATGGAAAATAAAACCATTGTGATTCCCGGAATTAAAAATAAAATCTTAGCTGAATCTATCAGATTTACTCCGAGAAAATTAGTCACAAAAGTTGTCAGAAGTATGCATGAGCTACAAGGGAGTAAGTAGGTAGGGGCGCAAGGCCTTGCGCCCGTACTTTAATATTTTCTCTCCTGGGGTGGAAACATTGTGATTGTCACTGGGCGAGATTTAATCTCAATTCCCTCTGGTGAGTAATAAGCCATTGTATGTTTTAAAAAATTACTGTCATCTCTTTGAGGAAAATCTTCCCTAAAATGTGCTCCGCGACTTTCTTGGCGATGTAGAGCCGATGCGAGTATAGTTTGTCCTACTATCATTAAGCTCTTGAGTTCTAAGGCTTCCACTAATTCAGTATTCCAGCAAGTCCCTTGATCATCTAAGTAAATTTGGGAGTATTGCTCTTGCAATTGAGCAATTTTCTCTAAACCCTGACCCATAAGGTTTTCGGTGCGGAAAACTCCACAATATTCAGTCATACAGTCTTGAAAGGCTTGACGGATTTGATGAATCCGGTATTTTCCTGACTGATCTAGCAAATTTTGCAGTTGTTGCTGGGCTTCTGTAATATACTCCTGTTCGTTTAAACTAGGTAACTTACGATTTTGTACATATTGCGCGATCGCCGCTCCAGTTCTGCGTCCATAGACTACACACTCTAACAGAGAATTGCTCCCCAGGCGATTGGCACCATGTACGGAGACACAAGCAGTTTCCCCAGATGCAAAAAATCCTGCAACTAGATTATCCCCGTGACTGCGGACCCGACCATTTATGTCTACAGGGATACCACCCATACAGTAATGTATTGTAGGACGCACTGGCATGGGTTGGGTGACAGCATCTACTCCGACTAAGCGATGGGCTTCTTCCCAACAAAAGGGAACACGACTCATAATTTTTTCTTTACCCATATGGCGTAAGTCAAGATAGACAAAGGGTCCACCTGCTTCTCCATCAGGATGAACCCCCCGACCAGCACTAATTTCACGGGCGATCGCTCGTGAGGTAATGTCTCGCGGTGCTAATTCCATGCGACTAGGAGCGTAGTTAGCCATAAAGCGATCGCCAAGAGCGTTAATCAAGTAAGCACCTTCGCCTCTCACAGCTTCCGAAATTAACACCCCTACCGGATATAAACCAGTGGGATGAAATTGGACAAACTCCATATCCTCTAAAGGTAACCCAGCGATCGCTGTCATCGCCAAACCATCACCTGTAGAAGCGAAATCATTAGAGGTAGTGTTATAAACTCGTCCATAACCTCCAGTAGCAAACATAATCGCTTTAGCTCTCAATATCTGAATCTTACTATCCAAGATATTGAACATCACTATACCTTTAGCTTCACCATCTACCAAGATTAGACGCATTACATACCATTCTTCGTAGACATGTATTCCATTATGGCGCAAATTATTGACTAACTCATGTAAAATTGCATGACCTGTTTTATCCGCAGCATAACAGGTGCGATTATGCGCATGTCCGCCAAAAGCCCGTTGAGCAATTCTACCATCAGACAATCTGGAGAATAAAACCCCCATGTGTTCTAAATCAATCACCACATCTGGGGCTTCTTTTGTGAGAATTGCTACAGCATCCTGGTCTGCCAAGTAATCAGAGCCTTTCACAGTATCAAAAGCGTGTGATTCCCAACTATCTTCAGGGTCAACATTTTTTAATGCTGCGGCGATACCACCTTGAGCAGCAACTGAGTGAGAACGAATTGGATGAGTTTTAGCAACTACTGCCACACTGATACTAGCATCTATTCTAGCAATTTCTACAGCAGCCCGACATCCAGCCAAGCCACCCCCAACAATAATTACGTCATGTTCTAGCATATAATTGTCCAATAAGAGGGAACAGGAAAGGGGAAACAGGGGAAGAGTAGGTCATCATGTTCAAAAATTAAACACGAGTCCTAATATATATTCACTATTCCCTGTTCCCTGTTCCCTGATTTTTGTGCTAATTACCCAGCCGTTTGCACTGGCCTTTGTTGGGAAATATTACCAGCTATAGGCTCAGTCTTGGTTCCTGGTTCTATAGCAATAAGCTCAATATGATTTAATAATGTAGTCACAAACGCAAAAAGTAGGAATGGTAATGTTAACACAACTACAAGACCTACTGTCGCTAAAGCATAAACAGGTCGTCTAGCTCCCATCAAAGCTAAAGCTGAAGCCAAACTTAAAGTAACTGTGATTAACCAAGCAATTATTTGACCGTAAATATCACCGAAGGTCAAAGTGCAGACAAAGCGGTAGTTTTGTATGTTCTTATTCATGATAGAGTATCCTCAATTTATTCCTCTTTCGTCTCTCCTAAAAGCTGTGGTTAAGCTATGAGATAATTTCTTAAATCTTTTGCGAAATTTTGTTACAAATTTTGTAACAATAATTTACAATCATTAAGTCAACCTGACTCTAGACTATCCTAATTGTAAATCGGCAGGGGGGTAAAAATTCAATAGATAGAATATTATTGACTAAATTCCTCATGGTCACTAGTAATATTCAAGTGGTTTACCCAAATCTGTTAAAACAATAGAATAGTACTCAGACTTAGTAGGTAGCTCAGTAGTTAATTCCCTTGAATCAAATTAAAGGATAATAGTTAAGCATGATGGGTAATATTCGGCAGAATAGTCAGCAAGAATTGACAGTTTGTATTATTTGTAGCAATGAATTTATCATTGATAGCTGGGCAAAGTTACTTACACGAAAATTTGACCGAGTATTTTTAATTTCATCACCAGGTAGTTTACCTAAAATTTTATCGAAACAACTCAGTCCAGCAGATGATATTTCAACATTTTTAGTTGTAGAAGCGCTACCATCATTAATTGATGTTGCATTTGTCTATGAATTAGATCAAGAAATCTTATCCGCAATTGATGTACAATTTAGCCATATATTTAAATATTTTACCTCAACAAGTACCGTTTTAACAGGAAAAGAGCTACCTATTTATAGAAAGTTTAATCCTCAAACAAATGATATTGGAGTTAACTCAAAAGACATAGAAGAAGTTATTTCTTATATTACAAGAGAAACCAAACAAATTCCTTCTATGTGTTACCCTGTAGTCCTATTAGATAGCGATCAAGAAATAGAGAATTTAAATTTAAGACAAGAGTTTCTGACAAATATATACTCATTGTTTAAATCTTACCGAAATGTGAATGATGATTTTTATCACCTGATTTATAAATTACTAGGTTATCCTCAACCAATTGTTTATATTTTTGCTGGTTATAACCATTACATAAATTGTGAAAATAATTTTTACTCTCCAAAAAGCGATCTTCCTCCTAGAGAGGATAATACTAACGATTTTCTAGAAATGCTCAAGGAATATTGCCTAATATTAAATAACCTGTCTTTAGCCTTTATAATTAAAGCTATTCCCTTACTAATTCCGCAAAAACAAATAAACTATAAATCGATTTTTTCATGTTTACCAATTGATCTTATTGAAAAAGAACGTTCTCAAGTTGCAGCTTTTATTTTTGATTTAGAACATCCGACAGATCCCCTAGATAATCTCCCGGAAAATGAAGATCCACAAATTGATAGACAGCAATGGGAAAAAATCAGTTGTTATGCAATTAATATATTATCTCAACATTATCCGGAAATTCCCAATTTTATCTTGACAGATTTATCATTAGCTCATGTAGTTCAACAATCCTTAGCACATGGAGCATATTGGGGGTTTCAAAAAGAGAGAATTTCTCATTACTCAAGTCCTCTTAATCTGACTCAAGAGCTATTTGAACAGCTAAATTATCGGAACCTCCAATATCATCTTACTAGAGCCGTTCATATATGTTATGGCGCTTATCAAACTCTCCTGTTTCCCGAACAAATAAAGTTAGACAACCAGACTGCGCCTAGAAGAAAACTATGGGATAATCTCAAAATTCAAGTTGATCAGATAGATTCCAGCCAAGAGACAATAATCCGTAAACTTATAGCTGGACTTTTACCGACTGCTGATTGGGTCGATCCAGTAAAGGTGATCACAAATGATCAGTACCACGCGCAAGCTACTTTTTTTGTTAATCCAGTTGTCCAAAAAAATCGACTGGCTACGCAGTTGATTAAAATTAGCTCTTGGTTTCTGATTCAACAAGAATATTTCGCTTATCAAAAGTTCATTCAGCCTCGACTTAACAGTTATATCGCCAATATTGTGCAAAAGCCAGTTATCGCTGAATGTGCAACAGGTAAATTAGCTTGGGGTGCTTTAAAGTATTCTCTTGTAGGATTTACTGAAGACTATAATAACCTCAAATCACTACATGAATTGTTTGAGCAATACTTAGAACAAAATAATGGCGATGTGATTTTGGGTGAAAGAATTGAAAATACTCTGGATAAAGTTTTATTTCCTCTTTATAAGCCGAGTATAGATCAAGCTAGAAAAAGTGAATTAAAACCTTTAGGATATTGGCTAGGTGATATTCTCCCTCCTCTTTATACTGGTGTTTTAATTCCTTTACACCTCACACCTATCTGGGCGGTAGACCAAGTTAAATATCCCATTGTACAATTTTTGCCAAATGCTGCAACAGACAACCTGATTCCTTTAACTTTTGCACAATTAAATGAACAACTACAAGAGCAAAAGCAGATCTGCGAACATGCTGGAATTGCAGACCCTTCACATCAAGACTACAATATCATCAATCAACCCTTTAAACAAATATTTTTAGTCGGTTGGAAACTAGCTGCTGTTGAAGATGTAGAAACCCAATCAGGCGAAGTTACCAGTTTCATTACCCTGTCCCATCCTCATCTGGGTATCAGGATTTTACTCCGAGGACAAAGTGAAGATATTAATCTCCGATTTGGAGCTAATTGGTTACGTCCAGGTATGTTTGTTAATGTAGCAGTCTGTTTAGATGTAAAAAATAAAGAATTTGATCAAATTAGACAGAGAATTAAGGAAAGTATTTCTGATTTTATCTTTGGCTCTAAGGGAAATAATATTATTGGTTTTAACCATAATACGCATCATTCCCCTTTGTCCGATGACTTTAATCCCCTTTTTCAGAGATTTTTAGGAAAAAATAAGTCGTTTATCCGACCTGAAATATTACCATTTGATGTATTTAGTTCTAGTCAAATGCTGGATAATGAATATCCTGAAAGTTTCTTAGAAGGATTTTGTCACGGAGATTTAAATCTACATAATATTCTTTATCCCGCTAATGAAACGGTTGGTTGGTTAATTAATTTTGCCCAAGTTAAAGAGCGGGGGGCGATCGCTTTGGATTTAGCCAAATTGGAAGTAGAAATTTGGCATCATCATATTTTCCCTTATCTAGCAACTGTAGCAGAACTAGCTGAATTAGGCAAAAGTGATATTTGTTATAGATTAGTCAATTTGTGTTTACAGGCTGTGGAATTTCCCGGTAATGAATATGAGTTTTTGATGACAAAAATTAGGAATGAGAAATTACTGTCTATTAACAATGTGACACTATTAAATCCTATAACTAATGGATTGAAGATAGTTAAATTTATTAGATATTTTGCCTTAGAGAGTTGTCATCTGACTATTCAGGAGTTAAGATGGTTCCTCAGTGCTTACTTTTTCCATATTAGCAAATTTACTTGCCAAAATGGAAAATATAAAGACCATATTGGTAATGCATCTATTCTGACATTTCTGGCTTCAATTTGGCATTTAAATCATCTTTTACCAAAATAATTCCCAGCGTGAATAAACGTGATGCAACTTACCTTAGTTATTTCTGTCCTGCTTGTATAATCAATGCTCCTAAAATCATTACGACAAGACCTATCCATGTTAATATGGAAACATTTTCTTTAAATATAAAATATCCCCACAAAATACTGATAAGAGCAAAGAAAGCTGCGTAAACTCCCAATAATTTAGAGAAGTCCCATTTCACCAGATTCACAACTAAGCCATAACAACTCAACATCAAGCAGCCCAGAATGATTATGATCGGGTTATTACCTATTAATCCTTTGCGAATAACACTATCTCCAGCAACTTCCAAAAAAGCCGCAGCAATAAAAATAAACCAAGTCAGAATATTCACGGTAATCTCTAAAAATACGTGTACTTCATTCCAAGTGTATACTACATTTCATAGATGTAATCAAATAGATGCAATGAATAATAAAATGAAAGCTTACGCAATTCAAGACAACATTGGGATTGATGCTTTAAGACTAGTTGATATGCCGCAACCCCAGCCTGGAGCTACACAAGTTTTAATCCAAGTGAAAGCAGTGTCTCTCAATTATCGTGACTTGTTAGTTGTTCAAGGAGCCTATGGTGCGGGACAGAAATATCCTTTAATCCCAACTTCTGATGGTGCTGGCGAAGTAATTGCCATTGGAGAAAGTGTTACCAGAGTGAAAGTTGGCGATCGCGTGGCGGGGATTTTCTTCCAAGACTGGATTTACGGTTGTTTAACTAGAGATAAAATGAAATCCGATCTTGGTGGTAGTATCGACGGGATGCTAGCGGAATATGTTGTATTAGACCAAGATGGATTAGTCAAATTACCAGAGTATCTATCCTATATTGCAGGTGCAACCCTACCTTGTGCTGCTGTGACTGCTTGGCATAGTTTAGTCACAAAGGGTAATATTCAAGCAGGAGATAGCGTATTACTACTAGGTACAGGTGGTGTTTCTATTTTTGCGCTGCAATTTGCCAAATTAGTGGGTGCTAGGGTAATTATTACCTCTAGTAGCGATGCCAAGTTAGACCGGGCGCAAGCACTAGGAGCTGATGAAATAATTAATTATAAGCAAACTCCAGATTGGGAAAAGCGAGTTTACCAATTGACTAATCGTATTGGGGTAAATCATGTAGTAGAAGTAGGTGGTGCAGGTACTTTGTCTAAATCTCTACAAGCTGCTTGTATTGGAGGACATATAAGTTTAATTGGAGTACTCACAGGTAGGGGTGAGGAAATTGATCCTATGCCTATATTATTCAAAAGTTTAACTGTACAGGGAATTTATGTAGGTTCTCGCGAAATGTTTGAGACAATGCTCAAAACAATTGCCCAACACCAGATGCAGCCAATTATCGATCAAGTTTTTTCCTTCACTCAGGTACACGAAGCTTATGAATATCTCAAGAATAGTCATCACTTTGGCAAAATTGTTATACAGTATTGATTAATTAATCGTCTGCGTACTTTAACCAAGAATTGGCCAGCCCTAAAACTGGAACCTTGAGTTTTACAGTTAAAAGTAACCGCCTTTTTTGGATCACAAGTAAGTAACGAAACCATAAAATACAGTTTCCCTACCGGATATTGGGTTATTATAGTAAGCATTCTTTTATGCCTTGCAGTCAAGGAACTTCAGTAGCAAAACCAGTAGGAATGCTATAGAGTACACTTGCCTGTAAGATTGGAAGAAGTAAACATAAATTTTGATAATGTATTCTTTTGTAGAATATTTACGGCACACTTAAGGAGTAAAAATGATTGAGGTTATTGGGGCTATCATTGTTGCCTGGCTATTGCTGTTTTTTGGTGATTTGCTTTCAACTTTCATTTATCATGTACCAGAGCATGTTTTTGGTAGCCTCCATCTGACCACACATCACTCCTGGAAAAAAGACTTTCGACACTATGCTATCCTTACCTGGAATTATCGAGTACTTTTAGATGGGTTATTAGGGGCACTACCATATCTACTTGTAGCAATATTTCTCTGGAATTTTTCGCCTATTGGTGCGATCACTGGCTTATTGTTTGGTCAATTCCATGTGTGGTGGAGACATATAACAGCTCTGGGGTGGGAAACTCCCAAACCAGTAACATTTATTTGCCAGTACTTATTTATTACTACACCTGAACAACACTGGCTACACCATCAAAAACCCAACCAGGGTTTTGGTGATATTTTCACATTCTTTGAAGAACCAGCTAAAGCTTGGTTGCGCTGGTTGCGCTTACTGAGAATTTACTTACGTGACTCTTATGTGCATCGCACTTCCCCTGTTGAGATAAAATCTAAATGAAGCAATTTTTAGTTTCAGAGAATTAAAGAGAGCCAGGGGAGCTTGTTCCCCTGGCTCCTCCCTAGGGTGACTTGCCTCAAAAAATTATTTTTTTATAGCGAAATGTATAAATAATAATCTAATATCTAATACAGAAAAACTATACAAATTATTAATTATATGCTTCCAAGTCTATATATTCGTTGTATTCTAGTTTAGATAAATAATTTCATCTTGACTACTAAGCAGAGGAATGCTAACAGAGAGTGACTGCATAGTGGTGTTTTGCTATGTGTCTTTTTAAACAATGTCTAGAAAATGTCTAGAATCGTACCCATAAAATTTAAGGAAGAGGCATGCCACGAAATGAGCGGGAGAAAATACGCCACCTTTTGGTAGTCCAAGACCTCAAAGGACAGAGAACTATACCCCTATTGGAAGCAACTTACTCTTTAGGGCGGGACTCCAGGAATGCAATTGTACTCCAATCTCGATCTGTCTCAAGGCAACATGCTATTTTGTTGCGGGTGACTATTCCTGAAACTGACCAATATGCTTTCCGAATCATTGATGGTAACTTCAAAGGCAAAAGGAGTACTAACGGCTTGTTTGTTAATGGTAGTAAATGCTTCTCTCATCACATTCAACACGGAGATGTCATTGCTTTTGGTAACCATATAGCCCAAGCTAAGTACTATGCCTTATCTAATCTCTCAGAGGAAGCTTTTTCCGAATCTTGTGAAGTTGGGGATCTATCAGAATTTCTATCAGAACAAGGTAGGTCAGCCAATCCTGTTGACACCCTGATTATCCAGGATGGCAATCATGAGATAGCAACTGAAACTGCATTGACTCGTCTGGCCTCTTTTCCAGAATTGATTCCCAATCCAATTATTGAAATGGACTTGGATGGACAAGTTACATATCTCAATCCTGCTGCTGCGATGAAGTTCTCTAATATTCGAGAATGCGGACAAGGACATCCCATTCTAGCCCAATTACTGGAATTAGTTGAGATCCGCCAAGAAACATCTTTTATCCGAGAAGTGAAAGTAGGGAGGGAAATTTTTGAGCAGTCTATACATTACTTACCAGAAAGTGATTTAATTAGAACCTTCATCACTAGAGATATCACTGTACAAAAAGAAGCAGAAGCAGAACTAATACGTAGAGACCGTTTTTTACAGGCAATTGCAGAAGCTGCCAATTATTTATTGGTAGAAATGGACTTCAATACAGCTATTGAAAAAGTAATTGCCACTTTAGGTGAAGCGGCTAATGTAGATCATGTCTACTTCTTCCAAAACCATTCTCATCCCGATAATCCAGCAGAAATAGTTGTTAGCCTCCAGTTTGAGTGGAATCGCTCTACTTTGGGAGCAAGGGTCACACATTGGCAAAATAAATCTTATGTAGATACTGGTTTAGAGCGCTGGTACAAAATGTTTTCTATGGGACAGATGATTAGTGGTATAACTCAAGACTTCCCGATTGAGGAGCAGTATGTACTCAATCAATTCAACATTCAATCTATATTGCTTGTCCCCTTATTATTAGAGGAAGACTTTTGGGGTTACTTGGGATTAGCAGATTGTCATTCTCCACGACATTGGTCTAAGCATGAAGAATCCAGTCTCTTAACTATGTCTGTTAGCATTAGTGGTGCTCGACAACGCCATCAAATAGAGGAAAAAATCCGCTATCAAGCTATGCATGACTTGTTAACCGGATTACCAAATCGCTGGTATTTGAACGAAATATTAGCCAAGGCGATCAGTCAATCTGTGGAAAGTCAACAAAGTTTAGCTCTGATTTCTCTGGATCTAGATCGCTTTAAATTCATAAATGATACGCTTGGACATACAATAGGAGATAAATTATTACAATCTGTAGCTAATAGACTTGTTAATTCCCTGAGGGAAGGGGACATTATTTGTCGTTGGGGAGGAGACGAATTTACTATTTTGCTACCTAATTTTAATCAGATTGAAGAAGTATCTGTGGTAGCACGCCAAATTTTGGTGTCTCTAGAAGATAGTTTCCAATTGCAAGGTCATGAACTTTACGTCAGTGCTAGTCTCGGTATTGCTTTGTTGAATGAACATAGCTATGATGCAGAAACGTTAATTAAGCACGCTGATACTTCCTTATTTTATGCTAAAAGTCTGGGGAGAAATAATTATCAATTTTATGACGAATCTTTTAATACCACTAATGTCGAACTGATACATTTAGAAAATAGCTTACGCCGCGCACTAGAAAGAGAAGAATTAGTAGTTTATTATCAACCTCGTGTCAATATACATACACAAAAGATTACTGGTATGGAGGCTTTATTACGCTGGCGTCATCCTGAAATGGGACTAGTTTCACCTAATGTTTTTATCCCCTTAGCTGAAGAAATTGGACTAATTAATTCTATTGGGGAATGGGTTATTAGACAAGCTTGCCGTCAAAATAAAATCTGGCAAACACAGATAAAGTCAAAGATAACTGTAGCAGTTAATCTTTCTCTGAAACAGTTTCGTCAACCTAACTTAGTGGAAATGATCACTCAAATTTTAGCCCAGACACAGCTAGAACCACAATACTTGGAATTGGAAATTACAGAAACAATTGCCATTCAAGATATTGATTTTACTAGAAATGTACTTAAAACTCTCCAACAAATGGGTGTATTTATTTCCATGGATGATTTTGGTATAAAAGAGTCTTCTCTCTTTCGATTACACGTATTACCACTACACAATTTGAAAATCGATAAATCTTTTGTCCAAGAATCTACTACAAATAGTAAATCAGCTGCGATTATTAGGAATATAGCTCAATTAGGACAGGATTTAGGTTTAAAACTTATTGCTGAAGGAGTGGAAAAATTGGAGGAATTGGAATTCTTAAAAACAGTAAAATGTGATGATGTACAAGGATTTCTATTTTATCCACCACTGTGTAGTGAACAAGCTACGGAACTCATATTGAGTCAGATCGAAGTATGTAACAACAAGTAAAACCTCTTTCCTTCTATCTTGCCTCCTTAATTTACTGTCAGATTTACAATAGTAATTGATAATTAACTAATTCATCTGGGAAACCAAGATTAAAAAATATGCTATTCTGGTTAGTCTGTTCTTTGTTACTGTTTATTTTGGTAGAGTTGTTTGATTGGTTTCATACGTTAAGTATATCTCTATCATTACCTATTTCAATTTTAGGAGGAGTATTTTTAGCCATTACCTCTAATTATAGGCAGATTGCTGACTCCCATTTGCACAAACCAATTTTAGCTATGTTAATCCCATCTAATCAGAAAAAATTACCACCAGAATCAATAACCTAATTATATTTTTGTGATCATTCCTATGATCTATAGATATAAAGTATCATTGGAGACAAAAATATAACGAAATTTACGTAATCTATTTAGAGAGAAAGTTATTGGTGCATGGGAGAATAATTAGTGTTGAAGAAGTTGATCACTGTTGGACTTTTTACTTTACTATTACTGGGTGTCCCGTGGATGAGTAGTGCATTTGCTCAAGCAGCAGCTATACCTCCAAAAGCAGATACTGGAGATACAGCATATATGCTCATTTCATCAGCCCTTGTTTTGTTGATGACACCAGGATTAGCTTTCTTTTATGGTGGATTTGTCCGATCGCGAAATGTCCTTAACACTTTAATGATGAGTTTTGTGTTGATGGCGATTGTAGGAGTCACCTGGATTCTCTGGGGTTATAGTCTGGCTTTCTCTCCAGGTTTACCCTTTATTGGAGGATTAGAATGGTTATTTGGTAATCATGTGGGACTAGATATAGCTGGTTACTTACCACCTATGCCCTATGAGAGTGGTGTAAAACCATCAGATATTATGACTTCTTACCAACCCACAATCCCTCACCAGGCATACATGATTTATCAAGCAATGTTTGCCATTATTAGCCCGGCTTTGATTTCAGGAGCGATCGTGGAGCGGGTGAGTTTTAAGGCTTACTGCCTATTTGTAGTGCTTTGGTCAACTTTTATTTACTCACCTCTAGCTCATATGGTGTGGGCTAAAGGTGGATTACTCGGTCTTGCTGGTGGCTGGGGTGCTCTCGATTTTGCCGGTGGTACAGTAGTACATATTAGCTCTGGTGTTTCGGCTTTAGTCGCAGCAATTGTTCTCGGTCCTCGTAAAACCCATCCGGAGCAACTTAATCCACCTCATAATGTACCCTTGATTCTTTTGGGTGCTGGTTTACTCTGGTTTGGCTGGTTTGGCTTTAACGCTGGTAGTGCTTTAAGTGTATCGGGAGGTACATCGGGTAACTTAGTTACTAATGTAGCAACAACTGCCTTTGTTGCCACAAACACTGCTGCTGCTGCTGCTGCGTTGATGTGGATAATTCTAGAAGCGGTTTTACGTGGAAAACCTACTGCAGTAGGTATAGCTACTGGTGCTGTAGCTGGTTTGGTGGGTGTGACTCCCGCAGCTGGATTTGTCACACCAATAGGAGCGCTGCTCATTGGTGCTATTACCGCTACTGTTTGCTTCTTCGCTGTCAGTTTCAAGCACAAACTACAGATTGATGATGCTTTAGATACTTATCCAGTTCATGGTATTGGAGGTACTACGGGAGCAATTTTAACTGCTTGTTTTGCTACTACCACTGTCAACTCGAATGGCAAAAATGGTTTGTTCTTCGGTAATCCCAGTGAGTTATTGGTGCAACTAGGAGCAATTACCCTAGCCTATATTATTGCTGGCGCTGGTACTTGGATCATCCTAAAGGTGATTGATGTTACAGTTGGTTTAAGAGTTAAGGAAGAAGCAGAATACCAGGGCTTAGATATCAATGAACATGGAGAAGAAGCATATCACTCGGAGTTTGCTGATGGTATAAAGGTTTCTGAGTAAATAAATCAAATTGTCTGGAGGCAAAAAGGCAGCTCTTGAGCTGCCTTTTTGGTCAGTTGTCTTAATTATTTATGGTAATTGTCTGGGCGATCGCTAACTTCGCGTATACTGACAGCAACCAATAACTTGAACTAACTCAAGTTATAAATGTCGAAGTAAGTGAATTTTGAACTCCTTTAACCGTGTCCACTCCTATCAAAAATTTTCCTATTTGGGGATTTTTCGCACTGCTAACTAATAGCATTCTCATGTTGGCAGTTATCTTATTAATTTGGCGACAGCCAAAATTTCATCCTATATTTGGCACTACAACTGCGGTAAATTCACCTCAGCCCACCGTGCAAAATCAATCAATAGAACCAGAATTAGGTCCTCGTCATCAATTTAATTATCAACAATGGTTAGAGGTCTTGCAACAAGAAGCCAAAGCGGCTGCTGATAAACATCCACAACACCTGACTGTCCTAGCAGGTGATTCTTTGAGCTTATGGTTTCCCCATAATTTATTACCAGAGGGTAAAAGTTGGTTAAATCAGGGAATATCTGGTGAAACTAGTGGTGGTTTATTAAAAAGATTAAATTTTTTCGACCAGACTCAACCAGAAACTATTTTAGTCATGATTGGTATTAACGATCTGATTCATGGGCTGAAAGATGAAGAAATTCTCAATCATCAACAGGAGATGATCATTTACCTCAAAAGAACACACCCCGAAACTCAAATCATCGTGCAGTCTATCTTACCTCATGGTGGAGAGGAGACAATAACTTGGGAAGGGCGCAGTAAGCTCTTGGCGATTCCTAACAGCCGCATTCACCGATTGAATAATCGGCTGAGAAGAATAGCTAATCGACAAGGCGTGAGATATATTAATCTATATCCACTCTTTGCTAATAGCCAAGGGAATCTCCGTCAAGAATTGACTAGCGATGGATTACATCTTAATCCCCAAGGTTATTTGGTTTGGCGTACTGCTCTACAAATTTACATTGATCATCTATAATCTTGTCTGTGCAAGAGAGAATGATTAGTAATGGTTTCTCATACTCAAATTTAAATGGATACTAAAGCTTTTAAACGTAACCTGCAAAATTCTCAAAACTACAACCGTAAAGGTTTTGGTCACAAAGCAGAAGTTGCTACTCAACTAGAATCTGAATATCAAAGTAGTCTGATTGAGCAGATTCGCGAGCAAAACTACACTCTGACAAGAGGAAACGTTACTATTAGGCTAGCTCAAGCCTTTGGTTTTTGCTGGGGTGTAGAACGTGCTGTAGCTATGGCATATGAAACACGTAAACACTTCCCTACAGATCGCATCTGGATTACTAATGAAATTATTCACAATCCTTCAGTGAATAATCGGATGCAAGAAATGGAAATCAAGTTTATCCCTGTTAAAAACCAGACTAAAGATTTTACCATTGTTGACAATGGTGATGTAGTAATTCTACCGGCATTTGGTGCTAGCGTCCAGGAGATGCAAATATTGCAAGACAAAGGCTGCCAAATTATTGACACTACTTGTCCTTGGGTATCTAAGGTTTGGAATACAGTAGAAAAACATAAAAAAGGTGACTATACCTCCATCATACATGGCAAGTATAAACACGAAGAAACTGTTGCAACTAGCTCTTTTGCAGGAAAATACTTGATATTACTGAATTTACATGAAGCAGAATATGTTTCACAGTATATTCTCAATGGCGGTGACCGCGAGGAATTTTTAGCTAAGTTTGCTAAGGCTTATTCTCCGGGGTTCGATCCAGAAAGAGATTTGCAGCGGGTAGGTATTGCTAACCAAACAACCATGCTCAAGGGAGAAACAGAGAAAATTGGTCAACTATTTGAGCGCACCATGCTGCAAAAATATGGACCAGCCGAATTAAATCAGCATTTTCAAAGTTTCAATACAATCTGTGATGCTACCCAAGAGCGCCAAGATGCAATGTTGGAGCTAGTCAAGCACAATCTAGACCTAATCATCGTCATTGGCGGGTTTAATTCCTCAAATACCACTCAGTTACAGCAAATTGCTTTTGAGTATGGGATTCCTTCCTATCATATTGATAGCAGTGAGCGCATCCTATCGAGAAATTCTCTGGAACATCGACAATTACAAGGGGAATTAGCGATCGCCCAAAATTGGTTACCGGAAGGAGAAGTTGTTGTCGGTATTACTTCAGGTGCTTCAACACCAGATAAGGTGGTTGAAGATGTGATTGAAAAGATTTTTGCGCTTAAAACAACATCTGTTGTATAGCAACTTTACGGGAACAATTTGGCACGTTCTTCATGCCAAATTCTGCTGTGAGGTATTTGCTTATCACGGAATGGGTCATTTGTATACATCCCCTAGGTAGATGCTTTTTTCGGAGGAAAAATATTAAATTGGTCTGGGATGTTGTTATGCACTGGATTTCTACAAAGGTTTGGTTGACACCAAACCTTTTTTGTGAGTTTTTTTGTGAGTTTTTTTTGGCAAATAGAGTCTTAACTAACCAAGATTGCTGCTACCACCTACTTGAATAGCTCCCTCTGGTGCTGGTTGATGATAAGTCATAGATTGTAAACCTAAACGTCCAGGTCCAATAAACCGATTAAGTGTAAAGGAAATACCACCAATCATGGCTCCGATCGCTCCAAAAATACCACCACTTGATTGTAGAGCCGTGACCGTTTCCATTTTGACCGAACTATCTTTCCATAACCATGCGCCTGGCTCAACATCGATCATTTCACCTGGCTGAAGATACTTCTCAAACACGTTACCATAACCGTGAATTAGCAGTAGACCGCCATCATTTGTCCCGACAAAGCGATCAATAAATAAACCTCCGCTACGACTAAACAAGATATTTACTAATCCTCTTTGAAAAAAAGCGCTATAATCAATATTACTAGTAGCTAAAAGAAATTGATGTTCTCGCACATCTACAGTTTGTCCCCGTTCTAGCTTAATCACCTCAATCTGTCCTGGAGCTTCACGAGAAAAAGCGATGTTTCCAGGTCCATGGGCTTCGCTAATAAAAATTTGTAGTCCAGCAAAATATCGCTTAATTGCACCTTTTAACCCTTTGACACCTAAGCGAACATTTGGACTCTTCCATAAGAGAATATGATGTTCAAAGTAAACCGATTGTTGTTTTCCTAGATGTACATCAACTACAGGGACTATTTCCCCGACTATTTGTAAACTTAGGTCGCCAGAATGAAAAATCTCTTGTGCATTATTCAAGTTAGATATAGCAGTAAAATCTGACATATAAATTACCTCAAAGATGGTTACTTAGAAAAGATTATGATATTCTTACATCAGATGCTCACTTCACCTACAAACAATTAGAAACTGGTTTTAAGCCAATTGCAATATTTCTCCACAATAATTGGCAAAAATGTTCGCCTGTCATTTAAAAGTTGGTATATTGGTAGAAACTGGTATAAGCAGGAGAGAATAAGACCACAGATGCTGAATAAAAAATCAATATAGTTAAGTGTGTTGGGAAATACAATGACAAGGTTTATACATGATAAATTTGCCAAAGATTATTTAGAAGAACTGCTCAAACCCTACGGAAAAGTAGAAGCGCCAAAACGTGTAGCAGGAGAGGTAAGAGAAATAGATGTGTTTTTTTCGCCTTTCCTATCAGAAATTCCTAATTTAGAAATCTTGGGTTTATTAGGACAGTTTGCCACCATACCTGCGATATTTGAACCATTTCGCAATGCAGCAACCGAAGAGGAGATATGCTATTCTTTACTGAAGGAATTAGATGTTAAGGGTGTTTTTGAAAAAGAAGCCAAGCGTAATAAAACCACCTTGCTCGACACACAAATACCCAAAACATGGATTCTCACGCCAACAGCATCAGCAGAGATGGTAGCAAAATTTAATGCTTTTTCTGCATCAAATTCTCTCCGGGGGATATATTATATGGGAGAAGCAGTCAGAACAGCGATTGTAGCTATTCATCAGTTACCAAAGACAACAGAAACTTTGTGGCTCAGGGTGCTGGGAAGAGGGACAGTTCAAAAACAAGCAATTGATGAGTTAATGGCGTTACCACAAGACCATCCCTATCGGGGAGTAACGCTAGAATTGTTGTATAATTTACAGCAGAATTTAACCACTAACCAAGATTTGGAGTCAGATGACAGGGAGTTAATTATGAGGTTAGCGCCGCTTTATCAAACAGAGAAAGAAAGAATTAAACAGGAAGGTAGACAGGAAGGTAGACAGGAAGGTAGACAGGAAGGTGAGCAACGGATTGTTTTGCAGTTACTACTATATAAGTTTGGTAAGTTGGATTCCTTATTAATTGAGCAAATTCAACTATTATCTGTGGAACAATTGGAAGCACTGGGTAAAGCTTTGCTCGGTTTTTCGGAAATTCCTCAGTTAGAAATTTGGCTCAGGAATATTAGTCAAGCAGATAGGGATCAACAATCAATCTAGTACTGGATTGGCGGATCACAAGTTTATAGGAGGTGAGTATTGCTTGATCGCCAGATGCTCACTTCACCTACAAACAAGTAGAAAACAAACAAGTAGACAATCGTTTCAAGCCAATTGTAATACTTCCCCACATAATTGGCGAAAATGTTCGCCTCTCGTTTCAAAATTAGTATATTGATCAAAACTAGCACAAGCAGGAGATAATAAAACCACAGATGCTTGATACTGTTTCGCCAATGTCGCGGCTTGGGTAACAGCCTTGTCCATAGTTTCCACGATTTGATAATTTCTATATCCCACCGCTTCTAAACGTTGAGCAAATGTAGGAGCAGCGTTACCAATCAGTAAGACAGCAGCAGCCTTAGCTTGAATTTGCGCTAACCAAGCCCGATCATCTCCAGCTTTGGCTTCACCACCAGCAATTAAAATTGTCGGACTGGCGACAGATGCTAAACCCACTTCCGCCGCATCGTAATTTGTGGCTTTGCTATCATTGATAAAGTCAATTCCTGACCAATTACAGATATGTTCCAATCGATGGGGAACTCCGGGAAACTCGCTCACAGCTTGGAAAATAGCCTCACTGTCGATTTCGGCTAATCTTGCAGCACCTACAGCCATGAGTAAATTTTGCTTATTATGTTCTCCTACCATGCGTAAAGCTGATACAGGAGCGATCGCCCGTGGTTGTTCTGAAGCACTCAACTTTTCCATCACCCAACCATCTTCTAGATAAAAGCCTTTTTCCCCAATGAGAAAATCTCTCCCTTTCACACTTGTCCAATAAGCATTTTCCCAATGGGCTAATCCCAACTTACTCAAATAAGCATCATCCCCATTGAAAATTTGCAAATGAGATTTTTTCAATAACTTAGCTTTGATATTGTAGTAATTTTCCAAAGTCCGATGACGGGCTAAATGGTCAGGAGTGAAAGTTGTCCAAATACCAATTTGTGGCGCGATGGTGTAGGAAGACTCTATTTGATAACTACTAATTTCCCCAATTACCCAATCTGGCGTTTCACCTAAAGCCACTTCGCAAGCAGCTAGACCAATGTTACCACAAGCTGGAGCATTAAATCCCGCAGTTTGAAAAATAGCAGCAGTTAGGGCTGTAGTGGTTGTTTTACCATTTGTTCCTGTAATTCCTATCCATGAAACATGTTGTAAATGTCGCCAAGCTAGCTCCATTTCGCCAATAGTTTCAATTCCTAGCTCTCTGGCTGTGACCAACAGCGGAATATCCCAAGGAACACCGGGACTGACAACGATTAAGTCAGGTATATCTGAATCTTTCAGATCTGGGGAATGTCCTAATTTAACGATAACTTGCTCTTTTGCGAGTTCCTGTTGTTGATCTAGGAGGGTTGGGGAGGTACTGCGATCGCTAATTTCCACCTCCCAGCCTTCCTGTTTCAACAATCTTGCCGCAGCAATACCGGACTTTCCCAATCCAATAATCGAGGCTCTAGGCATAGACTGTGTAGCATCCCTGGTTAAGCTTCCCTATAGTAACCCTTATTGGCAAAAATAACACAGTTTTTTATTAACTTAAGCTACAGATTTTTCACAATCGCTCCAAAATCGGCTATAATTCGGGCATGGTTCCGCAATAGTCCTAGTAAATTTAAGCGGTTGCGCTTGATTTCCGGGTTGGGGTCCATAACCAAAACACTATCTGCTCCATCGAAGAAGGTACTCACATCAGGCGCAATTTCAGCTAAAGCGCCAATCAATAATTGATAATTGCGGGTTGTTTGTGCTGCTTGGGTTTGGGGAACTAGTTGAATCAGTGCTTGATAGAAACTGGTTTCAGAAGATTTTTGGAATAATTCTGGCTGGATAATCGCTGTTGGTTCCAGTTGTTGAAAATCTAAATCTCCTTGAGTAGCTAGTCGAGTGGAGCGATTGACGGTTTCGTAGATTTTATCTAAAGTCCCATCTTGGCGGATTCGTTGGAGGTAAAGGGCGCGATCGCGCACATCCAACAAATCGTTCAAAGCCCGTTCTGTATACTCTGGGTCATTTTCTCCCAACACAGCATTGACCAAATCATAATCAATCTGAAGTTCTTCCTGGAGTAAAGTGCGAATCCTTTGGAGGAAGAAATCTGACAAAATAGCAATTAGCGATGTGGGATTTTTATCAAAGGTCGCTGCGAAGTCTGAGGTGATTTGTTGTAATAACTGGTTGAGGTTAATGGCTAAATTAGCTGACCAAGAAATCTTCACCACAGCATTTGCGGCTCGGCGTAAAGCAAAGGGGTCAGAGGAACCTGAGGGGATTAAACCTAAACCAAAGATACTGACCAAAGTATCTAGCCTATCTGCTAAACCGACAACTTGACCCGTTAGCGTTTGGGGTAAGTCATCATCTGCGCCTGTAGGTAGGTAATGCTCAAAAATCCCTTTTCCGACTTCAGGATCTTCACCACTGGCTAAGGCGTATTTTTCACCCATAATCCCTTGTAATTCGGGAAATTCATAGACCATTTGGGTGACTAGATCGGCTTTGCACAATAAAGCTGCTCGCTGGATTTTCTGAGTAGCGGTTTCGTCTAATTTTAGTTGTTGAGCAATTAGCCAAGCATTTTTAACGATTCTATCGACTTTGGCGCGAAGTGAACCTAAATCTTCTTGAAAGGTGACTTTTTCTAATTGGGGTAAAAAGCTTTCCAGAGGTTTCGCCAGATCGGCTTCGTAGAAAAATCTCCCATCTGCTAACCTAGCACGAATCACCCTTTCATTTCCTAAAGCAATAATATCGGCTTTTTGGGGATCGCCGTTGGAAATAGTAATGAAATTGGGTAGTAACGCTGGTGGTTCGCTATCGGTTTGGAAGATGGGGAAATAACGCTGGTGAGTTACCATGACTTCTGTAATTACTTCTGTGGGTAATTGCAAAAATTCCGGCGCAAATTTTCCCACAACAGCAGAAGGATATTCTACTAGATTGACGACCTCCTCTAGTAGTTCGGGATAAGCTACTGTATAACCACCGGCGTTTGCTGCTGCTTGGTGAACTTGCTCTGTAATCATCTTGGTTCTTTCTTCAGGAGCGACGATTACATAACCTGAACGTAGAGTTTCTACATAATCAGCAGCGTCACCAATAGTTATTGGTTGGGGATGTAAAACGCGATGAGTTGGGGAAAGGCGATCGCTTTTCACTGTCTCATCACCATTTTGCAACTCTAATGGAAGAACTTCTCCATCTAGCAGCGCAATTAGAGAACGAATAGGACGGGAAAATTTCGCATCACCATTTCCCCACCTCATCAAGCGCTTTCCTTCTAAGTTCCATATCCATTGAGGAACTAGTTCTGTTAAAATCTCAGCCACAGGACGACCGGGAATTTTTTTGTGAATAAACACAAAATCTCCTTTGTCAGTGGGACGAATTGACAAAGCTGTTAATTCCACACCTTGTTTTTTAGCAAAACCTGCTGCGGCTGGTGTTGGTTGACCATCCTTAAAGGCTGTAGCGGCTGGTGGTCCTTTGATTTCTGCTTCTCGGTCTGGTTGTTGTAATGGTAGACCTGCGATTAAAACTGCTAATCTTCGGGGAGTTCCGTAAACTTCCACCGATTCTGCTTGGAGACTGTGGGCTTCCAGACTTGGCGGAATGCGGGATCTCCATTGGGCGATCGCATCACTCAAAAAACTAGCAGGTAATTCTTCTGTACCAACTTCTAATAAAAACGTAGACATGGGAAACTATTTTCAATGTTAAGGAAGTGCAGGATCAGGAGTATGGAGTTTATAATTTAAGATAATTTCTAAACTTATCACGAATTATCTTTCTTCGTACCCCTTATCCCACACCGTTTCCAGTGTACCTTGCTTAGGGGAAAGCCAGTTGACTACGCTCCCACCAATTTGCCAAACCAGTAAGAACCGCGCCGAATATAATGACAAGATTTATACACGATCAATTTGCGAAAGATTATTTAGAAGAGCTACTCAAACCATATGGAGAAGTAAACGCACCCTATCGGGTAGTGGGAGAAGCCAGAGCAATAGATGTCTTTTTTTCTCCTTTTATCGCCGAAAATCCCCAGTTAGAAGTTTTGGGTTTATTGGGTCAATTTGCCAAAATACCAGCAATATTAGAGCCATTTCGCAACCCAGCAACAGAAAAAGAAATACGTAGTTGCTTATTGAAGGAACTGGAAATAATCAGTGTGCTGGAAAAAGAAGTAAAACGCAATGAAACTACTTTGACAGAAGCAGAATTACCGAAATTATGGATTCTGACACCAACTGTGTCAGCAGAAAGGTTATCCAGATTTAATGCTGTTCCCTTGTCCAACTCTTTACCAGGGATATATTATTTAGGAGAAGCACTCAGAACAGCAATAGTAGCAGTTCATCAGTTACCAAAAACACATGAAACACTATGGCTGAGGTTATTAGGGCGCGGAACAGTACAAAAATTAGCGATTGATGAGTTGACAGGGCTATCTATAACACACCCTTATCGCCAAGTAACGCTAGAATTATTGTACAACTTGCAACAGAATTTAAGAATTATTCAAAATATAGAACCAGATGACAGGGAGTTACTTATGAGATTAGCACCACTTTATCAGCAAGACCGAGAACAGGCTAAACAGGAAGGTAAGCAGGAAGGTAAGCAGGAAGGTAATCAGGAAGGTAAGCAGGAAATAATTTTAGAATTACTTGGTTACAAGTTTGGCGAATTAAATTCTTCATTAGTTAAGCAAGTCCAAGCATTGTCGGAGGAAAAATTGGTAGCTTTGGGAAAATCCATGTTAAATTTCTCGGAAATTTCTTTATTGGAAGCCTGGTTGATGGAGAATAGACATACAGTTACCGACAATTAGGGTTTAAAGCCCAGGAATATATTAATGCAAAGCAATGGGAAGAAGCAGAATTTTTGATCCTGATCAATTATGTAAGTTAGAGCAGTTAATTGCTTTACCTCAACTATTCAGATGGTTTATGATCTCCTTAGTGGTGGGAATTCTCTCTGGAATAGGCTCTGCTGCTCTTTTAGCATCTTTGGAATGGTCCACTAATTGGCGAGAATCTCATTTGTGGATAATTGCTTTTTTACCTCTGGGTGGTTTCCTCAGTGGTTGGGTTTACCATCAATTTGGTAAACGGGTAGAAGCGGGAAATAATCTTTTGTTGGAAGAAATTCATCATCCCCAGGATATTATTCCTTTGCGAATGGCTCCATTAGTTTTGCTAGGAACAAACTTAACTCATTTCTTTGGTGGTTCCGCGGGTCGTGAAGGTACGGCGCTTCAAATAGCTGCTTCCCTTGCAGACCAGTTGACAAAGATCCTCCACTTCAAACACGCAGATCGACGCATTTTATTAATGGCTGGTTTAAGTGGGGGTTTTGCTTCGGTTTTTGGGGTTCCTTTAGCTGGAACTATATTTGGTCTGGAAGTTTTGGCTATTGGTAAAATCCAGCATGATGGACTTTTCCCCTGTTTGGTCGCTGCGATTGTTGGCGATCGCATAACCTTAATATTAGGTTTGCATCATACAGCATATCATCATGCGCCTGTGGTTCCCACAATTACCTTAATCGGGTTGTTATCTGCAATTTTTGCTGGCGCTATCTTTGGAATTGTCGCCATGATTTTTGCCAAATTGACTCACCGCATCAGCCACATTTTTCAAGAGAAAATCTCCTACCTTCCTTTACGTCCAGCGATCGGTGGTTTAATCGTAGCTGTGGCTGTTTGGACAATTGGCACTACAAAATACATTGGGCTAGGTATTCCCACAATAGTTGATGCTTTTAACACTCACTTAGCACCTTGGGACTTTGTGGGGAAAATAGCTTTTACCGCTCTGACTTTAGGAGCAGGTTTTAAAGGAGGAGAAGTCACCCCTCTATTTTATATTGGAGCAACATTGGGTAATACCTTGTCCTTAATATTACCTCTATCGACACCATTACTTGCAGGTATGGGATTTGTTGCTGTCTTTGGTGGTGCAGCTAATACCCCGATCGCCTCAACTTTAATGGGAATTGAACTCTTTGGCTTGGAATCAGGAGTCTTTATGGCTATTGCTTGTGTAGCCAGCTATGTTTTTTCTGGTCATGCTGGTATATATAAAGCCCAGCGCATTGGTACTAACAAATATAATATTATACCTGAATTAAAAGAATAATAAGAGAGCGATATGGTCTCCAAAACTGTAAGACTATCGCTCTCCATACTATACTTGTAACCTAGCTAAAAATATCCCTAGACTAGGTAAGGTTCCTGATGAGTTTTGATTGTACAATTAGAGCGAGGATAAGTAACGCACAATAAAGCGAATCCTTTGGACATTTGCTCGTCATCTAAGAAAATTTGGTTAGATTGGTCAATCTCACCTTCTACAACTTTTCCGACACAGCTAGAGCAAGAACCGGAGTGACAAGAGAAAGGTAATTCAATCCCAGCTTCCTCTGCTGCGTCTAGGATAGTAGTATCTTCATCTACCTCAATTGTGGTGTCGAGGTCATCTTTCTTATTGATTAATCTCACTTGATAGGAAGCCATTTTCCGATTCTCCTCAAATGTTAGGATAATTAGTTTTGTTGAACTGTGATGAAAGTGAAGCGGTATCAACTACAAGGTACGCCGGTCGGTGAACAGTCCCCTGCTTTGAATGATTTTCCACAACCACAGGTGTCGGTCGCATTGGGATTGATGAATTTAAACCCGCTATCCATGACACCTTCCACAAAATCAATGACCACACCTTCCAATAACGGCGCACTTTGAGCATCGACATAAACTAGAACTTTACCCTGTTGGATGATTAGATCATCTTTTTGTGGCTGACTGGTAATTTCTAGTCCATACTCATACCCACTACAACCGCCATCTTTGACAGAGATACGGATACCTTTAGTTGTGGTTGGATTAGTCTCATTCGCAGAGTTGTGGAGGAAGCCTCGGAGACGAAACTCCGCCTTTTCAGTTAAAGTAACACTCATCTTATTTCCTGTTCTGTAGCGATTCTGCTGATTTGAGGGGGATAGTAAAGATTTTTTTGGGGTGTTAAACTGCGATTGATTGGGATTGCGCGTATCTCCAAGGAGCAGTGTTACCGCAAACTGGACATGAGCGATCGCGGTAGGAATGACGTTTAGCAAATTCCATCCGACTCAAATCAATAGTTAGCAGTTGTGATAACAATGGCTGACTAAAACCAGTGATTAGCTTAATCGCCTCCAACGCAGTTAGACAAGCTAAAGTTCCAGACACAGCACCTAAAACCGCAAACCCGCGTCGATCCCAATCAGGTTTTTCTGGAAATAGACAGGATAAACAAGGCGTGACACCAGGGATAATCGTTGTCAGATAAGCCTCCATCCCGTCCATTGCGGCTTCTATCATGGGCTTGCGCCAGCGAACACAAGCTTCATTTAATAAATTGCGCTCTGTAAAATTATGCGCACAGTCCAGAGCCATATCAACAGATTGTACCAGGGAGTCTACATTCTCCGGGGTGATATAATCATGAACTGCTTCTATCTCGACATCAGGATTGATCGCGCTGAGAGTTTCCTTAGCTTTAAAAACTCGCGGTTTATCTACCCAATCATCCGTCATCAAAACTTGACGATTCATATCATCTAAACGCAAGTTCCCTCCCCGGACGAGGATGAGTTTCCCAACACCTGCTACTGTTAAGTAAAGCGCCGCTGTTCCACCCAATCCTCCCACACCTGTAACTAAGATAGTCGCTGATTTGAGGCGCTTCTGAGCCGTATCGCCAAAATTAGGTAGCATCATTTGGCGACTATAGCGTTCTAATTCGGTAGGTGTCAGGTCAATCAATTTTTACCTCCTAATCAGAAGTGATTTCTGTGAGCGTAACTACATTTTTGGGCTTGTCTTTAAACACTTTGAACAATTTTTGTTCGTGGGGTGAGGACTCTAGAAAAACCTCGTATGCTTTTTGTAAAGCCTCCCGATATTGATTTAATTTTTCTGCTTCGCTGAGTGCTGTTGTAGTATGATGAATTTCTTCCATGAATTGGGAGAATTTCTTCAGAATATGTAAACGATTAACGTTGACGAATTTCTGGTCATAGGGAAGTTCAAAAAAATTAAAAAACTCTTCTGCGTCTGTCAATTTTTGGAAGTCTTGGATTGTTTTGTTCATGTACTACTCTCCAATTGCTGCAATTGTTGCTTTAACTCATCTAACTGACGATAAATTTCGTAAGTTTCAGCAGCAACATCCATCAGTTTTTTGTAATCTGTGGGTAATCCCTCAGCTAAATCATGCAGATCCATTTTCATTTGACCTGCTTTACTATTTAGCTTTCTAATTTGTCCCTTGAGTTCTTCAACTGTCATGATCTTTTTACTTACAATTTCCCAACTTCAGGAAATTGTTCGGCTAGTTCTAGACCTTTTACAATCAATTTTTCGCCTTCTTCTGCTAATTTTTCTGGCGAATCAAATCCAAAACGATGAGCATCACGTAAAGTTTTGATCACTAATAATAAACGACCAGAAAAGACTAGCGCCCAGCCAAATCCCTCATGATTTAGATCAATGACAACATTAGATATGAGACCTGTTTCTTTTTCCAAACTAGCAGCTATAGCCCCGAAAAATGACATGATTCTAGATTTAGTAGCGGGATCTACTTCCCCTTCTACAGAAATTTCTCTCTTTTTCTGTTTGCTGACAATAAATGGTTTGATAATTAACTCATCTGACCAACTGCGATAAAAGCCATAGGTATCTTGAGCGCGGATTTGTTTGACTAGCACTTTCAAGAAAGGTGACTTTAATTCTGTATTTACAGCATTGCTATTTAAGCCATTATTCTCGCTCATACTGTTGCTTCGTTTTCAACTTCGTCCAGAAAGTTTGCTTTTTTTGATTGGAGCGCTTTACGTAACCAAGGTGGAGGATTACCTTTGAGAGTTTTGACTAATTTAGTCAAGACTTCTGGAATTTCTTCGTCTTCTGATTTCGCTTTAACTGGAGTTACGCCCTTTTTAATTAAACGAGCAGCCGCACTACCACCAATAGCTATAACATAAATAATTGTGCAGTCCGCTAGCGCATTAATTTTGGGGGCGAGTTTACTTTCGTTGTTTTCTTCTGTTGGATTAACATCAAATCTTAAAGTTTCTAGAAATTGATATCCTGATTCAGAAACTTCATAGATATCGATTTCTTTTGACTGACCGAAATGAGAATTGATATGAACTCGGTCAGTAGTCGTAAATGCGATTTTCATTGTTCACTATCCTTCAACTTACTGATGTTTAGTGGAGTAATTTGGCTGGTGTTACACACTCTTCTTCTTCTCGTTCAAGCAATAGGTTTCCCATACCAAATAGCAGTTCCATTGTTCCGCGATAACCCACTTTGGTAAATAGTCCATTACCTAAGCGATCATAGATGGGAATCCCTAAACGGTAAAGTCCTATGGAGAGTCGTTTGGCGATCGCCTTCCCATGAGAATTTCCCACCAACAGGTCAGAACCCACAGCTAATTCCGCAAAATCCTCTAAATCCCCAATAGTCACATGGTCAATGGGGAGCTTTTCCAAAAGAGGCGATCGCGTAGTAGTCACAGCAGCATGAACATGAGCACCCATCGATTGCAAAAATTCCACTATCGACCAGAGTAAATCGGGTTCCAATGCTAGAGATACTCGTTTACCACCAAAATAAAAATGAGTATCTAACATCCCATCTTGTAACTGACGGCGCTGACGACGGTATTTTTCCGGAACTGGCTTCCCGCTCAACATGGATAACATTTGAAGAAATTCATCTACAGGTTGTAATCCCGTCAAATTCGGAAATACTTGATAAATTGTTCCAAAGCGATCGTTCAGAATCTTAGCTGCTCCTCGCATACTTTCACCCAGAGCCAAAGTAAATGTAGAACTTCCCAAAGAACGTAATTGTTTGAGAGTCGTACCGCTAACAGTTTGGGCGCTATATTCATCTTCCAGATGTCCATCTAAAGCAGCGCCTAAATCCGGGACAAAAATCGGTTGTAATCCAAAATCCGTGACAATTTCTCTAATTTCTTGGACATCTCCTGGGGTAAAAGCAGAACTAGCTAAAATAGTTACTTGTTCAGGATTAATTCCCCCAGCTTTGGGAATTTGCGCCACAATGCTTTCCACCGCAGCCGCAAAACCATCTTGTAAAGCACCTTTAAAGTCTGGTGTGGGAGCAAAAACAATAGCTGTGTGAGATAATTCTAAACGACGCTTGCGGATTTCCTTCAAGAAAGCATCAATATCATCACCTCTAGTTTCTGTCAGTCCAGTGGTACATAATCCAATAATTTCTGGTTGGGACTTTTCCCACAAAGTGACTAACGCTTGTTCCAGATTTTCTTCCCCACCCAAGATAGTTGTTACCTCAGTCATGGCGGTAGTAGCTAGGGGAATAGCTTCGCGGAAATGTCGAACTAACACAACTTTGGCGAAAGCTGTACAACCTTGGGAACCATGAAATAAAGGTATTGTTCCTTTCAATCCTAAAAAAGCTAAAGCTGCTCCGAGAGCTTGACTTTGTTTGAGTGGATTGACTGTCAAAGACTTTTCTGGGACAGTAATTAGCGCCATTAAACTTCCTCCTTGTCCCAAGGTGCTGGTTGACGAACTTGTGACCACACAGGACTGTAAAGAGCTTCAGATAATTCCCGCGCCATTTCGATCATTCCCTTATAACCTGCGTAGGGATGATGACGTTCTTGATTAATATCTAAAAATGGAATTCTGGCTTTGAGAGCAGTGTATTGGTTACGACCACCTGCAATTAACATATCAGCTTTAGTATCTCTGATCAGTTTGAGTAATTCTTGGGCGTTTCCCTTTTCCAACATGATTCCATCATTACCCAACAGTTTTTTAATTTTAGCTTTATCTTCCTCTGTACTCTTGCGTGTACTAGTAGCAACAACTTCAATTCCTAAGTCCTTAGCTGCGGAGATAATTGACCAACTTTTCACACCACCAGTGTAGAGTACAACTCGTTTACCTTTAAGGCGATCGCGGTAAGGAGCTAAAGCTAGATCCAAAGCTGCTGTTTCTTCAGCAATTAACTTTTCTGTGCGTACTTGTAAATCAGTATCACCCAATTTAGCAGCAATCTGACGCAGACAGCGATTAATATCATCAATACCGTAGAAAGATTCCTCAATATAAGGAATTCCGTAACGCTCCTCCATCTTCCGCGCCATATTTAATAATGCTCGTGAGCAAATCATCACATTTAACTTAGCGCGGTGAGCATAACAGATTTCTTGATAGCGAGCGTCACCAGTGATTTTAGATAAGACCCGAATACCCAGTTTTTCAAATAATGGTAAAACACCCCACATTTCTCCTGCGATATTATATTCACCGATTAAGTTAATATCGTAGGGTGTAGTGAATTCTGGTTCCGCAGTCCCAACTACATATTCCAGTAAAGCTTCACCACCAAACCGGTTTCCTAAATTTTTACTTCCAATAAACCCAGGCGCGATGACTGGAACTACTGGAACACCAATTTTTTCAGTCGCAGCTTTGCAAACAGCATCAATGTCATCACCAATTAAAGCAGTTACACAAGTAGCGTAGACAAAAACTGCTTTGGGGGAATAAAGTTGATGAAGTTCCAGAATAGCTTTATAGAGCTTCTTTTCTCCCCCGAAAATTACATCGTTTTCACTTAAATCAGTTGTGAAACCCATTTTATAAAGTTGTGGACCAGAGGAAAGACTACCACGACTTCCCCAAGAATTTCCCGCACAGGCGATCGGTCCATGAACTAAATGAGCAGCGTCAGTAATCGGGACAAGAGCAATCATCGCTCCATCAAAAGCGCAACCTCCTTGAGCGGCTCCTGGTTGTGCTTGTTGTGTACAAGATTTATTTTTCTTTTCTCCCGCTTTTTTTTGATTATGTTCGCATCCTGACTCAGTCAGCAATTCATTAATTTTACTTTGGGTAACTTTCATTTTGGTTTTTGTGCTTTCTGGAGAGTAGTTAAGGAAATTAGGAATAATCTCTAAAATACCGTTTAAAGATTTTTGAATTCAGAATCCTGAATTCTGAATTCTGAATTCTTGAGGTCAGCTTAATTAGGAGAAACTCATATCTAGCAAATATACTTTGTAATATCTTCGCCACAGTCATCAGCTAGATAGGTCAAAGCCCGGAAGCGCAGACCGACAAACTCATCGTACAAAGGATTGAATTTACAGAGTGGGGGAATATGGAAAGTCCGACCCAAGAAATTCACATCTCTTTCAAAAGGACAACAGCAAGGAATTATCTGAGCAAGTAAATGAGCAAGTTGATAATTTTTAACTTGGATTCCATCTACAAAATTTCTCAGAGGATTAAGAAGTTTAGATAGTCCAGAATTTTTCGAGTGAGGAAGGTGGTATTCAGGATGAGTATGAGGAATTAATGACATAACCAGTACCATATAGTAAATGCAATTGAGAACTATTTTGGTGGGAATGAGGAAGAGTAAATAATCTTGATAAATTTACTATTTCCCCATTCCCTAATCCCTAGTACTTAGTTGTCTTCCTTGAAATACTTAACGAACTAAGTCGTAAGAAATATCGGTCTTACCAGGAATGATGGTGTTGCGATCAATTTCTTCAAAAATTGTGTTCACAATCCAGTTGAGCAAGTTGATCGTTCCTTGATAACCAATGGTAGAATAGCGGTGAAGATGGTGACGATCCATAATGGGATAACCAATTCTCACTAAAGGAGTCTTGGTGTCACGCCACAGGTACTTACCATAGGAATTACCAATCAACAAGTCCACAGGTTCAGTGAACATTAAGGAACGTAAGTGCCATAAATCTTTACCAGGCCATACTGTAGCATTTTGACCAAAGGGGCTAGATGCTAACAATTCCTTGATTTCTTTTTCAAATTCTTCGTTGCTGTTATGTACTAAAACATGCACAGGTTCAGCACCAAGTTCCAGCATGAAGCTAACTACGGAGTAAACTAAATCAGGTTCACCGTAGATAGCGAAGCGTTTACCGTGAACCCAAGCGTGGGAGTCGGTGATTGCGTCAACAGCACGACCCCGTTCGATTTCCAATTGCTCAGGAATGGCTTTACCACTAATTTCACTGAGTTTCATCAAGAATTCATCAGTTCCTTTGATTCCCCAAGGACGGAGAACGCTGACTGGTTGTTGCCATTCTTTGGTGATATACTCAGCAGTCTTGACGGTAGAATGAGCTTGGAGAGCGATCGTAGCTTTAGCGTTGATGGAATCTGCTGCGTCTTCCAGCTTAGTACCACCTGGATACATATCAAATTCACCAGTATTGGGTGAATCCAAGTAGTCGCTGTTGTCTGCAAGTATAGTATAATCTATACCCATCAATTCACAAATCCGCTTGATTTCCCGGTTGTTACCCACATAGGTATCAAAACCAGGAATAAAGTTGATTTTACCATTGCTTTGAGCTTTTTTCTGACCAGCTGTTAAGTTGGAAAGAATTCCCTTAAGCATGTTGTCGTAACCAGTGATGTGGGAACCAACAAAGCTAGGAGTGTGAGCATAAGGTACTGGTAATTCTTGAGGAACAGAACCTGCATTTTTAGCGTTGTTGATAAAAGCTTGCAAGTCATCACCGATAACTTCCGCCATACAGGTAGTACAAACAGCGATCATTTTTGGCTTGTAGAGTTGGTAAGAATTCGCCAAACCATCGATCATGTTTTGTAATCCACCAAACACAGCAGCATCTTCAGTCATGGAAGAAGATACACCGGAGAATGGTTCTTTATAGTGACGGGTTAAGTGAGTACGGAAGTAAGCTACGCAACCTTGAGAACCTTGCACAAAGGGTAAAGTACCCTCAAAACCCACAGCAGCAAAGATTGCTCCCAAAGGTTGACAACCTTTAGCAGGGTTTACGGTCAAAGCTTCCCGCGCAAAGTTCTTTTCCCGATATTCCCAGCTTTTGGTCCATTCCGCCACCCGTTTTACTTCTTCGGTGTCATGACCATTTTCAAACTCTTTCTTGTTTTGGAAGAGTTGTTGGTATTCCGGTTTATGGAACAGTTCTACGTGGTCTTGAATTTTTTCTGGATTCTGAGGCATTTCTAGTATCTCCAAGCTGTCTGAATTTTGACTAATCGGGGAAGATGCGTTGCAAGTGTGAGGAGAGGATAAGTAGAAATAAACTAATGAACTAAACTAAACTAAAGTTCTTAGTTTGATGTCAGAAGCATTGAGAATAGATTTCAAAATTCAGAATGCAAAATTCACAACTCGTAAACCTTGAATTTTGAATTTTGGATTCTTGGCTTCTTGGGTGCTTCCTGGAGTAATTATCTCCAGGATATTTCTACTTATTCCTCTCTATTGACCCTAAACTGAAGCCTTAGCCTTAGCTTTAGTTTGAGCTTTTTGATTCCAGGGAGCACCGATTAATCCCCAGGTTGGGCTGTTGAGAGCTAAATCCATGTCGCGAGCGAAGATAGCAAAGCCGTCATAACCGTGATAAGGACCGGAGTAATCCCAGTGACGATCAATGGGATTACTCGCTGAATTCTGCGCAACTTTGCTTTTTCCTAGAACACCAGTGTAAAGAGATATAAATAGTACAAGAGTATCTAAATAAAAACTAGCAATCACGTTATAGTATAAATTACTCTTAATAGAGTGCAGTAAGAGATAGAGGAGAGAACAAGAATGAAATATTGGATGAATACACTAGTAACTTCCTTTGGGTTATTGATCGTATTCTCACCTTCGTTAGTTAGAGCTGATGCTGTTGACAGTGATTGTACTTTTCAAGGAAAATCCCTACACGGAAATGTACAGTTTGTTGATAGCTTTCCAGACATTAAAATTCAAATTGTTGATAGCTTTCCCGATTTGAATGTGAAAAAAGTTGATTCCTTTCCTGACAATTGCGGGGAATGGAAAGTTGTTGATTCAAATGGAGATTTGAAAGTACAAATAGTTGATTCCTTTCCAGACATTAAGGTAAAATATGTTGATTCCTTTCCTGGCTTACCAAGCAAGTAGACATTTGATCTGCTTGAGGAAAAGCCGGTAAGTTTTAAGACAAAAGTTAATAGTTATAGGGAAATTGTGGTAAGGTTTTGAGCCATACCACGATTTTTATATGTAGTTATCAGGAAAATGTTATTCAATGACAAATTTTTTGGGGGACTAAATATACGCTAAATAGACGACGCGTAGGATGGAGTAGATGAAAACGAAGTTACTAGCGGAACTGGATAAAGCTAATCAACGCTTAAAGTCCGCCAAAACCAAAGTGACTATTAGAGAATCTCATGGTAGTTTACAATTACGCGCTACATTACCAATTAAACCAGGGGATTTAGATAAAAACGGTACGGGAAGAAAACAATACAATATCAGTCTGAATATTCCAGCAAATTTTGCAGGTCTCAAAACGGCTGAGGAGGAAGCTTATGAATTAGGAAAGTTAATTGCTCGGAAAAATTTTACATGGAATAATAAATATTTGGGAAGTGATGTAATTAAACAAGACTGTAAAACTATAGGGGAGTTACTAGAACGATTTGCTGAGGAATATTTTAAAAATCACAAAAAAAATGTCAAAAGTGAACATACGTTTTTCTACTATTTTTCCCGAACGCAGCGATTTACGAATTCCCAAGATTTAGCAACTCCAGAAAATCTGATTAAAGCAATTGAAAAAATTGACACGGAATGGTCTAAGTATAATGCAGCTAGAGCAATATCAGTTTTTTGTAAAACGTTTGATATTCCGATAGATTTATCTAAATATACCCAAAAACCGGAGAATAATTCTCGTAAAATTCCTACAGATATGGAAATAATTCAGGGAATAGGTAAATTTGCAGTTTATTTAAGTTCCAGAGGAAATCAAGTGAGTCCAGAGGTGAAGGATAGCTGGAAACTCTGGCGTTGGACTTATGGAATGTTAGCGGTTTTTGGTTTAAGACCAAGGGAGATTTTTGTTCATCCTGATGTTGATTGGTGGTTGAGTCAGGAAAATATCGATTTTACTTGGAAAGTTCATCGGGATTCTAAAACGGGAGAAAGGGAAGCTTTACCGTTACATAAACAATGGGTTCATGATTTTGATTTGCGCAATCCAGTATATTTGCAAATGTTACGGGGGGCGATCGCCAAGAAAGACCAACAGAACCACGCAGACATGACAGCCCTAACACAAAGGATCAGTTGGTGGTTTCGCAAAATCGGCTTAGATTTCAAACCCTACGATCTACGACACGCTTGGGCGATCCGAGCCCATACTTTAGGAATTCCGCTCAAAGCAGCAGCAGATAACTTAGGACATAGTGTTCAAATTCACACCCAAATTTATCAACGTTGGTTTTCGCTCGATATGCGCAAGTTAGCGATCGACCAAGCTCTGATAAAAAAAAGCGAGATTGAACAAGTTAAAGTAGAAAACGCCAAACTAATGCTGGAAAATGAAAAGTTAAAACTGGAACTAGCAAAAATCCAGATAGAGTCAATTTATCAACGATAATTTAGTCAAAATTAGCCAAAGTCTCTCCCGCCAGAGCCGCACGGCCCTAACGGGAGAGACTATGCGTCCAAAAACCCGCTTTCCTCCGAATACACAAACTTGAGGAAAGAAGAATTTGGATGATTACTTTAATAGTAATTCTAGGTTTGGCTATTTCTCCTCACTCTTAAGGTAGATATTCTAGCCATCTTCTAGAATTAATCTGTTCAACAGGATATACTTTGGTAGATGGGATATCGACATACAACACGGATGCGAATCTTAAAAATTATACTTCGATGGCTGAATCTATAACTAAACTAACACTTCAAAAAACCCAGTATCAACCACAAGCTCGCGACACAAATATTGAGGCTGATATATATCTGTTTGCTAAGTTGCAAGAATTATCAATCGCTCAACGAATACAATTATTTATAGCTCATGACCAAGGAATTAAAAAACTGTGTTTAGCAGGAATTAAGTTTCGACACCCTCATGCTTCTTTAGAAACCATTCGCTCATCCTTTGCTTGCGCCATACTAGGAGAAAAGCTTTCTCCCCAATTCCAGTCAAAAGGGAAGAATGAGAATATGTGGATTCAAGATTCCATCGCACTTGCTGGTGAGTTACACCAATTGCTCACATCTATCAACATCCCTTACTATGTTAGTGGTGGTGTAGCTAGTTCCATTCATGGTGAACCTCGTTCAAGTCGTGACCTAGATTTAGTCATCGAAATTCAACTTGACCAAATAGACTTGTTGGTTGATATTCTCAAAACAGGTTATTACTTTCTATATGGTGGAGTAGAAGGAATAAAACTAGGTCGAGAAAGGATGCTGAATATTACCCATACCGAAGCGATCGCTAATGCTGACCTCTATATTACTGATACTTCTCCATTCGCCATATCTCAGATGCAGCGAAGATTACTGCTAGACCTAGAAGGGATACCCAAATTTTGGTTAGCTTCCCCAGAAGACATTATTTTGCAGAAATTGCGCTGGGGGAAGGATACACAATCAGAAAAACAGTGGCGTGATGTGCTAGGAATACTAAAACTACAAGCATCTAGTTTAGATCAAAAATATTTGGCTCAATGGGCTAAACACCTAGATTTGTCTGAGACATTAACTAATGCATTAAATGCAGTTTCAATAATACCATAGCACGATCATTCGGAAATATCAATAATCAGGTTACTAATTAATTGAGAACTGGATAATCTGTATATCCCTTCTCAAAGTCGCAATTCTGGATGGAATCATCGCAAGGAGCCAAATAGAATGTGTTAGGGTCAGGTTGATTTAGAGGAGCATCGAGACGGAAGCGTTTTGGTAAATCTGGGTTGGAGACGAATAAACTACCGAAGGAAACCAAATCAGCATTATCTTCCGCTAATACAGCATTTGCAGTTTCTTTGGTATAACCACAATTAACCATCAGAGTTCCTTGGTAAATTGGGCGGAAAACACTAGTGGGGATTTTATGTCCGCCATGACGTAAATCTGCTTCGCTCGCTTCCATCAGATGTACATAAGCAAGGTCAAAATCATTCAGCGCAGCGATCGCATAGCTAAAGGTCTCAAGGGAATTTGAATCTGACATATCATTATAAGTATTGCTAGGAGAGAGTTTGATCCCAACTTTTTTAGCTCCCCATACTTGAGTAACCGATTCCACTATTTCCAAGAGAAAACGGGTGCGATTTTCTAAAGAACCACCGTAACGATCATCCCGATGATTGGTATTATCCTGCAAAAATTGGTCAATGATATAACCAAATGCAGCATGTAGCTCTATACCGTCAAAACCTGCTGATAAGGCATTTTCCGCACCGCGGCGAAACTGGTAGATGATTTCGGTAACTTCCTCAGTTTCTAAGGCTCTAGGTGTCACATAAGGTTGCATTCCTTGGGGTGTGAAAGTTTTGCCTTTGGCGGCGATCGCACTAGGAGCGACAGGAGTTGCGCCTTCTGGATGCAATAGAGGATGAGAAACTCGACCGGCGTGCCATAGTTGTAAGAAAACTTTCCCCCCCTGTTGATGCACAGCATCAGTAATTAACTTCCATCCCTCTGTTTGTTCGGGTGTAAAAATTCCTGGGGTGTTGGGGTATGCAGTACTATTCGTTGAAATTTGGGTAGCTTCTGTAATAATCAATCCTGCGGAAGCTCTCTGAGCATAGTAAATCGCATTCAATGTACTTGGTATCTTTTTCTCTCCACCACTGGCACGGCTACGAGTCATGGGAGCCATGACGATTCGGTTTTCCAGTTTCAGTGTACCTAATTCAAAGGGGGTGAAAAGGTCAATATTTTTACTCATCTTGTCCATAGCTCCTAAATGTTAATGTTTAGTGTAATTGCTTGAGAATTTTCTATTAATATGACAAAATGAAAATTCTCGCAAGATAGTCTATTCAGCGATCGCGTTCAGAATCGGTTCAGAGGGTAATTAATACTTATACCACATCAAACTTGATCGACCAGGATTTGTCAACCCATAACTAAATCAGTCTTTAAAAAATTATTTTGACTATAAAAGAATATTAGACATTCATAACCACTTAGATATAGTATAGAAAAAAATGGGTATACCATAGAGGAGATAACACCATTATTTATCACATCGTTAAGGATAAACATTAATGTTTGAACGATATGGAGAAGGAGAGCATATCATATTTCATGGTGATGCGCTCGATATTTTATCTAATGAGATTGCTTCTGAATTTGTAGATACGGTTTTTATAGATCCTCCATATAACATAGGAAAAAGATTTTCCAATTTTTATGATAAATGGAAATCTGAGGAGGAATATGTTCAATGGGCATATAAGTTACTTGATGGGTGTATTCGTATATTAAAACCAAATGGAAGCCTATATGTGATGACGAGTACCCAAGCAATGCCATATTTTGATATCTATTTAAGAGAAAAAATGGTAATTCTTAGCAGAATTATTTGGCATTATGATAGCTCTGGAGTTCAGGCGAAAAAATATTTTGGCTCGATGTATGAGCCAATACTCCATTGTGTAAAAGACAAGAATAATTATATTTTTAACTCAAATGATATTAAAATAGAAGCTAAAACAGGTGCGCATCGGAAATTAATTGATTATAGGAAATCTGTACCAACTATATACAATACAAAAAAAGTGCCTGGTAATGTCTGGTATTTTCCTCGTGTAAGGTTTAAAATGAAAGAATATGAAAATCATCCATCGCAAAAGCCTGAAGTATTGTTAGAAAGAATTATTCTCGCGAGTAGCAATGAGGGTGGACTTTTATTTGATCCATTTGCTGGTACTTTTACATCTGCTGCTGTCGCAAAACGCTTAGGAAGGAATTCTATTAGTATAGAATCTCAAGAGGAATATATCAAAATAGGACTTAGGAGAGTTTTAGGATTGGAAGAGTATAAGGGGGAAAAACTGTTATCTCCGCGAAAAATAAGTATTAAAAGCAATAGAAATGGGTAAAAGATTATGAAATCTCCTGAAAAGTCTAAAATAGTCCTCACCCCTAGCCCCTCTCCCAAGGGGAGAGGGATTTAGGGTGAGGGCGTAAGTTTACAAACAGTGGGAGAGAATCTCAGGTTTAGTGGAGTAAGATTAAGCCGGTATCAAAACTTTGTCGATAATATGGATGACACCATTATCAGCGCCAACATCTGGTGTCGTGACCGTCGCATCATTGATCTTGACCCCGTGAGAAGCATCAATTTTCACATCTTCGCCTTCCACTGTTTTAGCTGACTTGAGTTTCACTACATCAGATGCCATAACCTTACCGGAAACGACATGATATGTCAAGATTTTTTTCAGTTGGGGAATATCCTGAAGTAGTCCATCTATTGTACCTTTAGGAAGTTTAGCAAAAGCCTCATCAGTGGGTGCAAAAACGGTGAATGGTCCAGTTCCTTTGAGAGTTTCTACTAGCCCAGCAGCTTTGACGGCTTTCACTAGTGTATTAAAAGAACCAGCATTAACAGCAGTATCAACAATATCAGCCATTGAATCTCACCTACTTTTTTGATCTGCTCACAAGAATTAAAATCGCACCACTAAGGTTGTTGTTTAATTCTTGTCTACAGGTGTTAGCTTCGATTATCTGGAAAGAATTTACCAAGATGTATGGAATGCATTATCTTTGGTAAAACACACCTCCTAGTATGGCAAATAGTATTTTTGCTAATATCTAACTCAGGATAGATATTTCAGATATTATTGATTCGGGTTTGGACAAAAGGTAAATATAATCACCACTGACTAAGAATTATTCTGAAGCATCCAAACAAGGATTCCTAAAATTTGTTCTACAGGTGGTAGGGGATAATCCATTAAGTCAATGGTGACAGTGTTTTCTGCTAATTGCAAAAACCGCCATTGTGTTCCACTGGTGATAGCGCCATAAATCACGGAAACTGGATGATTTTTCGCACTGTTGAATCTCTGCGCTGCTACCATTTCTGCTATACATTGTCCAAATCCGGTTCTCAAATCAGCCTTTTTCGCTTCTACAATCACTATTACGGGTGATTCTATTTCCAGAATTTCAGGCGATCGACTCAAGAGAAAATCGCATATTCCGTTTAACCCGACTGTTTCATCTACAGTAAAGTCTTCTCCAGAGAATAAACTAATTTGTCGATTTAATATTCGTCTAACTTCTAATAATACTGGGTAAATAATACCTTCTGAACGTGCTTTTTCACTCGCGGAAGCGGCTAGGGGTAAACTTTCTTCTAGATAGGCTTTAAGTACCGGTGATGGTGCGATCGCCTCTGTCTCAGGAATAAATCGCCCACCCTCTTGGGTTTTCAAGTTAAAAGCTTCTTTAACTTTACTCAAACTAGTAAACTGACTATAAGACATATGAGCGATCGCTCCCCAACTTAGGCTAATAAAATCCTGGCAAAAAAAGTAGTTTCCTACAACATTTCAGCCAAAAAACCAACTTGCTCAATTTCTCAAAATCAATCCCAATAATAGTTATAATATATATTGTATTGAATAAACATTGTCACTAGCAAACAAGAAAAAATCATTTTAGGCTAAAGTTAGACTTTGATGGTTCACGCTCCACCAGACACCCCAACTAAATCCCGACTTTTCCAAACAATTCCTCGGTTCGGAGTAATCCCAAGAGTGCATTTGACGGAAAGGTAGACCCATCTTCTGGAAGACGTACTTCTCTTTTACACCAGAAGCGATTAAGTCTGGCTTAAGAGCTTTCACAAATTCCTCGAATTCGTAAGCAGTTACGTCATCGTAAACAATGGTTCCGTTTTCGATGAAGGGAGTGGTACGTTTGTAATCATCGCTATGAGCGAATTCATAACCAGTACCAATCATTCTCATACCTAAATCATAGAAAGCAGGAACAACGTGACGGGGACGTAGACCACCAACCATCATTGCTACAGTCTTACCTTCCAAACGAGGACGATACTTCTTGACGATCTCATCCATCACTGGTTGGTACTTAGCAATTACCTTCTCAGCATTTTCTTGAATCTTGGAATCGAACTTAGAAGCAACTTCCCGTAAAGATTCAGCGATCTTGGTAGGTCCGAAGAAATTATATTCCAGCCAAGGAATTCCATAAGCTTCCTCCATGTGACGGCTGATGTAGTTCATCGAGCGGTAACAGTGGATGAGATTCAACTTGACGTTGGGGGTCATCAACATTTCATTGATGGTACCGTCACCTGACCATTGAGCAACTACGCGCAAGCCAATCTCTTCTAATAGGATCCGGCTAGCCCAAGCGTCACCACCAATATTATAGTCACCAATAATAGCGACATCATAAGGAGTAGACTCAAATTTTAAGGAGCCATCTTTTTTGGCTGCGTCAGCTCTGGGGAATACCCAGTCACGAATCATGTCATTAGCAATGTGGTGACCTAAAGATTGGGAAACACCACGGAAACCTTCACAACGTACAGGAACAACTGGCTTACCAATTTCTTTAGATGATTTTTTAGCGACACCTTCGATGTCATCTCCAATCAAACCAACGGGACACTCAGATTGGATAGAAACACCACGATTGAGGGGGAAGAGTTCATCTAATTCTTGGATCAATTTTGCTAATTTCTTGTCACCACCAAACACAATATCTCGTTCTTGGAAGTCGGAGGTGAAGTGCATAGTACCGAAGGAATCAACACCTGTAGTACCAATATAATAGTTACGACGACCAGACCAAGACCAGTAACCGCAACCTACAGGACCATGACTGATGTGGATCATATCCTTAATCGGACCCCAAACCACACCCTTGGAACCTGCATAAGCACAACCACGAGCAGTCATTACACCAGGAAGAGATTTGATATTGGACTTAACGCCGCAATCGCTCTTACCTTCTTCAAATACGTTTAAGTGTTTTTCGCGCTTCTTCGCGGCTTTTTCGGGATAAGCCTTCAGAACTTCTTTAATCAGTTCCTTTCTTTCTGCAACAACTTGCTTGTCATCTGGAGGAGTCATACTTAGCCTTTCTACCTTATGAATAATTTGGGAATAATCAGGGGACTTTCACATCCCCTGAATTGAGAGTTAGGGAATATATCTTATTTAGTAGCTCCTGCTTTAGCTTTATCCGCAGCGAGGAGTTTTTCTGCGTTTTCTTCGCTTTCGAGGATACCGAATTCAATCAACAATGCTTCGAGTTCGTCCATCTCGATAGGGGTGGGGATGGTGAGCTTGGTATTGTTGATGATCTTCTTAGCTAATGTGCGATATTCGTTACCTTGGATGCTGTCGGGTGCGTATTCGTTAACGGTCATACGACGTAACTCAGCGTGTTGAACGATGTTGTCGCGGGGTACGAAGTGGATCATTTGGGTGTTCAAACGTTCAGCCAAGGTTTCGATCAACTCGATTTCGCGGTCAACCTTACGGCTGTTACAGATCAAACCACCCAAGCGTACACCACCACTATGGGCATATTTTAGAATACCACGAGCGATGTTATTTGCAGCGTACATCGCCATCATTTCACCGGAGGTAACGATATAAATTTCTTGTGCTTTACCTTCACGAATGAGATGATCACTATAATAGAAATTAAGCTAAATTGTTCATTTTCTACAATGTTTGCTGCGATCGCTGTCACGGATGAACAGTTTTTTTATTAGGGTAAATCTAGGGTATGGATAGAACACAGGAAGCATTTGCCGATTTTCAACCAACAGCGATCACTGATGGAGGATATTTAGGTAGAATGCAAGTAGTTAATGAGCAAGAAGTTCACCTCAAAACCAAGCTAGATACGGAATTAAAAGCGGTAAATACTAGACTGAAGGCGGCGAGAGTTTGTGTTTCTGTCCGACAGTCTGGTAATTGTTTACAGTTGAGAAGTACCCTACCTATTAAACCAGGGGATATTGATAAAAACGGTAAGGAAACGAAGCAATATGATATTTCTTTGGGTATACCCTTCAATTTTGATGGTTTAATGACCGCGGAGGAGGAAGCTTATGAGTTGGGTAAATTAATTGCTAGAAAACAGTTTCAATGGACGGATAAATATTTAGGCAAAATAAAGGTTAAAGCTAATACAAAAACTATTGGAGAGTTGATTAGGGATTTTGAGAGGAATTATTTTCAAACTAGAAAACGCACTTTGAGGAGTGAAAATTCTTTTAGTAGTTATCTATATATTGCACGTAAGCATTTACCGGAGGATAAATTAGCCATAAATGCCAATTTTATTGAGGCTGTCAAGTCTTGTAGTTCTTCGGATAGCGTCAAAAATGAGTTAATTAAGGTAATTAGAGTTCTATGTAAATGTTCTGAAATAGAAGTTCCAGAATTGCATAATTTAAAAATCCCATCTATTGCTAAAAGAAAGCGGGATATACCAACAGATTTAGAAATTGAGCAAGAATATCTCAAGTTTGAAAGTTATGCGCTGAAACGTCCGAGTAAGTTAGAATTTAGGGAAGATCGCCATAATTGGAAGTTGTGGCGATGGGTATATGGAATGTTAGCAGCTTATGGATTAAGACCTTTGGAAATTTTTGTTAATCCTGATCTTAATTGGTGGTTATCGCCAGAAAATACGATGAATACATGGCGGGTCAATGAGGAGTGTAAAACGGGGGAAAGGGAAGTTTTGCCTTTATATCCCCATTGGGTGGAAAGTTTTATTTTAAAAGGCGATCGCCAAGCTATGGAGTTATTAAAAATGAAGATTGCTAATAAAGTTACCAGTAAACAAATTAATGCGGCTCGACATGGTACAGATAGATGGTTTAGATTTGTAGGGATTGCTTTTCAACCTTATGATTTACGTCATGCTTGGGCGATTAGAGCCCATTTGATGGGGATTCCGATTAAGGCTGCTGCTGTTAATTTGGGTCATTCTGTAAATATGCACACTTCGATTTATCAAAAGTGGTTTAGTTTAGAAAATCGCAATGTGGCTATTGAGCAAGCTATGAAGAAGAAATCAAAGACGGAAGAGTTACAAGAGAGGATTATCCAACTTGAAAGAGAAAATCAAAGATTAACGCTTGAAAATGAAAAATCAAGGTTACAAATCGCAAATTTAGATCTCCCATGATTTGTTAATCAAGAGAAGGAGACCCATATTTTAGTACTGCAGTACCATAAAATAAAAATGCGTAATTTACATATTAATACTTACATAATCAGCTATTCCTTTGGGTGGAGGTTTGCTTACAAAATAATCTCTATGTCTAGAGGGAGGAAAAATAGTCAAGGCTGGAATTACTATTAAAGCATATTTCAATAATCTTTTTCCCTCAAATTGAGCTAGCACTGAGAGGGCGGACTGTTGGATGTATATTCTCTCCCTTTGGGCCCGTGCGGGTCTGGGGGGAGAGAATGTGGCTTTTTTCAGAACGGGTCTGAGCGCGACTTATCTATTGAGTTAAAAAATCCTCAGTATTTGTTATTGAATCAATATTTGAAAACGCTCATATTCCCGAATATTATCAAAATCAGAGTCAGTTTTTGCCAATTCCCGATATTTTTCTGGATTGAGATTAATAGCATGTTGCAAATTCTCTATTGCTTGATCAATATTATTTTGAATTGAATAACAGCAGGCTTTACTGTACCAGGCTGCGTGATAATCAGGGTTAAAATCGAGCGCTTTATCAAAGGAAGCGAGCGCCTCTTCATATCTTCCTAATTTACCGAGCGCAATCCCCCTCATGTTCCAAGCTTCGTGATCATCAGGTTTAAAATCAAGCGCTTTGTCATAGGAGGTGAGTACCTCTTCGTATCTTCCTAAATTATCAAGCGCAATTCCTCTGTTGTACCAAGCTTCGTGATCATCAGGTTTAAAATCAAGCGCTTTATCAAAGGAAGCGAGTGCATCTTCGTATCTTCCTAATTTGCCGAGCACAATCCCCCTGTTATACCAAGCTGAGGGATAATCAGGTTTAAAATCAAGCGCTTTGTCATAGGAGGCGAGCGCTTCTTCGTATCTTCCTAAATCATCGAGCACAGTCCCCCTGTTGTTCCAAGCTGAGGGATAATCAGGGTTAAAATCGAGTACTTTGTCATAGGAGGTGAGCGCTTCTTCGTATCTTCCTAATTTACAGAGCGCAATCGCCCTATTGTACCAAGTTTCGTGTTTATCAGGGTTAAAATCGAGCGCTTTGTCATAAGAAGCGAGCGCCTCTTCGTATCTTCTTAAACCATCGAGTACATATCCCCTGCTGTACCAAGCTTCGTGATCATCAGGGTTAAAATCGAGCGCTTTGTCAAAGGAAGCGAGCGCCTCTTCGTATCTTCTTAAATCATCGAGTACATATCCCCTGTTGTACCAAGCTTCGTGATCATCAGGGTTAAAATCGAGCGCTTTGTCAAAGGAAGCGAGAGCTTCTTCGTATCTTCCTAATTTACGGAGCGTAATCCCCCTGTTGTACCCAGATGCGTGATCATTAGGTTCAAAATCGAGCGCTTTGTCAAAGGAAGCGAGCGCCTCTTCGTATCTTTCTAATTTACCGAGCGCAATCCCCCTCATGTTCCAAGCTTCGTGTTTATCAGGGTTAAAATCGAGCACTTTGTCAAAGGAAGCGATCGCCGCTTCATATTCTTTAGCAGAATACAAAATATTCCCTAACAGGAATCGCAATGATACTTTCTGATCTTCTTGCTGGGTTTCTTCCAGCATATCTTGTAATTCCAAGACCTTTTCAATTTTTTGTTCTTGCGTCAGTTTTAAATATTCCTCATAATCTCCTGACCATATCAGTCGATTTGATTCTTGTTCTACTAATTCGGCTGTAGTTGGTAATTTAAATACTCCAGAACGCCAATCAAAAAAATCTGGGGCGCGATGAATAAAATACTTAAGAGAAAATGACCGCAATAGAAAAACAAAACAAAAGGGAAAATCATCTCTAAATCTTTCTCTTTGTTGATTAAGATGATTCAAAATATGTGGTACGTTAGTTAAATTAGTATATCTCGATTCGGTAATTTCACCAAAAGTTCTTTTCTCATATTTGTATAAAGAATATTCCAACCCTTTAATCACTAAAATATCAATTTGCTCTTTGTTGACAAATTCAGCAACTTTCTCATATAGCTTATCAACTGACTCTGCTAAACGCATTACTTTTACACGCTTTTGCGGAATATCCTGTGGAAGTTTCACAATTAAATTCTCTGATTCCACAGGTATACATTCGACAAAAAACAAACCAAACCCAGTTTTCCGTTTCAAGACGCGAACTAAATCTTTATAAACTGCTTCTGGAACAGGAAATAAATCTTCATCCCAATCATCTACATTTAAACTCATCAAGTTTTGTCTAAGTAAAGAGTGCTAAATAATTTTAGCTATGTAAAGTTATGTAAAATCAACGGAACTCGATTGCTTTCAGGATTTATTGCGCTGAAGCGCAACTACGGACATGGAATTTTATTCTACTATCCTATTTAATGCTTCTTGGAATTCTACAATTCCTTGAATTAATGGATGGACATCATACCAGCGCTGTAAGTCTCCCTCATCATCCATATATATATACTCCAAAAGACATCGATTGTACATCAAATCTCGATATTGGTTAGAATTGATAATGCGCTTACTACGGTAGACCTCCGCTAATATATCCCATTGATTTGCTTCTACACTACGGCGATAGGTGTCTCTCGCTTGAGTAATTGAAATTCGCACTTCATTTTTTGTAATTGGTAACTCCTCAGTTCGTCCAATAGCATCTTGAGTTAATAATAACAAATTTCTCACATGTCCTCCACTCATCAAACAAAGTCTTTCTAAAGTATCAGGACAATCAAAAATATCCTTTTCTATTGATAATTCTGGGGCGATCTGTCCAAATCGCTTGCTGATTAACTCTTTAACTTTATTCAATCCTGGTTGATAAACTTCTCCATGAGGATTTTTTACCATAATCATTGGTAAAATTAGATATTGACCATAGATATCACGGATTTCTGTTCCTTTTCTAGAACACAACAAGGAAATAGGTGCAGTGTAAATTACATGGCAGTCTAAAGATTTTAGTTGTCCACTCCTGTCTATAAAGACTTCTTCATGGTTGTTACTATCTCCATCTTTGACTAATACCATCCGGTCTAAGTTATCTACAATCACTGCTAAGTTTTTACAGCCATTAGGTAAATGCTTTTTCGCATCTCTAAGAAACTCATTTAACACTTGAACTAGAGTTACAGTATGAGGATTAATTTTTTGGCGGATCTGTTGACGTAATTCTGGAACGGCTCTTAAATTTGCTGTTAACTTAGCAAATTGAGCAACTTGCATTTCTACTGTCATACTATCAAACGCTATGGGAGTCTGTGCTAAATCTTTTAATTCCTCCCAAATGTTTTGCAACCAGTTGAGTACGGGACCTGTATTGCCAATTGCTTGTAAATCTTTCAGTAATCTACGAGTACAAGCGAGGAGAATATCTGTATACTGTGCATCCTCAGAGTCAATATCTTCTTCGTCAGCCGCAAAATACACGACATAAAATTGGCGATTCTCTAAATATTCCTTGAGCCTGAATAGCTCTGTAGATTTCCCCGCGCCTCGATGACCAGTATATATTTGGCAAGTATTAGTGTTGGCTAAATACATCGGTCTTCCCAATTCTTGCAGAATATTCCCGCTTCCACGTAATTCGTTACAATCCACGTATCTTATATCATCGGATGGTAAGGGTTCAAAGGGATTAAAAGCGTTGTAGAAATCTTTCAGTAAATCAGGAGGATTTATCATTAGGTAATAAATATAAAAATTTATTTTAATATTATCGAAAATTTATTTTCTCGTCAATTATTTTGATTAAGAAAGCAGGAAGTATCCCCATAAATAAATTTAGGGGATTTAATCAATAAAACCTTGAAAGTATTGCTTTTTCAAGATTTTCTTAATATTTAGAATGTCATTACTATGCTTTCTTAAAGCTTCTCACTTTTCTCAATACACATAGAGCTAGCACAGAACCAAGGGAGGGGATTGTTGCGCCACCAGGGATGTCAAAGGGTACTACCGTAGCAGAAAAGGTGATTAATCTGCCATTAGTACCATTAGTACCATCACCTGTAGCCTCATAATATCCCACAGGATAATTGCCTGTAGGTAGAACATTATCATAAACACTAGCCTCTCCATAAGGAGTTTGGGTAGTTACTGGTACATAATAATTAAAACCATCAAAATCAGGATTCCCCGAACTTGATATTAGATTGTCATTCCCACTAAATATGTTGGAATTGCCTTGATTTGGAGGAACAAGTCCAGTAATGATATCCCCATTCCGTGTTCCAGTAATAGATTCGATGGTGTAATAACCGTTAATATTCGGAGAATCTGTAGTTGTAAATGTCCCATTTGCTGTAACATCTGTCCCAGAATAGCTCCAATCCCATGTGAGAGCTTGTGCTGGAGAATTACTAGCGAAAATAGCAGCAGCACTACCTAAAGCCAAGAACAGAATCCGAGATTGTAATGGTTTATTCATTGTTTAATACCTTCGCCAAAATAAAAGTCGGGAAAAATTTCAGCAAAATTGGGCAAAATGACCAGTACATAAATGTTAAAGCTGAAAAGGTTGCTTGGAACTTTAAACCCTTATACAGTAAGCTTTACACTTAAAAAAATCTATTTGGACATCTCAAAGAGAGTTTTTAGTACTTGATGTTTTTGCCTAATTTCAGACAAATATAGAATGGAAGTTAAGAATACTAGTTGACCGTTTAGCAGTTAAAGGGTTATCAAATGACCATCTTAGATTCGCCAATGGATTTATAAAGTAACATTTATATATGGTTCGTGTTGGACAAATTGGCACAATTTTTTCAGTCTCTCAAATTGGTAAAGGTATTATTCTATAGTCCCTATTTTTGATATTACATTTTTCACAAAATCGCCCTCACCCCTAGCCCCTCTCCCAAGGGGAGAGGGGAAAATCAAAAGTCCCTCTCCCAAGGGGAGAGGGATTTAGGGTGAGGGCTGAAGTTTACAAACAGTCTCTTAAACACACCCTTCTAAAAAAAGCCATATTCTCTCCCCCCAGACCCGCACGGGCCCAAAGGGAGAGAATATACATCCAATAACCTACTCCTCAGTGCTAGCTGAATTTGAGGTGGAAAAGATTATTGGAAGATTACTCTAATAGTAATTCCAGCCTTGACTATTTTTCCTCTCTCTGGAGATAGAGATTATTGCGATCGCCATACACCCGTCCAATTGATTCTACAAAAAACATGAATCAGTAACACAATTGTCAAAAACTATGTATTACTATTGACACAAGGGATAAAATAGGGTAAATAAAAGATGGGAAACAAAAATAATCACCCATTTCTCGCAACTTTCTCAGGGCATAAATAGGGTATGAAAAAATCAAATTCTTCTACTAATTAAATCAACAGAAACCTAGACGAAACAGCTTTATCTTCACGAATAGGCATAGCAAAACCACCGCACACAACGTCACCTAATACGTCGTAGGAAACGAAGTCAACGTCTTGATATGCACCGTTTTCTTCTAAGAAGTTGATCGCAGTGATAATACCGCGTCCTGCGCAACCAACACCAGGCTCAGGACCACCAGATTCCACGCAACGTACTCCACGGAACCCGGTTAACATTACTTCATGTAATTCTAGATCTTCTACAGCTCCTCTTTCAGCAGCGAGGTGGAGTACTGTAGTTTGAGCTTTACTGTGTAACATCAAACGGGTGGAGTCAGCTTTAGGGTCGCAACCTACAATCAGAATGCGTTGACCCATTTCAGCCATAGCTGCTAGGGTGTTTTGAGATGTAGTAGATTTACCAATACCGCCCTTACCGTAGAACGCTATCTGTCTGATTTTTTCATCAACAGTCATGATTATTCTCCTGCAAATTATTTGATAGTTTTGCTTTTTTGGTCTCGATCATTCTCACGCCTGTTGACCTACGGCTGTGAGCGTGTAATATAGAACTTCGCTGGAGGCGATCGCTCTATAGAAATCAAACTGAGTAGAGTTTTCATCTGTTTGTTGTGGTGGGAATAATTGAGTTAAATCACGAAATTGATTCGACAATAATTTCTGAACTGACGCGATCGCGCAATCTAGCTTCAATGGCGATCTTCAATGTAGCGGTGCTGCTAGAACATGAGCCACAAGCACCTTGAAGGATGACTTTTACCTTATCTCCTTCCACATCGTAAAGTTCTACATCTCCCCCGTCAGCAATTAATACAGGTCTAACTTCTTCATCAAGTACTTTTTGAATTAGAGCAATTCTTTGCACATGAGTTAAAGGCTTTTTAATCCCTGAGTTGGTTTTTTCTGGAGATTTTTCTGGGATTTTTTCTGGGATTTTTTCTGGAATAATATTGACGCTATTGGTGTGGAGAGTGGATTTAGCGTTTTCTTGGTTTACTTCATTTATTATATCATCAATTTTCGCTAAACAGGAACCGCATCCGCCACCAGCTTTTACATAATTTGTTACCTGCTCGGCATTAATTAAGTGATTTTCCCGAACAACTCGCCGAATTTTACTATCACTGATACTGAAACAGGTACAGACTAATGCACCCTCATCATCGTCATCATGGGTAGCTAGAGGAATACCGCGATAATTATAGATAGCTGCTTCCAAAGCTTCTTGTCCCATGACAGAACAATGCATTTTCGCTTCTGGTAATCCACCCAAATAATTAGCAATATCTTGATTGGATACTTTGAGAGCTTCATCTAAAGTTAAACCCTTGACCATTTCAGTCAGCGCACTAGAAGAAGCGATCGCACTGGTACAACCGAAAGTTTGAAAGCGAGCATCTAAAATTTTATCTGTCACCACTTCTACTTTCAGATGTAATCTCAGAGCATCCCCACAAGCAATACTTCCTACTTCTCCAGTTACTACCTTTACACCAGCTTCACCAGCTTCTGTAATCTCTCCCTGGTTTTTCGGATTGTAAAACAAATCTAATACTTTTTCAGTGTAGTCCCACATAGTCAATTTTCAACTTTTGCTTTCAGATAGAAGACTTGAAATCTGACTTTCCCCATTATCCCCGTAGGTTGGGTTGAGGAACGAAACCCAACAGGATTATTGATAATGTTGGGTTACTCTACGAGAAGTCGCTTCGCGCCTTCGCTGTTGCTCAACCCAACCTACCTAAGCGTGATGGACTAGCTGCGTTTGCTGCTGTAACCAGCTTGCGTCATCATTCTTAAAAGGAGAGAGCGCACGTAAACGGGAGATAATTTCGGGCATAACAGCGATAACTTGCTCAATTTCAGCTTCTGTGGTGTAGCGACTCAGGCTGAAACGAATTGACCCATGTAATATAGTGTAGGGTAAACCCATAGCTCGTAACACATGAGAGGGTTCCAACGAGCCAGAAGTACAAGCAGAGCCGGAGGAAGCACAAATACCGTACTTGTTTAAAGACAGGAGAATTGCTTCACCTTCCACATACTTGAATCCAATATTCGTGGTATTCGGTAATCTCTGTGTAATATCACCATTAACTGCGCAGTCAGGAATTTGACTGAGTAAAGCTGTTTCTAGGCGATCGCGCAGTTTTTGTTCTCGCGCAGTTGCTGCTGTTAAATGCTGTAATTCTAATTCTGCTGCTTTACCCAAAGCGACAATTCCAGCAACATTCTCCGTTCCTGCTCGCCTTCCTCTTTCTTGGTGTCCACCAATGAGCAATGGGCGAAATCTCACTCCCCGACGCACGTATAAAGCGCCTATTCCTTTAGGAGAATGAATCTTATGACCAGAAATAGTTAACATATCTATTGTACTAGTCTTCAGATTCAAAGGAATTTTTCCTACTGCTTGGACTGCATCAACATGAAACAAAGCACCGGATTCTTTCACTCTAGCGCCAATTTGTTCAATGGGAAAGATCACCCCAGTTTCATTATTGGCGTACATGATTGTCACTAAAGCAGTGCTACCTGTCAAGGAAGCCTCTAACTCATTCGGGTCTAATTGTCCCTGATGGTTGACGGAAAGGTATGTAACATTATAACCTTGTGTTTCTAATTGTTTGCATACATTCAACACTGCTGGATGTTCTACTTGCGTGGTGATGATATGCCTTTTTTCTGGTTGAGCTAATAATGCTGCGCGAATAGCAGCGTTATCTCCCTCGGTTCCACAACTAGTAAAGACGATTTCAGACGCATCTGCTCCCAGCAAAGCTGCAACTTGTTCTCTGGCTTTTCTCACAGGCGCAGCTAATTGTCCACCGAAACTATGCATACTAGAGAGATTACCGTAGTAGTCCGTTAAGTAAGGGAGCATCTCCTCTACAACTTGAGGGTCTACTTTAGTTGTAGCATTATTATCCAGATAGATGCAGTTTTTTTCCATGATTTACCTAAAATACCGAATTAGGGAGTGAGTGAGGGTTTCACACCCCCATACCTCTTCTAAGCCATTACTTGTTGTTGACGTTTTTTCAATTGTTCAGCAAATTTCTCAGAATAAGCGTTATACCAACGCTCCCAATAATCTTGTTTTTTTGTCAGTTTTCCCACAACTCGGTTATAGTTAGCGAACCAACCTTCCCAATAGTCGTTGGGCTGTTTAACGCAACCATCAGCAGTAGGACAAACTGATTTACACTGGGGAACACTATGAATACTACCGACACAGTTTGTGCAAAGTTCTGAGTCTATAAAATAGTTACCATCAACTACTTTAATTGCGCCAGTAGGACAGACGGTGAGACAAAGACTACAAGATATACACTGTGCGGTAATTTTGTGCGCCATGATTAAACTCCGTTACTCCATTGCTTGTAGAATTCTAGAGCCACTTTTTCAATTACGTCGTATGCTTCAACTGTCTGTATACCGGCTTTATGCAATTTCTCTTTTGGACAGTTACCTATCTTGGAAACTAGCACTGCTTGACAGTCTGCGATCGCTTTCATAATATTCTCAGCAGTCGCCTCTTCGCTGTATCCACCTTGACAATATTGGTCGATCTTGCGATGACTGATAAAGCGGACTTCATTACCATCAACTTCATAAATTTGGAACTCTTTGGCGTGACCAAAGTGTTGGTTAACTAATCCACCACCTTTAGTAGCCACTGCTACAAGTATCTTAGGTTGATTAGCAGGTTGATTAGCAGGTCGGTCATTAGTTTGGAGTTTGATGCGAGCAATTTGCAACTCTTCCCTAAATTTCTCAATTCCTGCGTGAACTGTTTGACGCTCCTCCAAGTTATATTCTGGAGACATTTCCAAAAATTTATCCTTAGTAAATTCCTGAGAACGGTCTTCTCCTAATAATCCTACAGCATCGGCGCGACATTGACGACAGTGGCGCATCATTTTCATGTTACCAGAACATTGGTCTTGTACCTCTTTTAATTCTTTGGTACTTGGACCACGTTGACCAGTTAAACCAAAATGTGTACCATGTTCTGGTGCTGAAATTAGCGGCATGATATTGTGTAGAAATGCACCATGTTGGCGGATGGCTTTGTTCACTTCTACCAAATGTTGGTCATTAATTCCCGGAATCATCACCGAGTTGACTTTACATAAGATATCGGCTTCTTTAAGCGCCTGTAACCCTTCTAGTTGTTTTTCTAGGAGAATTTTAGCTCCTTCTACACCTCTATAACGCTTGCGCTTATAGTGAACCCAAGCATAAATCTGAGCACCAATTTCTGGATCTAAGGTGTTTAGGGTGATTGTAACGTGGTCTATATTTAGTTGTTTGATGCGATCGATATGTTCAGTTAGCATCAAACCGTTAGTTGATAAGCAAAGTTTAATATCTGGTGCTTTTTCGGCAATTAATTCAAAAGTCCGAAAAGTCTTTTCTGGATTAGCTAGTGGATCCCCTGGTCCTGCTACTCCTAGAACGGTAAGTTGGGGAATTTTACCTGCAATTACTAACACCTTATGTGCAGCTTCTTCTGGTGTAAGCAACTCACTTACTACCCCTGGACGACTTTCATTCGCACAATCATATTTACGATTGCAGTAGTTGCATTGGATATTACAAGCTGGTGCAACTGCGACGTGCATTCTTGCATAGTGATGATGTGCTTCTTCACTGTAACAAGGATGTTTCGCAATCCGTTCTTTGATCTGTTCATCCATTTCTACGGTGGGACTGCGATCGCAGCCACAACCGCCTGATTTACCTGAGGAAACAGAGGTTTCCTGTGAGTCGGAAGTGATAAGTCCTGTAGCCGGTAGTATCATTGAATTTCGCAATCATTCAGTAGACTAATTGCCCTATCTTTATAGCGAGTTTCAACTAGCTTATAGTTGCGCATTAACGCAAATTTGTAAACTATAAGTTTGTTGAATTTTACTATATATCGGAGCATTAAGTGATAAATGATTTATATCAGCAGTTCATAAATTCATGACTAACGAGTTCAGGATAGAATTGATTGTATTTATTAGATTTGTACTCAGAAATTTTTATGCTGATTGATCCTGATACTTCAACAATCAAAAAAATAAAGCAAAATTTTTGGGGTCAGGGGTACTAGTATTTTCTAGTTAGGGTACAGGTGTTTTTAGTCATGGGTTCAAGATTTATTTGTACTCAGTTAAAATCCAACACCTATAAGGAATTGGATAGCCTTTTTGTTCACTTAGCACTACACTCACATGTACTCAAACGATACTCACATCAGGCTGGAAAGCAGATTTTATCTGAGATTTTGGGGAAAACCTGGAGTAGGATAAAGCTGACTACTCCAGATACGTGCGAAATTCAATTCTGTATGCAATATATCATTTTTTTTAGAGCCGGAATGCCATTTAGATTTATTTTATTTTTGGTTAACTAATAAGATTGAACTAGCTCATAATTCTTATTTTGTAAGGGTATAGACAACTAACATATCCCTATTAATCTTGGCAATTTCCACAAAATTTAATTTTCCTCTCTTCTGAATAGGCAAAATTAGTCATTATAATGCGAGGCAAAAGGCAGAAGAAAATCAAGACTTTAACTGTTGAACCAGTAGAAAGACGCAAAAAACCTCTTTCCCCCTGCTAAGAAAGCTCCCCTGCTGCCTAAAACGTTGATAACTAGGGTTTTATACAGTTTCCACGAAATTTAGCAAGTAAAGTCTTGCATTAGTAAGTGTATCATGTTAAGATGGTATAGATAAAGTTCATACAAACACCCAGCCTACTCTCAATAATTGATACTTTACTTACTTATCAGGGAAGAAATGATGATTTACAGAAAACTAGCACAATTAGCAATTGTTGGATTTTCAGTCATTGCTCTGGCATCGGTGGGTTCTTCTGCCGCACAAGCAAATCTGGTTCAGAATGGTGACTTTAATCAATTCACTATCAATGGTACTACTCCTAATGGTCAGCCTGGGGAGTTAGGCTCTGGTACTGGTTACACAACTTTATCCGATTGGACTTATTTAAATCCAACCAAGAGCTACGACTTTCTCTTTACCTCTAACTCCAATAGTACAGACGCTGATACAACAGGGTCTTGGAATCCAACAGGCGGCGGCCATGGTGGTTATTTAAAGTTATGGGGTACTAATGATGGTGGTCTAGATCCGATTACCGCTAGTCCTGTTGGCGGAAATTTTCTAGGAGTAGATCCAGTCTATGATAATAGTAGTGTTCTTAGTCAAACATTGACAGGACTCACCGTAGGAGAGCAATACACTGTGTCTTTTTATGATGCAGCCGCAGAGCAATATCCATATACAGGAGCAAGTTATGACCAATGGAAGGTTAGTTTGGGCAACCAGACTCAGCTTGCAAATTACATTAGTCTTCCCAGTAAAAGTTTTAGTGGTTGGTTTAAAGAATCCTTAAATTTCACAGCTACTTCTACAAGTGAAGCGCTTAGTTTCTTAGCCACAGGTGGTCCAACATTTGTACAACCTCCTTTTGTTCTCTTAGATGGTGTCTCGGTTACGGCTACGGATACTCCTGAACCTTCATCTATCTTTGGTTTAGGCGCAGTAATGATACTGGGGCTAGGTGCTGGTTTTCAAGCTAAGTTAGCAAGTAAACAGTAAGCTGCTTACTTCTTCTCATGTTTGATTCAAGACCGGGTATAATTAATAAATATCCGGTCTTGGGAAAATCACATTTAGTCTGACAAATGCAACATTATATCCAATCATTCGTGTTAGATGTTTTCAGATTATCTATCTGGTTGGTACTGCTGACGATTATTTTTGTACCTCTAGAAACGTTCTGTTTTCAGAAACGACAACAGGTTTTCCGCAAAGGATTTTTTACAGATTTAGGCTATTACTTTCTCAATAATCTCATCCCCAAGTTCTTCCTTGTTCTACCAATATCAATAGTCGCTAGGGGAGTCCACCATTTAGAGATGACTGGGCTATACTCATGGGTAGTATATATACCTTTACCGATACGCCTTATGTTGGTTATCGTTGTGGGAGATTTCGGCGCATATTGGGGTCATCGCTGGTGTCATGAAATTCCCTTTCTCTGGCGCTTTCATTCCATCCACCATAGTGCGGAGGAAATAGACTGGTTAGTCAATACCCGCGCACATCCATTAGATCTTTTTTTCACGAGGGTTTGTGGCTTAATCCCCATATATCTCATGGGATTGGCGCAATCAACAGGAAAGACTACGGACTTGCTTCCTTTACTATATACACTTTTTGGTATTATCTGGAGTTTCTTCATCCACGCAAATATTTGTTGGCGTTTTGGTTGGCTGGAGAAGTTACTGTCTACTCCAGCCTTTCACCATTGGCATCACACCAATGATGGGAAAGAATATATCAACAAAAACTACGCCGCGATTTTTCCTTGGATAGATAAATTATTCGGCACATTTTATCTACCAAGGAATAGGTGGCCTAGTAAATATGGCATTTGAGCTATTTTCGCTCAGTCAAAAGAAAATTAAATAGATTATGATCAGACTTAAACATATTTGCTTAAACACGCTCTAAAATCAATTTGTAATAGCCGAAGGCTTCTGCTTTAGGACTTACTGTAAAAGGCATGAGAAGACCTGCAATTGAATTTCTAACTAAGTATTTAGGTAAAAGATAAGTAAGTATTTTTGCTTTCCAGGATAAGTAAAAAAGCTTCAGGGATAATTTTTGCAATTTTGATAAAGTAGGTTGAATAGCCCAGGAGAGATCTTCAATTTCTCTGACACATAAGCCAATTGATTGGGCGATCGCCACATAGTGATCAATTTGGGAAAAACCATGACGCACAGCCATCGACACCTCTACAAGTTGACTGGCGATTTGGAGCAACGGAGGAAGTTGTGTCAGCGCAACTTGACGATAGCTGTCGAATATAACTAATCGACCACCTGGACGCAGAACACGAAAAACTTCAGTTAGGGGAATTTCAGCAAGAGACGCGTGACATAGACATTCAAAAGCAAAAACTAGGTCAAATGATCGCTCTGAGAAGTTGAGTTGCTCAAAATCGCCTTGTTGAAAACTCAGATGAGAAAACTCATTTGCTTTACGACTGGCTACTTCAATGTGGGATGGAGTTAAATCAATTCCGGTGAAGTGGACTTCTGGATACTGCTCTGCTAAAAAACAGCAATTAAACCCTTTACCGCATCCCAATTCTAAAACAGTCTTCGCAGCAAGTTGATCAATCTGTTCAGCGACTACTCGCGGTTGGGCAAAATAACCATCTGGATCGAATACGTCATCTGGATTCAAAGCCATATGGATAGCATCTTGTCCAGAGTGATAGATTTTATAACCCCATTCACTTTGGGTGTAGTAGGGTACGGTAAAATTTACATCGAAATCCTGTAAAACCGATTCACAGCCAAATAACCAATCAATTTTAGCGATCGCATCTGCTAAAGTTAGCTGATTAGCCAGCATAGCATAATCAGGCTGCGCTCCTCTAGTCAACAATTGGATCGCGAGATTTTTCCACCATGAGTACAATAAATCAACAAACCCCTTGCCCAAAATACCAGTACCTCTATGAATAAACACTAGCACCCTTAGCCTAAAAGATATTCAACAATTATTGTAAAGCAAGGGTTGCATTATGGTGAGTATTGATTTAATAAATATAAGTCTCAGAAATCTCAGAAATCCAATCTGTGTTAACCTCTCGTCATTATTTAATCACAAATTCACTTGCGGTCTCAGGAAAAATAACTTAAACTTATGGTTCATTCACTTGGACAAAACTTGCACAAGTTTCCTAATTGTCCGACATATTTGTTTACAAAAAACCTCAGGTATGTCAATAATTTAGGAGGTGATTTCCAGGTCATTCTATAGCTCGACATTTTCTACATCTAAATTATGGTAAATCGTAACAGTGAAAAAAAATTACTCCATTTTCTACATCATGAGCTAGAGCTCTCTAATGCAGATATTGCTGTAGCCTTACGACACCGTGAGTTAGATAATGGTCCCATACCAATGTTACTTTGGCAATATGGTTTGGTGGATTTAGAACAGCTAGAACGGATTTTCGATTGGTTAGTAGAACATGCTGAAAATACCTCTAGATAATCAGTAGCTAAATTGGGTAATTAATTTATCAGGGAAACTCTGCTCATTCAAAATCTATATAACTATCCAAAATAATCCTCAAAATAATCCTCAAGCATCTTGGGAAAGAAGTACTTTTTTGGTTCGCTATCATACAGATATAGAAATTTAGTTGTATGATAATTAAGATCGTAAATTATGTCTAATGAACGGTGCTATTTTTAACGTTCAACTGGCATTCACTGAGCCATCGTTCAGCATTTACTTTTAAGTAACAAGTATTCTGACAGTTCTACTATTATCGGGAGTTGTAAATAAAAGTAAGTGATATCAAGAAAAATTCCGCTACAAGGATGTTTGAGATGAATCACATAATGATTAATGATACGACTTTACGCGATGGTGAACAAGCAGCAGGTGTTGCTTTTAACTTAGAAGAGAAAGTAGCCATTGCTAAATTTTTGGATGCTATTGGCGTTCATGAATTAGAAGTTGGTATTCCCGCAATGGGTCAAGCAGAAATGCGAGCGATCGCCGCTATTACCAGATTGGATTTACGCGCCAATTTGTTGGGTTGGAATCGCGCCGTCATGTCAGATATTAAAGCTTCTATTGCTTGCGGTCTGGAAAGAGTACATATTGCTATTCCTGTTTCTGGTATTCAAATTGCAGCTAAGTTTCATGGTCAATGGCGGGTGAGCTTACAAAAACTCAAAGATTGTATCAACTTTGCCTTAGATCAAGGACTTTGGGTTGCAGTTGGTGGAGAAGATTCCTCTAGAGCAGATGCAGATTTTTTGGAGGACATAGCCTTATCCGCTCAAGAATGGGGAGCTTCTCGGTTTCGCTTTTGCGATACAGTGGGAGTGCTTGACCCTTTCGCAACTCATCAGTCGGTTAAACGGCTAGTTTCTAGCCTATCAATTCCCGTAGAAATTCATACTCATAATGATTTTGGTATGGCTACAGCTAACGCACTGGCTGGGATTAGCGCTGGAGCCGTGTCAGTCAACACTACTGTCAATGGTTTGGGCGAAAGAGCCGGAAATGCAGCTTTGGAAGAAGTGATCATGGCGCTCAAATGTATCTATAAGGTAAATTTGGGGATTGACACTCCCCGGTTATTAGAATTATCCCAACTAGTTGCGGCTGCGTCCGGTGCAAATGTCCAACCTTGGAAAGCGATCGTGGGACAAAATACTTTTGCACATGAGTCAGGTATTCATGCTCATGGTGTTCTACAGAATCCAGAGACTTACGAACCATTTGCACCCGAAGAAGTAGGTTGGCAGAGGCGTTTAGTTGTGGGTAAGCATTCTGGTAGACATTTGGTATCTAACTTGTTAGAACAGCACGGAATATATTTGAATCCTGAAGAGACACAAACTGTATTAGACGAAGTACGCTACCAATCCGTCTTGAAAAAACGCAGTCTGACTACAGAAGAGCTATTAAATATGGTGCGCGAACACAGGAGATACTCACATGCAACGTGATGAAATAGAACTGAATTCGCCACCTATTTGGGAAATTGGTCAAAAAGTGAGAGTCCGAAAATTGATCAAAAATGATGGGACTTTTCCAGGAAGGGAAATTGGGGAAGTTCTAGCCAAGATTGGTGATGTTGGTTATGTAGCAAGTATAGGAACATATCTACAAGCTTACTATATCTATGCTGTGCATTTTGTCAATACAGGATATGTCATAGGATGCCGAAAAAAAGAACTAGAATCTGTTGAGGAAACAAATGAAAGTAATGCTTAGAATGAATAATGCTGGCACTTTGGTTGTCTATGTCGCCAAAAAAGACCTAGAGGAAGAAGTAATCAAGCAAACAGATGGTGAGTCAGGTAAAATCTTGACCCTTGCTAATGGTTGGGAATTAGAATTTAGCAATCTACCAGATAAAGATAGTTTACCTCAAACTGTAGAAGCTAAACGTCTGTCCTAATAGAAGCAGGGGAGCTTTCTGAGCAGGGGGGACAGGGGGAGAAATGAAGATTTTAACTTTATTTTAACTTTTGGTGGCAAGGCTAAAACCCTTGCCAATTCTGTTTTCTGTGAAATTGCGATTTTTATTTTATATATTGTTTTCCTTAATTTTGAGCCAAAATCAAATAATATAACTCCTTTCAAATTAATTTTTGATATTCATACTGCGTAAGTGAGCAAGTCGATATATGTCAATTTTACAAATTAAGCTACCAATTCATGAAACATTTCAAAGTACGGTTCAGGGTGAAGGATACTGGAGTGGTTCCTTAGTTGATTTTATTCGCCTGTCTGGTTGTCCAGTCCGCTGTCCTTGGTGCGATACGGGTTATGCTGATGGCGGGTCAAATTTACCGCGACTGGAGCTTACCATTGGTGAACTTTTAGCCGAGTTGAAGTCTCCCAGAATCGTGATCAGTGGTGGAGAACCCTTTATTCATAAACATTTACCTGAATTAGTTCAAGCTTTACTAGCAACAGGTAAAAAAGTTAGCATTGAAACATCAGGATCTTTTTGGCGAGAGGTTTCTGTGGAAGCTTGGATCACTTTATCTCCCAAGGAACATGTCAATCCTAAGTATCCCGTACAGCCAGAGTTCTGGAGTAGGGCAAATGAAATTAAGCTAGTCATAGAAACTGGTAAAGAAATTGCCTTTTACCAAGATTATATATCCGTTAATCCTACTCACCATGTCTATCTACAACCTGAGTGGAATAGTTCATCAACAGCGATACCGCTTATTTTACAACTATTACAGCAAAAACCCGACTACAAACTTTCTTTGCAAACACACAAGTATATAGGTGTACAATGACTAACCATCAGTGGCTATTGGCTAAGGAATTTCGGTTTGAAGCTGCACATAAGTTACCTTACCATCATGGTAAATGCGCCCGTTTACACGGTCATAGTTGGCGTGGTGTCGTTTATGTGTCTGGTAATACATTAATAGAAAAAGGTGAAAAACAAGGCATGGTAATGGATTACGCCGATATTAAAGAATATCTCAAACCGTTATTAGAAAATTATTTAGACCATTATTACTTAAATGAATCTACGGGTTTAGAGTCACCAACCAGCGAACAAGTTGCTGTCTGGATATACGAAAAATTAGAAGCAGCCGGATTACCAGGATTAACCGCAGTCAGAATTGATGAAACTTGTACATCTATATGTTTATATTCTAAACCCCGTATACATGGCTGGTTAAATAGTGGTGAAGGGGTAAATTTACTCAATTCACCCCACTTAAATGCAGGTTAGGATGGTGTGGATTTAAGAACTATTATGTAAAAGCTCAACTCTCAGATTCAGGAACCAGTACTTTATCGACGATAGACTATGACTAAAAAAGCATTACTTATTTTATCTGGTGGTCAAGATTCAACTACTTGTGCTGCTGTAGCTCTACGAGAATTTGATCAGGTTCATGCAGTAACGTTTGATTATCAGCAAAGACACGCGATCGAATTGGAGAGCGCGATCGCTGTAGCAAAAGCGTTTAACATGGCTAGTCATGAAATAATTACATTAGGACCAGTTCTCAAAGGTACAAGTCCTTTAGTCAGTGATAGTCCTTTAGGACAATACGGTTCTGCATCCGAATTACCTACAGGCGTAGAACCGACTTTTATCCCAGGGAGAAATATTTTGTTTTTGACAATTGCTTCTAATCGTGCAGCTTGTCTGAACATTAAAGATATATTTATCGGTGTCTGTGAGGCTGACTTTGCGGGTTACTGGGATTGTCGCCAGCATTTTATTGATGCGATGTCAGTTGCTTTAAGTGAAGGTATACATGGTAATCAAGACGCGTTTAAGATTCATACACCATTGATGTATTTAACAAAAGCTCAGTCTGTCAAATTGGCTGTAGATTTGTTAGGCGATCGCTTTGAGTCGATTATGGAATTAACCCATACTTGTTATGCAGGAGTCAAGGGTGGATGTGGTCAATGTCACGCCTGTATTTTACGCGATCGCGGCTTTAAAGTAGCAGGATTTGACGATCCCATTTGGAAGTTTAGACAGAGTTCGTAGTTGTACTTTAGTGCAATTAATCTCTTAACACAGAAATACCTGCTTCTCTCTCAATCCGATCTAAAGCCTTCTTAGCCTTGAAAATAGCCCGCAAATAAGCTAACTGATTATTCCAAGCCCTACGAGGTAATAGAGGATAGGAAAAATCAGATGACAATTCATTAACATCAGTAGTTAGAGGATTTTCTAGAGGAATAGAATCAGGCGACATCATCATATGTAGAGATAAATTAATCAATAACTTGCGATTGTCATAATTGAGAAATTGCTTCCCACTCTTGAGTCCATTGAATCGAATCAGCAGTAAAGTGGAGTGGATCGTTATCTATCCAAGGAGCATTAATGGGTTCCTCAACTAGAGCAAATTCCCCATTATCGAATGGATTGCCATCTGCTCGACGCTGAAGAAATACGCGCTCTCTCATCCCATTTTTAGCTTGTGTCAAAGCACGGTGATGGCAGTAAGGATTATTACCCCGCTTGTTAAAGAAAACATGAGCAGTCCAGCTACAACCACCACGACAGAGTTCAGCAAATTCACAAGTTTTGCAAAACCCCCATAAATGTGCTGTTCCTTGAGGAGTATCAGCTCCTAGATTAAACCGCAATTCTGTAGTTTCTTCAATAATTTTTCGCAGCGAATGCTCGCGGATATTACCCCCAGTGTAAGCTGTTGTTGGTAGTGAGGGACAACCTTTAATTGCGCCGTCCGCTTCAATTCCTAAAGTAGCTAAACCTGCATTACAGCCTTGCCAAAAAGACCAAGCTGTTCCTCCACGCAACAGTCGTTCATATGGACCGAAATAGCCAATATTATTTCCTGCTTGTACCCTAACACCTTCTTGATTTGCCCGTTCAGTAACACGAGCAATCATTGGATACAAGTCCAATAATTCATAGGGTTGTAGCAATATCTCGCTATTATCTGCTGCATTACCCATTGGTACAGTCAACTGAATTTGCCAAGCAGCAATCCCAGCGTCACGGAGACATGCGTAAATTTGGGGAAATTCCGGTGCAGAGAGACGATTGATTTGGGTATTGCAACCGAAAGTAATACCTACTTCTTGCAGATGGCTCATGGTCTTAAACGCCCATTGCCAGGAGCCTTGTTTACCACGAATACGGTCATGTGTTGCTTCTAACCCATCCACTGAGACAGAAACCACCTCAATTCCAGCAGCTTTCATCCGCCGTGCCGTATCTAGAGTAATACCATAGCCACCAGTAGTCATACCACAAAGCATCCCAGCCTTGGTGATTGCTTGGGCAATTTCTAACCAATCAGGGCGTAGAAAAGCCTCACCGCCAATAATAGTAACCTCTGTAATTCCCACTTCTGCCATTTGCCTTACCAAATCAAGGGCTTCTGCTGTAGAAAGCTCTTGTGTTCTTGTCTGACCAGCACGAGAACCACAGTGTTGACAGGATAAATTACACTTAAGCGTAATTTCCCAAACAGCATAACTAATGCGGCGATTAGCCATGAAAATATCCTCAATTTTTTGATTTTTTGGGAAAAGTAAAGATAGGAGAAATATCTTGCTATCTCTCCCATATAAATATTGGATTTAACTCTGATTAGGAAGCACTACAACAATTCCATATAGAGGTTGAGGCTGAATAGGATATGGAATATGTAAAATAGGATGTGGAATAGGATGTGGGACAGGATGTGGGACAGGATTTGGATTTCGTATAATCCCATATAGAGGTTGTACTGTTGCAGATCCACCAAAGACAGTTGCTAGCTCTTTTGCATCTAAATCTTTAATTTCGCCTTCACCAACAGCCGACTCTAATAACTGAATAGTATATTCTTCATACTCTTCTAAAGTAAAATCGAAGCCAGCAGCTTTAACTATTTGGCTACATTCTTCTTTAGAGCCAGCACTTTCAACTTGTGTACGGAATACCTCATCACTGGCTAATTTTTCATAAAAAGCCTTTACATGTTCTAAGGACATAACTTTCTCCTGACATTAATTGAAAAAACTTAGGGATTTTTCTGACCAGCAGCTAATTTTGAGATCGTAACGGCTAGTTCAGAGGGGTTATAGACATCTGTAATTACTTGCGGACAACGTTTACAAGCAGATTTACCTTCTTGCTGCCACCAGCGACAATCTCGACGGATAGAACAAGCAGGGAGTTCTTCGACTACAGCAGGTAAATTTTCAGTTATCTGTCGTGCTAGCCGACAGTCTTGACCATCAAAATGCAGACAGGCTGTAGTGCTGTATTCTGTTGCTTTTCATGATTAATCCTATTCGGATACATCCTAAAAATCGATGTGAACTAATAGAAAATATTGAGAAATAAGGAAAGATAAGCGTAACCTATGAACTAAATTGACAAACTAGATGAAAATCATTTTTGCTGACAAATTAGCTAATAAATGGCTTTACACCTTACTTCTTAACCATTTTCTATACTTCCGTAAAATATCATTTATTTATTTTATTTTCAAGGCTTTACTTATGAATAAAAATGCCAACTTTAATTCACTTAAATGCAATATCCGTGAATGAAATCATCAGGCTGCTTTTGGAGGAAGGATTTCCAAGACTTTTTCCATGTCTATGATTTCAGATTTATGGGAGGAGTTTTTGGGCTTGAATTTAGACATTTGCAATCAGCGAGTACATAACTTATACAATTGGTATGAATCAATCAATTCAAGATCAAGCAGCAATCTTATTTACTCAAGGATTTTATGATGGTCTTGGTTATAAAAATCTTGATCATCAGGATTTATTTGAAAGAGCCTTTAGGGAAGGTATCATTGCTGTCAAAATGGAAAATACGTCGCAAGGAACAATACCAGTATTCAAAAAACAGAAAATTTAAGGTTAACCAGTAGACGCTACCTAATCTGTACAGTGATGATTCAGCTAATGTTAAGAGGGTTGACAAAATATCAATCTGTTGCTTAACAATCCTTTACAAAGACTATTTTATGTCTTACAGCCAATTTACTATCGATAAAGCGAAGCGAGATTTAGCAATCACCATTGTTGAGGGGGTAAAATTTTTCCCGGAGACAGTTGTTGAAAGGCAAGGTCAGGAAGATTGATGGTTAACTGCATGGCTTTCGAGGACTAGAACTAAGGTAGAGTGTTAATTACTTAAGAAATTATTAAGTAGATGAATCAAAATAATTATAACTATGTGAAGTTTTGTAAAATCGGTGAAAGTTGTAGGGGCTCTTATGCATTGCGCCCCTACTGGTGTTGTAGATTTATGGCGAGTTCAGCGCAACGAATCAAAGAGGTTTATTTTTGCTTGCCTACTTAGCACTATAGTTCATGCTGCATCGCCCTCACCCGGAGAGTGGGAGAGGGATTTAGGGTGAAGTCCATCGCAAGATCCGACCTCATTCCTGCCTCTTCTTCCCCTGTCCAATATAGAAACCTAGATAATAGATAACATGGGAGGGTGTAAACCCCCTTAAAATGGTCAGGAGTCATATTTTTCCTATTCTTCTACTTCAAAGCAACAATTATGCCCCGCCGCGATGACCTGCATTCCATTCTATTATTAGGTTCTGGACCGATTGTGATCGGCCAAGCTTGTGAGTTTGACTACTCTGGAACTCAAGCTTGTAAGGCTTTGAGAGAGGAGGGTTATAAAGTAATATTGGTTAATTCTAACCCGGCGACGATTATGACCGATCCGGAAACAGCTGATCGCACTTACATCGAGCCGCTAACACCAGAATTAGTCGAAAAGGTAATTGCTAAAGAACGTCCTGATGCTTTACTCCCAACTATGGGAGGACAAACAGCTTTGAATATTGCAGTAGCTTTAGCTAAGAATGGGGTTTTAGACCGGTATAATGTGGAGTTAATCGGTGCTAAATTACCAGCTATTGAAAAAGCTGAAGACCGGAAGTTGTTCAATGAAGCAATGGCTAAGATTGGTGTAAATGTTTGTCCTAGCGGTACTGCATCAACTTTAATCGAAGCTAAAGCGATCGCTAAACAAATAGGTACTTATCCCTTAATCATTCGTCCAGCCTTCACTATGGGTGGAAGTGGTAGTGGTATTGCTTATAATCAAGAAGAATTTGAGGAAATGGCACAAATCGGTATTGATGCTAGTCCTGTTTCTCAGATTCTCATAGATCAATCTCTTCTTGGCTGGAAAGAATATGAACTCGAAGTTATGCGCGATTTAGCGGATAATGTAGTAATTATCTGCTCAATTGAAAATATCGACCCCATGGGGATTCATACTGGGGATTCCATCACTGTAGCTCCAGCCCAAACCCTCACCGATAAGGAATATCAACGGTTGCGGGATCTGGCGATTAAAATCATTCGGGAAATTGGTGTAGAAACAGGTGGTTCTAATATTCAATTTGCGGTGAATCCCCTGAATGGAGATATGGTAGTGATCGAAATGAACCCCCGCGTATCTCGCTCTTCGGCTTTGTCCTCCAAAGCAACAGGGTTTCCCATCGCTAAAATTGCGGCTAAGTTGGCTGTGGGTTACACATTGAATGAAATCCAAAACGATATTACTCAGAAAACTCCCGCTTCCTTTGAGCCAACAATTGACTATGTAGTTACCAAAGTCCCACGTTTTGCTTTTGAAAAATTTCCTGGTTCCGACCCTGTACTCACTACACAAATGAAGTCCGTCGGAGAAGCAATGGCGATCGGACGCACTTTTAATGAATCTTTTCAAAAAGCTATCCGCTCTTTAGAAACAGGAAGAGCCGGTTGGGGTTGCGATCGACCAGAAAAGCTCCCCAGTGGCGAACAAATTCGTGCTCAATTGCGCACACCTAACCCCGAACGCATTTTTGCAGTCCGCCATGCTTTACAATCCGGTATTAGCATTGAGGAAATCTATGAACTCACAGGAATTGACCCTTGGTTCTTGCATAATTTGTACCATCTTTTGGAGATAGAAAAACATCTAAAACGCACGCCTCTCAAGCAATTGACCAATCCCCAGATGCTGGAAGCCAAACAAGCAGGGTTTAGCGATCGCCAAATTGCTTTTGCGACTAAAACGACTGAAGATGAAGTCCGCGCCTATCGCCATAATTTAGGTGTGATTCCCGTTTACAAAACTGTAGACACCTGCGCAGCCGAATTTGAAGCCTTTACTCCCTATTATTATTCTACCTACGAAACAGAAACGGAAGTTCTACCTACGACTAAACCCAAAGTATTGATTTTAGGTGGTGGACCAAACCGCATCGGTCAGGGAATTGAATTTGATTATTGTTGTTGTCACGCAGCTTATGCTCTCAAGGCTATAGGTTACGAAACCATCATGGTTAATTCCAATCCAGAAACAGTTTCTACAGACTACGATACTAGCGATCGCCTTTATTTTGAACCTCTGACCAAAGAAGATGTTCTCAACATCGTCGTTGCTGAAAATCCTGTAGGGATTATTGTGCAATTTGGCGGACAAACTCCATTAAAACTAGCAGTTCCATTACAGGAGTATCTAGAAAAACTGGCAAATCAAGAAAATTCCCCAATATCTACCAAAATTTGGGGTACATCGCCTGATTCTATTGATATGGCTGAAAATCGGGAACGGTTTGAGAAAATTCTGCAAGCATTAGACATCGCCCAACCTGCGAATGGAATTGCTCGTAGCTATGAAGATGCTCTGATCGTCGCCAAGCGAATTGGCTATCCAGTAGTAGTACGTCCTAGTTATGTCCTTGGTGGAAGAGCAATGGAAATCGTCTACTCTGATACAGATCTAGAAAGGTATATGACCTTTGCTGTGCAAGTAGAACCCGATCACCCGATATTGATTGATAAGTTTTTAGAAAATGCGATTGAAGTCGATGTAGATGCGATCGCCGACCATACAGGTATGGTAGTAATTGGCGGGATTATGGAACATATAGAACAAGCCGGGATTCATTCAGGAGATTCTGCTTGTGTTTTACCTTCTATTTCTCTACCACCAGCCGTATTAAACCAAATTCGTACTTGGACGGAGAAATTAGCCCAGGCGCTTTCTGTTGTAGGGCTAATGAATATTCAATTTGCTGTAGTTGGTGGTGGAACCTATTCACCCCAAGTGTATATCTTGGAAGCTAATCCCCGTGCTTCTCGTACAGTGCCATTTGTTTCCAAAGCTACTGGTATACCCCTGGCTAAGATCGCCTCTTTGATTATGTCGGGTAAAACTTTAGCCCAATTGAACTTCACCCAGGAATTTATTCCGACTCATATTGCTGTGAAAGAAGCTGTTTTACCCTTTAATAAATTTCCTGGTACTGATACTATCCTCGGTCCAGAAATGCGTTCAACTGGAGAAGTCATGGGAATAGATAGTGACTTTGGACTTGCTTTTGCTAAAGCAGAAATGGGTGCGGGAGAGCATCTTCCCCTGAAAGGTACTGTGTTTGTCTCTATGAGCGATCGAGATAAATCTGCTGCGGTTAGTGTTGTCAAAGAATTTATTGCTCTCGGTTTTAGTGTTGTAGCTACTCAAGGTACCCGTCGGATCTTGCGCGAGCAAGGATTGGATGTGGAATTAGTCTTAAAACTCCATGAAGGTCGTCCTCATGTTTTAGATGGGATCAAAAACCAAAAAATTCAACTGATTATCAATACACCCTCTGGAGAAGAAGCTCAAACTGATGCTAGGTTAATTCGTCGTACAGCCTTAGCTTATAAAATTCCCATTATTACTACTTTAGCTGGTGCAAAGGCTACTGTCGCTGCTATCCGTTCTTTGCAAAAAACCACATTGGATGTGAAAGTCATTCAAGAGTACTGTCCGAACAATTGGTAACATAATTAGTAAGGGCGCAAGGCCTTGCGCCCCTACTCCTGGCTGTCTAAATTTATTGCGCTAAAGCGAAACTACAAACTTTGTATTAGTTTTAGTTATGATTATAAGTATTACAAAAAGATAAAAATAAATATTTTCGCTAAAACTTCAGGAAAATTTTGCCTCCTCTATAGCCAATCATTTTCATAAATGTTACAATTGTTAACACAATTGCTCAAACAAACAATGTTTGATCTGTAACCTTTTGTCTAACATTGGAGATACTCTAGGGAGTCGTCTTTGATTTTGGCAAAAATTCAGTTACCTTGTTCCGCTTTTCCTTTTTCCCCTAGCTTGGTACTTGAAAACTGAGCCGAATTCATTTATACTGTAATTCTTGTAAGTAACATGAGTATTAAGTTCTCTCAATTTTTGACAATTCAACTCTCACTGGCTAAATTAATTGATGGTATTGAACCGAACATCCAAAAATAGCATTGATTCACTGAATACCCAAAATAAGAACATCTAGGGAATGGAGCAAGTAGAACTTATCCCATCTCCTTGTATCCAGCCTTGCTCGATGCTTATTGTATTTCTTCGACTCTACTAGAAAACATCATTACCAAAGAGTAGCTCTATGAAGACCGCTCAGACAGCAACAGACCTTGTGCGTACTTATCTGCGAGAGATTGGGCGCGTACCACTCCTCACCCACGAAGAAGAGATTTGTTATGGTAAGCAGGTACAAAGATTTGTCAGTTTGCATGAGGTAAGAGAACGGCTGACAACCCAGTTAGACCGTGAACCAACCTGCGAGGAATGGGCTGAAGCATCTGAATTGGATTTAGTGGGGTTACATCAAGCGATCGCTGATGGTGAAATGGCCAAGCAAAGGATGGTATCAGCTAATCTCAGACTGGTGGTGTCAATTGCCAAAAAGTACATTAAACGTAATGTGGATTTACTCGACTTGATCCAAGAAGGAAGCATTGGTATGCAACGGGGTGTAGAGAAATTTGATCCGACAAAGGGTTATAGGTTCTCCACATATGCTTATTGGTGGATCAGGCAAGCTATCACCCGGGCGATCGCCGAAAAAGCCCGAACCATCAGATTACCTATTCATATTACCGAAAAATTGAATAAAATTAAAAAAGCCCAGCGTCAATTATCCCAAGAGTTGGGTCATGCTCCTAGTGTTGCTGAATTAGCTGAGGAATTAGAATTAACTCCCCAACAAGTACGAGAGTGCTTGGAAAAAGCCAGGTTACCGCTATCTCTAGATTTGCGGCTAGGAGACAATTACGATACGGAATTAGGGGAGATGTTGGAAGATACGGGTGCTACCCCAGAAGATTTTGTCATGCAATCTTCCCTATCTTTTGATTTAGAACGCCTAATGGCGGAATTGACTCCCCAACAGAAGGAAGTGATTATGCTCCGATTTGGTCTATTAGATGGACAAGCTTTAACTCTGGCTAAAATTGGCGAAATATTGCATATTAGTCGGGAAAGAGTCAGACAAATCGAGCGAGAAGCTTTAGCAAAACTGCGGAAATCTAAAGCTAGTATGGATGAATATCTGGCGAGTTAGGAGCAGGGGGAGCATCTGCTGAGACTCCCCTACCAAAATTACACCGATATTAGTTCGGTTTCACCGACTATCTAAGAGAAAAACACCTGCTACAGTGTTAAATATGAATTTATAGCTTGCCATTTTCATCTTCGATCCCAAGGGAATCAGGTTTTATAGTCCTGGAACCTTATTAGTTAGAAATATCACCATAGTTATAACAGCTAATTAGCAGTGATAAAAGAGGTAAAAGAGGTTAATCATGAGTAATTCATCCAATCGGGTCTCATCAGAATTTTTTGATAGTGAATCAGAAACTGGTAATCTACTTTGGCAATATGTCAAGTCGTTAAGTCCAGAAACAGTTACCCAACTATCAAGACCAAATTCCTCTGAGGTTTTTCAAGTCATGGAGCGGAATATTGTCGGGCTTCTAGGTAATCTACCCTCAGAACATTTTGGTGTAACAATCACTACGAGTCGGGAAAATTTAGGCAGATTACTAGCTTCAGCGATGATTAATGGGTACTTCTTGCGTAATGCCGAACAACGAATGAATTTTGATGTGTCCTTGCAAGGAGCGGAAGCTGCTAATAGTGAAGCTGATTAAACAGGTGTTTTCCCCAAGGAAGCACCTTGTCCTCGGACTTTTTCGCCAACTTTTTCCTGAATATGTAGAGATGGAATCATCAACTTACCTCTCTTACCTATTACAATAGTAAATAGAATTTGTTACGAATTGTATAGATAGGGATTAAGCTGTCATGGCTCCCGCCATTCTGATCGAAAACCTCCAAAAGTCTTATGGTAAAGTAGTCGCCATCCAAGATGTTTCCTTACTTGTACAGCCTGGGGAAATCTTTGGGTTACTTGGACCTAATGGTGCAGGAAAAACAACCACTTTACGCATTTTATGTACATTGACTACTCCGGATGCTGGCAAAGTTGAAGTATCTGGCATCTCCGTGCTAAAATATCCCAAATTAGCCAGACAAAAACTGGGCTATGTGGCTCAAGAAGTAGCCTTAGATAAAATATTGACGGGGATTGAATTACTGCAATTGCAAGCTGCTCTTTACCATATACCCACTGCTGTAGCTAAAGAGCGCATTAATAAAGTTTTAGATTTACTTGGCTTACAAGAATACGCCAATCAAAAAACTGGAACTTATTCTGGTGGCTTGCGCAAGCGTCTAGATTTAGCCGCAGGTTTACTCCATCAACCAGATGTTTTGGTTTTGGATGAGCCAACTGTCGGGCTAGATATCGAAAGTCGCTTTGTAGTTTGGGATTTTCTCAGACAATTACGCGCCTCCGGTACAACAGTTGTGATTACCAGCCATTATCTGGAAGAAATAGATGCTTTAGCAGATCAAGTAGCAATTATAGATAGTGGATTAGTCATCGCTGCTGGTACTCCCTCACAGTTAAAAGATCAGGTGGGAGGCGATCGCATCACCTTGCGCATTCGGGAATTTTCCCCCAGTGAAGAAGCTGACAAAGCAAAATACTTACTGGAACAATTACCATTTGTGCAAGAAATTATTATCAACAAAGCGCAAGGGAATTCGCTGAACTTAGTAGTTACACCCCAAAGTGAGGCACTAATTAGTATTCAACAAGCGTTAAATAACGCTAGTTTACCCATTTTTGGGATTGCGCAATCTCGTCCCAGCTTAGATGATGTTTATCTAGCTGCTACAGGACGTACCCTAATGGATGCGGAATTAGCCGCTATTGCTAACTTTGACCCCAAAGCCAAAAAGCAACAAAACATGAGATAACCAAATTTCCCTGGAGTTCTCTTAGTCCCACACTCTAAACCTATGAAAACCGAGATCGATTGGCAACAGTTAGCATCATCTAGCACAGAAGTTTCTGCTACACCTCAATTATCAGATAACTTCTTCGGCGAATTGCTGCAAGAAACTCTGGCTCTGACTCGCCGTTTATTTATTCAGTTACAACGTCGTCCTTCCACTCTAGTCGCAGGAATTATTCAGCCAGTTATGTGGTTGGTACTGTTTGGCGCTTTATTTCAAAATGCACCGCAAGGTTTATTTGGTGCGACAACCAACTACGGGCAATTCCTGGCAGCAGGTGTAATTGTATTTACTGCTTTTGCTGGAGCCTTAAATGCTGGTTTACCCGTCATGTTTGACCGTGAATTTGGCTTTTTAAATCGGTTGCTGGTAGCACCTCTCGCTTCCCGCTTTTCCATTGTCTTTGCTAGTGCGATATTTATTATCAGCCAGAGTTTATTACAAGCAGCGGTAATTGTCGCAGCAGCAGCTTTTTTAGGAGCCGGTTTACCCAATGCAGTAGGTTTAGGAGCGATCGCCTTAGTTGTGTTCCTCCTTGCTTTAGGTGTTACAGCCATTTCTTTGGGTTTAGCTTTTGCCTTACCAGGACATATTGAATTAATAGCTGTAATTTTCGTTACTAATTTACCTTTACTATTTGCCAGTACTGCCCTAGCACCCTTATCTTTTATGCCTCAGTGGTTGCAAGTAATTGCAACATTAAATCCTCTTAGCTATGCGATCGAACCAATTCGTCATCTTTACTTACATAGTAACTGGGGATTAGGGGATGTAGTCATGCACGCTTTTTGGGGAGATGTAACTTTTGGAACTGCATTACTAGTTTTACTTGGTTTTGCCTTGGTGTCATTACTCAGCATTCAACCTAAATTAAAGCGATCTCTTGCTTAAAATAGATACAGAAGTTATTTTATGTTTTACTTGAGAGGGAATCTGAATGAAAGAAAAACTTCTGTCCGTAGCCAAAATTTGCACTACTGTGTTACTAGGATTTAACTTCGCCACCCTGATTGTAGTAACGCCCAGTTTGGCTGACTCTAACCAACAATTTGGCTCTTTAGACTCAGATAATTATCACGGTCTATCCAACGATAGTACAGGTCTTGACCCAATGAGTCTTATGCAAAAGCTTGCGCAACAAAAAGGCGACCTGAATCTTGATGAAACAGATCAAAACATAACAAACTATCAAGCTGAACAAAACAAACGCCTCCAGAGTCCACAAAAAACTTCTAATTCATCTTCATCTTCGTCAGCGCCTTAAGGAAGTAGGGGGCATTTACCCCCTGCTTGCTAGTTACAAACCTAATTGTGCTAAAATATCATTAGCGTGAGTTGCTGTGTTAACGCTACCATCGACATGTGTAATTTTGCCATCAGGATCAATTACATAAGTAACTCGTTTAGCGTAGCCACCACCATCAACATCAAAAGCTTTAATCAATTGTTGGTCAGTATCAGCTAATAAAGGGAAATTCAAATTGTATTTTGCTGTAAAAGCTTGATGGGAACGTTCATCATCTGCGCTTACTCCCAACACAACAATATCGTTACGGTTATAGGTATCTGCAGCATCACGGAAACTACAAGCTTGCTTGGTGCAGCCGGGAGTATCGTCTTTAGGGTAAAAATACAGAACTACTGTCTTACCCGCAAAATCAGATAATGAAACTGTGTTACCGTTTGTATCCTTAACGGTGAATTCAGGTGCATCTGTACCAACTAGTAGAGCCATAATTAATTTTTCCTATTTCCGACTTTTGATCAACTTCTAAAATTTTACAATAATTGACAATATTTCAATAGATTACGCTAAGTTCCTGGCGGATATCCTTTAGTGACACAATTAATTATGCTCCAATCGGATTAATCATGGTTGAAAATAGCTGATAAATACGTGATCGAATACTAAACATATCTTGATGAAATAATGGCTAGTCTTAACTTCCCAACTTCAAAAACCCTTGTTTACCCACGCAGTACAGTTGAAAGAGCAATACGAGCGTTAGCCTGTTCTCCTTTTAGGCTGGGTTTATTCATGGCGATGCGTAACCATAGTATACCATTGAGTGCGATCGCCAGAAGTGAAGGCTACCAACAAGGTTTTACACGACGGACATTATCAGAATTAGCCTGTGAAGATGCTGCTTTATGGCTAATTAACGTGGGAATCTTGCGGAGAGAAGTTGATGGTCAGGGAATTACTGATAGTTATCGTTTAACTCCTCTGGGTCATCAGCTAATATCAGAATTTACAGAACTTGATTGGCCTGCGCCCTCTTGCCAGGATCGCTTAAAAAACGCTTTGACTCGTTGGTTTAAAATACGCTAATTCCCGCAGGATATGAAATCAATTATGGTAGTGGGAACAACATCCCACGCTGGAAAATCAATGTTAACAGCCGCCATCTGTCGCATATTATCAAAACGTGGTTGGCGAGTTACTCCTTTCAAAGGTCAAAATATGGCCCTCAATTCCTATGTGACATCTAATGGAGGAGAAATAGGTTACGCTCAAGCTGTACAAGCTTGGGCTGCGGGGATTATACCTTGGGTAGAAATGAACCCTATTCTGCTCAAACCTCAAGGTGATATGACATCCCAGGTAATTATTAGGGGTAGACCTGTAGGTAAAGTCAATGCTGTGGACTATTATGAACAATATTTTGACATGGGCTGGCGGGCGATCGAAGAGAGTCTACAGCACTTATCAACTGAATTTGATTTAGTAGTTTGTGAAGGTGCTGGTAGTCCAGCCGAAATCAATCTTAAGCACCGCGATCTCACTAATATGAGAGTAGCGAAATACTTAAATGCACCCACTATGTTAGTGGTGGACATTGATCGCGGTGGAGCTTTTGCTCATGTAGTAGGGACTTTAGAGTTACTTGAGCCAGACGAACGAGCTTTGATTAAGGGAGTAGTAATTAATAAGTTCCGAGGACAGTTATCCATTCTCAAACCAGGAATTGAATGGTTACAAGAACGCATTGGTATTCCAGTTGTGGGCGTGATTCCCTATTTCGATAATTCATTTCCCGCAGAAGACTCTCTAGATTTACTGGAGCGTAGATCTTATCAAAGCCAAGCTGAATTAAACATTGCTGTTATCCGTTTATCTAGAATTGCCAACTTTACTGACTTTGATGCTTTAGAATCAGAACCAACAGTTTCCATTAAATACGTGAGTCCTAAACAAGATTTGGGTCATCCAGATGCGGTGATCATACCTGGAACCAAGACGACAGTAGCTGATTTAATTCAACTACAAAAGAGTGGTATGGCTGAGGCGATTAAAAATTATGCTGCATCTGGAGGTATTGTTTTAGGTATTTGTGGAGGTTTCCAAATATTGGGTCAAACTATTACCGATCCAGAGGGAATAGAAGGACAATCGGGTAAATTTTCTGGTTTAAATCTATTACCGATCAAAACGGTAATTACAGGACAGAAAGTAGCCCGTCAACGTCAGGTTAGCTCAAATTATCCCCAACGGGGTTTACCAGTTAATGGCTTTGAAATTCACCAAGGGCGATCGCGCATAGAACAGCAAGATATAGATTCCCAAGCCTTTCATGGCTTATTCGATGATCTAAATTTAGGATTAGTTGATAATTGCTTATCTGTTTGGGGTACTTACTTGCATGGAATCTTTGACAATGGACCTTGGCGACGCGCTTGGTTAAATCATTTACGCCAACAAAGAGGTTTAAAATCCCTACCTACAGGAGTTGCCAATTACCGAGAACAAAGAGAACAAATTTTAGATTCTTTAGCGACCCAAGTAGAAGCCCATCTAGATTTAAGTCCATTCCTAGCTTAGATATTCCTCTAGCCATCATTGAACCATGAGTATTAGCATCCATTTTTTGCCAGACAATGTGACTGTTGATGCAGAAGTAGGAGAGAGTCTACTAGATGTCGCCAATAGAGCAGGAGTATTTATTCCTACCGGCTGTCTTATGGGGTCTTGTTATGCTTGTGCAGTAGAATTAGCCAATGGAGAAACTATCCGAGCCTGTATTACAGCTATTCCCCCAGGAATAGAAGAATTGACAATTAATTTATTTAGCGATCCTACGTGGTAATTATTTGGTAACTACTTGGCTAGCATAGGTTCTTTCCACAACCCGGCGAAATTTTTCCAAACCATCGTGCAGCATAGATTCTACCAATCGTCCCACAAATAAATTATCCATGATTTTGCCAATAGTACCAGGGATAGTATAAGAAATGCTCATCTTGACAATAGTACTATTGGGTCGCTGATAAAAGCGAACAGCTCCTTGATTAGATAATCCATCAACTGATTCCCATTGAATCAGTTGTAGGGGAATCGCCTTAGTTGTCCGAGATTTCCAGTTAAACTCCCAAATACCCATACGCAAATTCCATGTAGAAACATCTGGGTCATCGGGAGAGATTTTCACTGAGTTAATCCATTGCATCCATTGTGGCATTAGTTCTAAGTTAGACCAGACATCCCAGACAAAATTAACAGGAGCATTAATTTCGAGTTGGACACTATGCTCTAGCCAGTCTGACATTTTGCTTTCTCCGTTACATAAAACTTGACTTGATCGCAGCACTGACATAATTGCTTTCGCTAATACCATTGTATATTCTTCGTGTATCCCCCAATGAACCTGACATATATTCCACCTGTACGTAGGGAATTTCAGCCAGTGCTGCCATTTCTGCTTTTGATTTAGGTGGACTTTGTTCTCCTATTATAACCATTTTAGACAATATTGATGCTGTTTCACGCGAAAATTTAGTGTAAACTGGCAAAAGCAGCGATCAAATTCAAAAAAATGACAGCAAATAGTCCGACAATCTTAGCATTAGACTTTGATGGCGTAATTTGCGATGGACTAGTTGAATATTTTGAGGTAGCTTGGCGTACATATTGTCAAATTTGGTTGCCAACCCAAAATACACCATCAGATAATCTAGCTATCAGATTTTATCATCTACGTCCGGTGATCGAAACAGGTTGGGAAATGCCAATTCTAATTCAAGCTTTGGTAACAGGATTTTCTGATGGGGAAATTCTGCAAAATTGGGCAAATATTTCCCCGCATATCTTGTCAGAAAATAACTTACAAGCTAAAGAAGTTAGTCATAAATTAGACAATATTAGGGATGAATGGATAGCTGCGGACTTAGATGGTTGGCTAAATCTACATAAATTTTATCCTGGAGTAATAGAAAAAATCCAATCTACTCTTGCAAGTCAAGTTAAGTTATATATCATTACCACAAAAGAAGGACGCTTTGTCCAGCAGTTATTGGAAAAAGCAAATTTAGATTTACCAGCTACCGCAATTTTTGGTAAAGAAGTAAAACGTCCTAAATATGAAATTCTCCGAGAATTAATTCAGACAACAAATACCAAACCAGCAAAAGTGTGGTTTGTAGAAGATAGACTCAAAACACTACAGATTGTTCAACAACAACCAGATTTACAGGAAGTGAAACTTTTTCTAGCAGATTGGGGCTACAATACCCAAACAGAAAGAGATGCTGTGCAACAAAATCCAGGTATTCAACTCATCTCTCTGACTAATTTTGTTCAAAGTTTCAGTATTTGGGATAAATTCTAATTTTTTTAATTAATATTAGGGGATTAGGACTTACGCTAGAGTGTTAATTCTGCAAGCCCTAATTAGCCTATTTATAACTTTAGCTTAAAACAATGTCAGAGGGAACGGGAAACCGTGAATACAGATAGGATTCCTATTTGATTTTTGAACAAGACGATCTACTCTTCCCCCCAACCCTGTTCCCTATGGATAGTTTAGATCAATTTGTCACTCCTACGAGTTGTCGGACAAGGGATTTGACTGCTCCCACAATTGCGGTTTCATCTATTTTGGCAGCATGGATTAATTCTTCCGGTGAGCCAGAACTCGGCATATCCCGTACTGCTAATTTAATTAGGCGGATCTGTGGACCTTTATAGGTGGGAGCATTATCTAAACCTGCAAAAGCATCAAGTACAGCTGCGCCTAATCCTCCTTCTACCCAATGGTCTTCTACCACAACTAAGTTACCATTAGTAGCTATAGCCGCTTGATGCAGTGTCTCTACATCAATGGGTTTCACAGAATAAGCATCGATTACACGCACTGTAATACCTTCACTCTGTAAACGATGATAGGCTTTGAGTGCTTCATGTAGAGTAATTCCCGCCGCAATTACTGTTGCTCGATCTCGTTTAGAACTATGTATAACTTTACTTCTACCAATGGGAAATTCTTCTCCTGGGTCATAAATTACTGGAGTGTTTCCTCTAGTAGTACGCAAGTAGACCACACCTGGGCGATCGCACATCTGCGCCACTAGTTTTGCTGTTTGATTAGCATCGCTAGGATATAATACAGTGCTTCCGCACACAGCCCGAAAAATCGCTAAGTCTTCTAGTCCCATTTGCGATGCTCCATCTTGACCGATAGATACACCAGCATGGGAACCGACTAATTTAATGTTAGCCCGTGACACAGCAGCCATTCTGATAAAATCATCAGCCCTAGTCAAAAAAGCCGCAAAGGTGGAAGCAAATGGGGTATAGTTCCTAGTCTGTAAACCAACGGCTGCTGCTACCATCTGCTGCTCTGCAATATACATTTCAAAGTAATGTTCAGGAAAGGCTTGGGCAAAATCCTCAGTATAAGTTGAATTACTCACTTCCGCATCAAGAGCTACTACATCTGGTCTGGATTGACCCAAGGCTAATAGAGTATCTCCATAGGCGCGTCGCGTCGCCACTTTTCTACCTTTCTCGTAGGTGGGAAGTTTCAGGGGTTGAGTTAGTTGTAGAACTATTGGTTGGTTTTGCGTTTCTGGTTTTCCTGGTGTGATGGTAACGTGGGACTCTCCACCTAATTCGGCGATCGCCTGTTCTGCTTGTTCTGATTCTAAAGCCTTACCATGCCAACCGCCTAAATCTTCTAAAGCTGCTACACCTTTACCTTTTTTCGTCCGAGCAATAATCACTGTCGGACGATCATTCACAGCGATCGCTTCACCCAAAGCCTGATCAATTTGGCTGAAATCATGTCCATCAATCTCTATAGCGTGCCAACCAAAAGCGCTAACGCGATTAGCATAGATTTGTGTATTCCAGCCTAATTCAGTTTGTCCTCTTTGTCCAAGCCGATTGACATCAATAATCGCGATGAGATTGTCTAAAGTATAGTGAGAAGCATGGTCAAAAGCCTCCCAAACAGACCCCTCTGATGTCTCGCTATCGCCTAACAATACCCAAACATTATAAGGTATTTGCTCCAAATACTTACCAGCGAGAGCTACTCCCACACCTATAGGCAAACCCTGTCCCAAAGAACCAGTCGCCACATCCACAGTGGGACACTTCGGGGTTGGATGACCTTCCAGACGACTACCAAACTGCCTTAGTGATAATAATTCCTCATCAGAAATCAGCCCTACTGCTTTGTACATAGAATATAGCAGAGGTGCAGCATGTCCCTTGGATAGAATAAACCGGTCATTATTCGGGTTTTCTGGTTGGGTAAAGTCATAGCGGAGATATTTGCATAGTAGTACCGCCATCAAATCAGCTGGCGACATCGAAGAAGTAGGATGACCTGAACCAGCAGCGGTTGTAGCGCGGATACTATCAATACGCAATTGCTGCGCTAATTCTTGCCATTGATGTAATTGCTCTTGTGTGGTCATGTGGTATCTTCCTACCTGAATAACTGTATATTGGTAACGAGACTGCTTTTGATGTTTATTGGGATTAGTCTAAAAGTTTCTCGAAGCGATCGCCTCTAGCTGGAGATAGATTAAGCGCAAAAAAACCATACACCTAGAGATAGCAACAAGGTAATTTACTGAAAAGCTCCAGTTAACTATTGCAATCTAGTAAATATATTGATAATATATTGCAATAAAGATGGGAAAATTTGCCTTAAATGATGTCAAATATTCGTCTAGAAGCATTAAAGCCAGGTCAATCTGCTATAATTTCGCAAATAAATACCGAACCGGGATTAGAGCAACGTCTTCTAGCTATGGGATTTCGTATAGGTCGGCAAATATTTGTGTTAAGATGTGGATGGCTGTCCGGTCCGCTTCACGTCCGCATCGGGACAACGGAAGTTATGCTTCGTCGTCAGGAAGCTAGCCAGATCGAAGTAACTAATGTAAATAATTTTCAGTTACGACCAGTAAATCCAGGAGCCGCAGCGTGAAACATGTTGCTGTCTTAGGAATGCCCAATACAGGCAAATCCACATTTTTTAATCGCTTGACAGGCGCTAATACTAGCATCGGAAATTGGCCAGGGATTACCGTAGATCTGATGATGGCTAAAGTCAAACTAGGTGAAGAACTGACGGAAGTAATAGACTTACCAGGAATTTACGATTTACGGGGCTTCTCTGAAGATGAAGCAGTAGTGCGGCGGTTTCTAGAAAGTACTCCCCTACATTTGGTGATCATCATTCTCAATGCTACCCAACTTGATCGCCAAATCAGTCTGGCTTTGCAAGTCAAGCATTTGAATTTGCCAGCAGTACTATTATTAAATATGGCAGATGAAGCTCCTCAATTTGGGGTAGAATTCGATCCCGATAAAATATCTCAACATTTAGGAATTCCCGTACTACCAATTAGCGCTAAATATGGGAATGGGTATGAAGCAGCCTTAAAAGCGATTCACAATGCAGTTCAACAACAAGACAAACCAATAATTACTGGTTCTGTAGAAATGTGTCCTGCTTGTGACGAGAAAATTGCTGTAGAAATGGAAAACTTATTGCAACAAGCAGTCAGCACTCCAGAGCAAATTCAGACAAACTTGACTACTCAGTTAGATAGAGTTCTATTACATCCAATATTGGGATTACCCATCTTTTTTGGGGCAATGTACTTGATGTTCAAGATAGTATATGCTCTAGGAATTCCTTTACAGGATCAGCTACAGAAACTTCTAGATTGGGTGCAAGCATCAGCATTAAAACCGTTAGTAGCAGGTTTGCCATCTTTTTGGCAAGGATTTCTCTTAGATGGTATTTATACTGGTTTAGGCACAGTAGCCTCATTTATTCCCATAATTATCTTATTTTTCTTCTGCATGGCAATTGTCGAAGATAGTGGTTACTTATCCCGTTCTGCATTTTTGATGGATGCTTTTATGGAACGACTGGGTTTAGATGGTCGTTCCTTTGTCATGTCATTGATGGGATTTGGCTGTAATGTACCAGCAATTATGGGAACGCGGGTTATGCGTTCTCCTGGATTGCGGTTGCTGTCTATGCTGGTAATTCCTTTTTCCCTATGTTCAGCTCGACTGAATGTATTTATTTTCATGACCACAGCGCTGTTTTCCCAGAATGCAGCACCTCTAGTCTTATTTAGTTTATATATCCTGAGTTTTGTCGCAGCAATTTTCACTGCGACTTTGTTTAAAAGCAAATATCCCAATAAAGAGCCATTAGTTCTAGAATTACCACCTTACCGCTTTCCCACAATTGGTTTGATCTTCATGCGGGCTGGGAATGAAGTGAAAAACTTCTTGCGCTGGTCATATCGATTTATTATTTTGGGAGTAATCGCTATTTGGTTATTGAATAACTTACCGCCTGGAGTACCACCCGCAAGTTCTCATACTTTCTCAGGAATGATTGGGAATTTGACACAACCTTTGTTATCACCTCTGGGAATTAACTCTCAATTAGCTGTAGCTTTGATCTTCGGCTTTGTCGCTAAGGAAATTGTTTTGGGCGGTTTAGCAGTAATTTATGGTCAATCAGAGCAGCACTTAATGGGGGCGATCGCTCATCAAATCGATTGGGTACAAGCTTATAGCTTTATGTTGTTTACATTACTTTATGTACCTTGCTTATCCACAGTTGCAGTGCTCAAGAGCGAATCTAAAAGTGGTAAATTTGCCTTGATGTCAGTGGCTTGGTCAGTGGGTTTAGCTTGGGTAGCAAGTTTCATTTTCTATCAAGGCACAAGAATATTAAGCTTCTAAGCACTAAATTTGTAAATTGCCATTGAATTACGCTATGGTATATGCTATCCAATTGTAGATGAATATCTAAGTACCAAAATTATTTCCGAATTTGGCTTGTGGGGGATATGAATGGAACACAAAGATAAAGATTTATCCAACTCAACTGAGGGACATAAATCGACAGTAATCGAGCAAGGAACGACAGAAAAACCATCAGTTAAACCTGACTCCCATCTCCAGAATTTGTCAAAGTTGCTATTTTTTTGCGGCTTGGGGATTGGGTTTATAATTCTGAGCATTTTTGCCTACCGTTGGTGGCAGTTTAGTACTACCCATCAAGATACAGATGATGCTTATGTCACCTCTGATATTCATCCAATTACCGCCCGTATCTCTGGTACTGTCACTGAAGTCAATGTCCAAGATAATCAGTTAGTATCTACAGGTACTAACTTAGTCCAGCTAGATCTCCAGGATTATCAAGTAGCACTCAAACAAGCTCGATCATCTTTGGCTGTAGCTAAAGAACAAGCAAATGTTGCGGAAGCTACCATTGGAGTATCTAAGTCTAGTATTGGTGTGTCTAGAGCTACAACAGGTGTTACAGCTACTAGCGCTCAAGGACAAACTACAGAAGCTCAAGGTAATATAGATGCAGCTATTGCTAGTGTTTCTGCGGCTCAAGCAGCAGTAGATGAAGCCAGATCAGGTGTTCCCTTAGCTGAAAAACAAAAGGAGCAAGTCAAGGCAAATCTGATTAAAGCTAAATTGGATTATAATAGATATACTAAACTTTATCAAGATGGTGCTATTCCTCAGCAACAACTAGATCTTGCTAAAGCTACCTATGATGCATTAGTAGCTCAAATTGCCACTAATGATGAACAAATTAAACAAGCCATATCTCGTGTTGTGGAAGCTGAGAAAAATTTAACTAATGCTCAAGCGAAACTAGTTACAGCAAAGGGTTCTTTACAACAAGCTCATTCTACTAGCCAGCAAATCAAAGTGAATCGTCAGCAAATTGAATCTAATCGGCGACAAACTGAAGTTAGTCACAGGCAATATGAAGCAGCACTAGCAGCGATCGCCCAAATGGAAACTCAAGTCGAAAATGCCCAACTGCAATTATCCTATACTAAGATCAATGCTCCTACAGATGGACAGGTAGGTAACAAAACTGTGGAAGTAGGACAGAGAGTACAGCCAGGAGAAACTTTAATGTCTGTAGTTTCTCCCAAACCTTGGGTGATCGCCAATTTCAAAGAAACCCAGTTAGAGAAGATGAAACCTGGTGAAGTAGTAGAAATCAAACTTGATAGCTTTGCTGATCACATCTTCAAAGGTAAAATTGATAGTCTGGCTCCAGCCTCTGGAGCTAAATTTGCCCTCCTACCCCCAGATAACGCCACAGGTAACTTTACAAAAATTGTCCAGAGGATTCCGGTGAAAGTTGTATTTGACCCAAAGAGTATCAAGGGCTATGAATCACAAATAGCGCCAGGTATGTCTGCATTAGTGACAGTAGAAACCCATTAATCTGTATGACTAAGACAAATATTTCTCAGCCATCCCCTGGAAAATTAACTCTCGTAGCATCTCCTGACTATGTCTCCCTGAAAGACTGGATTGGTGTAGGAGCATCTTTGCTAGGGGCTTTTATGGCAGTACTGGACATTCAGATTACCAATGCTTCATTAAATGATATTACAGGGGCTTTAGGTGCGACCATAGACGAAGGTTCCTGGATTTCTACAGGTTATCTAGTAGCTGAGATAGTGGTCATTCCCCTGACTGGATGGCTTTCTCAGGTTTTTTCTGTGCGCAATTATTTACTGGTTAATTCTATATTATTTCTTTTCTTCTCCGTTGCTTGTGCCTTTTCTGCCAATTTACCAATGATGATTGTATTTCGTGCAGGTCAAGGTTTTACAGGCGGGGTACTGATTCCCATGGCGTTTACAATCATTCTGACAAAACTACCACCATCTAAACAACCAGTTGGATTGGCATTATTTGCCACGACTGCAACATTTGCGCCTTCCGTTGGTCCGACTGTTGGCGGTTGGCTGACTGATAATTTTAACTGGCAGTATATTTTTTACCTGAATATCATCCCAGGGTTATTGCTAATTGCTGGAACAGCCTATGCAATTACGTCTAAACCCATGCAGCTACAATTGTTTAAACAAGGTGATTGGTGGGGAATTGCCACTATGGCAATTGGCTTGGCCTCTCTGGAATTTTTCTTAGAAGAAGGTAATCGTAAAGACTGGCTAGGTTCTGAAGAGATAGTCCGGGCTGGAATCGTAGCTGGGATCACCCTACCTTTATTTGTATTAATTCAATTTACCCACAAAAAGCCACTACTGAACCTAAGCTTACTCAAACAAAGAAATTTTGGCATATCGATCATTGTCAGTTTAGCTATGGGACTAGGGCTCTATGGCTCAATATTCCTGTTACCCCTATTTCTAGCGCAAATTCAGGGCTACAGTGCTATGAATATTGGTCAGACGATCATGTGGTCAGGAATTCCCCAACTTTTCATTCTCCCATTTGTTCCCAAGCTGATGGCGCGATTTGACTTACGCCTATTAATTTCTGTAGGATTCAGCCTATTTGGTGTAAGTTGCTGGATGAATTCAAACCTAACTCATGAAACAGGTATTGACCAATTGATTTACTCACAAATAGTCCGCGCCTGTGGTCAACCATTTATTATCACGCCACTTTCTAGCGTTGCTACCGCAGGAATAGATCCCAAGCAAGTTGGTTCAGCTTCTGCGTTATTTAATATGGGTCGTAACTTAGGCGGTTCTATTGGGATTGCTACATTGAGTACTTTACTTTCGTTAAGGGAGGAATTTCATTCTAACCGGTTGGGAGAAGCAGTTTCAATCGCAAATCCCCTGACTCGCGATCGCATTAATCAACTAACGCAATTATTCGTCAACCATTCTGGTGACACAGTGATGGCGCAAAATCAAGCTTACTCTATGATTGATCAGCTTGTGCGTCGGGAAGCCAATGTCATGGCTTATAATGACTGCTTCTTCTTCATGGGTAGTGCTTTATTTGTCAGCGCCATCCTTGTGCTGTTTTTCAAACGAGTTAAACCTAGTGGTGGTGCGGTGGGTCATTAAGGTCGGACAAGCGATGACATTCTGGACATTCTAATAATGCTGGTGGACGTTCCATCAAAGGGGCTTTATAGCCACAATCTTGGCAGACACTAGTAAACCGAGGCATTTTATTGCGGGTGAGGACTAAAACAATTACTTGGGTTAGCAAACCTAAGATAATCAAAGTGATAGGGATAACCATGATCTTAAATAGGAACATTGCCACTACTACATAAATATAGATTAGCGGAAAACCCTGTATTTGTCTAACACGAGATAATGTAGAGATAGAGTTAAAGAAAAAATCATGCAAGCTTATAAACTTAAGGGGAAAATCGATCCATCAGGTAACCTGGTGATTACCGAACCCATCAATTTACCTCCTGGAGATGTGGAAGTGGTAGTTTGGCAAACTACCAAAACACTCGATGATACAAAAACGCCAGCAACTGAACTAGTGCCAACAGCATCTAAAAGACCAACTAAAATCAAGGCTTTACAAAACTGGTTTCAAAAAACCGCACCAGCACCTCATGATTTTGACCCAGAACAAGCTAAATGGGAATATTTAAAGGAGAAGCATAACTTGTGAAAGCCTTGCTAGATACTAACATAATTTTAGACATTGCGTTAGAACGACAACCTTTCTTTACTAATAGTGAAGCAGTTTTAGGATTTGCTGAACAGGGTCAAATAGAAAGCTACATTTCAGCATCAACAATTAGCGACCTTTACTACGTTATTCGTAAACAAAAAGGGCGAGATTTAGCTATTGAATTTTTGCGGGAAATAGTTAGCTTCTGTCAAATTGCCATGGTAGATAAGACTATAATTACTATGGCTCTTACAACAAATTTTAAGGATTTTGAAGATGCTATTCAATACTCCACCGCTATATTGAATCACTTAGATGCAATTATTACTCGTAATTCTCAGGATTTTCCTGTTGTCACCCCGCGAATTCTTACTCCTGAGCAATTAATCGAAGAATTAACAAACTCTTCTGAAAGGTAGCGATCGCTTTGTGTACGAATCAAGTTAAGCAATTCGCAAACCCTGTTGAAAAACTGATGTTAAGCGTGGAACAACTCCATCATCATGAACAGTAATCAAATCAGCCCGCTTACCCACTTCTAAACTACCGCGATCGCTATCTAGATTAATCGCCTTAGCAGGATTACTAGTAATGACTTTAATTGCTTGATATAGCGGTTTACCAGTTTTTTGCTTGATGATGAAAGCTGAATGTAGAAGACTTTGGGGTACGTAATCAGAGGAAATAATATCAACTAAATCCAATTCTACCAGTTCCATTGCGGAAATGTTGCCAGAATGGGATTTTCCTAAAACCAGATTCGGCGCACCCATTAAAATCTGTAAACCATGACTATGAGCGGTTTTGGCTGCGTCTAAAGTAGTGGGAAATTCGGCGATCGCCACGCCATTTCTGACTGCTTCCTGGACATGTCCTACTGTCGCATCATCATGACTAGCCAGAGAAAACCCCTTGGCTCGACAATGTTCCACCAATATCTGACGATGTTTATCAGCATATTCTAGTTGCTGTTTTTGGCGTGCGTCAATTAAATCGTCTATTTCTTCAGCTTTCACACCATGTTTACCCATGTAGTACTCTTTGAATTTATCTAACCGGGTAAACTGTCTTTGTCCGGGAGTGTGATCCATCAGAGAAAGTAAACTCAATAAAGGATGGTCGAAATACTTTTCAGTTACTTGACATACATGTTCATAGGCTAGTTCGCAACGGAGATGTAGTCGATGATCTACAGAAAACTTTCCCTCTGCTTTTCCCTTGGTCACAACTTCAATCATTGGCGCAAATTCAGTTAATCTGGGCGAATTGGGATTAATATCACCAATAGCGATCGCATCACAGACAGTGGTAATTCCCGCAGCAGCTATATCTCTATCATGGTAAATCGCCGCAGCTTCTCTTGGCCATCGGATTCCAGGACGAGGAGATATATTTCTTTCTAAGTTATCTGTATGTAGTTCAATTAATCCAGGGAGCAAATAATCTCCATTTCCCTGTTGTCCTTGAGCAACTATTCCCGGTTGAATATCAGCAATTAAACCATCTCGCACGACAAGAGTACCAATCACCTCTTGGTCTGGAAGTTGTAAGCGGTAGTTAGTATATATTTGTTCGCTCATTGGTCTTTGGGTATTGATACTTGACATTATCACAGATTCTCATATAATCATAATTACTCGGACACTAAGCAAGAGAGATTAAAAAGACACTGACTGATGTTTACCAATTTATCTGCGGTTATGGAACCTATTATAAAGATATCTTATGTTAATTCTTATACTCCTTCGCTTATTTGTTTCTAAATAAAGTAATCGAATTCCTAATTCGGAAAAAATCTCTACCGAGCAGTTTCTTATGCAAGATAATTTTATCCAAAATAAATGGGAATATACGGTTCCTTTAGCTTTTAGTCTTTCTCTAATACTCACATGTATTATTATCTCCGGGAAGACTTATTTCTGGATGGATGAACTCTTATCCTTTTATTTTGTCAATGACCCTAGTTTCACAAATATGATCACTGCTTTAAGTGATACAATTAATAGCTCTCCACCTTTGTATTTTGTCTTGGGATGGATTTGGAGCAAAATATTTACTGCTTCAGAATTATCCCTACGTCTCTTTTCTTCTTTAAGCATATGTTTTGCCCAAACAATTGTTTGGTTAACATTACGTCGGACATATAATTTTTGGGCAGCTTCCTTGGGAACTTTGATTGGATTTGTATCAATCCAAATTCTATTTCAAAATAATCAAGCTCGATTTTACGGTTTATTTATTGCTGTTTGTGCATTAGGATTCATGCAATTTGATGCTCTATGTAGACAGAGATATAAATATTCTAACTCAGGATTACTAGTCAATATTTTTATTCATATTGCTATGATTTACACCCATTTTTATGGGTTCCTCTACAGCGGTGCAACTCTTTTCGCTTTAATAGTCAGTGACAAATACTTTAGGATATTCAGACCTAGAGTTTATGCATCTTTTATTCTAGCTTGGTTAGCCTTTATCCCTTGGTTACCTGCTTTTATTCGCCAATCTAAATTAGGGACATGGATGTCAAAACCTGACTTGTCGGATTTAGTAAATTCTTTCAACAACTGGACTCCCAATTTTTTCTTGCCAATTTTACTCATAGTTTTATGCTTGATTTTGGTAATTAAACCAAAAGGTATTTATAATTTCAGCCATACTAAGAAAAAGGATATAAATATATCTCTTTTAATACTAGCATCTAGTTGGTTCTCAATTTCTATCTTAACCTGGTTAGTTTCAATTAGTCTCCAGCCAATTTTCCTACAAAGATATTTATTACCTGCTCAAATAAGTTGGTCAATTTTATTAAGCTACTTATTTTCTTATCTCTCTTATCCAACCTTTAAGCTAGAACGAAAATCACTAAGTGCAAATGTTTGGATGTTATGCGTGGTAATAGGAATTGTATTCCTGCTTTTAAAACCGGTCTATAGTGCTAATAAGATGATACCTCATGTAAAGCCTGGAGCAAATGACTACAAGTATGGATATAATAATTTACCTATAGTTACAGAATTTTCTGGTAATTTCCTTGAACGTTTTAATTACTACGTTAATAATCAAAATAATCCATATATGTTTATTTTAGATCGAGAAATTGCTCTAGATAAAAAAAACTGGACTTATGTATCCTATCAAAATAAATTAATGGATGCTTTAGCTAGGAATTACAGTAGTATTTTTCACAAAAATATTGTCAATAGCCAAGATTTCCTGAATAATCATCCTCGTTTCTTGGTATTATCTTTCACCACACTCAACGATTCATGTCTAGCTATAGACTTAAATTGTTTACGTAGATGGTTTCACCGCAGAATAGAAAAAAATTCTAAGTATAGAATCAGTCAGTTAGGAGTAGTTGATGATAATAGAACTCTGTTCCTTGTAGAAACCAAGTGAATAAGATATTTGTTAATCCTGGAATCCACTATGATCTGTAGGTTCTGACAGGTTAGTAGTGATTAAGAATCTCATCTCACCACTACTGACTTATTATCAATAGTCTTTATTTTCTAAATTTAGGGATAAATTTGGAATTGGGTAGTTTGTATAGATGACAATTCTTGGTCGTGAAAAATCCCAATCATCGCACAACCTTCGCGACGACGTTCTTCTAGTAGTTCCATGACTACTTGACGATTAGTTACATCCAGCGCCGAAGTTGGTTCGTCTAAAAGTAAAATGGGATAGTTGACAGCAAGCGCCCGCACCAGATTGACTCTTTGTTTTTCTCCTCCAGAGAAAGTTGTCGGGGAAAGATTCCATAACCGTTCGGGTAGATTTAACCGAGTAAATAATTTTTGAATTCTTCTATATGCAATTTCCATATCTATTCCCATTTCCAACAGAGGTTCAGCAGCTACGCGCAAAGCTGGTACTCTGGGAATCACCCGCAAAAATTGGCTGACATAACCTATGGTTTTTTGTCTAACTGCTAAAAGTTGATGTGGGAGAAGTTGTGGTAAGTCTACCCAATTAGATTCATGTTTCAGCCAGATGGAACCACGATCAATGCGGTAATTTCCATAAATACAGCGAATTAAAGTAGATTTTCCTGTACCAGAAGCACCGGACAAAACCATACATTCACCAGCATTCACACTGAGCGAAATTCCTTGAAGGACTGAGAAATTAACTCCTCCTTGTTGATGGAGGGTGAAGCTTTTATGGAGGTTTTCAATTTTTAAACTACAATTCATTTTCCATTAAGGTGTTAAGGTAGCACTAACTAAAAGTTGTGTATATGGATGTTGGGGGTCGTCTAATACTTGGTCTGTTAAACCAGATTCCACCACTTTCCCTTTTTGCATAACTATTAAACGATGGGATAGGAGTCTGACTACGCCAAGATCGTGGGTGACGATGATGACGCTTAAATGAAAGTTCCTGACAAGAGAACGGAGTAAATCCAATAATCTGGCTTGGACGGAAACATCCAGTCCACCTGTGGGTTCATCCATCAAAATTAGGCGTGGTTGGGTAACTAAAACTCTGGCTAATTGTAATCTCTGTTGCATTCCTCCAGAAAATGTACTGGGTAGATCGTCTATTCTTTTGGACTCAATTTCTACTTGTTCTAACCAATAAATTGCTGTTTCTCGAATTTTGCCATAATTTCGCCAACCTGTGTCTAACAAACGTGCAGCAATATTTCCACCAGCGCTGACTTTCATTAATAAACCATCGCGGGGATTTTGCTGGACGAAACCCCATTCAGTCCTCATTAACCAACGTCGTTTAATTTCGGGAAGTTGGTTAATATTTTGAGTGTTTCCTTGAGGGTCAACGTAAATGATTTCTCCACTGTCAATATTTAAATGACCAGCGATCGCATTTAATAATGTCGATTTTCCTGAACCTGATTCACCCACAATTCCCAAAACTTGACCGGGATAGAGATCAAAGCAAATGTTCTCACAAGCGGAAATTGCTCCGTAAGATTTACTCAATTGATTAATTTTCAATAAATGTTCCATTAGTTTTCCTGCTGTTGATGACAATAATCGGTATCAGCACAAATCCACATCCTCGCTCCTGCGTCATCAATGACAACTTCATCTAAATAGCTAGTTTGGGAACCACAAAATTCACAAGCTTTATCCCAACGTTGTACCGTAAAAGGATAGTCTGCAAAATCCAGACTGGTAACTTTTGTATAAGGTGGTACGGCGTAAATGCGCTTTTCTCTCCCAGCACCAAATAACTGTAATGCTGGATTCATATTCATCTTGGGATTATCAAATCGCGGAATTGGACTAGGACTCATCAGATAGCGATCGCTCACCATAACTGGATAATCGTAGGCTGTAGCAATATGTCCATATTTTGTAATATCTTCATATAGTTTAACATACATTGCGCCATAATCTTCCAAGGCGTGCATTTTTTTAGTTTCTTTAGTGGAAGGCTGTAACCATTGTAAAGGTTCGGGAATGGGAACTTGATAAACTATTATTTGTCCTTCTTTTAATGGTGTTTCCGGAATGCGATGACGAGTTTGAATTAACGTCGCTGCTGATGTTTTTTCCGTAGTCGCAACTCCACAAACTTTCCGAAAAAACCGTCGGATATTTACCGCGTTAGAAGTATCATCTGCTCCTTGGTCAATTACTTTCAATACGTCTTTTTGACCAATCACCGCGGCTGTCAGTTGGATTCCTCCAGTACCCCAACCATAAGACATGGGCATTTCTCTAGAGGAAAAGGGAATTTGATGTCCAGGAATGGCGATCGCTTTCAGAATAGACCGCCGAATAGAACGTTTAGTTTGCTCATCCAAATAAGCAAAGTTGAATCCTGGTTCGACGGAAGATTCTGGAAAATCATTTGGGGAGTTCTGGTTCATGGGGAATTTGCTCTTGGCGAATTTGGCGAATCATCTGTAATTCGGCTTGGAAATCTATATAATGGGGTAACTTGAGATGTTGGACAAAGCCTTGTGCTTCCACGTTATCAGAATGGGACATGACAAATTCAATGTTTTGGGCTGGCGCAGTTACTGGTTCGCCCAATTCCTCTGCTCCCATGGCGCGATCGACTAAAGCCATAGACATTACTTTCCGTTCGTTGTACCCAAAAGTCAGTCCATAACCTCTGGTAAATTGTGGTGGTAAATCCTGATTTCCTTTAAATTGATTCACCATTTGCACTTCTGTAACCGTAATCTGGGCGATCGCTACTTCAAATCCCAATTCTTCCGGGAAAATTACCACCTCTACCTCTCCCATGCGAATTTCTCCTGCAAAAGGATGATTTTTTCCATAACCTCGTTGGGTAGAATAGGCTAAAGATAATAAAAAACCTTCATCAGCACGAGCTAAATTTTGCAATCGCGCATCTCTAGAAGCTGGGAATTTCCTTGGTTGACGGGTTAAATCAAATGGGGTTGGTTCAGGAGTGAGCGGAATTTCTGGTTGAATCAGTCCTTCTTGAGCTAAAGTATTGACAGCTTGGGGGATTTTTTCCAGACTTGGTATACCTTTCGGTGCTATAGGCTTTTCACCTTCTGCGAGTAATTTAAAATCCAGTAACCGGTGAATGTAATCGTAAGTGGGACCGAGATATTGTCCTCCAGGTACATCTTTAAAAATTGCAGAAATTCTCCGCCGGATCTGCATTTCACTAGTATCTAGAGGTTTAGTGTAATATAATCTTGGTAACGTTGTGCGATAAGCTCTTAACAAGAAAATTGCTTCTACTAAATCTCCCCAAGACTGTTTAATGGCTAAAGCTGCTAGCTCTCGATCATAAAGGCTACCCTCAGCCATGACGCGATCAACAGCTAAACTCATCTGTTGTTCAATTTGCGCTAAATCGATTTCCGGGATATTCTCATCGCCTCGACGCAAAGACTTCAACAAATCTTCCGCATTAGCGATCGCCTGTTCTCCCCCTTTGACAGCAACATAAGGCATTTTGGGCTGCTCCTTATTCTATAACTGATTCTTTTTGTGGCTTTTGAACTACGCATTTAAAGCTCCAACCATGCTGCTCAAATCCCAATTTTTGGTAAAATTTATGAGCGCTAGTCCGAGTAATATTAGAAGATAACATTAGTTTATCGAGATTATTTGCAGTTTTTTCTCCAGTCATGATCATTCCTCTGCTTTTACTGTACGCGGTAATCCGATAACTTCTGTTTCAGCCATAAGTAAAATATCAACACCTAACGGATAGGTTAGATGATTTTTGCGCCACTCGTTCCAGAAGTTTTCGGGAACGATTGGGGATATATGGATTTCTCCTAAAATTCCTGGACCCGTTAATTTGACTGGTTCACCTCCTGTTAAACTGTTAATTTGTAAAAATAGGGTTGTGGAAGTTTGTGGTTCTTCGTCTGTTCCTGGATAGAAGCAAGACAACTCAGATAATTTTGAACTATCCAAAATTAGCGCAAAGTCAGCTTTGGATAAATCAGTTGTTAACCGACAACCTGTATGAAATACCAACCAATTTTTGATCATCTCGCTTGTGTTTGCTTGTAACCAAACTTGGGTTTCTAAATCTAATAATGTCAAACAAGCAGCAGCGCAACTCAGGTTAATTCCTTCTGGTAAAGCCAACTCTGGGGAAATTGACTGGTGTTTACCTGGTCGAGCTAGAGCATTCATTAAGGCGCGAAATGTCATTTGGACATCGTGAACCGGATGGGAAAAGCCTGGTAATTGGGTAATTGTCATGATTACTCACCTCTCAGCAGGGTAAAGAAGTTGACTTTAGTTGCTGCTGTTTGTTGTTGTTTAATTTCCTGCTGATGTTGCGCTGTCGATCGCAAAGGTTGGATAATTTCCCGATCAATTTGTTCGTACCAGCTTGGATGTTGTAGAAGCGCATCACAAATAGCAGCTAGTTCCGCATGTCTGAGCGATCGCCCCGCGACATAACCAAATCCAGAAATCGCCTGATCACACAATCTATCTTGATCAGGATTCATCTGGATCACACAACGTGTTATGGTTATTTCTCCTAAATTAAATGCTTCCCCCGTTCCTCCCGCTCTCCCTCTCACCATTGCTAAACCAATTTCAGGCGATCGCAAGAACTTATATTCAGGTACATCTAATTCCTGAATCAATACTTCTAATTGCTGTAACTCAGCTTTAGCTAAAGTAGCCATCCAGGCTTGTCTTATGGTATGAACATTCATATAAGCGGTATCAACTCAAATCAACCACGATCTAATTTTGGATGATATAATATCAATCACGCTAGTAGCTAGAACTAAAATAATCAAAATTGCACAAACTTTCTGGTACTCAAAAGCGCCGAAACTTTGATATAAAGAAACACCTATACCACCAGCACCAACAATTCCCAGAACAGAAGCTCCCCGGACATTAGACTCAAATCGATAAAGAGCATAAGAAGTCCATAAAGGCATAACTTGGGGAATTACGCCAAAAATCACCTCTTGTAGTTTACTTGCTCCTGTAGCACGAATTCCTTCCACTGGTCCTGGTTCTATAGCTTCCACCGCTTCAGAAAATAACTTACCTAAAATCCCAGCAGTATAAACAGCTATGGCTAATACACCAGCAAATGGACCCAATCCTACATTTACCACAAAGATGAGCGCGTAAACAATTTCATTGATCCCACGCAAAGCATCTAAAATCCGACGGGTTGGTTGAACTACCCAAACAGGGAAAATATTATTGGATGCGAGGATGGATAAAGGAATAGCAGCAATTATAGCTAATAATGTCCCCCAAAGACCCATAGAAACTGTAATTATCGTGTCTGACAGATATAGTTTCCAGTCGGAAAAGTCTGGCGGAAAATAACCTTTTCCATATTCTACCATATTTCCGCTATTTTTAACTAGGGTGAACAGGTTAATTTCGCTTTGGAGAAAAGAGTAAGTTAAACAGGCGATCGCAATCAAAAAATAGATAACACGAATATTAGTTACCAGCTTTGCTTCTTTGTTTAAAGTAGCAATGACATCAGGTGAAAAGTTATTGTTTAGATCGTGCATAATCAATAATTTTATTAAGTGTAGATCATCGCCCTCACCCCCTAGCCCTCTCGCCCTTTGGGAGAGGGGGGAAATTCAAAGTCCCTCTCAAGAAAGGGAGAGGGATTTAGGGTGAGGGCTAATGACCTTGTTTCTGAGCTTTATCTAAATCACGAATAACATTCCAGGTTTTATCTTGAGCTGGAGCAAAACCAGCCATTTTCAAAGGACCAAGTATTCTCTGATCGTGAAAATTATAGAAGAAATTACGAATTTTTGCCTTGATAACCGGTGTTAAATCTTTACGATATGCTATGGGGTCACTAGGTAGAACTGGTGATTTCCAAACAACGACAATTTTTTGTTTAACAATGGGATTTTTATCAGCAATCCGAGGGAAATCTTCACTGTTATTAGTAGCAAAATCTACCTGTCCATGAGCAACAGCCAGAGCAGTAGCTTCATGGCTACCTACAAAAGTTAACCGTTTAAATGCTTGTTTAGGATTAACGTTATGCTTAGTAAAAATGTAATAACTGGGAACTAAATATCCAGAGGTTGACTCTGGATCGTTGAATGCAAAGGTCAGATTATGAGAGTTTTTCAGTATATATTGATAACCTTCTGCTTTGGCCTGAGCAGTAGCAGAATTATCTTTATTACCAATTATATAGGAATAGTAACCCCTTGTTCCATCAGGATTGATTATTTGAGCAAAAGCTTCAGCATTGGAACGTTTTGCAGCTTCAATATAAGATTTACCACCATACCAAGCAGCTTGTACTTTACCAAAACGCATTCCTTCAATGACACCAGAATACTGGTTAACATAGAAGGCTTTTACGGGAATACCAATAGAGCGGGACATTGCTTGAATAAATGGCTCCCAAACTGGTCTTTGATGAGCTTGAGATTCAGTAGAAATTATCCCAAAATTCAGTTCTGTAACATCAGCGATCGCAGGTTTTTCGAGGAAGCTCAAGCCATTCTTAGATGCATCTACTAGGAAGATAGTAGCAAGTAAAGCTGTTGTCAGTAAAGCTGTGCGTTGAATGAGTGAACATCTTTTCATTTTCTATCCCTTTGGAGAAACTAGTTTTTTGGAATTGATTAATTTTTTCGGAATTATTCTACAATTTTGCCATGTCCTTACATGACCAATTCCAATGCGGCTGCTCCATAAATTTCATTGAGTTTATTGTCAGTCAGTTCTGATGTTTGACCATCAAAAACTATCTCACCATCTTTCAATGCAATGGAGCGAGGAAAGTAATTGCGCACCATTTGAATTTGATGCAAACAACTTACTACTGTAATACCATTTTGCTGATTTAAATCAACTAGCAATTCCATGATTTTACGACAAGATTCTGGGTCTAAAGAAGCTATCGGTTCATCAGCAATGACGATTTTTGCTCCTTGAACTAAACACCTGGCGATCGCCACCTGTTGTTGTTGTCCTCCAGAAAGTTGCGCAGCCCTTTTATAAGCTTGTTCCAAAATTCCCACTCTTTCCAGAGCAGCAAGTGCTTGGAGTTTTTCTACTTTAGTAAACAGGTGAAACGCCGAGCGAATTAACGACAAGCGCCCTAAATTACCTACAAGGACATTTTTGATCACTGTCAACCTTTTGACTAAATTAAACTGCTGAAAAACGCAGCCAATTTGAGTCCGCAGCATCTTGACTTTAGAGTGAAACCGCCCATTGGTTTGTAAAGCAGTCCCGAAAATAGTAACTGTTCCGGTATCTGCAACATTCAGCCCATTAATATGGCGTAATAGTGTAGATTTTCCAGAACCAGAAGCACCTACTAGAGCCACCATTTCACCTTCCGCAATCGTACAGTTAATCTCCTTTAAAGCAGGGGTTCCCTTGAAGCTTTTGGACAGATTGATAATTTCGATTGCTTGCGTGACAGACATAATCGAACTTTGAGAGATAACTAACTAGGAATCTAGATGTTTTTGGTTAAGGATTTATCAGGATCAGGGAAATGAAAGATTAAGAAAGTGCTGGAAAATTCTCAAATCGTCCTCACCCCCTAACCCCTTCTCCCTCAGGGAGAGGGGGAAATTCAAAGTCCCTAAATCTGAGCCAACTTCATCCACGGAAGTAGGATCTCCTCCCGCATATTGGGTATTAAAGGGAATTTCAGCATTAAGGCGCGTACAGAAATCGACATTATGAAAAATCTCTCACACACCACTACGTACATATTCTGAGTTTTATGTTAAAATTAACTTAACTATAATTTAAAAGTGATTTAAATATCAAGGAATAGATTTAAATTAATTAATTAATTTAAGGTTGGTGCGTCCATGACTTGCGACTGTGTAAAATCTCCCGCTCGTGAGGTGGTTAATTAAGAAAAAAACTGCTAATCTAGAATCCCGCTCAATCGAGAGTAGAAGTTTATGTCTTTTGTACCGTTACATATTCATAGTGATTACAGTCTGTTAGATGGAGCAAGCCAACTACCAGAATTAATCGATCAGGCGATCGCTCTGGGGATGAAGGCGATCGCACTCACAGACCACGGTGTCATGTACGGAGCGATTGAATTACTCAAAATCTGTCGCAGCAAGAATATTAAGCCGATTATCGGCAATGAAATGTACATCATTAATGGTGATATTGAAAAACAAGAGCGCCGTCCCCGATATCATCAGGTTGTTTTAGCTAAAAATACCAAAGGTTATAAGAACTTAGTCAAATTAACTACAATTTCTCACCTAAAGGGTGTGCAAGGTAAGGGAATTTTTTCCCGCCCTTGCGTGAATAAAGAATTACTCAAAGAATATGCTGAAGGTTTAATTATAACTAGTGCTTGTTTGGGTGGGGAAATTCCCCAAGCCATTCTGAGTGGGAAACTAGACGCTGCGCGTAAAGTGGCTTCATGGTATAAAGAAGTATTCGCAGAAGACTTTTATTTAGAAATTCAGGATCACGGCTCTCAAGAAGATAGAATCGTTAACGTGCAAATTGTCAAAATTGCTCGCGAGCTAGGGATTAAATTTGTCGCGACTAACGATTCTCATTTTATTTCTTGTTTTGACGTAGAAGCCCATGACGCATTACTGTGTATACAAACAGGTAAATTAATTGCTGAAGATAATCGGATGCGTTATAGCGGTACAGAATATCTCAAGTCTAGTCGTGAGATGAAACTGCTATTTCGCGACCATTTAACTGATGACGTTATCAACGAAGCGATCGCCACCACCGAAGAAGTAGGGGATAAAGTCGAACCCTATCAAATTATGGGTGAACCGCAAATTCCGACACCAACAATTCCCTCCGGTCATACTGCTGATACTTACGCCGAAGAAGTCGCTTGGAAGGGATTATTAGAACGGCTGAATCGCAAATCTCCCCAAGAAGTCGATCTAGTTTATAAGGAAAGATTGGAATATGAGCTGAAAATGATTCAGCAGATGGGATTTTCTAAATACTTCTTAGTTGTCTGGGATTATATAAAATTTGCGCGAGATAATAGCATTCCCGTTGGTCCTGGTCGCGGTTCTGCGGCAGGTTCCTTGGTTGCTTACGCTATGCGGATTACCAATATTGACCCCGTACACCACGGGTTATTATTTGAGCGCTTTTTGAATCCAGAACGCAAATCAATGCCTGATATTGATACAGATTTCTGTATTGAGAAACGAGATCTCGTAATCGAATACGTCACCAAGAAATATGGTGCTGATAAAGTTGCTCAAATCATCACTTTTAATCGCCTTACCTCTAAAGCAGTTTTAAAAGATGTGGCGAGAGTGTTAGATATTTCCTATGGAGAATCTGACAAAATGGCAAAATTAATCCCTGTGGTGCGTGGTAAACCGACTAAACTAAAAGTGATGATTTCTGATGAGACACCCGCACCAGAATTTAAAGCTAAATATGATAATGATCCGCAAGTCCGCCGTTGGATCGACATGGCTATGCGGATTGAAGGAACGAATAAAACCTTTGGTGTCCACGCAGCAGGTGTGGTAATTTCGGCTGATCCATTAGATGAAATAGTTCCTCTACAACGCAATAATGATGGTTCTGTGATTACCCAGTATTTCATGGAAGACCTGGAATCTCTAGGATTGTTGAAAATGGATTTTCTGGGTTTGCGCAACTTAACCTTAATTCAAAAAACCCTAGATTTAATTGAACAAAGTAAAGGATATCGTCTTGACCCCGACAGCATCACCCAAGAAGAAAGAAGAAGTCAGAAAATATTAGCGAAAGGTGAACATAGTAGTTTACCGAAAATGGTAGAAAAAACCTACAAAGACTTAGAATCTGGGAAATTAGAAGGTATTTTCCAATTAGAATCATCGGGGATGGAAAAAATAGTAAAAGAACTAAAACCTTCCAATATTGAAGATATTTCCTCAATTTTGGCACTTTATCGCCCAGGTCCATTGGACGCAGGTTTAATCCCTAAGTTTATTAATCGTAAGCATGGACGGGAAGAAATCGAATATGAAACTGAGATTTTAGAACCAATATTAAATGAAACCTATGGAATTATGGTTTATCAGGAGCAAATCATGAAAATTGCTCAGGATATGGCTGGCTATTCTCTAGGTCAAGCTGACTTGCTGCGTCGCGCTATGGGTAAAAAGAAAGTTTCCGAAATGCAGAAGCAACAGGAAAAGTTTATTGATGGGGCGATGAAAAACGGGGTGAAAAAGCAGATCGCGGAAAAATTATTTCAGGACATGTTAAAATTCGCTGAATATTGTTTAAGTTCAGATACAGAAGTTTTAACAGTTGAATATGGCTTTTTACCAATTGGTGAAATTGTTGAAAAGTGTATTGAATGTAGTGTTTACAGTATTGATGAGTATGGGAACGTTTACACTCAGCCAATTCAACAATGGCACGATCGCGGACAGCAAGAAATATTTGAATATGGCTTAGAGGATGGTTCGGTGATTCGAGCCACGATGGATCATAAATTTATGACCACGGACGGTGAGATGTTACCTATCGACCGCATATTTGCTGAAGGACGGGATTTATTACAAGTTACTGGACTACCAGAGTAAATACTCCCCATACTGAATAGCGCAGTATTTACCAAACTGTGCTATAAAAAGGATGAAAACATGGCGCTTCAACATGAATCATACAAAACCCGACTTTAAAAAACGCTTTGTCGCATCAATTATAGTAGTATTACTTGCAAGTTTACCCAGCCAAGCAAAAGCTCCTGAACCTCCAGGAGTGACTATGAAGCCAGAAAACAAACCCATATCCAGATTCTATTCTGTGATTGATGAATGGAAAAACTATAAATATAGTGTCAATGGAAGTAAGATATTATCAACAGGAAGTTTACCAGCTACTCCAGTTAATTTCGATCAAGCAGATTTATTAACTGTTCTATCCAACACAAGAAAGTATTTTCAAAACAACACTCAAGCAGACCCGGATATTACACGTAATGGATTACTGATTACTCAAGGGGTAACAGTTCAAAATATCCTCAACACATTAGATTTTATGATTAATGTTTTACAAGAGGATCAGAAAAATCATCAACCCTCTCGTTTACAAGATGCAAATTTCATAAATAATAACTTTCGTGTAATCAAATGGTCTGCTTATCATCCAGCAACTTATCGGGAGAATCAGTTGAAAATTACAAAATATGCTGTTTTTACTCATTCTGGTTCCCACCAAAGAACATTTAAATATAATATCCCTATTTATGGATTATTAAGCAAAGACAAATTTTACACCAAGTATACTAAACAAGATGCGTTATCGGGTATTTATGAACCAGGTGGTAAAGAACAAGGTAAAGTAGAACCTCTGGCTTATCTAACTCGTGATGGATTAGAAGCAGCCTTGATGGAAGGAACAATACTAGTCAATTTTACAGATGGATCTAAAGCATTTTTTAATGTAGATAAAAACAATGCAATATCTTATATACCAGGATTAAGGCCAAGATTACAGAAACGTTATTGGTATTTTAAAAAAGTTGATGCTATCAAGGGCTATGGATATAACATAGATACCAAGATTTCTATTAAGCCAGGGGTGACTTTTGCGGGTGATGTCTTGAATATTGGTTTAGGTAGAGTAATTGTCCTTGAACATAATCAAGCGGGACACAAATACTTACAAATGGGTGTGGTCGCTGATACGGGTGGTGCGTTTTTACCCAATCTTGCTCAACTGGATTTTTTAGCAGGTGTTTTTCACAATCAAGCAGATTTTAATAGATATACGCAAAATTTACCTGAATATGCAAATGCTTATATTCTAGTCAAAAAATAAATTCCCCAAAGAGAGGCAGGAGGCAGAGGGCAGGAGGCAGGAGGTAAGAGCTTTTTAGCTCACTTTGCTTTTTGCTACTTCAGTTTTTTTGCATCTTTCTTTTGATTTACCTCCTGCCTCCTGCCTCCTGCCTCCTGCCTCCTGCCTCCTCAAGTATGGGTATTTTCTGGCGGTTCAAATTTATAACCGTAGCCCCGTACAGTTTTAATGAATTCTGGCATACTAGAATCAAGTTCCATTTTTTTTCGCAGCTGTCCAATGTGTACATCTACAACCCGCCCATCTCCTACATAGTCACAACCCCAAATCTTTTGGATCAGTTGAGCGCGACTCCAAGCTTGACCGGGATGACTAGCTAAAAAATATAAAATGTTGAATTCTAAAGCTGTGAGAGCTAAAGGTTTATTATTCAATGTCACTTCCCGACCTTCTGGATTAATGGCTAGTTGTTTAAAGATTAACCGTTGTGATTGTGTAGGATGTATATAGCGTACACGGCGCAACAAAGCTTCTACTCTTACTTCTACTTCAGCTAAACTGAAAGGCTTAGTCATGAAGTCATCTGCTCCCGCAGCTAAAGCTTTGATCTTATCTGCTTCATCATTCCGACTGGTCAGTATCATGACTAAAACATTTGTACGACTTTGCATTTCTTGACAGAGTTGATAACCATTTGCATCTGGTAGGTTCCAGTCTAGTATTACTAATACTGGATTAAATTGCTCAAATAGTGTTAATGCAGTTTTACCATTTGCAGCTGATTCTATCTGATATTTTCGACTTAAATAACGGTATACGAGATTACGGACACCGAAATCGTCATCTACAATCAGTATCTTGGGGGAATGAGGAAGATTAGGTGTATTATCCATAATGCAATGCAGTCCATTTTCGATTTGGCGATTTGCTATGGCAATAAATGCTAGTTAGATTTGATTAGTTTAGATTTGACTCATGTTTAATCTTGTCTTAATTGATATTATTGGTGTAGTACCTGTATACATTAAAATTTCCATAAAGTTTGTGCAAACTTTAGACATCATAATGCCTTTAAAGGCTAGAGGTAATGTACAATTTTGTTTTTTGCAAAAAATATGGATAATTTGGGAACCTAATAATTGAAAGTACTATAGTCGCTAATTATTTCTGTTAATTGGTCAGGCTATATCTACCCTAAGTGCGATATCTCTAAATTGAAGTTGATGTACTAACCAGACTGTCGCCAAGCGGTTGGTATTTCTAGATAGTCGGGAAGGTGTGTAGTGCGATCGCCAATAGCCGTAATTATTTGCTGTGGTACTAAATTCTTCGCCCCCGTCAGATTTGCTCCAGCCAGTTTCACATCAGAGAGTTGAGCATTGGAGAAATTGACTCCTATCAGATTAGCGTCGGACAAGTTAGCTTCATCGAGAGTAGTACCACAAAGATTAGCCCCCATCAAATTGGCTTGAGATAAGTCAGCTTCCGTTAAACTAGCGAAACTCAGGTCAGCAAAATAAATATCTGCTTGCTGTAACTTAGCAGCATTCAAATTCGCCCCATGTAAGTTAGCGCCATTCAAATTGGCTCCCTGTAAATTCGCCCCAATCAAACCAGCCGAATGTAAATTAGCCTTACCTAACTTAGCTGCTTGTAAATTAGCCAGAGATAACTCCGAGCTAGAGAGGTTAGCTGCTTTCAACGTGGCTTGTTTTAAATTGACTTTATACAAACAAGCTCCCTGTAAATTAGTTGATCGTAAACTTGCTCCCCATAAGTTTGCTGCTCGCAAATTAGCTCCACGCAAATTAGCCCGATTCAGGTTAACTCTACTCAAGTCAGCTCCTAAGAGCGTGACTTTGTACAAATTGGCTTCGTATAGAATGGCTCCCGCCAGTTTAGCTCCATCTAAGTTAGCTTCCTGTAGATCGGACTCACGCAAATCAGCGCCCGATAAATCAGCACCACGCAGGTCTACTCTTTGTAATTTAGCTCCCGCCAAATCTGCTTTCCTAATATTAGTATGACGCAGATCCAACCTCTTATTTTCCTTATCTGTCTGATTATTCTGTCTACCAATAACTGTCAGCGCTGCTTGAATATCAGTCCTAAGTCTAGACGATTCTGATTGAACGGGAACATCCCTTTTAGCTTGACGAGGTATCCTTAAGCGATTTTCAGCAAAGTCGTGAGAGATGTCTGGTGTTTGCTGCTTCTTATCCAGAGGAATAACTGCATTTTCACGTACAAAAGCTGTGAGGATATCCATCACTTTCTCATATTCTTGGGGGAAATCTTGAGCAACTCGTTCTAAAGCATAAATTGCTCCTATCCGAGTTTCCACTTTATCGTGACCTAGCTGTGTCACAGCACTCATGAAGGATTCCGCAATTAATTTCTCATGAGCCAGTTTGGCATTTTGCATCCCCAACGCTAGAGTCTGTTCAGCGGCGATCGCTCTCCTCTGCATAGCCTGTGTACGTTTGACTGCATAATAAGTATTGATAATGACAGTGATGCTCAGAATTGAAATAATAGTAATTGAGAATGCTTGATTTCTAGCGGCTAATTGCTGCTGGCTGGAAAACTGTTCAGTATGATTAGCAGCAACTACAACCAGAATTAGAGACATAGCAATTAGAGCAACTACAATGATAGTATACCAAATTAAGCCAGTGTTTATCTTGGTGCTTATTTTTTTTCTAGGCGCACCAATAGTACTTTTCTCAAGCATGACTTACTACTAAGATCCTTGGGAAATCCACTATATCACTCAGTTTTTTAATTTGGGTATATATCAAAAAAAGTTATCTGTTGTGTGATATATGATAAATCTTCTAGAACTTCTACATCAGCCAATTGTATCCACTGCATTCCTCACCTCAATTCCGGATTTCAGCCCAACTAGTAGCAATACCTTCCGTCTGAGGGATTAGGATGCTCTTTTGCAGTTCGTAATGCTCCTAAAATAGTAGAGACAAAAACACAACGTTTAGAGTGACCTCCATATTTGCTCGATAATGTCAATCTGCCTAATGGAGGTTGTCTAACAGCACCTAAAAAATTAAACTGAATGTATTTGACACCACTTATATCTTCTAGGGTTGTTTCTGGGTCTAAAATAATATCCTGATCGAAGTTATACCATTGAGCTTGTGCGGGGCTGATTGTAGCATCGTGAATTGCCCATTGGGTAACAGTCGTATATTCTCCAGCAATCAATACACTGTATTCTCGAAAGCTAATCTGTACTGTTACTCCTTCTTGCTTGGCTTGGCTTTGAGCCTGGCGAAAAGCCAAATAAGCCTGATTTTGAGCTACATTCAGGCGTTGAGTATCTACAAAAGCTAGCCAAGTAGGGACAGCGATCGCCCCTAAAATTCCGATCAGCAAAATAATAATGCATACTTCTAATAAAGTGAAACCATTGTTAAAATAATTGCTAAATAGATTTTTTCCTTGAGTCCTCAACACTAAACATAAGCAGGAATTACGCATCATTTTCCAGTGGTTGTGAGCTACCCAAATATATTTAGATGATCTATACAAAGTAAAATTCTGCCTGAAGTCTGATTATTTAGCTTAATTCCAGAACTGAATGTATTTTTTATTTGACCAGAGATTTTCTCTGAAAATACCCATGTCTCCAGAGATAGAAAGGGCTAACTAATTTACCTAGTAATAAATGTAATTCACAAGCAGCTACTAAATCAGTTAGCAATTTATCTCTATATTTGATCAGGATTAAAAGAGTTTTGCTCAAATCAATGATCATGTAAATCAAAAACCAAAAAGGCTTTAAATATGATTTCACATTGATCATGCGAGTTACATAACGACTTAATCCAATACCTCGAAAAAACGGGATTAAATATTCCCTGGTCAATCGAGAAGCCGGAATTTGATGATCAATCTCCATTTCAGGGTTATACCAAATTTCCCATCCTGCTTTTTGGATATATGATAGCATTTCTAAATCTTCACTAGTCAGCATATTAGCAGTGACTCTTCCAGTTAGGATAGTTTGTTCTGGAACACTCTCTATCCAAGCTTGTTTACGAATAACTAATCCAGCAGATGGTGGAAGTAATTTTTTGCTTGGTTGATAGAGCAAAGGTAAATTTCCTCGTTCTGTAATTGCCAAATATGGAGCTATTCTCTGAAAATTTTCCGGTGGTTCAACTTCCCAATGGGGATGGATTTGACTAGCATAAGCTCCAGCAGAAGGATATTGTTGTGCAAATCTATATGCTGCTATCACCCAATTGGGCTCTGGGTAGTTATCATCATCCAGAAAGCCAATTAATTCACTTTGGGATTCGGCGATCGCTCTAGACCGGGCATAAGCTGCGCCTTGTTCAGCCTCAAAGAAGTACCTTAATGGATAAGGGTGTTGCCAATTTGCCTGTAGATTGCGGATAAATTCTGCTGTATGATCCTGACTATTATTATCAACAACTATAATTTCCCAAGATATACCCTCAGTATCAACTTGATTTTCTAGGCGATGTAAAAGTCCAGGTAAACGAAATTCACCATTGTAAGTTGGTATAGCTACAGTAAACTTGTAATCGGAATTAAAACAATCTAAGCCTTCAGTCACATTTCCTCCTTGCTAATTTTTCTGACTGTAGGGGCGCAAGGCCTTGCGCCCCTACTAATTATTTAACACCCAAAAAACCACGACCTTTAACTTGAATACTTGCAGTGGGAAAAAATGCAGCTTGCTGAGAATTAAATCCATTATTATTATTTTGCAATCTTGCTAACGCATTACCTCTGATAAAAATTCTCGCCGTATTGTAGCTAGAATTAACACAAGCATAAAAACTATATGTCGCAAAAGAACGATCTACTTTAGAATAATTTGGCACTTGTTCTTCATTCGGTAGTCCAGTACTAGAATTAATACTTGTATCACAATTTGTTATAGGCAATTTGGCACTCGAACTCAAAGTTGGATCGATAAAATCCACTAAAGTAACTACTGCTGATTCACCCAGAGTATAAGGGTCAGTCGCAGTCAGATTTTGCCAATTACCTAA
>Ga0116229_10000028_pt1 | contig 119373 bp, 107 predicted proteins | sample S1TSphgellanicum_3_FD_87313 | JGI IMG/M metagenome (GOLD analysis project Ga0116229, IMG submission 87313) | Host-associated microbial communities from peat moss isolated from Minnesota, USA - S1T2_Fc - Sphagnum magellanicum MG | ecosystem: Host-associated > Plants > Peat moss > Unclassified...
TGCAATTCCGGAAGCAACAGGAAGACTCAGCCATACTACTGGCTAGCAACAGACCCCACAACAAAGACCAGACAAAGAAACAAAGAAAGACAGAAAGGGAAAAGAACAGGGAAAGACTAAGAACAGGGAAAGGGTCAAAGAAAAACCTAAAAATTGCACTGTAAGAACTAAGAACACCGGACAATTTCAGAACTCAAATGAAAAACAGCAAGTTCCAAGTTGGTTTGTGTGATCAAATTTATTGAAGCTTAAAAGAATAAGCCCCAGGTTTGTGCAATCAGGCCCTTAGAACACGACAAAGCCATATTAATTTAAAAGGTGGTTGAGGGCACACCCAAAGCATACAATGCTTTGTAAACTATCAAAATGATCTAAAAACACATGTATCATGTGGAAAGAAATCTGTAGACTTTGCATGATTTGTCACAAATCATGATGGTTTCACATAAAACTGCAAAAACATGCTTTTTGTCCACAACCTGCAAATTCAATCATACTCAAGTCAAGGAAGCATCTCTCAGCAACACTAAAAGAAACTTTAAGCTTTCAGAATCAACCTATATCAAATCATGATGTGCACATTTGCAACATGAATGCAGCATAAATCACATCTGAGACTGCCATTCTTCATCCGAAACTAGCATACATCACCAACCAAAGACAATGACCAGCTTGTTTAAGCCTACCATTAGCAACACCAAAATCACTTTCACTAGCACATTATTGACTATGACTGTGACATCTGGCAAAAATGGATCCCGCTTGCAACAAAACCTCTTGAATCTCATCCATTATCATTGTGTGCAATCACAGAATAACTCCTATTCATAATATACCTGATACTGTGTGGAAAATTGATTGACTTTCATTGGAAAACTTGTTATACAATGAGAGAGCCACTCCAAAGAGAAATCTGTTTAAGGGTTGCGATTGCTGTATGAACAATTCATGATCAAGAAAAAGAGAAGCATATCTGGAGTGAGTTTGTCTCAGAGAACGCTCACCTGGAAAATTTCTGATGTGGCAAAGACTCCATGAGCTCCAGAACTGGATAACAGCATCATTGCTGCAAGCTTTGGAAACGTCGCAGAATGAGGCTACTGGTCTCGAGAAAGCGTTGAGCACAGTTAGTGAGACAGGATGATTCACCAGAACTGAACTTGCTCCCTGGAGTTCCAGTAATGCATTTGTCCCAGCAGACATCTGTGAGCTTGCCTACAAGCTCATTCAGCACTGCTTTCTGCTTTTCTTGCTGCACTCAACATATAAACAACACACTACAATTCAATACGACAAGAACCTAAACCCACCTCCCTTTTCCAAAAAGATTCTCAGACAATAAATTGCATGTGCTGAAACCCTAAACCTTCTCAGATCTATGGCAAACATGCAATAGTTCCTATCAACAACAAAAGAGGTTAACCTGATCTCAAAAGTTCATGTTCTGACATGTGACGCATGTAAGACAGGACGCAAGGAATCCAGAGCACGAGCACATAGCCTTGCAATAAAAGAAGGGAGGTCTCATAAAGCATATATATAACTTTGTATTAAGCAAAGTTCTTCCCAACAGCTCCCATCGCACAGATTTTCTGGCTCTGAGAACCACAAGAATAAAAAAGAACTGAAATCTAAAACCCATTTAAAAAATAAACCGAGAAAAAACAAAAGCGCCCAAAACCCTAAAATGCACCTTCGCAGGTTTTGCACTCTGCAAATGCTTGTAACAGACAAAGAAACTCACGCTTCCTAGATTCCCATCTACCTTCAAGCTGTTCCACAAAGAAGAACTACGGTTTGAGAGAGATATTGGATTAGGTATCCGACGGGGGCCGGCGGGGGCCTGTGGTTTTCTTTGCTTGTTGTGAATTCTGCCAGCAGCACCACCAGGGGGGGGAGGAAGGAAAACAAACCTCAAGGAAGTATTGAAGCTCTGAGGCATGCGACGCGTCCATTGCTATTGTCAAAGAAAGTGCTCGTTCTCAAATATGCTGCGAGAAAGGATCGCCACAAGCAAAAGCAACGAAGCAGAAGCAGCGAAACAGAAGCAGGACAAAAAAGAGAAAAGAAAGAAGAAGGGCAGATGAGCGCCTCCAAGCCTTGAACGAGATCTCGAATGAGGTTCCCAACTGGATCAGGACCTAGTTATGAGATCTGATTTCATGAGCAAGCCAAACTGGATGACGACCTCGTCGTCAAACTGGTCTGAGGTCCTGAGTGAGGTTTCCAAATAGATTAGGGCCTCTTTTTGGGATCTGAATTCCTGACAAGGAGTCAGAGGTTCCGCCCACTGGATGAGGACGTGGTTAAATCTGAGATCCTGATTGAGATCCTCAAATGCATGAAGACCTGGTTATGGGATATGAGATGCTGAGTGAGGTTTCCAACTGGATGATGACCTGGCTATGCTATCTGAGATCTTGAATGAGGTTCTCAAATGGATAAGGACTTAGTTATGGGATCTGAGATCTTGGTAGTGAGAGAGACAGAGGTTTCCCCACCGGATGAGGACATTGGGTTGAGGTCTGAGATCTTGACCGAGATTCCCAAACAGATTAGGACCTGGTTATGGGATATGAATTGAGATACGGAGTGAAATTAGCAACTGGATAAAGGCCCAGTTACCTGGAATTGAGATCCTGAATGAGGTTCTCAAATGAATGAGGACCTAGTTATGAGATCTGAAATTCTGACAGAGGGTTCCCTACCGGATGGATGAGGACCTGGTTAGGGGGTCTGAGATCTCGAACGAAGTTCCCAAGTCAATCAGGACATAATTATGGGATATGAATGAGGTCTTGAGTGAGATTCCCAAATGGACGACGGACCTAGTGATGGGATCTGAGACCTAATTACGGGACCTCGATTTGGAGGCTTGTGGGAGGGAGGAGGAGGAAAGAACAAGGCATCGACGACAACGAGGCGCAAGCTTCACGACGCCGTCGTCTTCGTTTTCTCAAGCTCTTTTCTTTCGCAAATTTTTTTCTCGCTAAAATCTTCCTCTCAAGACGTTTGCGTTAGGCCGTGGATAATGACCTGTATCTGAGAGGGATTTTTTTCAGTATTTTTTTTCTTTTTCCAGGGAGTTTTCTCGAGTTTTTTCTCGAGGTTTTTCCTTTCGGTTCATAAAAGTTTCGAGGTTGGAGCTTTGTGCGCCGCTTTGCTGTATACGCTGCGGCGGGGATCTGAGCAGTTTTTTTTTAGGTTTTCTTCCCCCTCCCCCCACCCCCTTAAGGATGGCGAAACTGCTGGAAACTTACGCGTGCGCACCGAGCACGGAACGAGGGAGAGGAATCCTCATCTCTGGGGACGCGAAATCGGGATCCATTGTGTACTGTAATGGCCGATCTGTGATCATCCGCAGCCTTGCCAATCCGCTGAATGTAGAAATCTACGGGGAGCATGCATACCCGACGACGGTGGCGAAGTTTTCGCCAAACGGGGAGTGGATTGCGTCCGGGGATGCGTCTGGACAAGTGCGCATCTGGGCCCGCAACGAGGAGCATACTTTGAAGTTTGAGATCCGGGCTCTGTCAGGGTCGATCGATGACCTCGATTGGTCTTTTGATGGTCAGCGCATTGTCGTGTGCGGTGATGGCAAGGGCTCGACGTTTGTTAAGGCTTTCTTGTACGCAATTCTCACTCTGGAGGTCCAAATCTGTCTTTGAATTGATTTGTCTCTGGCTGTTATGTCGCTTGCTTGTGCCTGGTGTCTTTTCCACCGAACGCAGAACCGGGTGCAGGAAAGTTCATGTCAATTTGTAGACGAAGGATGTGTAATCCATTAAGATCTCGTTTGGAATCTGTTTTCAGCATTGTTTCAGTTCCTGCGTTTCCGATCCCTAAAACCACGAGGATTTCAGTCTCATGTATTTTCTCTTTCTCTCATCTACTTCTCAGATAACTGAAATCGGTGATACAATTACATTATCTGAAGGAATGTATAACAAAAGTTATCTTTCTCTGCCCTGTTTTCCTTTCTACTGCATCTGATGGGAGATGGAATGGTTCAATGGTGTGTGTCAGTGTGTTGATTCTGTAACATTCTTCATTCTTGTGGATTGCTTGTGCTCCCAGCTGATGTGCTGTAATGTCTTAGTTGCAGCTGCAATTCTATACCATTGTAACAAAGAGCACTGATTCGATTGCATGCACAATGTCCTCTCTTTTATAGTGAATTATAAGCAATACCATAAAGTAGAGCCACAGAACAAGTGAAGAAATAATTTGATAGAACACCTGACTGGATAAATGCTGACAAAACCCTCTCACCATGTTATAAAGCCACTATGCTCTTTTGCAGCTGCTCTGTGCGTTGGTGAGACTTGATTGTGTTGTAGAGTTTGTCATGATTGAAATGAAGTCTGAGCCCTAGCTAGTAATGCTCATGTGTTTTGCTTCAAGATGAGAAGATTTGACCTAAATCTTTATCTGGAACTTTTGTGCACATTTGGAGAAGTCAGACAGTTTTCACACTAAGTGTGGGTGGGACATTTTGTGACTGTCCTCTAGGTGGGATTCAGGATCAACAGTGGGGGAGTTTGATGGGCACTCGAAGCGGGTGCTGAGCTGTGCATTCAAGCCCAATCGCCCATTCCGAATCACAACTTGTGGTGAGGACTTCCTTGTGAACTTCTATGAAGGCCCACCTTTCCGTTTCAAGACATCTCACAGGCATGTTACCTTTTGGGTATGGTGGGCCCTCTCTATATGAGATATAGTTTAGGATATGAGTGCAAAGAAGGGGTTTAAGATGTGTTTCTAACCCTAGTCTGTTTTCCAAGGCTGCAGACTTTTCTTCCTGAAGCCTTCTAGACAACTGGGATTGCTATCATTTTCACAAAAGTTTCCCATCCAAATTTTTTGTCTTAAAGCTGACTGCTCCACCTGTGATCAATAGCATTTACACCTAAGGGTTTCCATTCTACTTGATGGTTACAAAACTATCTCCGATAATTGAATGGCAAATCAGAAGTGGATCGAGCTGACCTGATGTGAAACTTCTTTCTGATCTGTTTGTTGCTTGCATTACAGGGAACATCTGAACTTTGTGAACTGTGTACGTTTTTCTCCAAATGGCAGCAAATTCTTGACAGTTGGATCTGACAAGAAAGGTTTCATATTTAATGGGAAGACTGGTGAGAAACTGGGCGATCTTTCTGGTGAAGATGGACACACAGGCAGCATCTATGCTGCTTGCTGGAGCCCAGACGGGGAGCAGGTCAGGCCCTTTACTCTATTCTGGTACATGCTGAGCATCTTCTGTTTGTTCCTTGATCAGAGTACACTAGGTCTCATTTTCAGAATATTTCTGTTAATAATTACGCAGCAGGATCTGTGTGCAGGTTCTCACAGTGTCAGCAGACAAAACTGCTAAAATATGGGACATTTCTGAAGAAGGGAATGGAAAAGTGAGCACCACATTTCAGTTTTCTGACATTGGTGGGGCAGAGGACATGCAAGTAGGTTGCCTCTGGATGGGGGAGTATCTCATCACAGTTTCTTTGGGTGGAATCATAACATATCTATCCAAGACTGATCCAAACTGTTCATTGAAAGTTGTTTCTGGGCATCTAAAAAGTATTACAGCCTTGACAGTTGCAAAGCTGGGAGAATCTGGAGAGCTTTACTCAAGCAGCTATGATGGAGTCATTGTGCACTGGAGGGTGGGGTCAGGCTATGCAGGTCGCTTGGAAAAGAAAGGGACTGTTAATCGTGCAACTCATATGGTTGCCAGAGGTGATGAGCTTTTGACTTGTGGCATGGACAATAAGGTGACTGCTTTACCTCATGTTTACATCTATTCTGTTGTGCTGAACATACAATATCTTGTTTGAGAGAGAAATGCCTATTTCAGTGTTTCCTCCTTGAAAGATACATTCTGCTTCTACAGTCCTGGGTTCATCACAAGGTTTCTAGGTTTTGCTAAATATTAGACTTTATTGTTTGATTGTGATCATTCTGGGATTCTGTGTGGATTATGCAGTTATGGCGAGTCATGTTATCAGGCAACTCATATGGAGATACAGAGGCCACAGACCTAGAGCTACAACCGCAAGATTTAGATGTTACCTTAAACTCCAGTGATGTTGCAGTGGTGCCTACTAAAGCAAGCATAATTATTCTCCATGGATCCACAGTTATATCAAAAACTGATGTGGGCTACCAACCATCAGCAGCAGCAATCTCACCTGATGGATCAGAGATTGTTGTTGGAGGCCAGGATGGCAAGTTATATATCTACTCTGTCAAGGGTGATACTCTTATTCAGGAATCTGTTCTCGAGAGGCATCGCGGTGCACTTACAGCTGTTCGGTTTTCCCCAGATGGGACAATGATTGCTTCTGGTGATCAGAACCGAGAAGCTGTAGTTTGGGACCGTGACACAAGAGAGGTAGGATTCTGTGTCAACCTTCATTTTGACTGCATGCTTTTGAGAATCAGTTGCATACTGCTAGGATTCCAAGGAGGTAGTCAGAGTCCCCATTCCTGATTTGTGAAGAATCTCAACTCAGCAGCTCTTGGCCTCAGTATTAAGATGTCCCAGAGCATTGCTCACCAAAAGGATCCTGGGTTTAACTCATTGAAACCGTGGCCACATCTGAAACAAAAAGTGGGGCTTGGTGATGCCAGCTCAGCTGTAATTGCTATTGAAGCAGATAACCAAGCTCTAAGAGCATGAGAAAATGCGCAGAAGAGTTTGTCTGGATTGTATCTTTGTACTAAGACTCTTGCTGTGCCTATAACATACAGGTGAAAATGAAGAACATGCTGTACCACACCGCTCGCATTAACACCTTGGCATGGTCACCTGACAGCCTCAAAGTGGCAACAGCTTCAGTGGACAGTTGTGTCTATGTCTATGATGTCACAAAACCTGTGTCAGCTAGGATTACTCTGAGAAATGCTCACTTGGGCAGCATATCAGCACTGGCCTTCTTAGACTCTCAAACATTTGCCAGTGGGGGTGACGATGCCTGCATTCGCCTCTGGACTCTTCATTGAGTTTTCTTATTCTTTTGTGCTTCAGTAGGCATTTTGTAAAGTTCTAGTGTTGCTTATCTACTCTCTGTAGTGTTGTAGAACTCATTCCTGCCTCTCCTGTAAGATGCAGAGACCTGTGCGGATCTGGTCTTCTGTATTCATTGATTAATTCTGGTTCTTGAAAACTTTCACTTTTGAAATGGCACTTGTCTAAGGTAGTGCCACCTACATGTGTACTCGAAGACACTTTCATGTGTCTTTGAGCAAGAGAAAATTCATGTTGATTCAACAAGCAGTTTTTCTGTGTACGTGTGTGCCAACATGAGCCATGTAAGGTTTCAGGTGGACAGCTTCACAAGGGGTCTTCAGCTTCTGAAACTTTCTGCCTCACATTTCAAAGCCAAACTCCGTTTGCATGATCGTTAACCTGTCCACAAACACACTAAGTAGTGATGACTTCAGGTTAAATCAGGTGATTGAAAGTCTATCAGACTCTGATACAAGTTTCCAGTATTAGAGTATTGTGGATTGAAATGCCTGTGTTCCTAAGGTTTTTGAAGCCTGAGATTTCCTTGAAAGCTGCAGAGACCGGCTGCTTTGGGATGTGAATTGCAGTTCTGTTCATGGTGCTGGTATTCTATTGACAAAATGACTTGTCTTGGCAATATGCTGGGGTAAGTGCTTGGCACCCATGAAGTTACAAAGAGAAAACCCCTGTAAATAAAAAAGGCAGGGATGGGAACCCATCCACAAGAAGTACAAGGCAAATAAAAGCACGAAAACAGGGCACAAATGAACATAACAATCAGGACACTACTATGAGACTAATAAAATAGAAGACTGTAAATAAAAAATGCGAAGTCTGCCACAAACTGGCACTGATTTTGCAGCACACGTGAGAGCTTCTAGATGTCATGAAAGTGTGATATATCATACTCACAAACTTTTCAGTTGGGAAAGAATCTGGTTGCTGTGCTCCAAAAGTGCTTTTATGTGTACACTAAAGGTGGGTCCAGACCTTTACAATACAAGCCATTAGAATGCAGATGGGAGAAAAGAGGAATTTATGCAGCAAAGTGTGGGGGAGGAACCAGCCATGCTCTCTGGTTTACTGCTTAATCATCTTTGTTGTTTTGCATTCAAAGTCAAGCTAAGGGGGTTATTGAAGATGGCCTAATGGCGTGAGAGGCAGTGGAGTGCCTTTACCTTTCACAGATTGAAGTGAGTGAGTTTTCAGAAACATTGATGCAACATAAAAGAAAGTACATTTCAGTGGTAACAACCACTTTCTTGCACCAGCAAAGAGTAGCTTTGTGTTTTCACATGGTAGGTTATGTGTCATTCTGTGAATGATTTGCAGTGTTGTTTGACTGTAGTACAATCTCCAGTTCCGCTCCCAGCTTTAGCAAGAGCATAGCTGATCACTACCAGATATTCACCAACCAATGCCTGCTTGGATTCTCTAAGTGGCCCCTGCTTAGAGCTCCTAGCCCTGCCCGGCTTATTGTTGTACCATTGTACAGTTGTAGTTTTGTTGCCTTATGAGCATTGTAATATGGTGCCACACTAGATGTACATAAGTTGCAGTATTACTGGCAGTATTCAAACAGGACACAAAGTAAATCAATGTCAGTCCAACAAATTGATATTCCTCAGTTGACACTTCTCCATGGAAGGTCTTGAGCCTAAGCTGCACCAAAATTTGGGGGCTAAGTACTAACTAATACCTCTAAGTATAACTAATTGATAGTTATAGAGGTACAAGGAAATAATAAATAGTCGGTTAACAGTCTCACCAGCTTCAGTATTTCTGGAAATCCCACAAAGCTGCCTCCTCAAAGAAATGATAAGAGCACTGACATTCCCCCACATTTGTGCAGTGCTCATGCATAAGAAGTGTGGCCCTCTGACTACTTGCTAGAATCATCTCTTTCTTTATGTCCATGGTTAAAGGAACTTCTCCACCTTGCCAATCCTCCAACCTCCTTGGATTCTAAAAGTAGAACATCTCTTGTTTTGCACAAAGTCATGAAAATCCCCTTGCATTTAATCCATCTTCAGGATCTTCAAAAGTCATGAGTGGCTCAGTCCCTTGCTCTGCTATCATTTGTGCATCAATGTACAAATAAAAGAATGAAAAAGAGAGTGACAATATCCACCTTTGTTTTTGCAGAAGATTTAGCAAAGATATGTTTTGTACTTCCTCACATAACCTACATATGGTCTGAGTTCTTCATTTCCTTCATATAACACATCAAACAAGATGGTCGAACAATTTGTGTGTAAAGTATCATGATGAAGGTGGCACGTTGCCTATGCAACTACCAATTAAGTTGGGTAGGAAAGTAGTGAACATACTAATGCTCCCTTTGCTGGTTTGCTGGTGATGACATAGGTTTTGCTGCTGGTGCTGCTGGCTTTGCTGGATTGCTCTTCTGTGCCCAATTTGACATAAACTCCACTGCATCCACCCCAAGCCTTAGACAAGGTTACTTTCTTCTTCTTGCAAATGAAACAAAGTAAGAACTAGTATGAACTCTTTGATCTGATGCCAGAACATAATCTCTCAACAATCAAAGCCACTCAGACAATCTTTCAAGAAAACAAGAGCCACAAACAAGCCAATCTAGTGAAAGCAAGATTGGACAGAGAAGGCCCACTTTCTTGATGGATGCAGTAAATTACCTTCAGGATTGAAAGGTAGCTGAATGCAGGTGACAACTCTAGGTTCATGATGCTCATGTGTATATCAGCATCTCTTTCACCAAGTTTGCAACATTTGCTATATATTTGCATGGTGCACTCATGAATTTGGTAAGCCCATTGCCTGATCCCTTCAGTCCTGATTCTTTTAGAATTGTTTACTTCACTAGAAGAATTCCCAGCTCTACTCCACTGAGCCTTCATTTTTCAGTGAAGTTGCATAAAGAAGTATCATAACAAAATCCTGTGTAGATTTCCTTTCAGATTTCCTGTGACATAAACTTCTACTTTTTGGATATTTGCTCATATTTTGTGCCGCTTCAAATGAACAGGTTGTAGCAATAAACCTCTGCAGTGAGATATCATCACCAAAGGACTACAATTTCTTGTCCTCTGTTTGGACAAGGCCAATGTGGGATCACCTCTCAACAGTACACCTCTCTGTATGACCAAACAGGCTGCGCAAAATGAACCATACTCCTAGAGGATCTCCATCCCTCATGATGTCACAAAGGTCTGCACCTGTAATGTGGAAAGGCTTGCATCCCTTTCGGCCTCTTAGTACCTACAAAGAGAAATTCTCCCAATCAGAAGAGGCAAACACCATTTCCTTGATCAACTTATGTCCTCTTTCATCAGTTATCATTGTTGTTGAAAATTACGTTGAGTTTTCCAGATTTCTCACTATGTATGGCATGGGGTTCTGTGAAAGATCCCTCAACTGTACTTCATTGAACATGGCTTCATGGAATTGAGTGAGTGTGGTTCCATTGTTTGATGCTGTTGTATGCACTCATCCACCACAGAAAGTGGGTCAATATGTTGCTGGCAGAACATGCTAAAAATTTGGAGAAGTTTGAACTTCCAAAATATATTCTTTATTTTCATCCGTAAATGAAGGGCTTCTGTGAGGTAAGAACTGGAAGTTCTTTTGCATGATTGCAAGTTTCCTTTTGGTGATAGGGGGATGGTTTGTAGAATGGCTTCATTGTCACTGCAATCACTTGTGCTGCAGCTTTTTATACGTGCCCACAGGTTTTGAAGCTCATGGGCTATCTATTGAGTTCTAAACAGCATCCACAGCTCACAATTTTGGAAACACCTGCTCATTTTGCAAATAAAACTGAGTCTTTGGGGCCTGTCTGTGAGAACTGAGGTGAATTAGATTCAACTGATATCTCTCTCTTGCCATGGCAGGATGGCACTCAAAAGTGTACAGAAGACAATCAAGCAGCAGCTGTAAGGTAATACAGTTTTCGCAGTTTTTTGACCAATTCCAACAAAAGAGCCTGGTGAGCATTTTGGATGAACTGAAAGAATGGAGCTTCAGCATTCTACAGAAGTGAGTACCACCATGTCACTATAGTCTCTAATGATCTGAACAATCGCATCAAGGATGTTGGGCACACACTTATCCAGAAGAAGATTAGAGACTACCCCATATCCTCTCATATATATCAATTCTGTTGAAGTGCTCCCTAACATCTTCATGTTCTTCTGTTGAAGAGCTAATTCATTGCCACAAAAGAAGAAGAAGAAGAAGAAGAATGTGATTCTCAATGGGTCCAAATGCTTTTGCTTCAAAGGAGGGATTAGGATGGAGTGCAGTCTCATCTGACCTGATGTTGGTAGGCTAGCTCATCCCGCAGATGTTTCATGAACATATGATTGATCCACATGTTTCATGGGAATACAGACCCTACCCCGTGCGTGCTTCTTCATCCTGGCTGATTACGTGAAGCTCATGCAGATGATATAAATGAAAGCCCAAGCGAGAGCACAGACAGTGGGCAAAGCATCAGCAGCTAGCAGCAGATCAACAAAGCCTTTGCAGCAACGAAGGACGAAAACCCTAATCCACAAACCCTAATCGACAAAGCGATCAGCCCTGTGTAAACAGGGTAACTGCTGTGGTCCCTCCCCCTGTGGTGGGGGCAAGGCCGGCCTAACAAGGCGATTGCTCAATACCACCGTTTCTTGCAACGCACTGGCGTTGAGGGGCTTTCTTGCGGGATCGGTCACTCTCTTTTAAGCTCATATCGCCTGCTGTGAAGGAGCAGGAGAGCCTTTTGACCATGGCTGATTCCGGGGACGAAGAAGAAGAGCAGGAGTATGGAGAAGAAGAAGAAGAAGAAGAGCAGGAGGAAGAACATGAAGATGTAAGGGACAACAAGGCTGCCGACGACGACGACGACGATGAGGACGAGGAAGAAGAAGGTCAGGGGATTCTTCTTCTTCTCCTTCAAATGTCTCCTTTTTTTTGTTTTTTTTGGCCCCACTTCATGTGTGTTTTGTGAGAACCAAAAGAATGATGGGAGAGAGATAACGCATCAATAACGTTGCCTTCCCAATCATGATTCTGTCTGTAAATTTTTTGCTGTTTTGGATTACTGAAGAGGAGGAAGGAATTTAGTTTTAGGGCATGGAAACCTCAAAGTTTTGCTGCTCGTCCTGTTGTGTTCTTTGCCACCTCTGCCTTAGAGAAGAAAGAAAAAGGAAAACAGCAAAAGGTGGTGGTGTATTAGAAAGAATGCCGTTGTTGTTTCCTTGGTCTTCTTCGTACCTTTGGTTGGAATGTTAATCTGTTGGTGGTGAAATCATTTGACGATGAAGAAAAAGGTACTTGAATAACGACCCTAGTTCTATACCTTTCTTGTTGCACTGTACACTTCCTGTTGTGGTTCTCTTTGGTGGCAAATTAGTGGAGGTAGAACAAAAGGTAAATTGTGTGAGGTGATTCAAACCCTTGGGATTCACTTGTTTCCATTCCATTTGAGTGTGAATCTGAGAGTGAAGTGGTAGAGCACTGTATGAAACCCTAGTTTTGTCTGTAATCTTGGAGAATGAGTTTGTGTTTGCATGATAATCTTCTATGCATAATCTTCATTCCTGAAAGACTTGTTATGCATGAAGGAGATGCTAACTTGTGAGGAAATTTCTAGTCCTTTTGTCACTTCTGATCATGCAAATTTTTTACTTGTGGTTGATCAGAAAGATCATATAAAGAAGAAATTGTAGTGTCATGGCAAAACTGTGGGGCATTCCTACATTTTTGTAATTTTTTTTTCCTGTCATTTTGTTTACTGTTGTTCTGTGTGTCAATGCTCATATCCACTGTGCTTGTGCATGTGAGGTCTTTCAATGGGAATTTCACCACCAGACATTCCTGATATCTTGTCCATTGCTTGCTGGCATTTTATTGCAGAGGAAGGGCAGGATGAGTATGAGAAGGATGATTTCATAGTTGATGAAGAAGAGGAGGAAGAGGAGGAGGCAGATGATGCAAAGAATAGTGATGATGAGGAAGCCAAAGCAAAGAAGAAAAAACGCAAAAAGAGGTTCTTGTTTTACCTTTGAGATGCATGATATTCCATTGATACTTCAGGGTCATGACAAGCAGATAAAAGTGTGAATCTTAGTTTTGTATTGGGGCCACATAGAGTGGTCCAAACTCACACTAGGTCTGAAGTGACACCAATTTTGGCATAATCGTGCTTCCACCATTCTCCCAGTTCTTATGCAACTGCAGTTTTTAGGTTCATTTTAGCCCTTGTATCTTTTAATTTCCAGTTTGGTGCCATTGCATGTTGGGTATGTGCAGCATTCTCCTGATCTGTGTACATTCATGATCACTGATTGCAGAGGGGAGGAGAGATATCTGCTTGATGAGGATGATTATGACCTGCTAGAAGCAAACGTCACAGGGTTTCATCGACCACCAAAAGTGGTACAGACTGTCCTGGCCAATGATGACTCTGGATTGCAAACTTATGATTACTGCTGTCCTCTTTTGATCACCCATTTACATGCCTTACCTCTCTTGCATGCTATTGCTCCCAAATCAGAGAGAGTGTAGTGGACGTGGGAATTTGATGCTTGTTTGGTTTGAGCTCTGTCAGGACAACAACAAGAAGTTCAAACGGTTGAAGAAAGCAGGGCGGGTAACTGGTGAAAAAGGCTCAGGGGGAATAGGTCTTTCAGATGAGGATGATGAGGAAGAAGGTGGTGGTCGGCGGGGTCGCACAGCTGAAGAGGAACTCAAGAGATCTCTTTTTGGGGATGATGAAGGTGTAGTTCCAAAGAGGCTCATGTTTTGTCCTGCAGGGTTTTTTTGTATTGTCTTGCACATATGAGGGAAGTGATGCAGGCTGTATTCTAAAGTGGTAAATGAATGGCAATTTGAATATGTAGGTGGAGCTCCTGATGTCAGGGATGATGAAGAGCTTGAGGAAGAAGAGGAAGAGGAAATGGGTGAAGAAGATGATGAGATGGCTGATTTCATTGTTGATGAAGAAGATGTTGATGAGCTTGGGCAGCCTTCTAGGTGTGTGCTTCTTCAGCTCAAACCACATCTGTGATTACAGAATGCACAGCTGATGTCTGCAACTTGAGTTCCTGAATTGTATCTCATATTGACCTACTTCTGTTTTGTGATCTAATTGCCTTGAGACTTGTGTTGTAGGCGGAAAAAGGTGAAAAAGAAGAAAAAACCATTCAGACAAGCTCCAGGGATCAATTCTATAGCACTGCAAGAAGCCCAGGAAATTTTTGGTGATGTGTCATCCTTGCTGGAGGAGCGACGTAAGCATATGATGACTGGAGCAGCTGGACTTGATGATGAATTGAGAGATGAGGAGAAAGATGAGGATGATTATGGTCATGGACAGCGTGCTCCACCTCAAAAGCTTCTGGAGAAGCAATTTGAGCCAAGTTTGCTCGAGGAGAAGTTTTTGACTGAGAAAGATGACCGGCTCAGGGAAACTGATGTGCCTGAAAGACTTCAAGTATGTAATTAACAGAATTTATTAATTTACAGTATTCAGATTTACTGTGTGTTTCTGGTGTCAAAGATTGGAGGGTGTCTGCAATGCAGGTGGAACAAGAACCTGGGTGTTCACTTAAAAGGACTCTTGGGCAGCTTTTTAAATTGGATGTCACTCTCTTGTCCATACTTGTAGATTCTGGAAGAGGCAGCAGGTGCATTCCCTGAATCAGAGACTGCTACAAGAGAAGCTGATTGGATCTTTGATCGAGCCTTTGGTCACCTAGCTGTCCCTGTGCATCCTGAGTTGCGGTATCTTTCAAAGATGGACAAGCCTGAAATTGTGAAACAAATTGCCAATGTTCTCCAGATGGTACATGACGAGAAACTGGAGGTGTGCTACTCTCCCTTTCTCTTTGACTCAGCTCTTGCAGATGATGAAGAGGTATCATTTGAAATATGCTACAAGCAATGTACTGATTTAAAGAAAAAAATGCAGGGCATGGCATCTAGATCCTTCAAATAATTGCATGGGTTAGTATGTCTGCAGTTTAGTGACTCTTCTTGAAGAGATTAAGACTTTGTTTGAAGGTGTTGGAGGAGATACCTGCTTTTGACAGTTGCTTTGGACTTGTTATTCCATATATATGCAGCTGCCATTCATTGCAATGTATCGAAGAGAAGAATGCTTGGATCTCTTAGGCGAACCTGATGCTGATGACAGGGATGACAAGCCTAAGATACAAAACCATGAGGTTTGTGCAATACACTGCTTGCATTTTGTTGCTTAAGAATTTATAGGGGAAGTAGTAGGATTAGCAAATCAACACTGATTTTGATCGATTTTCTGATCAACATCAGTGCTATGTGTGCATGAGGGCAGGCACTGTGGGCAGTGCAACATTGGGACAAGAAATGGCTACTTTTGCAGGGCCGAAAAATGTCTCTTCAGGCAGCATATGAGAGGCGTATCCCAATCGATGCCAGGGATGATCCTGAGAAGGAAGATCTAGTGGAAAAGTTACTCTGTGTACTTGCAGATGCGCCTTCAGAACAAGCAATTGATGATGTTGATGCCAAATTCAACCTCCACTTCCCTCCTGATGAAGTTGAAATTGTTGCGGGTGGTTTCAAGCGGCCTAAGCGCAGGTCTTTCTACAGCATCTGCCGCAAAGCTGGTCTTGCAAGTGTGGCAAAGCACTTTGGACTCAGTCCTGATCAGTTTGGCGAGAATCTTCTAGTTATGTACAAGGTGCATCACATCATGCAACCCTATTGGTGACCATGTCGACTTTCAAACTGATGATTTAGATGCATTTTATTGTGGCCAGAGTTCTGCAAAACCACCCTTTATGATCATGTTGATTGTTATTTTTGCAGAGGCATGATGTGGAAGATGAAGCATTTTCTCCAGATGAACTCGCTTCCAGGTTTTGTGCAAGGGCTAATGAGACTGCTGGAGAGTTCCGGGACCCGCAATCTGTCATAAAAGGTGCTAGGCACATGGTGAGATGTTGTCTTTTCTATGGATCATCCTGTACACACTTCTTGGGTCTGAACTTTACAAATCTCGTGGTCTTGTATGTCCTGAGGGACCAAACTTTTCATGTCTCCCCTTAAGGAATACCTGTGAACTGATTTCTTTGTACTTTACAAATCGTCATTGAGGTGTGTGAGAGGCATGGATGTGGAGCTCCCTATCTGACAGGAGGATGGGCTGTGCTGGAGTTTGCAGGTGTCTGTGGAAATCAGCACAGAGCCAGCTGTGCGTGAGTATGTGCGTAACATTTACACTGACAAGGCAGTGGTGAGCACCAAGCCAACTGCAGAAGGCAATGGTGCAATTGACTCCTTCCATCCATATGCAGGTGTGAAATGGCTTTTGAACAAGCCAGTAAATGCATTTTGTGATGAGCAGTGGCTTCTTATCCAAAAAGCTGAAGAAGAAAAGCAGCTTGAGGTCACAATTGGACTTCCCAAGGACATCATTGAGAGTACACTGATGCAGGAATTTGAATCACTGTATCTAAGTGAGGGCGTAAGCCTTACTGCACAGCAGTGGAATGAGCATAGGAGGCAAATATTGCGGGATGCATTGGTGTCCATTGTCCTTCCATCAATGGAGAAAGAGGCACGAATGATCATGGCTGCACGAGCCAAGCACTGGCTGGCTGCAGAATGTGGGTTGAAGTTATGGAAGAAAGTCTCCATGGCTCCCTATGTACCACCCAAGGTGGTGGACACTGAAGACCGAATTGATTCTGTGGTTGTTCCCCGTGTGCTTGCCTGTTGTTGGGGTCCTGGTAACCCTGCTACCACATTTGTCATGCTGGATTCTGCTGGTGAGGTTATGAATGTACTCTATACAGGCTATTTGAATATTCGAGCTGCAAGTCCTGAGCAGCAGCAGCGGAAAAATAATGATCAAGATCGGTTGCTGCAGTTTATGCGAGACTACCAGCCTCATGTTGTTGTGTTGGGGGCTGCAAACCTGCAGTGTCGCCACCTACAGAAGGACATTTTTGAAGTGCGTGACTTCACCTATAAAGACATCATGTGCCTTTAGAAAAGGAATGGACAAATTTTTGCTACAGCTGTATTGTTTGATGGGATGACTTATCAACTGCTTTTGGTCACTGGGTATTTAGACTTCCATCATGTTCATTGTGAGATTTGTGTGGGCATTCTTGCAGCATGTGATTTTCAAAGTTGTGGAGCAGCATCCCCGTGATCTGGCAGAAGGTTTGGACATGATAAAGGTGGTATATGGGGATGAATCTATCCCCTCTTTGTATGAAAATTCACAGGTCTCTCAAGAACAGCTTCCAGGACAGCCAGGTGGGTGTGGTTCTTTTCTCTTTGCTGTGGTTCTAATGATTCTTTTCTTGTTGGTGTGGTTCTAATCTAGTCAAATAAATCCCAAAGGTCTTGATTGTCATTTGCAAAAGCTTTTGAGAAACTTTGCTTTGTACCTTGACCTCTTCTAGCTGCTTGACATTAATTGGCATTTGTGCAGGTATTGTCAGGCGAGCAGTTGCTCTAGGTCGATTTTTCCAGAACCCAGTAGCTATGATAGCTTCTTTATGTGGCCCTGCCAAGGAGGTCCTTTCCCTACACTTGCATCCCATGCAAAGTAACCTGAACTCTGAGGAGGTCTATGAAGCAATTGAACGTGTAATGGTGACAGTCACCAACCAGGTGGGAATTGACATCAATCTTGCAGCCTCACATGATTGGCTATTTTCTCCTCTCCAATTCATTGCTGGTCTTGGTCCTCGGAAAGCAGGTGCAATTCAGCGTGCTATCCAAAGTGTGGGTCGGGTGAGCACCCGGAAGGAGCTCTATGCACGACTTATGGGGAAGAAGGTATTCATAAACTCAGCAGGTTTCATCCGCGTTCGAGGGACTGGACAGGCAGCCTCAGGAAATTCAACGTTGGATCCCCTTGATGACACTCGAATTCATCCAGAGTCCTATTTAGTGGCTAAGAACATGGCAGAGGCTGCATTCAAGGAAGAGGCAAGGCAAAATGATGAGGATGTTGATGATGACTTCTTGGAAATGGCTGTTGAACATGTTATGACAAACCCCAATGTTCTGTCCACAGTTGATATTGAGGAATATGCCCAGGATGTGGAAGTGCGTGGGCAAACCAAAAGGGTTCAGACATTAGAGCTGATAAAATCAGAGCTGCAGTATGGATTCCGTGAGTGGCGTTATGACTATACAGATCCTAGTGCAGATGAGGAGTTCTACATGCTGAGTGGTGAGAGTGAAGAGACATTGGCTCCAGGCCGTCTTGTGCAAGCCACAGTCAGAAAAGTGCAGCAAAACCGAGTGATGTGTGTGTTGGAGTCAGGACTGTTGGGTTTCATCCAGAAAGAGGACATATCTGATGAACCGGATGTGGTACCAAGTGACAAAGTGGCTGAAGGGAGTATGGTGACATGCCGGGTTAAAGATGTGGACAGGGCTAAGTACATAGTGGATTTGACTTGCAAGTAAGGCCCTCAACACTTGATCTATGACATGGGAGTATATGACCACTTTGGTGTTCACTTGGGTGTATTTAACCATGCAAGCAGTTTCAGTGAAGATGACCAATTTGGTATTCTCTTGGGTTTATAAGACCACTTAAACATTCTCTTAGGCATGCTTGGACACTAGCATTCTCTTGGGTTTATATACCTGCTAACATATGCACTTGGGGCATATCTGACAATTCAAATAATGCCTCAGGCATATATGATGACCTTAGGACCTCTACCTGAGTTTATGGCCACATAGAGATGTAATGGGGCATGTATGACCAGTATTATTACTTAGACATTTGCCTGGTACCACGTAAACATGCATATGGGCATGTACAACTAATGTTACACTTCAACATTCAATAGGGTTCTGATTTTTCAACACACCTCTGTAAACTTGGACATGAATGACCACATATGTCTGAGCATGTGGTACATTTGTGTTACATATGACCTCAGTGTGTGGCTGAAGCACTACTGGACAGAAGATCAATAATGCAGCAATTGTAGCTGCAGGTAGAGAAATGAGTATTGGATCTTCATACAGCTAATACATGTCTTGATTGATCAATTCTGCAGGGGTAGTGACCTCAGGGGAGATTTCTGGGGTGATCGTCAGCGACGTGATCCTTACTACTCAGAAGACAAGAACTTCCTGCGCCTTGAATATGAGAAGGCCCGCAAGAGGAAAGAAGAGGAGAAGAAAAAGGCCTTCAAACCACGAATGATAGTACACCCACAGTTTCAAAATGTTCCTGTAGATGAAGCAATCAAGGTAAAAATAATCTCCTGAGCATTGATCCATTAACTGTCCAGAGACTGGCCCACTGTCCTTTGAAGCGATCTGTGTTGCTTTGTTGTTTAGGTATTTCTCTTCTGACCTTGGGAATCCCTTGCCTTAATGCAAGAAACTTAGTCTCCACATGAAACTGTTTGTAGCATATCTGCTCAAGTCTGAAATCTTTCTATGTTTGAAAATGCAATTGGTTGAGGTTTGCTGTAAGAGTAAACTAAGGTGTAAAGCTTAGGAGACAGGGTTGATTGAGTGTGGAATGGTTAAATGAGCACCTATAATTTTCTGAGATTGTTTTGGAACCTTTGATCAGATACCCATATTCCTTGGAATTGAATGCTGGGGTGCAGGCATTGGAGGAGAAGGATGTAGGCGAGGTCATAATCCGTCCCAGTAGCAAGGGACCAACTCACTTGTCAATGACCCTGAAAATTAGTGATGGTGTTTACACCAATATCGATATATTAGAAGGTGGAAAAGAAGGCCGGGATGTGACCAGCTTTCTCAGCCTTGGAAAAACTCTAACAATTGATGGCGAAACCTATGAAGATCTTGATGAGGTTTGAACTACAAAAATTTCATTTCCTGCTTTAAAATCAACAAATCTAGTGAGAATCTCCATGCATGTACTGGTGTTCAGAATTGGTACCATCTTATAGAAGTTCTTGTATGCAGGTAATTGCTCGATATGTAGATCCAGTGGTGAGCTTTTTGCGGGAGATGCTCCAGTACCGCAAATTCAAGCATGGGTCCAAGGTGGACATTGATGAAACCTTGCGATCTGAGAAGATGGAAAATCCCAAGCGCATTCCTTACTCTTTCTCTATTGCCCATGAGCATCCTGGTGCCTTCATGCTTTCATACATCCGTTCTATAAATCCACATCATGAGTACATTTCAATCTCTCCCAAGGGCTTTCGATACCGCAAAAGGAATTTTGAAAACATTGACAAGCTAGTAGCATACTTCCAAAAGCATTTCAATGATCCAATTCCAGAGGCACCCCCAAGAAGAGCACTTGCAGCCATGGTGCCTCCACGAAGCCCTGCTCCTAGCGCCTACAGCCCTGGTAGTTTTGGGTATAGTTCTGGGTTGGGCAAGCCCCCAAACTCGGGTGGATTTGGCTATGATAATAGAAATGGATGGGATCGTGGAGGGGGTGCAAGAGGTGGCAGAGGAGGAGGATGGGGTGGAGGTAGGGGTAATGGTGGGCGTGGTCAAGACTATGGTCAGGGAGGCAATAGAAGCTCTGCGTGGGGCAAAGGAAGTTGGGCCAATGCAGGGTCCTCTCAAGGGGGTGGCTGGGACAAGGATGCAGGGACAACAAGTTCAGGCGGGGCTGCTTGGGTTAATGATACTGGAACAACAAATTCAGGAGGAGGTGGCTGGGATAGTACTGCAGGTGGAGTGTCCTCGGGGGGTGATAACTGGGGTAAGGTGGGAACGACAAGCAACAGCACTGAGGGGGTTAGGAGTGGGTGGGAAAGTGGTACTGGAGGTGGGTGGAACAATGCCCCAGCTGCTTCCCGTGGTGGTTGGGAGAATGGGTCAGGTGGCAGTGGACAAGGGGGAGCAGGGTGGAATCAAAGACGGGATAGTGGTGGAGGTGGAGACCAAGGACGCTGGGATCAAGCAGGGTCAGGTGTAGGAAATCCCAGTGGCAACAATTGGGGCCAGGATGCACAGGCAGCATCCTCAACTCCTGCACGTACTGCATGGACTGGGGGTGGTACTACTGCAGCACGTGGTGGGGATGCTGGGGGTAACTGGGGAGGTTCTGGACCATCTGGTGATTATGCATCTGGAGCTCAGGGACAAGCAGCTGCAGGTATGTATGAGATCTTGGTGGACCTGAGACTAAATTTCTATTTTCTTGAGTTGAGTTGGTTACAGTCTTATGATGCATGGGAGCTTGCTTTGGTTAAGGGGGAAGAGTTTGCCCAAAATTTATAGTAAGTCATATGCATCATGAAGCATACTTGCTCACAATCCACACAGACCTGTGTACTGGACAAATTTTCATGTGAGATTGTCTGTATGTCATGTGACAGATGACAGGAACCGGGGGTCTTCAAAAGTGGACACCCCTCGTGGTGACTGGGGGTCCCTGGAACCTGCTGCTCCTGGTGTATCTAGGGGTGAGATTGAGCCACCAGCACCCAGCAGCACAGGAGCCTGGAATCAGGGCAAGGATTCTGAACCTGAGGCCAGTGACTGGGGTAAAAAAGTCCAGCCACCTGCTTCAACTGGTGATGCATGGGGCAAAGAATCTGACGTATCGCCGAAGAAAACAAGTTCCAATTCTGGCTGGGATGTGCCTGCAGAATCAAATGAAGGGGATGGTTGGGGAGAACTCTCACCTGTTGCCAGTGGAGGTGGGGACAAGGCATCTGGAGGATGGGATCAACTGGATTCATCTCCAGGTATCACCTCTAATGCACTGGTTTTTTGTGCAACATTAGTAAGAGATCTCATTGTGAGTGCTGTACTATTGTATAAATCTCTCACTCTAGTGATAGATCCAGGGATTCTCACCTATTTCAAGTGCAGTGGGACCTTGGAGTCTTTTTGTCAAGTGAAGGTCAGCAGGCAATTCAAGTTCATTTTCCACTGTAGTGCACTTTTGGCTTGGACCATTGACCCTTATTTTTGTGTGGTCTGAAGGGGGAGGCTGGGAGCAAGGGAGAGGGGGAGGGGGACGAGGAAGTTGGGAACAAGGAAGAGGGGGAGGAGGACGAGGCGGTCGGTATGGGGGCAATGGCTGGGGCAGGCAGGCTCCTCCACAGCCAGTGCCCCCTGGCACTGGCTATTAGTCCTAATTATAAATTTTTGTGAGCAAAGTAGGAAAATGTTGATCAAAGTGCTCTACTTCTTAGAGAAAGCATATTTCCTTTTCTGAAGGAGGTGGTTTGACTTCCATCCATTGTAAGCTTTCCTTTGCATTTAGTTTTGCATTCAGTTTTGGGCTGTTTTGGTTGCAACAGTGCTGAATTTCACTGCATGAACTGAACAGGATGAGGCTCAGTCATGCAATTTGTTGGCCTTCTAGTTGTGTACAATTAGCACTAATATGGCACATCTATCACAAACTCAACATAAAAAATCACTAAATTTAACTGTTCTTGAAGCTATGGATGACACTAGTAGCCTGTCTGCCATTTGCTGCGAGTACCAGTTTCCACAAATCTTTGAGAACCTCTCCAGTTTCCCTATGAAATGGTGAGTTTTAAAGAAATACATCCATTGGAGTTCATTTGAGTTTTGCACAGATGGTGTATGCTGGTGACTTCCGTTTTTTAATGGTTACAATTTCTACTCCCAAGATTTCTTAGTTGGAGATGTTGAATCTGGTGAGTGTTTTCAGATCCATGAAATGAGCAATTGGAACCCTAGTGGTGCTTTGTGAGCTTCCATAGCCCTCTGCTGTGTTTTACAACCTATTTTGCACAATGATTCCCAATCCTGCTGCATCTTCTTTTCCAGCCTTGAGACTTGTTCACCATTCCTGCCCATGAATCATAAGCTGTGTCTTTTGCAGAAACCCTTGCATCATTTTTTGCCATGTACTGAGTTGTTGACTCCCCATCTGTTATATGTCTTGGTCTGAGCCAAGCTCCAAGTCTCTCTACCCTGCACCATCACATGTATCCTGAGGACTCTCCTTCACATGCTGAGCAGCAATCTAGCAGCCAATAATGACAGCATTGAATACATGGCCAAGCATCCAAACACTTAATTGAGTGTTCTGTGAGCAAACAACTTTCTATAAAGATGCCAATGAATTGGACATGACATGAGCTTCTCCAAACACTCTCCATACAGGAGAGCTCTCCTAATTCATACAGCGTTCTGGTGGAGTGCAGCAGCAAGTCTCCATGAAATTGTGCTTCAGAACAAAAGTCGCAACTACAAAAGTTGCATGAAGTTGCAGCTTTTATTGATTTTGAACTCCACAATTGTTCCGTGAAACAAAAAGGTTATTTTCAAGGATCTGGCAATGTGTTCTTGGTCAACACAGATTCCATTTATCTGTTTCATAGCTTGCGGTGTTGGGTTTTTTGTACCAAATGTCCTCCCTCCTCGTCTTACCTTGCGCAATCTATGCACATCATGAAGAATGACCATGTGAAATCCTTGTGCAACCGATGGACATCATGAGGAAGCACCTTGTGCAATGCTTGTGCAATCTATGGATATCGTGAAGAAGAATCACCTTGTGCAATCCTTGTGCAAATTTGTGAACATCGTGAAGAGGCACCTTGTGAAGTCGTTGTGCAATCTAAGGACATCATGAAGAAGAATCACCTTGTGCAATCTGTGAACATCATGACGAATCCATCACCAGTTTGCCAGTCTCTGTATCTGTGATGCAGAGATTGGTGTCTGTTGCAAAGAGGAGTTGCTTGAATCATGGTGATGATGTGATTTCTTGTCAGTTCCCGTGTTAATTCCCAGATCGTCCCTACATATTCTTGGATTGTATGGTGGGAAAAATTATCCAGCACTCTGGAACTTTCATTGTGGACATTACAGAGAAACAAAACTTGTGCAGAAATGATGACACTAGGAGGAGGAGGTTGCAAGGAGTAAGAGAAACACACACTTTGGTTCTTCCAGAGCAATGGACTCTAGCACTTGCAAGAGAGCTTGCTTGCTTGCTTGCTTGCTGCATTGTGACGTCTCACTTTCATAGCCCCTTCTTGACTTCTTCTTCTTCCTGAAGCCTTGTTCCTACCATTCTTCCTCTTACAATCTTCATTGCCTCTTTGGTCTCTGGGGCTGTATCCTGAGGTTGCATCCCTGAAGTTGCAGCCAGGTACCACTAGAACTAAAGCTTCCTACAAAGCTCGAGTGTGGGTCACAAGCTATGGTGGAACGCCGCCTAACAGCAGTTGCATGTTGTGCTAGAGATGGTTTGAGCTCGATTGCTCTTCGAATCTACAAAACTGGAATCGCAGAAGAGAGACTTGCAACTGTTGTTGCCTCCAATCACACTCACACACCAAAAAAGAAAAAAAAAAGTAGCTTGGTAAAATTCGTGTGCGTCCGCACCAGAAGATTTCTCGAGGATTTTCTTGATGAAGATCGAGAGAGAGAGAGAGCGAGAGAAGCGACGCCGCGACACGACACGATCATGGTATCCCAGAATAACCCGCACGTGTTGGATTTCTTAGCTACCCAATTGTTGCCAGACCTGAGCACGGCAGGCAGGCCCCACCACTTGTCTGCATAGCTCACTGCAATCGTGGGCGATGGGGGTATATGCTTTTTTTCCTGTGGCGCTTGACCTCGGATTCTATGCCTGACGGCAGTAAAAACTTTTGTTGTATGCATGTTTGGGGAAGAGGATCTTGACAAAGAGTTGTTGTTTCCCTTCTGTTGTTTTTAATCTTTCGCGATCGCTCTTCCTGCGCATGATCTTCTTCCGCATTGCTACTACTACTAATTTCTACCGTTGCTCTTGCAAATCGCTCGCTTTCGGTGGTGGTGTGTGCAGCGATGATTCTCCAGTAGGGTATAAGGGATTTGTTACAGGACGGGTGTTACAATCCACGAAGTACGCAGTCGGAGTCGAGAAGAAGATTGGGGTCCAACCTTGCGTGCTTCGTCTAGGGTTTGGCTGCAGTGCATTTTCGCCATCAGAAGGACAGAAACGGACCAGGAAGAAGAAGAAGGTGGGAGGAGAGAGACTTGGAAATCAGCCGCTGTAGAAGGCCAGATATTCTGCGGTAGTCGGCGTAGAATCAAAGTCGAGGCTGGAGCTTGGTGTAGCTGGAATTGTCGAAGATGATGAATATCTTCAGGCTAGCCGGAGATATGACGCACCTGATGAGCATTATCGTGCTACTTCTCAAGATACACAGCATCAAATCGTGTGCTGGTACAGAGATTCTTGCCTTATACTCCGTCGATAGATCTTCGCAGTGCATTCCTGCATTGTGGGAGATAGTTTTGAGTCTGTTTTTCTATCTTGAGGTTCTCGGAAACATATTCTTGGTCAGAGCTTCTTAGTCGTCTTTTACGGCACGTTTTTCTTCTTGCCTCTGCTGTGGAGTCTCTCTTTCTCTGTCAGCAATCTCTGTTGTTTCCAGCTGACTGCCGCCACCAAGCACTTGTCTCAGGATCTCTTTTTCTGGGACCATAACCCTTGTTGTTGTTGTGCTGCTGCTACTGCTTATGGTGGTGATGTGTGAAATCAGGGATCTCACTGAAGACACAAGAGCTTTATGCCATTGTATTTGCAACACGCTATCTTGATCTCTTTCATGTGCAACATGCTGCAATTGCACTCTCCTTCTACAATATGGCCATGAAACTCATCTTCCTTGCTACCTCCTTCTCCATTGTGTGGTACATGAGGTACCATAAGGTGGTGCGGCGAACATATGACAGGGAGCATGATACTTTCAAGTATTACATCCTGCTTTTGCCATGTTTCTTGCTTGCTCTGCTGATCAACCACAAGTTCACAATTCGTGAGGTAAGCAAGTTCTGCTCACAGATCCACCAAAATGAAAGGGCAAAAGAAATGGAATCATCTCCTTCTATAGATCATTTACAAAATGGAATTGCTTAAAAGATCTATATATCCACCAAAACTGAAAGGGCTTCCATTTCCAGAGAATCCATGGAAAGCATTGCTGAGAGAAGTGACATAATTTGATCAGCACTTTTGTTTCCAAAGCTTCAACAACAGCTTGGGCAATTCTAGATTGAATTTTGTTTTCTGTCTTCTTCATCATCTTCTTCTCTCCTCAGGTGTTCTTGGCTGTTTAGGACTCTTATATGCCCTATCCATTCCATGAGACAGACACACACAGGCACACTGACTGTGGTATGGCTTGAAATATGGAGTTGCTGGGATTCTAAGTTGCTGTTTCTGCTTGGCTTTGTTGGTGGGGGAAAACCAAGGTACTGTGGACTTTCTCAGTGTATCTAGAGGCAGTTGCAATCGTGCCACAGTTGGTGCTGCTACAGAAAACCAGGAATGTTGACAATCTTACCGGGAATTATGTGTTCCTTCTTGGGTATGTTGTATTGATCTGTTCATGACTTTCTTGAGTTTTATCTAAACCCCACCATTGGGAGCTGATAAAGTCAGTGGGTAGTCATGGTAGCTTGTCACTGCTATTAGTGATGAAGCAGGTGATGGTCTTATACTTTTGTGAGTGACACTAATAAGGTTATTACTGCACTCAATGTTGTACTATGTTTAAAATTGTTCTTGTGGAGATTTCTCTGCAATTTCATGTGTATGAGTTTATCTACACTGTGCTATTGGGAGCTGATGAGGTCAGTGGGGAGAGTAATATAGCAGCTAGTTAATACTCTTCATTGTGAAAATGATGATGGTCTTATACTTTTGTGAGTGACACTCACAAGGTTATGACTACTGCACTGAAATCTTGTCCTGTTTGTTTTGGTCTAGCTCAATCTGACATAGCAGTTAACTTCAAAGTGTTATCATTGAGTTCTCTTTGCAATCTCATGTGTATAATCTGTTCATGAGTGTGCATACCTTTTTGAACTGTACCACTAGACTTGCAGATGCATTTAACAAAGCCATAGATGTACTTATTCTTCTTCTTATGTGCTGTGGTTGACAGAACTATTTGCTAGCATTTTCTGAAACCAGCTGTTGGTTAAGGTGATACAATGCTTTGCACTGATTGCTGGTTTTTGGATTGTCTTCCTTTTGTGGCAGGGCATATCGAAGTCTTTATCTGCTCAACTGGGTTTACCGTTACTTGACAGAGAATCAGTACCGGCAGTGGATAAGTAAGTCATGATATCGCAGCTCTTTAAGCAACTTTTGTGCACATTAGTTTTGCAACTGATGGGACGTATGAAGTATGGAACTGTTTTATGCTGCTTGACACATGAAATCTCCATGATAAGTGGATGGTTCTTGGAGACTTTGAAGACCACTACCATGTTAGTTCAAAGAGCTGATTGAATTGTGTTGCCAAATTGGGAGGAGTTAAAACATTCTTGCATTACTAGTGTTGGCAGCATGATAGTCCAGAGGATTCATTCTCAATTGCAAAACTGGGCTTGATAGAAATGGTGGCAAATTTTCTGAAACCTGGCAAGTGTACCCCAAGATGGTGGGACTTCCATTGTCTACAACTGACATTGCTCTGACTGAATGTGGTTTCGAACCTGCAGCTTGGATTGCAGGGATTGTGCAGACAGCTTTGTATGCAGATTTCTTCTACTACTATTTTAAAAGGTTTGCTCAAGCATTCTTCAAATTTGTGGTCTCTAGTTGTGTAGTTGTCTGATTATCATATACTTATTTACTCCCACTGTTGGAAGCTGATGAAGTGAGCTAGTAGTCATGGCAGCTTGTGAGTGCTATTTGTGACGGTCTGACACTTTGTGAGCGACTCTCAGAAGGTCATGACTGCATTCATTGTCATGTTACTTTCAAGTTGTTGTAGTGGAGATTTCTCTATAGTTTCATAGACATCTGTGGTTGTGTGCAGTCCAAGTTCAGTTACTGCTGTCCTGCTCTCCACAGTTCTTTTAAGGTTTCAGGTGTCAAAGCTAGTTCATGGGGAGACTGAGTTGGAGCTGCTCCTGTAGGATGAGAGTTTTCCATCTGTATGGTTAGAGTATGCTGAACAATTCTGATTTGTTTGGTGTTCATGGTGCAGCTGGAAGAACAGTGAGAGGCTCCAGTTACCTGCATAGGAAGTAGTAGTGCATTAGCAAACCATTTGTGGATTGTTGGAACAAAAGGGAAGTTTTTTTGTGACACAGGAGTTATCCTTGGAGTGACAAGTGTTGGCATTCCCAACACTCAGAGAATTGTAACTTGTGGGCATCTCATGGGCATCAAATCCAGTGAGCTAATGACCATAGTCCATGTCAAGAAGTCCCTGTTTAGGGGGTACTTTCACCTGTAAGGCCCCTTGACAGCTGGATTTTGCAATTTTCTACTAATTTCAACCAGTGTTTTTTCAGTTTTTTGATGTAGCATCATTAGTGATTCTCCTCAAAGAGATTTAGCATTGATTGGTGACATGTTTTGAAAAAACTGTCCAAACTATAGAAAACTGGCGAAAATCTGTCCCATGTCAACATGTGAAATTTTCTCAAAAAGGATTATTTTCTCAAAAATTTGGCAACTTTTTTCTGTACAAAAATTTGCCACAGAATATTCATTTTCTATGCCAATCTAGAGACAATAAGTCAAAATGTTAAGCAGGTGCAAATCAAGAGTCTAGCAAGCTCCATGTGCAGGCATTCTTGGATACTGAAACAAGTGGAAGTGGGGTGAAAGACTTTAACCCCCCTCAAACCAAAATCACTGACTCTTTAATAGTTTCCTTTTAAAAACTAACCATGTTGCAAAAAGTCACCAAAGACAAGGGTGGACTCTGGAACCCTTGTGATATGATTATGTGGGTGAACAAGAATGCAAAATGAAATTGATAAAAAGGAACAAGGACAGAAGCATAATACAAAATGTCTCTAACTGATTGAGAATCAAGACTAGCACAATCCAGGTACATCCGATTCAGTGGGCTCAAGGAGTAGATTGATTGCAGATTTCTTAAATTCTGCTTATTGGCTGAGTGAACAGTGGACATTTGACAAACTGGATGTTGTTGTGTTTGAAAATATGTTGGTGTTTCTTTTCTTTTTTGGGTCTAATCTAGTTGGAATCATCGAGTGGTTTTACTCCACAGTTGCACTTGTGTGCTGTGAAATAATCTTGTAGGCAACAAGTTCAACTTTGGGGTGATTTCCAGCTTGACTGATTTCCATATGTTACTGCTAAATATTGAAGAATCCCATGTGCTAATAATAGTAGTCGGGAAGGATCCCATTATGTAGAAGAGGTTGCAAATATAGTGATGTTACCTGATGTCATCTGTCCATGTTTAAAACTTGAAACAATGCAGCATCTAATCAGGAGAGAGAGTGTGTGTGTGCACAGGTGCATTGTGTGACAGAGCTCTCATGAGAGCACAGAAAGAAGAGAGCATCTGACCCTAATTCCTGTCCTTCCTCACAAGATTGAAGGGCTCCCAGTAAGGGATGATTCACTTGAAGCCTTACTGACATCATTATGGTAAAGTGTCCAATCTGCTCTCTGTTTGATTGAGGTTATGCATCAATCATCCCACACTCAAAGAATCACGATCACTATACTTAACACTGGACACAATCAGTTGTTTGTTTACTCATTTTTAAATAGAACCACCACTCAGAAAACAATGAGAATAATTAGAGAAACTATGCAGAGGTAGTTTGGGAATCTCCACATTCCCAAACTAGCCAGGCATTATTTCTCCTGTTGAGTTCTTCAATGATAACGTGATTGTAAGAGCCTATGGGCAACACCAATTTGAGCCTACAGTAATATATGGGTTCTTCATCCTATACCACCTCTCACCAAATGTGTTACAATCTTCATTCCAGGTGTACAGTATACATTTGCAGACGCCAATAGGATTCTTCATGTAGAGATGGCAGGTTATGAGTCCAAGCTGATATGCTAGAGTATGATTCAGAGGTGCCATTGGGAGGCCAGAATGGGAGTTTTCAAAAATTTATTGAACTAATTATAGGCTAATTAGGATGAGTTGGTCAGGACCCACAGAAGATCCAAGACAACTTTTTGAGAGTGGAAGACATTTTGTAGTAAATTTTGGTGTCAATGGAGTTTTCCAATGCACATCATCATTTGTTTCCAAGGGTTTGTTTGCATGAATACTGTGGATGAACTTAGTGAAAGCCCAATTTCAAAATGAAGAGACTAGATGATGAAAAGAACTGCAATTCAATAGAATCATTTGAGGAGGGAAGGGGGTTTAAGGGTTGGTGACATGAGCAAGTCTCTAAAATCTTGCTCAAGTCTCTTTAACAAAGTACAATTGACATAACATTTAGTGAAGTGCTTATGCAATAACTGAGTTCATCTACCCAATAGCAGGACGTGTACATGGTTCTGTTAGTACATATGTTTCTAGAGTGTTAGCCAAGATCACAATTAACTCTTCCTGTTGCTTCTGGCCATGTAATAGAAACTGAGTACATACATTTTTGTAAAATGGTTTGCTTGAAAATTTGGGCTGATTATTATATGCTTATGTAAGACCCATCATTCAGAGCTGATGAAGTTAGTGGGTAGTCTGGCAGCTTATGATTGCTATGCATGATGAAGGTTGATTGTCTGCCGCTGAGCACTTCTCATAAGGTATTGACTATCCTTATTGTCATATTATCTTCAAAATGTTGTTTTGGAGATTTTTTTGCAATCTCATATGAATGACTTTATTGATATGGTTCTAGCCTTTCCACAATGTCCATGCAAAACTGTAGCAAATGTTTTTATTGACAACAGAAAACTCAAAACCCATATCGTTGAAACCCTTGATTTTTGATGATACTGCCTTTGGGAACAAATACAACTAATCCTTTACACCAGGATTTCAGCACATCCACGTTATAAATTCTTCATTCGTTATAAATTCTTCATTAGCTTCAACGAGAACTCAATTTCATTTTTTAGTGTCAATGGATGTGAGCTTTTGAAATTGCTGTGCAACATTATTCTAGACAGACATGAGATATGCGTTCCATGTCTATCTTGCTAGAATTTTATGATGATCTGTAACCCTGACTGAAAACTATATAATCTAATGTATATATTGTGTATGTTGCAGGAGCAGTTTTATCCAGTTTCAACTCGCAGTGCTTTGTATTGGTGGAGGAGATATTGTGTGAAGTTTGCCCTTGTTGCTTCAACGATAGTAACGGTATGAAGGACTGTACATGCTGCTGGTTGCAAGTCCCAAAAGATCCTTGGGTTTAGGTATTTTTGAAGCCAAACCTGCACACACAACCTTCCTCTGTTATTTCACATCAAAGTTTTGACATTGATCTAACCAGAATACAAAGCTGATTCTACATCACTAGCAATTCCTAGGAACAAATAAACTTTGCTACATTGTTTCTTCGCTGAAGATACAAGCAATGTGTAAAAGTATATAATACTCACAGAACTCATGTGCACACCCTGCATTTGATAGTATGACTTGTTTTGGTATTATAATCTTGCAGAGCAAAAGTTATGATTTGTTTACCCAGATCGTATGCTGCAGCAGCCACACTAGCAGCAATTTTTGCTGAGATATTGCGAATGTTGGGGAAGGCTGGGTACAGTTGCTTCCTCTCCAGATCCTCCTTGGTAACAAATTCAGCTAATGTCTCAGCTGCAGTTGCATCCCCAGCCATTCAATGCAGCAAAAATGTTTATATCATGGCAAGGGAGAAAATTTGATACCAAGTCAAAGATACTGTCATCGTCTACAAACATTGGAAGCTACTGTGAGAAAAGAAAGATTATGGATTGCATACCAGCTTTCAAAAACATCTCAGCATCAACCCGGATGGCTCCTGAAATGATACAACCATGTGCTACGCCCGGGAATATGTAACAGTTGTTAGCCTGCATGACAAGCAAATACAGAACAGAATCGAATTGAATCAACAAGACATACAGAGGTGCACATCCATAATGATGAATGATGCCCATATCAAGCCAATATCAATTCTCCAGGTACCATACTAATGATGCCAATTCTTGAAGTACACATACAGTGCAATGACTTAATAGGGATGTTTCATAATTGACCTGTGATTTTCCAACATCCTGAGTTTGCAAGTTATAATTTTGCAGCAACATGTGGGATAAATTCCAAAGACATTCATGGAACAAGTGAAGTATTGTTCAACCATTTTTCTTTTTCTAGATACAAACAACTCAAGCTGCAAATGAATCAGGGGAGTTCCATAGTTTCAGTTCAAACAAGCCAGACTAAAAAATCAGTGCTGTGTGACATTTACCTCACCAATGACATATTTCTTTCCATCATATGTAACAGGTGGAAAAGGACTACCAGATGCAAACAGCGCTCTCCCCTGCACACAGCACAACATTGATCATCTGTTGACAAAGTCACAAATCCCAGCTATCCTGGAGGCCAAAAGCAGAGCTTAGAAAGAGCTCGTGTAAAAGGATTAATTTGAGCAAGAGGGAAAAATGGGAATGGATACCTTGGTGTACTTGTAACAATCTTCTGCTGTGCACTCTGCTTTCTTTGTTGGATTTGAGAGTGCCATGATAATGGGCGACTGCCAACCATTCCCCAACCCCGGTCATTTCAATGTACAAGATCAATCACACACTCACACAAAGTTCTCTCTAGACAATGATGAAACAAGAAGTACAGAGCAAACTGCACAATCATTGAACCTCCTTATAACAGTCACATTCTTCCATCACAGCAAGGAGAAACTGATGTGTATTTACAAACCACCTTCAAATGGAGGAAAAACTGAGGATGGTTTACCTTGTGATTTTCAGCCATTGCTTCAAGCACCTCCTTTGTGAATGAGCCTCCTTGAGTTGATGTCCCAATTAAAACAGTTGGCTTTAACTTCTGCTCAACATGCCAACACATTGAGCAACCAGAAGACCCAGCAAATATATATAAATATATATCTTTAAGAGCTTGATGAACTAAGCAGGACACTAACCTTGATTGCAGAAACCAGGTCTTTGATATGCTCATGGTCATGAGCAAATGGTTTTTTGTAGTCATACAAAGAGCCATGGCGTGACTTTGTCACTAATCCCTGCCAAGACAAATGCACCAGCACGAAATTACTCCCTTGATAGCAAGAGACAACAGGCCAGCAACAGAGAAAAACGTATTCAATGCACAACTGGAGATCCTGTAAAAGATGAGATGAAGTCAGCATTCACCTCAGTATCAAAAAGCCAGGTTTTCCTCCTTGCTTCATCCAAAGAAATTTTTCCCTGTAGAATCAGCAGAAGAAAAAACATTGATTGAGCTACTATTGCTTGGACCAGCTCTATCTTCTAAGGTAGTTTGTGGCATGTATGGGATTGGCTTCAGCCACATGAGAGAAAGGAAGCATAGAGACCCATCAAATCTCTGAAGAAGTGCCAGGTGAATGACCCTTCTCCTCATTTCCCTTCAGAGATTTATCATTTTAAAGAAAAAGGATTTGGGAACATGGTTTGGAGCACAGACATGCTTAGTGATCTCCATGGCAATCAAATCCGCAATACCTGTTCCAGCCTGCAAGAAAGTAAATATCTCCACAGTTAAAAAGATGCATTCACTGATTCTTATGAGGACAAAGGAAAATGGAGATTGCCTATGCAGTTTGCAAACAGTAAGGTTGTTTTCCATTGTACAATTAATAACTGTGCCTCAAAACTTCTGTCCTTGCCAGGAAACCTTTGGAGGATACTAATGGTGAGAGAAAGGGAGAAGAGAACTTGCTTCGCCTGCACCAAAGAAGAGGAACTTATGATCAGCAAGAGTGCCTCCAGTGATGGGCAATGCAGCCAAGACACCTGCTAGTGTCACAGATGCTGTCCCCTGCGTACAAAAAGAATCCCGACCAAGCCATACCTTCAGATCTCTTTCTCCAGGCAAGAGTTCTCTCGGTATCCCATTCCTTTTCAAAGAGGTCACCCTTCACCATCATGATGTTTGTCTCAAATCAAATCAACAGACCAAAATCATCCCAAAGTTCAAATTCCTTCAAAACACAATTTCAACCCATCCTAAAAACAGGTATGGAACCATTGCAGAAGAGGGAGAAGAGGTATGCATGCACCTGGATGTCATCGTTGAACACAAGGTGTGTTTTACTGTATTTAGCAAGAAATCGGAATGCGTTTTGGTTTGCAAAATCCTCAAACTGTAATCACAAACCCACCCGGCCCCCAAGCTTTCAAACTAGCTGTACACAAATAAAGCCTCCATGATCCTTACAATTTCACTTTGCTTGTTTTGTCAAAGGAAATTAATGTATGTAGAAATGTACCTGAACAAGTATTTTCTCTCCATAAGCTTGCTTCACAGCTGTCATAAACTCCTCAATGAAATCATCATATTCCTGTGGGCCCAACATGGCAGTCAAGAAATAGCTCAGGTTCATATGAGTTGGATTTTGGGGACCAGAAATTTTGCAAATTAGATTTTTTGTTCTGGAAAATGCAAAGCTATTGCCAAATTGAGCAAGAATTGTAGGTCTAAGGATGATGAATGTATGTGTGTCTGTGTATGTGTCCTTGAAATTGCAGAGGAATCTGGATAACAATTTGAAGGTAACATGACGATGTAAGGATGAGGCGAATGTATATAACATACTTGTCCAGTGACTCGTTTCTGGCGCAACCCAATGTAGAAAGGATCATCAAGAAGAGCTTGGTTATTGGTACCCACATCAAGTTGAATTGGCAGTGTCTATTATGCAACCAGAAAAAAAACACAAACACAAAAGTGTCGCTTACAATCTTAGTGTCATAGGCATCAATCAACAACAACAGAAGTGGGAAAAGTTTGGAGTTAACTCAGTCAACCTGCCAAGAATGTGGAAAGGTTTGGAGCTCAACCAATCAACCAGCCAAAAATGTGGAAAAGTTTGGAGCTCTTGAAGAAGTTTGGAGTGAGGAGCACATGACTTACTGTTGAGGGTCGAACACCACCCAGGGCTGTGTAGAGTGCCAGTTTCCCTACCGGTATGCCCATTCCCTGCAAAAAATGGATTTAGATTCAAGGAGTTAGAAGTCTTCACTTTCTGTTTTAGTGAAACAAAGAAGAAAACAGATTTGAAAACTAGGCAGCTTGAAGCTTCTCATGATGGCAGCTTTTGAGCAAGCATGATCAATTTGGGAAGAGGAGGAGGGTAAGGGGAGAGAGGGGATTTGGAGATTTTTAGAAAGAAGATGAACCTGGCATCCAAGATCACCCAGTCCCAAAATGCGACCACCATCAGTCACCACAATAGCTTCCACATTCTTTTCAGGCCAGTTCTTCAGACAGTCTAAGATATGTCCCCTGCAAAGGATTTTGTTTTGTCAAAGCTTGGTGGTAAAAGAAAGAGTTCCATTTATAATGGAAATGGAAAAATGTCTACAAAAACTCACTTGCTCGCTAGTTCATGAAGGTGCAAAATCAAAGAGTGTTTGTGTGTGTGAATCGCAGGGTGGGTGGGTGTGCAATGAATGCCACATACTTGTCATTCAGGCTTATGAAGAGACCACCAGAGCGATGAAAGATCTCCCCATATTCCTCACACGCATCACCCTCGATTGGTGTATAAACAATTGGCAAAAGCTCCTCCACATTCTCGATCAGCACCTTGTAGAACAGTCTCTCGTTCCTTTCCTGCCATTCCAAGACAGTCATTCCCCAGTATTCCTCTAGGATCTAAAGCGGACACACAGATTTTGAGAACCACAGACAGAGACAGAAACACAGACACAGAGTTGCAGAGCTCCAGTGTTATTCTCCAAGGATAGAGAAAGGGAATCGAAGCTGGGACGTCCAGAAGAGGAGAGATGGCAAGAGATTCACCTGAAGGTCCATCAGAGCTTCATACTTTTGAAGAGGCTCTGCATATTGTCGCACATTTCGCATAATCCGTTTCACCTGCAACCACCATCCCCACCACCACCACAGTATGAAGAAGCTCCAAAGACATAGCAAATTACAGGTCGATGTACTACAGGTTTTTTGCCATGGTAACAGGAGATCCCTGGAGTCCTGTTGTCCAGAGAGTAAAACTTGGTGGAAAGGAGGAACTTGGAAGAAGCAGGTTTTTTGCTTGTTTTACTTACTTGAATGTCTTGGGTTTCGATGGCAGGGGGAAGCAGCCCGCGTAAGTAATGAGCCTGGCGCTCCTCTGCCGTAAAGGCCAGACCTTTGTTGTACCGAGGGTTCCTCAAAAGCTCGACGCCACTGCAATACACGTAGTAGGTACCCCACATGAGTACATCGTGAAAAAAGAATTCCATCTCCGACACCGATCGATCGAACTCCCTCCCTCCACGGAACTTGGAGACAAACAAATCCTTCGGATCGTTCAGCTAGACTCTAGAAACCGACAGAAAATTTTGTATTCGAATTGCACCAGATACGAAGTTGTAAAGAGACTCAATGCAGTTTACCTTGCAATCTGGTGATTCCAGGGAGTAACCAGCTGATCCTTCGTCCCCGTTTCTTCACCATAGCTATCCAAAGTCTTCGACATTCTGACTGCATTCTCCCATACATCTCCATGTCAGAATCACATTGCAATCCCCACGCATTCCCCACCCCCTCACACACACACACACACACACACACTCTCTCTCTCTCTCTCTCTCTCTCTCTCTCTCTCTCAGAAACATACACACACACACATACAGCGAAGCCGAGATGCAGCACCAGAAACCTCTGATGATTCATCAATACCAAATGCAGCAAGTCGAGGAAAAGAATCTGCAGCAGACTTCACACGAGGAAATTCAGTTACTGCAGCTATGGATTCTCGTTGCCAGTTGCAAACTTGCAACCGATCAAAGAAACACTTGGGTGATCAAGGCAAAGTCCCCCACCTCTACAATCTGCCTCTCTAATGATCACGAGCACACACACAATTGAGAACTTCTCAAAAAATTTCAAATGCAACGAATGCAAGAACCAGAATCCGCCTCCAATTTGACGACGAGTCACACAATGAAAGACGGGTGAGGAAATTCTTCAAACTTGAGGGAAAAAGTGTAGTCAATCTTACGGCGTTGTTGTGTTCTCTCGGACGTCGTATATAGCACACCTTGTGGCGCCAACAATTCCGCCCGCGAAAAACAAAAAATTGATGTATATGTGACGAGGAAGAAATTATTCCAATCGTTTGCAAGCGACGATGGACCAGCTGCTTTTGAAAGAGAGATGGATGGACCTCGGGGTGAATCAAGAGTTTCTGGAGAGAGAGAAAGCGCAGACTACCTACTGCCGCCGCCGCTGCAGCAATTTACTGACAGCGGGAAGAATCAGTGGAACTTGGAGCTCGGATTTTGGTGCGATGCGCGATGCAAGTGTCGCTTTATTGCGACGGGGAGTTTTTATTCAGCGCGAAGTGCACACGCGAAACTCGGGACTCGCTCGAAAACTCGGGGCTCGCTGGCGACTTAACAAGTGCGCGGTAGAATGGAACCTCAAATAATTAACAAACAAATAAATCTCAGAATTGGAAAAAAAAACAAAACAAAACAAGAAATAAGGAAATATAATTTTAATAGGCTTAACATTAAACCTACTACTAATAAATATTTGAAATTACTAACATATTAGTACTACCTTCTAAGTAGTTACTAGTAAGTAGTTGTTCAAAATATATCATGAATATACTTAATATTTTAAATATATAATTTTCTGGTATATATCAATTAATAGAAAACATTAAGTGAGGGAAGGAAAAACGATTATTGGAATTTGGAAGAGTTTTTACAACATGGAATTTATTGAATTTGTTTTTGGGTGGTGTTGTTGTAGCTTGGACCTCTGGGGTCCACGCCGCCACGGTGACATCGAATTATTTTATTACTTTTTTTCAAATATATGGGTAGTTTTTTTTGCATGATATTATTATTATTTAAGTTGCCAATAGTGAAGTAAGTACGTGTGGACAGCTCCTGTCCGCTTTTGGGACTTTTGGCCCCTGGATTCCCGGGCCGATACCTTGCTTTGAAGAATTTAAAGGTGTGAACAGTGCCCATAGTGACACGTCGCGTTAGCCGCTGATGTGGCACGCAATACCGGTCCTACGCGTCGCTTTCCCCATCGATCTGGCAAAAGCGACCGTTCCTATGTATGCACGAGGCTGCCACATGGGGGCTGCACATTTGTCTTTGCCAGGTGTACATTTATTAACACGTGGAGGATGGATAGAGAATGTCGGCCGGGCGGTCACCGGTTCGTGTCGGGTAACCGTGAAGCACTTACACTCCTCAACGATCTTCACGCTCTTCTCGAGAACAAGAAAGTACCTTTCTTGTTAGTGTTTGCGTTTTGCACGATTGCAATGCAGAGAGGAAGTTTTGATCTCCGTGAGTATGTTTATTATTGGCGCATCCTCGGCGCATTACAGAATGGTGAGAAAGGAAAGTATGTTCGAAATATCTACCTGAGAAGAGGAATAACTAAACAGGTGTGTAAATAACCTGGCATCCAGTTTCCCATGAAACTCATCCAGTAGCAATACAAAATTGTTGGGAGAAAACTGCTCTCTGATCTGATCTCTGATTTGGGGTACAGAGATGTTATTCGTATCAAATTGATCTGGGTTTTTTCGGGTAAGTAGAGATGGGTCATACATTTCATTGCACGTGTAATATGCAGCGGGTTTCCAATTGGGAAGGGATGAAGTAGAATATGAGCGACTTACGGCGGCAGCCCCTCGGTTCGGGATTTGTTTTTAAGTGCCGCATTGGTTTTTGTTTCAACGCGCTCCATGGATCTGATCTATAGCTAGCTTTTAGTAGGCTAGTTGTGGCCGGCAAAGAAGCAATTTCTTTGTATGAATGAATTTCGGTCGCGGAGTACAAGCTTGAAATCGGAGAGATTGTGAAACGCAACACCAAGGGTGGCGATCTGGGAGACCGAAAGGGGGAGATGACGGAAGCGCAGACCTGTTAGAGATGGATGATGCGTCTACTTCCTTGCGTCTCCCTTGACTTGCGAGAAGGTATGTATGTGTGTTGCAGCGTCTCCCCTCCCTCATATGTAGTATGCTTTTCTTCTTCCATATCCAACTCAGACCAGCCCATCCTTCCCCTGCCCACCCCGGTTTACTCCACCTCCAAACCCAACCTCGTCTTCCTGCACATTAGTCATTTGCAAGGGCGCAAGATTTTTAGGGTTTGGTGCACATTCCATCATACATTCTTAGGCATTCTTAGATCGCAAACCTTGGGTCATCCATATTCTTGTGATTTGTTTGTTAAAAATTGAAGGGATATAGGAAATCTTTCATTGATCATGGATGACATCCTACCATCCAGTACTTTATCTGTCTGGCACTCAGGTGCAAAAAATAATTATTTTATTTCTCAAAATCAACTTTGGCAATAAAAATGTTAAGTTATAATTAAATTTCAATGACGAGAAATTTTGAGGAACTCGTATATGGGTGTCTTTTCATGTCCATGATATTTATATTAATTCAAATTAAATTTGACATTGACATAAATAATAACAAATTATTAAATAACCATATGAAATTTTTTCTTCAAAAACCTAATTGTCATTAGTAATGTGTAGCACCACAGAGCCCAAATTTGATATTATGTGAAAGTAAAAATATTTGGCAATGATGATAGATTGCATGACCTTATCTGATCAATATTATTACAAGCAATTGATCATTGCACCTAATGTGCAAGAAAAAATCTTGTTGAATGAAAGAAAAGTATTGCATGATTTCTTCAAGCCTCATCACTATCATAGTCCCTTGGTGGTTTCAACACAAATTATATCATTTTTAAAATGTTTGAAATTTTCAAGTTTTACATTTCTCAAAAAAAAATTGATTGAAAATGAAATATCTTTTGAATTATTTTTTCAAAATGAAATCTTAATTATTTGGTAGGCATTTGTTAAAGTTTCACTTTATTCAAGAACTTAAATGAATTGCAATAGACATTGGAGTTACGCCTAATCATAGGCAACTAATAATTCACTGACCTACCTCGTATTATGCTTGGTTTACAGGAGGGCCTTTTCACTTGTTACACCCTCACCCTATACCATGGAAAAACAAGGCACACATTCTAATGGTTGATGTTTTTCGTCATGGCCATAAAACATGTGATTACTAGCATCTTGGCATTGCAACAACTTGTCTTAATTAGTGAAGAATACATTGCATTGGGGATGATTTTTTTTTGTCATGAAAAAAAGTTTGAGAAACAAAATGGTGTGGAGTTATGAGAAACCTAAGGGATTCATGGAATGGGTTGTTTTATCAAGAAAATATTTGGCAATGTATGAGGTTAAATTTGATTATTTTCAAGCATCTATGTCAAATAGTAACTTTTGCAATTGATAAAACAAATACAAGAATGAAGGCATCTATTTCAATACAAATTGAACTTACAATTACACTTTCAAGATTGTGAAGTGAAAATGTTTTGTTACCTTGTGATGAAATTTATAAAATAACCATTGGTACAACCTTCATTATTATTAAAGAATGTTATGTGAAAATTAGAATCTTTTTGAAATTGCAAATATTCAAAATGCCAACACTACCAAGAATGAAAACTCTTGTAATTTGATAACACTAGCAAGAATGAAGACTATTGTAATAAAAGTTGAGGCCCTCCATGGAATATTTTATATACTTGAAACCATTAATGCTAATCACATATTGATCATTACCCCTCCAAAGAACCATACTTCTTACTATTGTTGAAAGGGATTTTAGATTGCAACGGGTAGTACAATTGAAATGAAAATTTTGATACTATGAGTTAGAGTGGGTAGGAAGAAACCATGATCAGGTTTTTTTTTTAAAAGTAATTTGACATTGATAAAAGGACAATGACATTTATACCTCACAAATTGATAAGTGACAATGCTTACCCAATTTGGCTTTACTCCCCATACAAAAGCAAGAACGATGGATTGTTTCAAGAGAAGGCCAACTAGAATTTTATACAACCTAGTGCTCAAATGGCTATAGAAATGACATTTTGAATACTAGAAAGTATTTGAAAATTGTCATGAAAAAAGATTGATATGTCACTTTGTTATTTATTGAACATTGTTAGCACAATTTTTCTTTACACAACTTGTGTGTAATTCGTGGTGATGAATTTAATATGAATTAGACTTGGGTTCCACATTTGTTGCACACTACTAGTGATGTTCAACCTTTTTTTTCTTATCATGTTCCCATTTGGTTTTCAATATTTCCTTATTATTTATATCAATTTTAATTTTAATTGCATTAAACACTATATTCATGGTGGGTAAAATAAAAGAGGGAGATAATTATTATTTTTTAAATGAAATAATTATTAATAAAAGAATGAGGTAGTTAAGCTTGAAAATGAAATAAAACTTTTTTCATATCCCTACCAGTGGGTAGGGGAAAGAAGTAAGATAGTTATTAAGAAATGAGGTAGTTAAACTGGGAAATGATGAAATAGTTATGAGTTGTTTTTAGAATTATCCAAGGATGGCCACACAATAAATTCTTCGAGCTTCCAAAAGATTATGCAAAATCACCCATATACCAACTCCTCAAAATTTCATGACTGAACTTTTTTTAATCAAAATTAAGATACAAACATAAAAATTACTTTTTTCAGACCAAGTAAACAAATTCAGTTTGCATCCCATGAGCATTCCTTTTATTCTCAAGGGCCCAATTTTATATTCTCAGCAATAAGATTATTCTATTTGAATTTCAAATTCCACCCATGCCCTCAAATAAACTAGCCATTAAATAGACTCTAAATACAAGGTACACAACCATAAATTCCGAGATTGACATTCAAGTAAATTCCTTAATTTTGAACAATTGAAGCATGTAATTTGTAGATAAGTCAGCATTTAAAAAGCAATGGGGTCAAACTTGAAAAGGTATTACCAATACAAAGTAATGTGATTTTTTTCACACAAAAAATCTCTTCTTGTGATACATGTGTGAGGTAAACTTTCTGATGTCCTTCATTCATTACAATGTACAGTATGTGGTGCATATTTTGCATATATTACATTAAAATGACATTTAACATTAGGTAGTGGCACACATTTCATGGCAGTATTGGCACATATTACAACCAGGTCAGGCTCATATTGGCACATATTATTATCTCATACCAGTACCTGATAGGCACTTGAGGTAATACCAATTTAATACCAGGGCTATATCAATCTCATTATCAAGTATATACTTGCAACATACCAGCCAAAAATCAGCCTTGCATCCTAATACCAGGACCAAGCTCATATGAAAGTTCCAAAAAGGATAATACCAGTAGGCTACTGGGCTGGTATGAAATTTTTCAAAAAGATTCACTACCATTACCAGCTGGTCTGTTCAAAAGTTGATACCCACCCAACGCTAGATATTGAACCTACTCTGCTGAGAGGATCAACTGCTCCCCGAACATGCGTAGTATGGCACTACCTCCCTTCTATCTTACAAGATTTCAATGCATCCCTGTAAATGTAGCCCTGGCTAAACACAAGTTTCTTATTAGAGGCATGCATTCTTGCTGCTTGAAACTGATTCTGTAGAGAATAGCAATGTGCATATATACATAGTAAGTGCAACCCTTTGGAACACTTCTTCTTCCCTGTGGAAACAACTATTTTCTTCAGAAGTGATAACCAAGCCACAATCGTACTGTGCAATGTGAACAGCTCTCCTGACAGTGTATGTCCTTAACATGCCACTAGCCTTCAGAGCATCCTGCACTTCATACATTCCACTCCATCACTGAAACCGCATGAATATAGTCCTGCATAATGGGCTTGCTGTGTTGTTAGTAGCCCAACCATCCTCCCAAAAGGACTTCTAAGCTGGAAAAAAAATGCAGTGTCTGAAAACTACTTTTCTACCAGCAGCCCTCTTTTAGACCAAGTAGTAAAAAGATTCTGTTTCATAGCTTCTGGAGAAAACTTGGAAACAGATAATAATGTTGCAGATTTACCAGATCAAGGCCCATGACTCCGTGTGTAAGGTAAGGGTTTGGAAAGACCACAACAGTCCAAATGAGACCATTCAACCCATGATGAAAGCACAGAGTTCAAATACCAGAAAGATTTCACAGATAATAAACTATTATTACTGGCTTATCACCTTACTCTCAAGTCAAGTCAACCAACCTACATTGTACATAGCTTTATGCTTGACAAGGGACTAAAGCTGCATCAACATCAACCAAGTGCTTGGACACTTGGAACCAAAATGTCAAAGCTGCTCTCCCAAACATCACTCGCACCTGCACAATTAAGAAGCAGTAATTAGTCAAGAAAAGCTATCCTACATCAACATGTAAGTGACTCCAACAAGATATTCCCAAATGTCTCATCTCTACTCATAATTGACTTGATGGAAAGGTGGCTCCACTGCCATTATACTTATAAATAAAAACTGGTAATAAAATCAACCTGTTCCACAAAATCAGGCTGCAACAATGCTCTCAACTGAAAGGAAAGCTATATTATGCAAGCGACACATTTCTTCCATGATGTTACATGCAATGCCTATAAAAAATTCCATTCTGATGAGGAACCAAGTCAGGAAGTGAATCATCTAGTACATACAAGAAAAACAAACAAAAAGATAACATGATCTATTCATTCTATGTCAAACTCTGCTCTCTTGCTGAAAACATGTATATGTTGACAAAAGTTTCCCAATGACACAAGTTTCATTCTTCATCAATGTCAAAGCTCTGCATAAAGATGAGAATGTTCTTGTGCATATTGAGATCAAATTGTTCAAAGGAAGAGTAGAATCCACAATTTAGATGGAGATGAATTCTGGTAAATGGATGATGTAGAATTGATGAGTCAAAAAGTAGGACTCAAAAATGAACAGGACAAAGAGAGAGAGGATCCATATTCACCTGTTGAAGCTTGAGACTGCCGCTAGTTCTAACACATCCAAAGCCACCTTCAATTCGAGTCTCTATGACTGAAACTTCATTTTGAGCTTTACTTATGGGGCAGGATGAATCATCAGCTGTACTGATAATAGGGCAAGAGAGATGATCAAGGGGATGATCCGCACATTCCAGAAAACAATTGTCCACAGTCAAACGCCCCTTTCTATGCAGTAAACAGCTCCCAAGCTCAGCCTTAATTGTCAAGTTTGCCACCCTTCCACTTGCTGAAAACTCTAAGGCACTACATCATCAAACACCAATGCATTCATTCACCCTTTTGGTTCAACAGTTACATGCAATACTGTCTCATCCATGTTTCAAATGACTACTTCAGTGTGATTCATCAGTGATCCTGCAAAGACAAGGCAATCACCCACTACTACCTCTTTTGATGACCCCATCAAGCAGCTAGCATGGAATTATAGCAGCCCAGAATGAGTATTTATATGCATATATATGTCTCATCACTTGTATTTAAGTTTGGAGAAGAACATGGAAATTCTTGCAGCTAACATGGAATCGTAGTGGCCCAGAATGAGTATTTATGTGTATATATATGCCTCATCACTTGTATTGTAAGTTTGGAGAAGAACATGAAATTCTCTAAACTTACAATACAAGTCACCATAAATCAGAAATGACAGACAACACAATATTAGGACTCTAGAGATTTCACATTTTTTCTCACATCCAACCACACATAAGTGAACAGGAAAAAGGGAAAGAGAATTTAAAAACATGACCTGACCCTAAAAAACAGATACAAGACTAAGGAGTACATAGTTTGAATAACAGAAATGTCATAACTTTCAACAACAAGATGTATAGTAGTCACCAGCTACCATATCATCCCCACTGGCTTCATTAGCTCCCAGAAGTCAGGGGAGGTCAATTTCATGACCACTGTACTGAGAAGAATTAGTGAGCTTTGACAATTTTTTGACTTCTTGTATATGGTCTTGCAATCTCCAAAGCTGACTTACTGGATTGACTAACATATAGCATTTTGCTGCATCCAACATCATACATAGATCACTCCTCTGTCTGAATAGGACAAAGGTTAGTGAGATGCCTTTGCCTGCACCTCCTGAGTCTGGTCAGATACTACTTGAAAATTTATTATGTGTCTTCAGAGGCTTCAAAAGACACCAGGTCTCAAATATAAACAGCTACTTTCCATGTGGCAAACAGCAGGCCAGGAACACATAAACCATACTAACATCAAACCCTGTATTTCATTTTGTTTAGGAATACAAACCTTTCAAAACCACGAGGACAGAACAAAACCGTTTCATCTGCTGATGTGCCTCCTCCCACCTACACATATTACAAGCATACCATATCTCCATTCATCAACATAGAATCACCTCTTACAAATTTCCCATGTCAAGAAAGGTGAGAGGGATGTGGTACATACTCAACTGACCAAGCAGTCTTATTCCTGCTCACTTCAGACAATGTCCCTCAGAAACTGTTACTGAAAAAAAGATTATGATCCCAACCCATCTGTATGAAGAAGGGTATGCATAGACTTTCTTACAAAGAGGTGTCTAAACTACTTCAGAAATGTTATGAGACATGTGTTACTAAAGCATCTTCACTGCCAATGGGAAACCTTCAATGCACTAAATAGAATATGATAAATATTGAGCATCAGAAAAGAACACATGCAACTGCAATCCTATACATTGTATCATGTTGGCTGATGCACCTTCTCCTGCCTACACAGAATTCTAAAGGAAAAGGTTTGATGATAGGCCCACCAAGCACAGTGGCTTATTGATGTGAACATTCAAGCATTCATGCATTACTCCTGGTGCAATCAGAAGTGTGTCTCCGGGCCTACATCAACCACATCTATCAAATTAGTGAAGCCAACACTAGACAACTTGGTGTTCTGCAGCATCCACGAAATGTATCTTCAAAAGCTCCAATCAGAGCCTTTGTCATAGAAAGCTTTGAGTACCAAAGTGACACTCCTGTTGACATCCTGTGCAGTCCATTGCATTTAGTAAGAAAACAAGCATTTATGGGTAGGAAGCAGATCTTTCTACACTGCCATGATTCCAAAGTCAAAAAATAAACATATTTCATGACTCCAAAATAAAGACAAACATAAGGCCTTACACAAATGGCCATAAACAGCACTGTCTCAATCCAATTTTCCAAAACCTTGCAGACATTAACATTTCTGGGACAATGACGAATGCCTGAAAGAGACCCTACACAACAAACTAGAAACACAACATCATCTGCTCAGAAGAGGTAGTCTAGAAGGGTGTACCTAGCTGCAAGGACAGCATCTTGAAGGGATGAGAAAACATTCATTGGCAATCGTGCATCATGATCTGAATCCACATGGAGCCACATACGTGAATCTGACACCAAAGTTTGCCATCTCTTACACACCCTTGCTGCATTGAAACGGTCTGCATGCATCACACCAAAATTCCAAAATCAAACCCCACCCTACACTTTAAAGATTACAAATTACCCCTGATCTGCACAGCATCAGAAAGGAAGCTTACACTACCAGCTTCTCAAGCTATAAGACAGTGCCTAGTTCACTTCTCAACTCCAAGATTGAACTAAAAGAATTTCTTCCAAGATTGCAAGTATTCATTGCTGCCTCGAACCGAATTCCCATTTACTGCTTATAGACAAGCTAAATTAGGGAGTCTTCCTGTCTACAGGTTTGAATGTTCAGAAAGAGGAACTTGGTTCAAATAAGGATCAGAGGTTTGTGTATATGCTGCCCAAAAGAACTCCAATTCTGAAAAATCTTCGTTGAACGCAAACAAAGCTCGAAACCCTAACAAGTTCGGAAGGTCAATTATGCGGTATGTTCTGAATCACGTCTCGTTCTGGGTTATAAGGAGAAAGGGTGGGGGAAGGAATAGGAAGAAGGAAGACGCAAACTCATCGGTAATGGAAAAAAAACTATCTCTATTGAAAAGAAAGAGCGACAAGAGGATGGGGAGGAGGAGGAGAACAAATACCAGGCATGGGTGTGAGGTAACTTAAGATTCGAACGAGACAAGCGTCGTCCAGCCAGTGGATAGGGGGGGTACTATAGCCATGGCCTCCACGCTTCGCCATCGCCCCCCACGACGCACACTCGCTCGGAAAACGCAAAGCTTCCGAAACTGCTTCTTGAACAACAGCCTAAATACGGTGAGGGAATACAACACAACGGAAGATAGTCAACTTGCTCCCACCAACCAAAAACACAAAAAAATAATAATGAATGGATTGAAACTCAATTCTTGTCTTCTGCAGCAAGAGAAGGCCGCAGAGCGCGCACAACGAACGAAGAGGGGGGCGCGGTGAGTGAGGAGAGGCGCAAGGTTGCCATCGCCGGAGCTCCAGGTTTCCTTGCCACAAACACTCTAACCATGGTTCATCTGACCCCGGTTCAATCTAACCGTGGTTCCGATGACCTTAACCAGCCACACTCTAAAATAATCCAGGCCCCTCCATTTAAAACACTGCATTTCTTTTGAATGCAAGATCTTGGGTTCTATGTTTAAAGATTCTCAAAAATTCAAACCCATTGATTTCAGGGTGAACTCAAATTTTCTCAACCAACAATTTTGGGTTTGATAAGTTTAATATTGTGGCATCATTTGCTTGAAAAGCATGCAAAGACTTAAATACACCATTAACATATTAAATTGGCTTAAAATGTTGAAAAATGTAAGTTATATGTAAAGGGATGAATTGAAAATCCATTTCACATCGAAACATAATGTATTTTTATATTTTATTTTAAATATAAATTGACCATTGTAAATATTTAATAATTCAAAAAATTGTAGTAAAATGTTTTTATTATCTCTCAATGTACCACTTATATTAATGTTATTTTTGTCACATATTGATGTTCATTGGTGACCATACTTTGGTGCAAATTAAACAAAAATTTAAGATTTAATTCTTGAATGCAACAATATTGGGGTTTTTTTGTATTAAATAATAAGCATTGACTTAAATGTTCCATGTTATTTTGCTTCATTTTGAAGATATGATTATTGATTATCCAATTAATAAGATATAAAATCAAAAAAACAATTGTCCATTTCATGTTTATATGTTGAAACTAAACAAAGGTCACATGAATGCAATACATGTTTAAACAATGAATCAACAAAATACGATGTAAATGTTTCCATATATGAACTTGAATTAAATGGATGCATATAAACAATACCATGTTCACTCACATAAACACACGTACACAATGACAAACAAAATATTTATACAACACATTCAATAAGAGATAAAATCAATGATTTATTAAAAATTATTTCCATTGAAAGCTTGTTTGCATAAAAAGATTGCTTGTATTGAAAAACTACTTGCATTTGAAAGCTATTTTAAACTCCAAAAAAAAAAAAAAAACACTTACAATGAAAGAAAAATTACATATTAAATAATTTTACAGGTCAAACTATTTGGACATTTCATGTAAGTTGACATATAAAAACTTTTCTTTTACTTTAAAAGAAAATATGAAAAATAATTTTATAATAAGGGTCATTCAAACCAAAAATATGTTTGCGTGTGTAACTAGGGTTCTTGCCCCTTTTGCCTTCGCTCCAACAACATTAAAAATGGTTTGTGTGTTATAAGTTCTGCATCCTTTGGATTTAGATTTGGATTCCCCCTTTGGAACTTTTTGATGGGATTTTAATTGGACACATATGTGAAGCTTTCCATGGATTCTTTTAGGTCAATTTTTTTGCACATGTCCCATTTGTCAATAGTGGTTCATTAGGCATGATTTTCGAAAATTTTCAGAATTCTTTCGATCCCAAGGATTCTAGTAGTTTCATTCAATTTCATCAATTGAATTCCAATGTGGTTGTTAACCACATCCCATAATTTATGGCTCGCATTCTTGGTGTTGTTAGGCTTATAGTTGTGACTAAGCCCTCAAGTGGCATTTGGCCAGTTGCAGTGGGTGAAAGGATTTATTGATTGATTAATAGGGTTTTATCTCTATAGTTTTGTAATGTAATTTTCTTTCACATGTTGCATCAATTCAATGTGGCAATTAAGGGTGGTTGCAAGGTAGTGGGAACATAAATTTCCATATTTTCTGGAATCAATGGTGTGACAACCTCATGTTCAATTTTCATAGCTAAATGAATGTTTTTATTGGAATGAAAATTTTGATTTTACACTAATGGACATTTTGAAAAAAATTGGGATTCACCATTGGAATATGGTTTTTTTTGTTCACCATTCCTTACAATACATATACTACCCCCAAAAAATGAAAATTATATTCAATACTTACCCAAAAAAATGAAAAACACTACAAATGTTCTTATGAATGAGATTTTTTTTGGTTCATCCATTATAATGTATGTTCCAAAAGTTTGAAAATTTATTTAACATTCAAATGAAACAATTCCATCTAATCATTGATCCTAATGTAACATTAAAAAATAAATTGATCGAGAACATTATGACAACAATATTTTTGAATTACTACAAATTTGTCCAAATCTAACCTATTTTGTAAAAATATATCAATTCATTAACATGTTTCCAAATATTAAAAACACAAGTTCAAAATTTATGAATCACATGAAATATAAATGTATTAGAAAATCACATCAATCTTTCATAAATGATAAAGTTCAATTATCACATGTTGAATGCACTTTAGAAAAAATCAAACAACTAATTTTTGTGGAACATCATATTCAATCAAATAAAGTAGAGCATGATATAAATGAACATCAATGACAACAATGATAAACAAATCCAAGAATTATTCCCATAATTGCATGTTTTAATTGTGAAAGGTTATGTTTTGTAAAACAACTAAATATTTTTCAAATAAATTGTCAAAACAAATTTTTATATATTTTCAAATTCAAATAAAACCTAGCCCAACATAATACATATGTGCAAGTTGTTTACATACCATCACAAACTTACAAGGCTTCATAGGTTCATGCAAATTTCATGCAAAATTTGATTTTCATAAATTCGTACAAAAATTACATGAATTATGTGCTATGGTTAATATGAATTCAATATTCTAAATATTCAAATAGATGAAACATTTTTTTGAATGACATATGTGAATGTTCATATTTAACACATAAAAATCGCATAATTTTATCCAAAATTATATCATGATAATTGCACGGATTCAGTTAAAATGTAAATTATATATTTTTTACATCAAGACATCACTAGTAGAAAAGACACATCATTTAGACAAAGATAATATCTTTATTTTTCATGTCATTTTTATACTTTGAAGCCCATAGATTTTGCATAAACATATTGTTTTAAAATTTTCGCACGAATTCTATTGAAATTTTATGATATTGTAAGTTTGTGATGAACATCAATGAATATACATCATCTTTATATCAAATATTGGATATAATTTTTAAAAAGAAAATGATTCCATCAATCCAAAAACTAACACAATTGGGTAAAAGCATGATAAGGTGGATGAAAAATGGCAAATCACAACAATCCATACTACTTATTAACCTAACTGAATGGGTGGGTAATTTCAAATTGAAAAAGGCGGGAACAATGGTCACATGGCACTGGTCGTCATCATTTGTTAATTTACAATATTTGATGTTTTTCCTGTACCTCTCAGAAGTTTTGGATGTTCTTGCTCTAAATTGCCATTCAAAGTACTAAGTTTAGTATATGCTCTTTGTAAGCAGTGATCGTGATAATCAAGTATGTCAAGTGGCACACCTTCATCTAGTAGTGACTTAAAGAAGAAGGCAAAATTGCAAGAAGGAGGACCTAAATGCCATGGTGGTAGTACGAAACTAGGGTTAGTTTTTCTAAAAGGTCAAACAAGAAGGAGGACCTTCTCACAACAACAATGCAAAGGCAAGGTTTGTAAGTCCCTTGTATGGAGAGGTGCCTAAAATGCTTGAATGTGATGGTAGTTGTAATTTTACCATAAAAAAGTTCACACAAAAATATGATTTGTGATTTATTGGGTTGAACCCAAAACAAGTTGGAATGCCAAGGGATTGCACTAAAGAAAAAAGTCACAAAGCTTTCCAACCTTGTTGTGAACAAGAATGGCCACTATTACATGGAGTGTGGAGACCCATAATGTATGGCAAAGATTAAAAACCTATGGATGATTATTCACTAAAAGCTTTATGTGCTTGCTGGAAGAGTGATCACATTAGGAATGGCGTGAGGTTTGATTTGTGAGCTAAATGGGAAGTAGATGAATTGGCCTACCTATGTCAAATGGATGAGTCAAAAGTAATTTTGGCGATGTCATGTGAAAGATTCATAGTTTTTTGAAGGCTGGAACCTTTTTTAGTCGAAGCAAGGTGATGGTTCAAATGATGAAATGTAGATGATAGATTTTTGACATGCGAAACCTTCACCTATTTTTGAACAACTACAAGGTTATTTTCTTTTTGTTCAACAATTGGTTGTGTTGGCAAAAGAAGCCTTAGCCATCAAAGTGCAAGAGAAAGATGAGGTGGTTAAGGTGGATATTCTTGCCCAAGGCGAAAAGGCAGACTGGAACAAGTTGTTATTGGATGTTACAACAAGGCTTGAAGTGTTGGTTTCTGCACTTCAGACAAAAGAAGTTGTTGTGGTTTCAAGGAACTCTAATGATGATGTTGTTTTTTTTTTTTTCTAGGTTTTCTTGATCCTAGGATCCAAGCCCTGCAAAAGCAAGTCGATATTTAGTGGGGCATAATAAAACATTTCAAAACTTGGTAGATGAAGGAGAAAGTGAATTTTCAAAAGTTCACAAAGATGACATTGATTTTTCTACCACACTTGCTAAGTTGTAGGAGGAAGTTTTGACATGCAAATGATATGAATGTGCGATTAAAGAGCTTATGAACCAAATTCAAAGAAGGTTCATTTTGAAGAGGGCACCATTACAACCTTATGTTAGGTTGCAAGATGTAAAAGAATTTTAAAAAGAGTGGTTGCCAATAGAGAGTTGTGTGTTTTGTGGCTTAGGATTTGCTTTTGTTTGGGCTACTATGATGTCTTCTTGCAAACATGTTTATCACGGTTAATGTGCTACATACCACTTCGGTACATTTACTAAATGTGTTGCCATGGATTGTGAAATAGAAATGCATGAAATGTGGTGGAGTTGTGTTGGATTGATCAAACTAAGAATGACTGAATTAAGGTTTGACATCCAAAAGAACGAGGTTAGAAATGGTTGGCGAACATGCAAGTTAGTTGAAAAGGTATGTTACTTCTAAGCTTTCAATTTTTGTTCCAACCCTTGGTTATTTGATTGTTGTCTACACATTAATTGTGAACTATGAATCCAAATTGTGAATTGTGAATCCAAATCTTCCATCTAATGCATTAGATGGAACATCTACATGTAAATAGGAAGTCGCCTTGTCTATAGAACAAGCACTATTGTGAGAAGAGTTACAATTGTTTGTGGATTAGCATGTATAATCTTAGATGATTAGTACATAGGGTACACATTTATGCATCGGTTCATAAAACATAAAGAAAATGCTAGCAACATAGTCCCTAATTAGCAACTAGAATCCCTAACCACCTTCCTAAGTTTATAAGTATTACATTTAATAAGTCTAGAAAGTATGTTTAATACATAAAAGCCATGGTTAGAACATATGCAGTTCATTCCAAGTTGTAGCAATGTACATTGTCCATTACTATAGTCCATTACTACACAATTTTTACTTAAGTAAGAGATGGCAATACATGGAAGTCCACAAGTGATATAATTAGTACATATAATTCCTTAATTTAAAATTGGAATCCCTAATCACCTTTTGTAGTCCCTAAGTATTACCCTTATAAGTCCAACTCGTCCTTATGTAATTCATACGAAGCTATACCAATGTACATTGTCCTATACTATAGTCCTTAAAAGTCTACACAATTTTCAATTCTACACAAGAGATGATAATATGTATGGAAGTCCATATGGATTATAATTAGTACATATAGATTCTTGACATATTGTAATACATTACATAGGTTTATTTGGTAGTGAATTCTGAAATGAACATAAGATCAAATCAAATCAATTTTCCTTCTTGATCTGATCAGTATAGACCTTCCATTTGTATGTTGATCAAATCAAATTGATATTGAAATTCGTATTGTAAATAAGAGGTTCTTAATTTAAAATACATGCATAATACTTTGTAATGTAAATGAAATAATTTGTTTTTCAATGTTGATGGCACACTTATCTTCATCTTGTATGGTGTTGTTTTTAATGGTGCAAGTTTGCCACCTTATTTATAAGATGCAAGGACACAAGTTTCAGTGTTGACCAATTTTGATCATGAGCTTTCATTTTGCGCACCACCTCTTAAGGAGATGATCACAAATCCTAGTTCAAGTTTGGGGAGCATCCACTTGAAACTAACCAAGGTGAACCATAAGCACCACATTGAAGACATGGAGGTTTCATTTCCAAATAAAACATTGAAGAATGTGGTAGTTGAAGTTCTAAGAGTTGATTTGGCATCAAATAGCAAACTAGATTTTATGGAGGTGCCAAAAGTGGATGAACTAAATGGAGCAAAAGATACATAAGGCAGTAAAAAAAATTTGCTACCATTGAAACCTCATGTCAATGAAAAGTTCAATATGATTGATGATACATTTTTGGAGTTGGAAGAGAGACTCCAGATCTAAGTGATGAAGGTGAAAGCAACTTGGAATTAACCAACAATCCAACTTATGTTTAAGGTTTGCATGATGGTGATTTTCAAGTAAGCAAAATTGGAAAGAAAAGTTATGCTAGTAAGATGAAACATGTGTTATCACTTTCCAAATCCAAAGGCAAGGCAAAAAGACAACCACCTCATGCATGACAATTTGCAATTCCAAAAATTCAATCTTTTCAACAAATTCAGACCCATCAAAATAAAGTGAGTATATATTTGAACAATTCAAATGTAATTAACAAAACATTATGTTTACTTAGACTTTGTTGAGGAATATTTCAATTCTTTATGGAGCCCAACTTTTATTTTCAAGTGTTTTATTGGCATCCATTCACGATTGGGGTACCAAAAAGGAATGTCTAATTGAAAAAGGGCTACAAATGACAACTTTGGATTTTTAAAAATCTTACATTATTATAATTTTATGGATTTTTGTATGCCAATAAATAAAATGATATTTTCTTAAATTATTAACAATATTTTAAAATAATTTGGATACACTATTAATGTCATTTTGAGTACTATAAACTAAAGGAATCAAGTGTCTAAAGTACATGTTTTTAAAAGTAATCAAAAGGAAGGCATAATATCATAAAATTGATTTCAAATCTTTTGTACAACAAAAACATGCCCCCTTCTATGAAAGTACATGTTCAATGAATGAATTTAATGAAAAACCAAATCATTAAAAAAAATTAATTTTTTAAAAATTTGAAGGAAAGGGCTACAAGGCAAAAGATTCATTTAAAAAACCATTTGATAAAAAAAATATGTTTAATAAGTTCAAAATGTCTAGCTTTAGATGCAAGTCACATGTGAAGGAAATAAATATGCCAAAAAACATGTTTGGTTGTTTATTGAAACTCATTTTGGGATTTTATGGGTTTTTTGCATTTCTAACATTAAATTAAAATATTCATAAACAATTATGTATGATTGTGAAAAATCACCATTAACACATGAATTATCTTATATTGGACTATTCAATTTTTTTCACTTAAGTTTGTTTCATGTAAAATTTATTTGTAAAAAGTAGCTTTAAAAAGTCCTTAAATTTTTTTTTCCTTTTTTGGTACCCCAACTGTGAATGGACCCATTGACATATGTCTCGTGAATTTGTCGTCTACAAAGTTGAATTAGTATGGAGCTCAAATACCACACTTGTGAAACTAATTGGGTTATATAATTTTGCAATTTGCGAAGGTTTGCAACAAGTTAGGTTGTATGTAAATAGGATTCCAACTTTATCTCAATATTTTGACTATTATCATATTTTGATTATCCAACTATGCTTGTCCATGTTTCAATCAATGTAATCATTCCTTATGAAATAGAAAATTGTATTCATGGGGGCCAAACATGTTTGTCAATTTTATCTTTAGTTCCTTCTTTCACTTTGTTTATATAAGATTTATTACTTGATCAAAACTAAAAGCTGATCTATTGTGTCAAGTGCATTAGCCTTGTTCATGGTGAACCAATGATGTTCATGGCAAGGTAATGATGACAACATAGATCTGATTTTGATCTTGATAGTTGAACGTAGATACAAGTGATTTGGGTGTTTGGTTTGGGAACTTGGCTTTTACAAGTTCTCATTTTTTTGGATTTGGATGGCCACAATTGCTATTTACATCACTTTTTGATTAAAACATCAAGAGTTTTGAAGGTCTTATTCTGGACGTTATTACATTTTATATGTTTTCTAATATTATTGTTTGATGATGTATATGCTTAAACCCCAAAACCAAATGATCACAAATTGTTGTGATTTTCAAAGTTATGCATTTACATGATCTATGTAGGAATATAATTTTTACTTGATTTTACATTGTGTAAAAAGTCTTTTTGTTTCTCCAAAACTTGTCAATGTTGGTTTATTGAATCATATAAAAAAGTTCAAAGGATTATGCATTTGGAGTTATTGATCTCCCAACTATAGAAGACTATTCTTGAAGAATTACATTGTTGAAAATCAATTCAGATTAATATGCTTCAATTATTAAATTTAAAAAAGAGGTTGAATTAACTAATATGTTGGAGTTATTGCACCACACAAAAAAGAACTACATCAAATAGAAAAATCCAAAGCTAAGGACTAGTTTGGAAGTTCAAAGGACTTTGTTAGAGAACTAGGATGAAGTAAATAGATGGTTTTAGCAATGACAAAGGCACCAAGGTGAAGACTCTAGTACCCAATTTGTATACGTAACATGACTTACCATACCCAATATATCTATAGACCTACAAAGCACTTAATTTGGACTTCTTGATGGACTTATGGTAATGAACAATCAAAGTTAACTTAATTGTCTGATTGAATAACTAGTATGAAAAGGTTGATAAATCTACAAATTATTACATAAGAAATAAACTCAAAAGATTAAAAATTGGAAATTCAATGGACTTTATTGGAATAATAATAATGAATCAACTAGATGGTTTCAATAGTGATGAAGGTATTAAGGTGGGGGGCTACAACATTGGGGTATATTGTATTACATGAGTTCAATGGTTCCTCTTCTAGGTTTCATAGCAAGTGAGAATTTCCACTAACAATCTACAAAGTTAGATGTGGTTCATCAAAGGTTGTTCAATTTCCATCCAATTTGACAAGAATCTAGTCAATCCATTTGGACAGGATTAACATCACTTCCTAATTGTTGTACAACTATGATAACTTCAATCAAATCTTGAATACTTACCTTGCGCAATGTGTGTAGGTTACTATAGATTAATCATAAGGCCTCTGTCTTATCAAGATGCAGGAAGGATAATAAATTGCTCCAAACACAATTGCAATTATGTTGTATGAAATGAACTTTAATATGTTTAACAATATTTTGGTCATTTTCAAATGGCAATGGGACTGGTGGATATAAAAAGTGTAATAGCAGCACTATGAATTCACAATTATGGCGAAAGAATTTAGATAGCTTGGAGGGTCTAATGAGGAGGAAAGGTTAATGTCATTAGGATGATAATCCAATCCTCAATTTTAAGGTCTACTCCTTTTTGTAAGCATGGAAATTTCATAGAATGCATAATCTCTAAGGGTTGCTTGTTTTTATACACATTAATCAAGTGAGTCATATCCTTTCTACAACTTGGAATGGCCATTTACATGTTGATGTTTAGATTGGGTTATAAATTGTTAGCCTTTCTTGTATTTGAAAATATTTGTGAGTTTGTGGACACCTTTGTCCTATAACTCTTCAACTTAAGGTTCTAGCCTTTACTGCACAACCTCCATATATCTATAATGGGGCAGATTACATACGTCTTGTGGAGAAAGAAACAAGTATGTGTGCAAAACCAACATATATTTCTTTCCAATAGTAGTTTTGTGAAATGATAAATGAATTATTGGTTAGAGATATAAATTGGCTATTTGAATTATTTTGATTCCTTTGATTCCAAATTGTGGGGAGCCATGTTGTCACCCTGGTTGCAAAGAGCATCTGCACCATGTTGTCATGTTATTAAATGAGGGCCTTGATTATCAAATGCCATTATAGTGGAGGATCGGAAAATATTTGTCAAGGAACCTAGTTTTGGGGTTATATTTTGTCCCTGCAGTTTTCCAAAAACTTATGAATGATAATTTTTGTGGAAAGAATCATTGTATTATTTTCATTTTGATTTGTCACATATATCATCACCCACCCATATTTTGGTGACATAAAACCTTCAAACCATTGGACTTTAATATTTTAGGCTAAAATCTATGAGTCTAGTTGTAGGGCAAGGGCTACTTTAAGATGTAGCGACTAGAAGGTATGTTCATTAAGCCCAATGATTGCACTACACCTTGAAGGACTAACAACTAATGTGCTATGATAACATACAAATAAACAAAATAGAAACATATAGAAGACATATCAACTTCACAAGTTGTAGCATTTAAAACCCCATTATTTTCATCCATGAGCTACATCTAAGTTTTAACAAGCTACAAGACTACATCTTACATCAAACAAGGTATTAAAAGCATTAAAATTAGAAAATTCATAGCCTACTGCATAAAACAAAAAAGACAAAAAAATGACATACCTAACAAGGACAACCTCAAGCCATGCTAGGTCATATTTCTCTTGCAACTTGTAGTTGTATACAACCATCCTTCAATGACTCGTTATAGAAAAGTCCAAAAATCTAACTTTGGACTCATACAATCTGTTTTTTCAATGCAACATAATATTACTATAACACCAAATGCATATTAGTCATCATCTTTGTGTTACTCAAAAAATGCATGTTTTTAAGTCGTGATAAATTTTATTTTGTACATATTTATCATATCTACCAAAAAATTGTTGCCTCTTAGCAAGCAAAATCATAATTTATAAATATTTTACACAAAATGACAGGAGAATATATAGCTAATTATTTTTTCAACAATATGTGAAGTAGGTGTACTCTTCATAGTTATAAATTGAAGGCCTAACAACAAACTTAAAAAGAACATGTAGATGGTGATCTAGTAACAAAGGAAATACAAAAGATAGGAAAATATATTTTACTTGTAGGTGCACACTTGAGAAAGCTTCATAATTATTATATGGCGCAAAAAAAAATCCTTGTAGAATGAAGAAAAGAAAATACCTCCTCACTACTTCTCCAAGTAAGATGTCATCTTCAAACTGTGTAATGAATTGTTTATAAGACATTAGCCCCTCCCTACACAAGTTGATATGTTAGTAGGGTTCAACCTACTTAACACAACAAAGGAAAGTACTAAATACAACTCAATTCAATCCATGTGAATCACAAAACCTCTGCCATGCATGTATAACCATAGCATGTGGGGCTAACATACCAGTTTTTTTATTAAAGGGTTCACATCAAATCATGGCATCACTATGTCCTCAAGCCATTGCCTTTAAGCTTCGAACCCATCAACATGGTTCATGGCAAAACATCTCCTTGCAATTAAAACATCAAAGGAGAAACAAAAATATGTACAACCAAAATATGGAGACCAAACTTGAAAGCATTAAAGTTGAATGTGATGTGTACCTATTTCTATGACATCATAGGCATGTTAAAGATATTCATATCTATGAACCAAACCCCCATTGTATGGAAGATATGGTCCATCACTAAAACATGAGTGCCTTGCCCCATATTGATAGTCATTGTTTCTTTCACCACAATTAAAGTGTATACATATGACTCAATGAGGATTTGAACTTCAATCACCACAACCCTTTGTTGTCCTAAGTAACCTAACTATACACACATTCAATTAATTAAATAATGCAAAGTTCATACTTGAAAAATAAAAAATTACTATAACATATTCCATTGATAGTCCATGGTTAATCATCTTCCAATGCCACAAGTGTTGACCATAAACCAATAGTTGCATCATTTGGAAGTTCATATACAAGGTCATTTCCTTCTACATGGTAGTCATTACGGATCATTAGGAACTTTGTTGCCCAAACTAGGTGGGAGTATAGGAATACCACATGGAATTTTTCAACAAAACATATGTTGAATCTAAAGTACCACATTTTTTATAATACTTTCTTGCAACTTCTTGTTCCCCCACCACAAAATTTGTAACCCATTTGCAAGAAAAAGTATTTTTTAACTGTATGCAAAGGCTTGCTATAATAAATCAAATAGAAATCCACCCCCTCAGCATTTCCAAACTCAGCATTGACATCGAAATTATCACCAATTTCAAACGTGGCTACCAAGTCATCACCCTTTGTCCCAAAGTTCATTTCTCCATCCTAATTATCCAACATTGTTTCTCTAACAAATTTATTATTAACAAATAGCAAATGTCCAACAATCCATGCATGTTAAGATACCTACTAAAATACCAAGGCTTCATGCTTTTGAACTATGTATCACACCCATCCGACCATACAAAGTGCCATTTCGGGCAATAATGATGTTCTACCATGTGCTACTAATGAATCTTGAAGCAATGTTGCACAAATTCAAAATCATGTTTACAGTCATCTAAAGTATAAAAATGATATTCTTTAAATATTGATGTCTTTACATCATACGGGGAAAAATCATGGTTATGGCAAAAAAAAAAGTGTACTAGTATGTTGATTTGGTATGAGTACTAATGCATGTTTTGTATTTCATTCTAGACTTCGAAAGAATAATTTTCAGCAAAGTCCACCACTAACACAATGTTGTCTTTTGGAAAAGACTTTGAACAAGCCTTGAATTATTTGTCTTCCCATTGAGCTACAAAATTATGCTTAACAAAGTGTCGTAGTTTCAATTTCAAGTGATCCAACATGTCATATGAAATAGTCTTCTTGTAAACAAGGCTTAATTTCTTCAAAACATTTCCATTTTTTGCTTTGGTTTTTTCCAAGGCAAATCGCTTCCATTCTACCAAATTGGACCCCATATTAGGGCATAGAAAAAGCTTTTGAATTCCATAGTTAAAACATTGTCCATATAGATAGTCTTTGTTATGCCATTCCACCAATTCACCTTTAGGACAAATAATGGCCTCCCAAAGATTGGTGATCCCTTTATAAAATTGGGAAGAAGTAACACAATTTTTTGGAAAGTGATACAAACCTCATATTTTTGTCACATGTTGTTGAGTCTTATTCGGAGTTCGTTCATTTGAACATGATAGATATAACAACATGTGTTGCGCTTTTGCATTGGTTTTACAAAAATAGGTTTGAGCCCCTCAAATGCCTGTTGTCCAATACACATTTTTAGATGGGCTATCTTGAATCTCAAAAAAAATTTAGCCTACAAAAAAACATTGAATTTCATTGTATCAAATTTAGAAAAAAAAATCAATGAAATGGGTCTTACATTAAGTTTATAAACTAACTTTGTATGGATTGTGGCAGCTTTACCCAAATTTATATATGGACTTTGAATGGAATGTGGCAACTTTACATGGATTCATATGCACTAGACTTTGAATGGCCTATCATGTTTAAACTTGGACTGTATGGACTGTTAATGAACTACAACATGTTTGTATGGAAATTAGACCTTTGAATGGACTTAATGATCAATTTGTGGACTCTAAGTAAGTAATAGTTAATGTGTAATGGACTCTACAATGTACATCATGGACTTTGTCCTAATCTAATGGACTAAAGAAAGAGTCAAGTACTAATGCATGGATTCAAACTAGACTCAATCACCTTGCAATGGACTCCATTAAAAATGGAAGGATTTTATTAAGGACTTAATCACCTTGCAATGAACTTCATCAAGACTAAAAGGATTTTATTGGGGACCCAATCACCTTGTAATGGATTCCATCAAAACTGGAAGGACTTTATTAGGGACTAAATCACCTTGCAATGGACTCCATTAAAAATAGAAGGACTATTAAGGATTCAATCACCTTGCAATGGACTCCATTAAAAATAGAAGGATTACTAAGGACTCAATCACCTTACAATGGATTCAAGAAGGAATCAAATACATTATGGATGCATTCCATTCAAGGACTCAATCAATGGATGGATTTTGCCAAGGATTCAACCATCTTACAATGGATTCTGTAAGAACTTTAATTGTGCAATGGATGGATTTTACAAGGGCAATAGACTCCTTAGGAAGATAATGGACTAGTTCATCTCAAACTAGATCATTTTGGTGAAAATGAACATTCAAGTTTAATGAATGTTACAAGCTCAAATACATTTTGCCATCACTTGAATAATTTTATAAAAATATCATAATTCAAATTACTCAAAATTACAAGTTGCATTGATGATTATATAGGCCATCAATTCATGGATTTCCTTTAGAAATATCAAAAGTTTGAAAACAAGTGTAGAAAGCACATAACATATTTTATTCCTAATGTAACTTGGAAGTTGAAATAAAAAGGCATAAGCATGTGCACACATACTTAAGTTTCCATCAAAGAATGTGTAGGCTTTTCATTAAACACCCCAAGTTCTAATCTTCGCCAAGTGACATTAGATTTGTTTGGGCTAACTTGTGTTTTTGGGGCCCACCAATTGCTAAACATTATTTTTGATTATCAAGAAGATGCCATCTGATATTTTCTCCCTCACATATAAGGACCACAAAAAACTACTTGTTGAATCTATCACATTACATTGCAAAATTGCACTTGAAATGTTTTTAACATGCACCCCAATTGTTCTTGCAATAACCCTCATGGAAAATTCAATGTGGGCACTCACAATAGCAATTTGTAAAACATGTTTTGTTACAAATTTGACCCCACTATTAGCTTGTTTGTTATTTTCTAAATATTTAGTTACTCCGACTACCACATTTTGTTGGGCAAAGGCATTTTTAACATGCAATATGTAATCTAATAAATCTATAGAAATTTTCACATTATATAAGGCTTTCTCCATAACAAGTTTCCTACTTCTAAGACTTGGACACTATATAAATCTTTAAAATTGAATTGACAATCAAACTTGCCAACCTTCATAAATCTTGATCATCCAAAATTACTTTTGACGTACTTGCTAGAAGTTGTTCAACCTCCTCTTGGTTCTGTAATCTTTCTTTCTGCAAAGCGTGTGACATTTGTTGATAAACATTTTGGATTCTGTGATTTTTTGTGAGTTTTTTTGCTTGGATAATAGATCTCTTTGCAAGACTAGGATGTTTTATTTGTGCCTTCTTATTAGCATTCCTTTGAAAACCTATCTTCATCCTAAACCCAAATACAAACATTAAATGACCTTGATGCCTATAAAATTTATTTCAAATTAAAAAACCAAAACTAACATAAAGCTTTGATGAACAAAATTTTAAGTGCTTGAAAACATAATGCAAAGAAAGGTTTGAACAGACAACAAAGTTCAACAAAGGAGCCAAAAACTTTATGCAATTGCAGGTTGAATTAAAATTTGTTGTTGCAATGAACAAACTATGCCAAAGAAGGATTTGTTGCTACAATGATTTAATTGTGCTAAAGTAACATCTATGTTTATGATTAGAGTGACGTTAAAGCTCTTGAAAACATAATTTTCTTAGATTAGCAGAAGTTTTTACACCAAGCCACAACCTTGCCCAACCATTGAAATAACAATGTTGGAATGATCAACTACCCTGCAAGCACAATATGCCCATGAATAATATCTACAAACCTTTACTAAAGCAAAAGAAATGCCCTAACTTGAAGCCACAAAGTGAGCTTGCAAGATGAAAAACAAATGTGTTTCATAATCAATAGGGTTGCGGAACTTAATTTAGGCCTAGGTGGAATTCAAATCAAGCGTGGGAACTTGTGAAATCTTGACATTTGTCTTAGCGATGTCACATGAAGATGACATGTATCATGACATCACCTAGCTGTTGGAACAACAAAATGCCAAAAATAAGAAATTTTAAGAATAGAGTTTGGCAGTTTTAAAGTACGGTATCCTTTATTTGTCTATGAACAAATAAGCGTCAAATGCACTAATCATGAAAAATAAAGGACTTTCAACGAAGTTACTTTCTCTAGGCAAAAAAATTGTCCATTGAAAGAAAAATTCACAATTGATTCAATCCCATGTTCCGTCCATATGTGCATTATATGCACAAGAATTTTTGGCTACATAGGCATTTGATGGTGAATTTTATGATTCCATTTCTAAAATTAGGAAACTGCGTCAAATTTTGTGTTATACCTATTAAAGTCCTTTACAAATTAGATTTGTCAAAAATTGTCATAAAATTTTCACATTGTTTTTTAATGTCCAAAGTGAATGTTGACATGAGTCCCATACCATCATTTTTATATATGAATTTGAATGAGCTAGAATTGAATTTTTTACAAAATGTTAAAATGCACTCTACAACATCCTTTTTGTTCCACCTTGGTGTGCTTTTACCCGATTATAATAAAGTTTTATGTCATTGCATTTTGTTTTTGCTCAAATGTATAAAATTAATGAGAGTGGGAAATATAAGATGCATGGTAATATTATTAATGTCCTTATAAATGTGAATCAAACTCAATATTGATACATGATTTTTTGGATGCTTAAAAAATAATGGCTTATGATTATATATATACATGTGCCTTGGAAACCAAAATTATCTTCCTTTAAATTTTAAAAAACATTTAAAATAGACTTTTCAACATTGTTTTTTGGCTAACATTAGAAAATTTTGAAAGATTTTTCATATCAACACTTGTAGTTTAATGAGAATTGCTCATAAATCCAAATATTTTTTTAGCCAATCTTTTTAATTTTTTTTAATTACTAAAGTTTTCATCCAAAATATCATAAGTTCTAGTTGAATGTGAATATTAAAACAAAATTTATGTGGTAAACACACACATACATGTAAAAAAAATTGAATTTTGTTTGTTGCTTTCATTACCAATTGCTTCCCATGTGTGAAACAAAAATCCTAAAACCTTTTGAAATGAATGAGAATTAATCATTTTAAAAAAAAAAAACTACATACACAAACAAACTTCAACATATTTCAATATTTGAATTTAAAAAAATGAAGATACATAGTTTTTTTTTAATTTCTAGATTCTTTAAACCTTGATGAAAATACATATATATCAAGTTTGAGAAGCAAATTAACAAACTCATATGTTTTTAAAAAACAAACTCCTATAAATATAAAAACTAATATATTTAATATATGTGTTGTTCATTTGTTGTTTGCAAATATAATATTCAATTACCCTTATTTATTCATATGTAGTTGCAACACATTATGTGTCATATATGACAAAAATAAATATGTTGATAACATTAAAACTACATCCTATCATACAAAAATGTATCACCAAAAAAATGCTGCAATGCAAGAATTCAAAAATTGGTTAATGTTTTTTTTAATGCTCTATAAATGGTTGTTCAACTTGTTGGTTACCTTGTGCTTTCTTTAATATTATATTAATCATCTTGAAATTTCAATTCATTAATAATGTTTTTTGAAGAACGTGTTTTACATTAAAATCACAAGTTGGGATGAATAAATTAAAACTAATTTCAACTGATATAATGTGTTCATTGATCATAGAAAAATACATTAGTTGTTCTAATCATTGTCATTATCAAATTAAAAAATTTTAAAATAGAAAAATGAATTAAATTTCAAAATGTTGCAAAAACAAAATTATTAGGTCTACAAATTGTAGTAAATGTAAAAATATTGAAAATTGGTCAAGAGAATAATTTGTATTGTATTCATTATTTTGAAATTTAAAAAGATTTAAGAAGATTGTTTGCGAGAATGTTGAATTATAGGTTGAAGATTGTTCAATTTTGAAACAATCTTCGAACTATAATTCAATATATTCCCAAACATTGTCTAATCATCATTTTGCAGATTGTAATGTTGGCATTATTGAAACAATAATAGTGCAAAAAGAAAGAAATAATTAAAATTTTATGGATAAATTCAAATTAAGATCACAATTCAATGAAAACACAACAAAAGCCAAATTTCAATTAGATTGCATATGGATGAATGTCCTTAGAAATGAATGTAAATATAGTGTACTAAAAATGTATTTGTTAAATTTTCACAAACCAAAATTTACAATGCATTCAAAGTACCAAACACACATCCAATGTATAAAACGAAATCATTAACATCTTTATTTCTTTATATTGCAACATATGTGATAATGTGTGTGTACATGTTGCATTTTCCATCTAGTGACTGCCAAATGGTTTCAACATATATTGCGATTAGATGTTTCATCATTTTATTAAACAAGGTGCCTATTTGTTGTTGGATACAATTGTGGTTTAAATTGAAATTTCAAGGATCATGTGCAAATTTTTTTTACGTAAATACCAACCACAAGTTGAATTAAAATTGAATAATTCTTTATTTAGATAGACCAACTGAACATAACAACAAAACAACCTTCATTCACAACCCTAAACTTAAAATGTGATTAAAAAAAAAACCATAACACTAGTTAAGAGCTGTCAAATCTTAAAACTTGAAAATGAAAAATCCTGAATGAAAAATTGAGATTAAGAATTAAGTGAAAAGCTTTCCCAACTTTTGTCATCTAGATTTTATGGATCCACTAGTATAATTTGTATGGAGCATCTATATATGTAGTTTTATGTTGCTCACATTGTGAGGCATTTGAAAAGAAATTGCTTACACCGAAGGGAGGGAAAAAAAAATTGATTTTCTTTTACACAATATGGTTCTTTACATGTTTACATTCATTTGTTGGCCCTGCCTTGTAAGGCAGGGATATTGTGTTGGGAATCATTGTAGAGTATAATATCTTCAAGGGATTTTGCCCCCTATCAACTATGTGAGATGATTCATCCTAATTTGGTTGTAAAAAGATTCACATTCATCTTTTGACATTTTGATTTCTCTACCACCTCCTCAAATGTGCACCCATCCCAACTGACATTGTCACCAATACATAATCACAAAACTAAATATGAAAATATTTTCTTCAAAAATGGTTATGGCACCCATCATACACAAAATTATAATTCTTTCAAAATGTGACAATGTGATTGAAAAAATACACATGTCATGACAAATCTTTTTTTTTTGGTTTGAAATTTTGCACAAATGTGAAAAATAAAATGAAAGGAGAATATTTGATTTTTTTTGTGGAAAAAAGTCATTAAATTTGCAAAACATTAAAAATCATGTTGTGACATTTTCCTATTGGTTTTGAGTTGGTAACAAATTTTTAAAATGTTTAAATAGGTTCTTAGAACATGTCATCATTTAATACGAGATCCCTTTTGGGTTGCTCATAATTAAAGTGATGTAAAAAAATGAAAAATTGAGGATGAATTTTTTTTCTTTTACAACAACATGATGTACATTAAAATAGATTTATTTACTTTTTTTTTCCCCTAGCTATGACCAATTTATCACAAATATCAATTGTTGATATTAAATTAATGCTAGGGCCATTGTGTATAACACACCTTGTTTGATTGAAGGAAAGAGGTGAACCTATGGCTTATAACTATAGGGAAACTAAGTTTGAATTTTCTAAATATGCACAAGGATTTCTAATAAGAGGATTAGAAAAAAATTATTTGCCAACACAAATGTTATTATAATAAAAATCAGTTTTCAAGGATCCCTTCTTCATACAACCAACGAAATTTTTTACCTCACACAATTTTGACGTCACTCTTGAAAATTAAGAATAGCATTTGCATCTTATCGCCCTCTCGTACAGGAAGGCCAAGATGGCGATTCGAACCCACGGCGTTCATGTGCGCAATCAGGCGCGCTACACCACTGCGCTACATGTTCAAAGACAACTGCAAACTTCGTCGAAGAGTTTATACTTTAGTTCCCATATCGATTTCTGTTTTTAGGGTTAGGGTTTAGCGTCTTTCTTTTTGGAGGGAGGTCGACATTCGCGAGGAAGCGAGCTCACGTTGAATTGGAGATCTCGACAACTGCAAGAATTGCGAGCGCAGAATTCGAGAGCAGCAAGGGGTCAAGGGTTTTGGGAGACACTAACTGAGCTCGTGGTTTTTGCGACTTTATTCTCATTTTCTTTCCGTGAGAGCGTGGTTTTTTTTTATCCCCCTGAAATAAGTACCCCTTTTCTTGAGACATCGTCTTGGGGTTTTTTGCGAAGAGGGAGATGAAGGTCAAGCTAATCACTCGTTCTGAGGATGATTTCACCCGAGAGCGAAGCCAGGATCTCCAGGTCTGTGGTGCTTCTCTCATCTTCTACCTCTTGATATAATCTCCTTTCAGCCGGTTCTCCATTTGCACTACCTGTAGTCGCAACTTAAGCTTTAGTTGCCAGATCCTGTACAATTAGAGATTGTTCCGGTCTGGGTGCTTTTCAGCGCTTGGCTTGTAATTCAATGATTTACCCGTTGCATGTTTGCAAGTTCGCGCTTGAGGAAATTTTCAGCCGGGTTTTGAGTTTTGGGGTTTAGGGTTTTACTCCAATTGAGGAGCTGTACATTTTCATAGTGTGTGGAAGAAAAGAATCAGTGCCTGTAAGAAGCTTTCACTTGTTTCATTTGTCATTCTGATGATCTCTGATATCTTGGGGAATGAACAGAAGGTGTTCAGGAATTTAGATCCAAGTCTTCATCCACAAGAGAGGGCACATGAGTACGTGCGAGCTCTCAATGCAGTCAAACTGGAAAAGGCAAAATTCGTCACTTCCAGCCTTTTGTGTCTTGTCTCATGATTGCACCTCAAGTTTGGTAGGTATTTGGCCTGTGTCACATTTCCGTTTTGTGACAACAATTAGTACTGTATCATGACCAATTGTTGTTGATGCTCTGCATAATACCTGTAATTTGTTGCCCAGTGTTTTGCACCCTTCACCTGAAAGGTATCTTTTAGGTTTTGTTGGAAAAGTAGGAATCTTATACTCTTGTGCTATGTGATGCAGGTATTTGCCAAACCATTCATAGGAGCACTGAGTGGGCACATGGATGGAGTATCTTGCTTGGCAAAAAACCCAAGGCATCTTAACTCCCTTGTATCTGCATCTTTGGATGGAGGTATACAGGAGCCTTTGTCTTTACCTAGTTGCTTCTCTGTGCACTGTATCTTCCATTCTTTTGATTTTTCTGACTTATGAATGGAGGGAGAGATAGTGAGAAATATGAACACTAATGCGGGTACTTTTACTCATTATGCTGCAGATATTCGGTTGTGGGATGTTGCATACAAGTAGGTGCCTAATTGCCTCTCTATTGTGCTTGTGTTTTGGCATTCAGTAGCAATTGCACAGTAATCACCAACTCATGTAATACTTATCTCTGTCTGTGTTCATATGCTTTTATGTGCTGTTGTGGTGATGCTAGTTTCTGATGGGCAACAAGTGGCTCTATTGCAGGCGAACTGTGCGGCAGTTCCCAGGGCACAAAGGAGCCGTACGGGGGTTGGCTGTTTCCAGAGATGGGGAACACCTTGTGTCTTGTGGAGATGATTGTGTGTAAGCTTGCTTGACTCTGTGTGCAGTTAGAAGTTCAGCATAAACTTCTAAAATTCTTACTGTAAGCTGTAAATCTGTTTGGTTGGTGCATATGATATCATCAAAGCCATATGTGTGGAAAGTAATGGAAACTAATGCTTCCAATTAGCACTATTGTCATGTGTGACCAACTGAGGGCTAAGTCTTACAGAACAATCTGAGTGTTTTAGCCTGATTTCGAAAATATGATCCCAAAGCTAGTGTATTCTATGGTGTTGGGAACTCACCACTATAGTGCTAATATTTTCCCTATTACTTCATTAGACAATGTGCTGGTGTTGGTTGTCAGTGGCTTCTTTGGACACCTTGAATGAACTTTGGTAATGCTGTTGGATTTGACCTTTTGTACTAGAGAATGTGCCTTCGTGTGTGCATTCTGCCTCCTAGTGACTCACTATGGTGAGACTGGTATGGACCTTGATGTGTCCATCAAAGTGGCTTCCAAGAGTAAACCATTCAGTTGCACTGGTCATAATAGGGGTTGCATGGGATTGGCAGGGTGAGGCTGTGGCAGATACCTGGCTCATTTGTAGGGGAGGCTACTGGCGAGGATGTGGATGTTGTGGAGGCATGCTCTTGTGCTCTTTTTGCAATAGTATTGTGCTTGTGTTTGGTTTCACAAATGATTTGTCACATGTTGCTCTTGATTCTGGTCAGTGTACAGTAGATGTAAAAGTTGTTGGTGGTATCTAGGGTAGATGTAAAAGTTATTGGAGGATAATCTCCTTTAGTACTTGTCAATGTAGCAAATTGCAGAGGATAGCACATCTTAAAGGCTGTCTGACTGTCCCCAGTGATCCCTTGCATGTGTTTAAAGCATATCTGTGATAAGCAAGTTGTTCACTTGAAGGCTTGCTATTATGCCCTGCTTGTGTATGCTCACGTGCTTAAGATATGGGATGATTGCAATTCAGTATTATCTGTTGAACTTTGAGATTTCTTGTTTTTGCAGCCGCTAGCAACCTATCAAGGAAAAAATGCTTTCAGGTATGAGCACTTGTAGTTTCCCACTAAACTCTCTTATCTCTTCTGGTTGTGATTGTTTTATGTTGTTCAACTTCCTACTTGTTTTTCTGTTGTTTGGAGCGTCTTGCTGAAGTTAACCTTCACCTTGTTTTCATTGTCTATTGCATGTGAACTTCTTTCCTTGTCTAACCTCAACTTTTTTGTTGGTAATTGAGCCTGCAGATCTGTGGATCATCACTGGAATTCTTCAATTTTTGTTACAGGAGGGTCTCAGGTTGATGTTTGGGACCATAACAGGTGCAACATCTTTAGATCTTTGAGCCCCTTCTCTCTGCCTTCCAATCTCCCTTTCTGACTGGTAAAATGATCTGATGTCTTTTTGACTTGTCATGAGTGTTGCCCACCTGCCTGCACTGACACTCAATGGATGTGTCCTGCCCTTATTTTGGTAGGAAAGTTGTTAGGTAACCCCATTTCTTTCAGTAGACAATTGCCTTGTTTTCTGCAAGGGAACATCACCAGGACTGTTTTGAGAAGACTGTTGTAGGATCAAGATTTCGTGGAATTATGTCCAAAAAGATGAAGTGAGCAGAGATTTGTTTCTGTTGTCATCTGGAATTGAAGGTCAGAACCTACGAACAGCTTCACATGGGGGGCAGACTCTATTGTGTCTGTGCGCTTCAATCCCTCAGAAACAGATGTATTTGCTACAACTGCCAGGTGAGAGTCTTTAACATTTTGTTGCACCCGCTCCCCCTGCATTAAACTAGCAGACACACTTGATCTAGGATTTAACATAATGAATTTACTGGATGTATTGTGTAATTACCACAGATCTTTCTTGCTGTGTGTGGGAAGAAAAAGTAATGACAAGAAGAATGGATGTGTAAGGATATGGAATAAAGCTGGGCAAGGGATTGGGTGCAGTGATCGCAGCATTGCTTTGTATGACCTCCGCATGGGTACTCCACTACGGAAATTGATCATGCAGGTACATACCTTGTGCTCCTCATAAGTCTCTTGTCAGTTGAGGATCCCACTTTGCTGCCATTAGAATAGAAGAATGGCACCATTCCCAGCTCAACTGCATTGTGTCAGCAAACATTGAGTGATGGATGGCTCCGCCATCAGTTCAATCTGAATGAATGCAATCCCGATCTATTTTTTTGACAACCTGGTTTTCCTCAAGGCGAATATGCTTTGATTGGAAGGCCCTATATCAGATCTGCACTATGGCAATAACAGTGACATTCTTGTTTACTTTTGCAGACAAGGACAAATATGGTTTCTTGGAATCCTCGTGAAGCATTCAATTTTACATCTGTAAGTTCTCATGCGATAGGACTCGGTGCAACAAGAATTGTTTGAGCAAAGACAGCTTTGTGGCTATTGCTTGGGTGTTGAGGTCATGTTCTTCTCCAAGGAGTACTGTCTCAGGCTGTGGGGTTTTCCTGGGTTCAGGCTAATGAGGATGGAAACTGCTACAGTTATGATATGCGTAAGCTCAACCGTGCTACTTGTATTCACATGGACCATGTCTCAGCTGTGTAAGCACATTCTTCACTTCTGGGAAAAAAGGAATTTGCTGTCTGCCTGAGCTTTGATATGTATCAATTTTTGGGTTTTCTGCCATGTCGGAGATAGTTTTCTTTCAGACACCTCAAAGCTTTTATTTGACTCTTCTAAGTCTTGTGAATAATGCCTTTGCTGGTGTCTTTCAAGCAGTCTTGTTTGTTTTCATTTTGGAGCTCTGATCCTTTCTTTCGTTTGGTTACAGTATGGATGTGGATTTTTCACCAACAGGGCGAGAGTTTGTTACTGGATCGTATGATAGAACGGTGGGTGAACTATATTAGAGTTTTCTCACCATGTCAGTTTGTTAGGCAGGGAGACATCAGTGTGGTCTCATCAGTTTTGTTGGAGGGAACTTTCTTGTGTGCTTAAGCTTTGAATACCCTATGGGAGTTGATGGGATTCATCCATAGTCAAGTTGTGTTTGAAAATGTGCTTCACTTGGACTAGTTGTTGGGCATACAAGTTTGATGCATGGTATTGACAAGAAAATTGACATGAGATACAGATTAGGATTTTTCCCTACAATGGAGGTCACAGTAAAGAGGTCTATCACACCAAGCGTATGCAAAGGTAATGTCCAGCAGCTGCTCTGGTATGAGTCTCCTGTAACTGTATGTGTTTGCACTGAGACTGGCATGTTTTGTGCTTGTCTCCTGCACCTTTTGTTGTATGCTCTTTGTTCAGGGTTAATGGTGAGATTTAACATGGACAGTGTTTTTTGCAGCCAAATTTTTGTGATTGAATTGTGCTTTTTTTGGCGGATGTGGACACAGGGTATTTGCCGTAAAGTTCAGTGGGGATGGATCATATTTGATGTCGGGCAGCGACGACACCAACATCCGATTGTGGAAGGGCAAGGCATCTGAGCAACTTGGAGTGGTAATCTCAGAGAGCACCAGAGTGGTTTTGGAACTAAACTTGCAATAAATCAATAGTTTGTCCTGGAGATGGTATTTGACAGTTTCCCCGCAGTTTTTGGACAATTGACATTGGTGACACCCAGTTCCAGCAAGTCATCAACAAAAGTGAAAGCTGTCACCATACTTTGTGTTGGCAGGAACTGAAAGTTTCAAGTTTGTGATGTATCACAACAGATCCGATATGTGGAATAACTTCATCTTTCTATCAGTGAGGTTTTAAAAAACAGAGTTGTTCAAAACACAGTTGGATTGGAACTGTTGCAGCTATTGCCAAGGGAGAAACAAAAACATGCTTACCTTAGTGCTGTGAAGGAGCGGTACAAGCATTTGCCTGAAATCAGTCGCATTGATCGGTAAGTTTCCTGCACATATTGTTGGTTCCTAGAGATTACCATATGGACAACTGGGAGACACTGGGGATGGAACAGAGAAAATGACATGTGTTTCTAGACAATTGAAAGGATGCAGATCAGCCTTACATAAGGGCAAGCTGGGTGTTTTTGTGTATGCAGGTATCGACACCTGCCTAAACCAGTTTACAAGGCAACAAAAGTCCGCCATGCCTCTGATGATGCTGAACGAAAACGTGCAAGTCGGAAGCGAGCCCATAGTGCTCCAGGGTCAATACCGCATACACCTGCTCGAAAGAAGCGCATTGTTGCTGAGTTGGAGTAGAGCAGTGCTTGGGTAGAGTGCAAAACATGACAATTGAGAGAGGGTACATTGAAGATCAGGTATTCCAAACTGCATCTGTGAGAGCAAGAAACGTTCCAAATTTATGCAGGAGCAGAGCCAAAACAAAATCTGGATGTTCTGCCCAAGGGTTCAATCAATAGATGGATTGCAAGGATCTTTACTGCTGGAAGGTGGAAATCATTGGATCCTGCACTATTACTGATCATCTCCAAGAAAAGTTTTGTAGCTAATGTCTAAGATGGGTTTCAATGCACACATTTACTTTCTGTCATGAGGATGTTAGATTTCCTGTACTGTAGCAGGCTGATCAGGTTTCCTGCTTGCACCCTTTTTGTATGGTCCTGGGTTGAGTGCCTTTGGTTTGTTGACTTTTACCTAGACCTTAATCAACTGCAACTGGGACTGCATCATCAGCAATGTAATTCAGATTTTTCCTCTTCATCAGTCAACAAGGTCTCTTCTCTCTTCTTTGAGAGGCAGGTGGGAGAAGATCTATGGTTTTTGTAGTTGATTTTAGTTTAGTTGTCACAGTTCTTATGCTTGGGTCTGTAGGCTCTACGACTTTCTATTCAGAAATATCAAGGATGCAAAACTGTGAACATGGCACATCCTGTATGGCCTTGTGAAGATCTCATGATAGGAACTAATGTAAGGTGAATAGTAGATGTGGCAGAATTGGTTTTCTTCCTTCTTCCAACCCATTGCTCCAAGGATTGTTGTGTTCTGGAGTTTCTCCCTGGTTTCTGAATGTAATTCAATGAGAGGTGCATATCTCACAGAAGATATCTGTGTGATTACAAACTTTGGGTGTAGTTTTTTGTTAGAAACTGCACCTGAGGTTTGAAACCTGTAGAATAGGGTAAAAATGGTTGCCTGTGTGGTGGTGTCTCTTCTCCATCAGAGAAAGACGCATGACTGTTATGTATCACAGTAATTGAGGAGGATCTGGGACCTCTGAAATCTATGCTTGAAAAGGCACCAGAGACAGCTAGGATTTTGAGTACAGAAAAAGCATGAATCAAACTGATCTGTGTCTGCTTGCTTGTCATGAGTTTAGATCACAACAGATAATGGAACAGTGGTCTTTTGTTTTATTGGCCACCACAATGGAGTCTGTTGTGGTCTTTTGTTTTGCTGGCCACCAAAATGGAATCTGCTCTACTTGCTGCCTGTTCTCCTCTGCTATGTTGCTGACATTTGTTGTTGATTGGTTCCTGCTCATGAACAATGCACTGGTGTCAGATCAAGCTTTTGATGTTGTCATATGTGCATTTGTGTTTTTTGAAGTTGGTAAGTCCATGCAAATCAATCTCAAAATCACCTTTTGATGTTGATGTGTAACTGTTTTGCGAAGATCTTGAGATGATGACTGGCTTGGCTGGTTTGCAAAGGATCTTGTGATGATGACTGGCTTGGCTGGTTTGCAAAGATCGTGCAATGATGAATGGTTGTTTTTGGTGTTTGCAATTTGCATGTGTGCGTATGCCAGCCTCATTATGAACTTCAAAGAAAATGCGAAGATGTGACGACAATGCTTGGCAGTTCGCAATATGTGACGGCGCTTGGCTGTTTTGAAAGCCATCTTGTGATGACGACTGGCTGTGTTTGTGCTTGCAAAGTCCAACTTCCAAAATGAACTTCGAAAAATCGATTTGATGATTCAGAAATAAGAGGATTGGAAGAAACTCGTGATTTTTATTCGGCGCAAACGGACGTGTAAACATACCGGAAGTGCTTTGCTGGCTACCGGTGAAAACCCGGTTTCCGTCGTCGCCGTCGGCGGCGGCATTCAGTGGTGCAAACTCAAAGGCTAATTCTTTCTTGATCATAGTGCAACAACATTCATCGAGGCGAGCGTGAGGGAGAGACAAAGAGAGAGACGCGATATGTTGCAACGTTGTTGCAGCTTCAGCGAAATAAGAAGAAGCGCAGCAGGAGGAGGCGCACGGGTTCCGTGGATGCGGCGAGAGCGCGAGCGAGAAAGATGAATGCTGGCGTCCTATCGTGCAAGCCTATAGGCGCAGCGCGAGAGGAGCCATGGCTGCATGTACGTCGAGAGCCATTCGAGTACGGGATCCTTCCTTACCCCAGTTTGATGCACAATGATGTGGTGTCGGGATTACGAAACCTTCGCGACAGGCTGCTGCAGTTTCAGCAAGCTTCTCCTATCTCCACTTGGTCCTTGAACAACAACAGCAGCAGCAGCATCAAAAACGGCGAGTCAGATGCAGTGGTGAACGTAGAGGAATCGCACACCGGCAGGCAAAAACGCGTGGCCACCGCTGCCATCGCTGCAAGCTTGGAGCTTTCGGAAGCCCATGCCCATCTTGTTCTTGACACTTTGGCTTCCATTCTACCCGACGACGGGGAAGAAGGCGTGGATCGCTTGGCTCGGACGCCCGTGAAGGAAATTGATTCCGTTGGAGCCGATGTCGACGACGTTTTGCTTTACCTTTACGTTCAAAGCTATCGGAGAGTGCCATCTCGACCGCACAGAGATGCCGCAGCTGTGGCTGATGTGTGGCCGTCTACCTCTGCAATCGATCGACTACTCCCTTCCCCATCTCCCTTACAGGTTGCTCCTCTCAACCCTAACACCTTCTGTCCCTCTTCGCTGCTCTGAATCACATGCTCGAGCGCAACTTCCGAAAGGATTCGAGCCTGATTCCGAGATGCTGATGCTTCTAGGGTTAAGGTCTCATGACCAGAGCTGCAGCAGGGGTTATTGTAAGAATTGCTCATTCTTCACAGGACCGAGTTATTGGAATTGAGCCAACAAGTGCAAACCTTTGGGAAGCAGACAGATCTTTATTGGATTTTTGTTCTTGACTTACTTGCAAAACTCTTCCAGCAAAGAAAGAAACAGAATTTTCTTTGAAGTATATGATGGCCTTGAGGATCAGTGTCACGGAGACCTCAAGTTGTGTGGTGGTCCTCACTATCCACTTATGAACTTTCTTTTCTAAATTGTGGCATGTTGTTGAAGCTGTTGTATGTTGCAACTCTGTTGAAGCAATCATTGAAGCTTCATTTAAGCTTTTCCAAAGCTTTGATTAATCTCTTTTGAAGCTTCAATTGATCTGTTGAAGGTTGCTTCAGCAGAATGATCTTCTGGTTCAGTTATCATGAATGCACTTCCCAGTTGTTTTCTTCTTCTAGGGTTTTTCATTTTGTGATATGCAGAATGCTCATGCTGACCATGATGAAAGAGTAAGGCGTGTGAGATTGAGCTGGGAAGTGCATCATACAGTTCAGCTATTAGAGATGTGCTCCCAGTCTTTTTTCCTTCTAGGGTTTCTCATTTTCTGATATGCAGAATGCACATGCTGACCATGATGAAAGAGCAAGGTATCTGAGGTTGATCTGGGGGAGGTGTGCATCATATGCTGATTGTGGTAGACCGACCTTGCAATCTCTTAACAATTGTATTCTTCAGAAAAGGAATTCCTGGATTGGTTTTTTTCTGTCTTGACAGTTGTGTATTGTGCTGCAGGCAAGGTCAGCGTCATTTGCCAAACGATTGATGCCCTGCCAAGCAGAAGAGGAGGTAAATCAGCTGGCATATGTCCAGAAGCACCTTCCATCTCTGTTAGCACTCTTGGCAGAGTCAACAGAAGATGGAGAGAATGACACCAAGGTATGTAATGTATTGATAAAAAATTTAGAGTTTCTTTTTTATCTAAACTTTGTTCTCAAATCTGCTGCTGCTTTCTGATTCCATGGATGTGTGAAAAAATGGGGATGGCATGATCATTTGTTCATTCATTCAAGAGTGGTATCGACCATCTCATATTTCGCTTGGTAATTGAGACACTTGATTTCATCAGGTTATTACAGCAGGGAAGTTTGAACGCTTGGGTCTGCTTCTCAGAGCAAAGGATGCAAACATGGAGTCTATACCCTTAATTCAGGCTGCACCCTTCTTTGCCAATTCAGATCCAGCTATGCCAGCAGCTCCTGTACCACTGGACCAAGTGTTGGAATGGATATCTCTGCATATTTGTGCTGCATCAGAAAACTTACATCAAAAGCCTTTGGTTGAGAGAAACGGCTCTTCAGACCCTGTTGCCACTGTTGCTTCGGATGTCACAGATGTCATGATGATGGACACTGCAACAAATACAGTGGGCTCCACAACTGGTGCTCAAACAATCTTTTTGCCAAATGGGCTTTTACAGTTGTCGAATGACTGGCGTCCTGAGGGTTTGACCTTTGTGGATGGAGTAGTAAGGGCTTCTGTGTTGAAGCAGGAGCGGGACATCAAAGGAGGTTCAGTGAAGGTGAGTCCCTTTTCCCACTGACCTCAATACCCCTTCACTGAAATGAGTCCTTGTCATGTGTACCCTTACTACTAGGATTGAAATACATTTCTGAATTGAGACTTTTGTTGTGTATGTATTTCCACCTGCTTAATGTTGTTATGCAATATTTGACTGATGTGTGGAGTGAATTCACAATGTAGAAACCACTTGTAGACTACACATTGCTTCTAGCTCTGTTTTGCAGAATTTCCTATTTGGAAATTGAACTCTGGGTTTTGCTGCTTGAAAGACCATGACTTACTGAAATCATAAATGATGATTGCTTAACTTGAATAGTGATATTCTAAAATGCCAGTGAATTCTTGATGCCAGGTGTCACACTGTCATGATTCAGCAGTGTATGTGCTTGCACCCTTGAAATATGTCTCAGTGGTTGGCTGCTCAGACTCTATAGTTGTGCTTGGTGCTGTTGGTAAGGTAAACACACAATATCCAATGGGTGTTTCTCTTTTGCAGATTCATCAATTATAATTTGGTGCATTACATGCAACTGACTGCCCTCTGTTCAGTTTGTGCTAGCTTACTGGCTTTCTTACTGTGAATCTTAGTGAGTCAAGCAGTCATTTGATTCAATTAAGCCTGTGCACATATGCATGCAGACTGTCAGAGTAGAGCACTGTGAGAGGGTACAGCTTATTGTGCCAACAGCTCGCATCACCATTGCCAATTGCCGGGAATGCCTTTTTTATCTTGGTGTGAACCAGTTGCCACTCTTTACTGGTGACAACCACAACCTTCAGGTATGCCCAATGTTGCTGATCCTGTGTCTGCCTGTCTCATTGAGAGGCCATCATGCTCACTAATTTTTTTGCTATTTAGCCTAAAATCCTTGCTTCCTATTGGGAGGGTGCTGCTATCTGTATCTTGTGTTGTGAGTTATATTAGTTTGGACTGTCTGCCTGACTCTAAAGTACTTATCTACAACCCTCATTGGGAGCTGATAAAGGCAGTGGGGAGTCATGGCAGCTCATCACTCATATTTATGATTAGGTGATGGTCTGACACATTATGAGTGACACTTCTAAGGTTGTGACTGCTCTGATTCTTGTTGTGTTGATTTTGATTTTGCTGGAAATGACAGAGTAAGTACCTTTAATGTGTTGTGAAGTTTCTTCTGCAATCTCATAGACATGTTCCCTGTTCTAAAATTGATGTCACCATTTATGCAAGTTTCCAGCAGTTCAGTGATGTAACATCTCATGCTTCCTAGTTCATTTGACAGTGCTTCCTGTCAGAAATGTCTGTTTGCACATTTAGTGGGCTTTTGATGTTGAATTGCAAGTGAAAAATCATTTGTTTCCTTAGCTTTATGTTTTTATGAGTTTGCTTTCTGAAGTGGCAATGATGTATTGATTTGTATTGCAGGTTGCACCTTACAACACTTTTTATCCAAGATTGGAAGTGCATTTAGCACAAGTGGGGGTTGATGCTACTGTCAACAGATGGGATCACATTCTAACTCTGGGACTGCTGGACCATAATGACACCTTTATCCACACTAATGGTGTTGCTAATGTCCAAGTGGAAGGAGCAATGCTTCTTCAGCCTGAAAAATTCACCATTTTCACTGTATGTTTTTGTTCAGACTCCATAGTTGAGTAGTCTTGGTAATTATTTCCTGCAATTGTTGTGTCCATGGTCTACATATGTGTCTTCCCTAAGACCAGGCCTCAGGCATGAAGAGCATAGCAAAATGTGGATTAGCCTCCATGTCTGTGGTTAGCCTTTGGTCCTAGACTATGTAGGATTTAGGCTGTACTGTTTAGGGTTCTGCCTCCTAATGATTGACATCCTAATGTCAAGGATTGCTTTGCCTTTTACATTGACAGGTACCAAAATGGAATGAAAATGAATTGGGGCATGAACTGCTTACAAGGGCTAACCCCTTCCTATTGCCAAAACCTTACTTGTTGGCCCAGCAGCACAGGGTATGGCTTTCTTTATTGTCAAGCAAACTCTTCCCTAGTAGGCAGGATTTTTGTGTATCATGTGAGAGGCAGTGAAAGGAGTAACATATTATTGGTTTGGAAATGACTATTCAGTAGTGGAACTTTTAGTCATGAAATGGAGGTTACAAGGACCTAGGGAATGGGAGCAAAGGTTTTGAAGCTGGTGTGAAAATTGTTGAGCCAGGCTTTAGGATGATAGGTCCATTGGACACTGAAGCATTCAATTCAGCTGAAGCTCAGATATTTTGTTATAACAGTGTGCAGTACATCAGAGCTGCCTAGAAACTCGAGGCTGCCAGTTAATGTTTTTGCAATAAATGAGTACACTGTGGCTGCTTTGTCTCCAGCATAGATGTGATGATGGTGTTCTTTATCAGCTTTCTTGAAAATCTGCATTGTAATGTGCAGTCATGTCCTAGTTCTGAGGTTGTCTGCTCTTCAGAAACAGTTTTAAGGTTCGTGTGTGTGTGTGTGTGATTGAGCAGAGTAAGGCTGCAGAGAATCTGAAGGAGATGCTTTACAATGCTGCACTTGAGGATAACAAAAAACGTCACTTCACTAGTGCCATCCATGCCCACTTCCGTGAATGGTTATTTGGTACAGTCCACCTTCATGGCAACCAAAAGTTCCTTCTGTTTTCTTTGTTGGTATATTTTTTCCATTTCTTTCTGTCCTGCTAATTGGCAGTTGGTGATTTGCAGCATCTGGGAACGTTTGTCAAATTTATGACTTACAAGGTCAAGATTGAGATCCAAAGGCCACAGACTTGCATGTGCACATCCAAAATCTCTGTTCATTTCTGGAGTCTGCATATGAAGTTCTTCCCTATGATTATTCGGTTCCCAACATCAGCGCTAACCTCTGCTCAGGTTTCCCTGGCAGGCAGACAAAGGTGTAGACTGACATATCAAATGTAGATTGTCACACTTCTGAGGATTATGTTGCAAAGCTGAAGACCAAGGGAAAATTGAAGAAAGGAAAAGTTCAATCCTTCAGAGTGCTGTCTGTTCCAGGTTAGGGTTTGGAAGGCTTGAAAGTTCCAATAGCGAGGTGGAAGAGTTGGTGGTGAATCCAGGAAATGGACATAAAATGATGACAAATGTGAGACAAATAGATGTGGGTAATGATGGCCCCTCACAAACTGGGTTCCAGATAATGATGGGTAGCAATGTGAAGTCCTCTGCTGAATTGGGGAATTATTTCACACCATTAATCTCTTGTGAAATTTAGGCTCCCATTCTTAAAACCCGAATTCTTGCCTGTGCACTTCTGTGTATTGTAACCTTTTTTATGAGACAGCTTTCTCTGCCCCATGCTTTTCGGGATATAAACAAGCATGGTGTTTTGTGTATGTAGAAGAGCTCATTGTATATTACTCATCTATGAATGACTATCTTGTACAAGCTCTTTTGGTATGATGTTGAGATGGAAATGTCATGAAGAAATTTTTCCTTGTTATGAAAATGTGCTAGAAGGCATGTCATGCTCGATCCTTGCAGAGAGGGTATTTTGACTGGATATGGGCATGCAAGTTCTTGTGAGTTGTCTCAAGGACTCCAGAAACCATTGGTATGTTTCTCAGTGCCTTGATTCCAGAGCCTAGCCTCAGATCTGTCCTGGTATCTGTCCTGGTCCCAGAAAGTACCCAATCCAATTCTTGTTGCAATTACGTTTTTCTTTGTGCTTCATGTCTCAAGATCTATAGACAGTTGATGCCAGATTGTTGTTGGACAGAATTTCCTGAGCCACCCATGATCTATAACTGCAGAGCTGTTTTACTCTGGTGCAATGTGCAAAATTGTTTGTAGGTTTGGTCTAACTCTATGTAGATGTCAATAATCCATATCATGCCGCGGACAAGCTGCACAACTTGTTGCTGGAGGAAAGTTTGTGCCTGTGTCATGGAGTGGCCTTCATTAACTTGTGAATTTTTGTGTCTCTAGATATCAATTGGTCAGATTACAGGCTAGCATGAACGAATATGAGCAGAGCTTTGTCTAAAGGATAGATGGTGGGTGGTTATGAAACATTTTGCCATTGCAACATAGTTTAGTATTATCAACACCATAGGAATGTGGAAAAACAAACATGTAAATGATCAACACTGTATTTTTATTATATAGCTATGAGGATCTATGTTTTCATTTTCTTAAATATTTACTCATATATATATTTTTAAAGTATATTTATTATGTTGTAATCATCTTTCCTATTATGAATTCTACATGTTCACAAATTATGCAAAAATCTTTGAAAATTAATTTAAATTTTTTTTTTCGCAAGTCTATATTATAAAACTTTACTTTTTGCACTAAGTTTTATTCTTTTCAAGTGAAGTAGCTTTCAAAGATTTTAAACATTCATTTACATATTAAACAAAAGGAAAATAAATAAAATATTTCTTAGAACCTTACACCTCATATGACTCATCATGTGTGATTCAACATACATACCTATTAGTTTGTATTAAATTTAAAAAAATGAATTATCATGTTTGAATCATGCACATAAATTAAAACAATAAATTTTTAATGAGTCATTATATTTGAATCATGCACATTAATGTGTTTAATTTTTTTAATGAATCATCATGTTTAAATCACGCACATTAATTGAAACCAAAACTAATTGATAATCATTCACCGAACTATTATTAAATTACAAAATCACACCACCTAATAAATTACTTATTTTAACCCTTTGTTAATTTTTTTTTTTCATTTTATGGTTATCTTGAATTTTTAAAAAAATTGATATTTCCAAAAATAATTAAATTACCACCAAATAGAGGTACGTAAGTAGTTAATTTAGTTTCTAATTTATTACCTTTTGAGTAATAACCCATTATCTCTTACTTATGTATTGACCATCTATCTACATTTCCTTACCTAGTAATCAGCTATCATCTTACCTATTGGAACCATATTTTACAAAATGTGTTATCGATATCAAACCCAATGTCAATTCAATTGGTATTCATCTCAAATTGAGATAAAGGGTAAATGCATGATATAGTGGTTCACAAACTGGACATTGGAAACATCCCCATATCCCCCATTTGCCAAGTTTGATTAAGTTTGATTGGGTGAAGGATTAACCAAACTAGAAACCCCTAGGACACATGCATTTTGAACATTTTTTTGGGGAATAATTTCAAAGAAAATCAATTATCCTCCTAAATCAAAACGTATTAGGTGTGATTTGTGCATATAACCTAGACCACCTATTTATTGTTTCATCTCTTGGTCATTCCTTGTGTAATCAAGATTGATTACATTTTGGTCCTTTTTTCACTTGCCTTAGGCTAAAACTCTAATCATGCAATTTTGTTGGCATTTCTTGTGTTGTGCAATCATTGAGTGTCATTAAGGTTTTTCATTATGTCTCAAAACATGGGTAGCTTAAGGAGTTCAAAATTAAAGTGCCAAATCAAGGTGGATGGTGAAATATCACCATATGTAGAACCTTTGTATGGTAAGCCTCATGAAATTATCTTTGACAAAAAAACTTCAATAACTTGTAATCAATTCATAGAAAAGTACAAGTTTTACAACCTAATTTTTAATCAAAGAGGTTGAGGATTGGGAAGGATTGGTTGCACATAATAAGTGCAAGAGTTGTTTTGGGCTTGCCAACAATAAATGCATACCTCTACTACTTCAGTGATGATGAGGCCTATCAAACATGTTGAAGAATTGTGGATGAAGGTTCATCAATGTATTCAAATGTTGAACACAAGGTTGATCAACAAAGTGGAAGTGAGGGGGATTGTATGTGAAGAAAGGCTAAGAGGTGAATTGAGCCATGTTCATAGAATGAACAATCAACGATCAACTTTAGAGGTTAGACTTCATTGAACGAAGTTGAAGTGCTATGGAGGCTAGAAATGCTATTGTTGACAAAGAGGAAGGAGAGTTAGAAGAAAAGCCACACAACTTGAAGAAATGTTGACGATTTGTCCTTCTAGGAAGGGATCACGCCTTGTTATAATAAAGAAGATTTGACTGAATGGCAAAGTGTATTATTTGTTTCAAAAAATGAGTGTTTTTGACAAGAAACCTTTCTTTCTTCATTTTTTGATTCAAGAGATAATTCTTTTTGAGAGTTACTGCATGTTGTTACACAAGTTGTAGACATTGCAGAAGGAGGTGGATGCCCTATAAACATGTTCAACAAAACTAAAAATAGGACCCTATTGTGAGAACAACAAAGAGGTAGGTGTGGTGTTTAAGGCATTATAATCTATACAAAGGAAGTTTGATGCATCTCAAGTGGAGCACAAGGTTGTGGTGAAAAAGGTTTCTATAATTGAAGAGACTTCAAAAAAGGCCATGGAAAGACACAAAGTTTGCCTTTGACAATAAGGTGGAATTGCTTGATAGGTTTAGTTGATAATGCATGGGATACTTGTACCTCTAGATGTTTTTCAAGCATGTCCCCATGCTCATTGATTTTTTAGAATGAACCTAAATTACTTACACAGGTGTAGACACACAAATAGGAGCCACAAAAAATGTAACGATTGCTTAGTTTTTCACATTTAGAAGTGGTTATTTAATTTAGTGTTGAAAGTATAAGTTTTTTTTAAAATATTGTAAGGTTTTTAATATATCATTAGAACATGTGAATTAATTTGAAGAATATCCTATGAATAAAAAGTTATCAAAAACATTCATTAAACATTATAATGATTGTTTTGAAGCACAAAAATGACTCGTAAATGGGTTTCAAAACTTTTCAAAATGACATATTTCTTGAAATTTTTTACATAAGCCTTGACATAATAGTATAAAAAAATTTCAAGATTTTTAAAGATTTTTTTGAAGATTTTTGTGAGAATATTTTTAAAAAATATTCCCCCAAATGCACACCTCAAAATAGGCAAGTTGGCTCATGTTATCCCATTGGTGCCCACACATGATCAAATCACATATTGGTTAGTCTGTCGTTCGAAATCCAATATTGGACAAACTTTCTACTTAGAAAACCTTTTTCGAATTTGGTTCGTTGTAAACTTCCCATTTGCTCCAAGGCTTTCACCCAAAGTCCTCCAATTTTGTCTGGTAGCTTAACCACAACTTACATTTGCACTTAGGTTCTTTCAAAAAGAACTCCTATGTCCTCTCAAAAGCCTTTTGCCCAACTTAGAACACCTTTGTGCCAAGTGGTGACCTACTTCACCTAGAATCAAACCCAACTTGGCAATCACATTGTGTAGGCCATGCTAACCCTGTGGTGGTCTCGGCATGGCCTCAACTAAGCAATCGCACATTTGGTTTCATCTAGAAAGGCATGTTAGATACCATCTCCAAGCTTGTATGTCGCAACCCCACTTTGGGGCTAAGTGTGAGAATGCAACTCACACTCCTAAAAGTGGGAGACTTGGAGTCCTCCGGGACTCCCAAAAATTCAGAAGACGATTTGAAGGGCCAAATCTCCTCGCATTGGTGCTTTATTTATATCAATGGAAAGGTCTTGAAGTGTAGATGCCCAAAATGGCCTTGCATGGGCCATTTGGACATCTACAACCCAAGTTATGGACAAAAGAAGGGTCGGGAATCAAACTGCTAGTTTGACTCCTGACCATTAAAAGTCAAGAATCGACCTCTTCCAGACGTCGCCTCAAGGAGGGTAACATGGCGTTGGAAAACTCTCGACAAGAGCTACAACTTTGGTGTAGACCTTGTCCCGATCCGAGTTTGGGGCGAGGAGCTATGAGCGTCCAAAGTCCCGGGACTCCAACCCGGGACAATTTCGGGATTCCAACTTGGGAGTCCTGGGAAAAAGAGCCATTCGGATGTAGCCTCTGCGGTAAGACGCAGAGAATACTATATGGGGGAAGGTGGTGGCTTCCCTCGAGTCCAGGCCATGGTGAGTCTTGTGTGTCAAAGTGCCCGTGGCTTGTCCCAACACCCAAAGGTGTTCCCAAATGCTAACTAACCCTCTTGTGGTTGGTTTTGGATGCAGATTCAAGCTTGATAATCTAGACTCTCTTCCTAGTTTAATCCCGGGACTTCTAGCATGCCCCTCTACCCCCTTTTAGTGCTGGAAATCGAGAGCGACCCTCAAGTCCCAACTTTCTGCAACTCTACGTATTTGGACCCTCAAGTGGGTCTAGCAAGGGACTTGGGAGTGCGTCATTATAGCCATTTCAAGTAATTTTTTAGGGTTGAATTTGATGTTGTTGAATTCCCTTGCACTATCATGATTTCAAATTATTCATTTTTTTCACAAGGATTTGAACTATCTTGGGATTGTAAAATTTTGCAACATGTGCATCATTCTTGGTGCACAACCACACGTTTTGGCTCTTCTTTGAAATATTTGCATAGGGGTTGTGATAAAAAACTACACCCCAAGTGGTGGAGTTTAAGTGGGTTGAAGTTGCCTCCATAAATAGAAGAAAGATGCAATATTAACGAAGAAACTGGACTTCCTAATCAACAAGATGGTATGTTATCCATTCTTGTCCAATGTGTGTTTCTATGTTTGTAGAATTTTTTCTTGTTGTTGGTTATATGTTTACAAATTTGATTTCTTTAAAGCCCATGTAGTAACCTCAATAATGAAGTTACATTAATGTTTCCCAAGTAAGCACATTAGTGTGTCTTCCAAAAAACTCTTACTTTTTGGATGTTTTCTCCATTTTTCCATCTTTGTGTGTTTTTCTTTATTATTTAAGATTGTGATGGAGTGTTTTGGAGGTCACACCAAGGGATTCAATGGATGTTCCCAAGGACTATCATTGAATAGTTATTGGCATTTTGTGAGTTTGTAGGATTTAAGGGTCACCATAATGTTGATGGAGGTTTTTTCACATTATAGGATTCAATCCAAATGTTTTAGATGACTACCATAGAACATTTTGTGGAATTTTGTGGGTCTATGGGACTTGTGGGACACCATGTATAGGACTAATTGTGGACTTTCTATTGCATTAAGAGGCTCAATGGATTTTGAAGGATTACCATAAAAGACTTAGTGACATTTTGTGGGTTTACATGATATTTAAGGGTCATAATAGTAATTCGAATGGTGGTTCCTATTACATTTAAGGACTAAATAGGTGTTCTAAAGAAGTATCATAATAAATTTATTAACATTTTGTGAGTCTATAGGACTTTAAGGACACCATGTATATGATTGATGGGGCTTTTATAACATTAAGGGACTCAATTGATATTGTGAAGGACTACAATATAATTGTAAGGGGTTTTGTGTGTTATGGGACTTTAGGGATACCATGTGTAGGATTGCAATGGTTTTCAAGGTTGATTATATAGGCATTCATGGTCAATATGTGAATTTGTGAGACTTTTGGACATATGTAGGACTAACATGGATTTGTGGTGATGTTTTGTTGATGGTTTATAATTTTTTTATTATGATGATGTTTTTGGAAGATGCAAGTTGTTGGTGGGCTTTAGTTGGAACTTGTGGTGATGTTATTTGAAGATATAAGTTGTTGGTCTTTTTTATTTTCTAATTGTGAGCATGTTTTTTGAAGTTGCAAGTTGCTAGTGCTTATTATTTTTGACTATGGGGATGATTTTTGAAGGTGTAGGGTGATAGGTGTCTTTGTTTTAGACTTAGGGTGTGATAGGCAAAGGAAAAATCCCCTTGTGTAAATAAAATTATAGAAGGATAACAAGCTAGTTCTAGAAGTCTAGAACATGTCAATATGCTAGGAGTATTAGGGGAATAGCTTGAACAAGATACTGATACACGCTTACACATGTAAGCCATGTAGCCAAGATGAAATGCAAATTGTTAAGGCATTGGGCATCCAACAAAGTATGTTGACAATTTATCAAGCTAACATTGGTGAAGTTGTTGGGTGTGAATACAATTAAAGGAGCCAAAAAACATGTTGGATGGTGGTGAAAATTGTGAAAATTTTTACATATATATATTGACAATTCAAAGTTACGTTAATCATTCCAAGTTGTGTTAAATGATTAATGAATGTTGAGGAATTGAAATTAAATTTTTATCAAATTAAAAATTGGGTTTTGGTTTCAGTAGAAGACATTTGAATTTGAATAGGTGTTATGTCAAATTGTGGTTGATTTTACCAAGGACTAATAAGGACTATTTTAATAAAATAATTTTGATGGTAAAATAATTAGATGATAGTAACCTATTACCCACATTCAAAGAACACTCACAATTTAAAAGATGTGGAATTTGAAATTTTTAGGAATTTGAAGTAACTTTCAAAATTAAAAAATTCCAAAAGTCCTTTACCACATGTAAATGGTGTGTAATGTGCATGACATACAAACAAAGTTGTAGTTTATAATATAAGGAACAAAAACCTAAAGTAGTTAGCATATTTTGCTATGATTCAAAATTATGATAAGTTTTCAAGATGAAATGCAAAATTTGGTAAAATCTACACATTTAAAAAAAATCATATTGATTCAACAATGATTAACACAAAACATGTGATATATTGGGGCAACTATATGTATTTTTAATAATAAGTTACAAAATATTTCATTCCAAAATTCTTTCATAGAAAAAGTGAAAAAATTTAAAAAGGATTCATAATCCTTTTGTAAAATAATTTTGTTGAATCCTTTAATCATATCCACACCTAGTTACAAAGTCAATTATGAGGTTGTTAAAGTTACTAGGAAATAAATATTGGTAGATGAGTATAAGGAACAAGAATGGTGATGTAAGAGGGGTTTGCATTTTTTGAAGTTTGATAATGATTCATAGTTTTGTACCACTTTTGATGTAATGGAAAATGAGGATTTTTGGATGCTTGTGTGTGTGATGTATGTTGGGTATGTTAGAATATAGTAGATGCTTTGGGGTATTATGGAAATGAGAAGGAACAATAGTGACGCGCTCCCAAGTCCCTGGTTAACTCAAGTTGGTGCTAAGTTTCTCAAGTTACGGAAATGCGGGGGACTCAGGGCACGCTCCCAACTTCCAACACTAAAAGGGGGGGTAAGAAGGGCATGCTGAAAGCTCTAGGATTAAACTAGGAAGAGGGACAAGCTACTTAGTTTTTCGGTCTTGCATCCAAATCCAATCAACAAGTTAGTGAGAACTCATTCTGCATTTTTTTAGTGTTAGGACAAGTCACGGGCAACCTTGGACTCACTTGATTCACCACGGCCCGGACCCGGAGGAAGCCACCACCTTCCCCCATATATTATTCTCTGCGTTTCTCCGCTGCACTTGCATCCGAATGACACTTTTTCCCGGGACTCCCAAAATGGAGTCCCGAAATTATCTCGGTTTGGACTCTCGAGACTTTGGGCGTTCATAACTTCTCACTCCAATCTCCGATTGGGACGAGGTGTAAAGCAAACTTGTAGCTCTCCTTGAGAGCTTTCCAACGGTGTGTTGCACTCCACCTGCACACATCGGAATCGGGTCAATTCCCGACTTTTAGTGGTCGGGAGTCAAATTGCCAATTTGACTCCCAGCCCTTCTTTCACCCATAACTTGTGCTGCAGATGTCCAAATGGCTCACGCGAGGTCATTTTAGGCATCTACACTTCCAAGACCTTTTCAATGGTATAAAAAACACTTCAATGCGAGGTGTTTTGACCCCTGCAATTGCACTCTGAGTTTTCGGGAGTCCCAGGGGACTTCCAAGTCCCATTTTCAGGAGTGTGAGTGGCGACCTCACACTTCCCTCAAAGTGGGGTTGCGACAAATAGATTGAGTATAAATAAAATGTTTAGTTTCAAAGGACCATGGGAATGTTCCTTATTATAGTTTTGAAAGATGAACATTTTAGGAAACATCAAAACATATACTTAGAAGAAATTATTAAAGAATGAAAGTTGAAAAGACATGAAGTGAAAAGATAAGTTTATCCAAATAATTGTTGCGTAGTATAAAAGTAAAATGGTTTTGGCCATTGAGTACATGGTATTTAAATGGACAAGAAGAACAAAAACCTAATAACTTTATTGCTAAGGTAAAGGGCTATGAAAAAATAAAATTAACAACATGCAATGTGTAGGGCAACATGGAAAGGTCAGATGTAAAAGACTAATGTTTACCATGGTGGAACCAAAACAAGGATGTGTCATTATAGTGGAATTGGCCAAAGTTTATCCAAACAATTCGAAGCAACTATATTGAAGTTTGCAAGGAGTTTCGAAGGTGAAAGTCTTGCCAAGGCAACCCTTGGTTGCACTCATGTGGCAATTGAACAATGAAATCATAAAGCACATCGTTCAAATAACATAATTAGGAAGGGATGATTGCATTTTCCTCGGAGGAGTACGACAAACACAACATTGGTTCAAGAAACTTGAAGATTTAGACCTTTTTTTAAAGAAGTTGGTTCATTACCAATAATGTTTCCCACATGTATCCCACATGTATTGGAAGTTGAAGAAGGGGACAAATACTTGACCAACAAGAAAATGTCACATATTAAAGAAGGAATGGATAGTAACATTGATGTTTCATTTTGTCACCAATTAGGTATTCACGGTCTCCAATTGTAGTAACAACAATAACAACATTTAAAAACCTTATGAAAATACCTAGTCACAATTCTCAAAGATAATATCATTGGGTTGCATGAATAAGAAGGTGATATAATTAAGAGGTAATTCCAATTATATGAAGTCTTTGCAAGTGGATCAACATAGATGGTCATTTCAGTGACCACATAAAGGTTTTTCAAAACTTCTATGTTTTATTTTAATGATACAACAAACATTTTAAAAAAAAAACCATTGTTATTGTGAGTGAGCATGTGTGTGTTTTTCAAGTTGGGGCATGAAATGAAAAAAATAAATGGAATAATGTTGCTTGAGTTATATGTGATAAAACTATCCATCACACATTAATAATTGTAGTACAACCTGATGAATATTTAATAGAAATCCAATTGTTTAAATTTTTGGTCTTGGCCTTAAATGTCCATACTTAACTAACCATGTTAAAATGACATTTTCAAAATATCATCTAAACTATTCATAAAAGACATTCATCCATGTAATTCATCTTTCATCCATTTGATTTCGAATTGAAAAATGTTCATCTAGGACGACTTTCCCTTTTTTAATCCATTTAAATAAAATTTTATCCCACTTTGGATGGTTTGTCAAATTTTTCATCTAGGTTCAAGGATGGAGGTTTAGAGGTCATGTTGTTTCCTACACCCCATCTTTCACATGTTGCACCCTTGGTTGGGACAACTTATATGTTAATGCAAAGGGGGGTAATGTTACAACAAGTCAAGTTGTACATCTTTGGCAATTAGGGGATTAAGCACGCCAAGAGGGATTTTCGAGTGTTGGATAAAAGGTTTGTGATGTGGGGGCACCAAGTCAATTAAGTGGATGCCCACATTTTATTTAACAATCATAGTCCATGCCCACAACCTTGGGTACTAGGGATATTTCGTCACCTCAACCCAAAGTACAAATGATTCCAAAAACATGGGATCCAAACATTGGTCCAATGGTTATAAAAGGTGAGGTACAAGAAATACGATGGCTTTTGTAAATTTATGTTAGATCTTTTGCATTTAGTTTGAAATAACTAGGCCAATTGAAAGGACAAGAAGTTCACATCATACTTGAAGATACTAATTCAATTTTTCAACAACCTTATAAGTGTAGTGAGGTAGAAAGGACCTTGGTTCAAGCTCAAACATTAAAATTGTTGGAGGCTAGTTTGGTAGATTTGTTTAAGGGTGGGTATGCTTCAACAATAGTGTTGCCAATCAAGAAGGACAATTTTGGTAATTGGACAAAGTGTTGCATGTGTGGAGATTATAGGCCAATAAATAAACGAATGCACTTTGGCAAGTATGCCATGCCCCTATGTGAGGAGATTTTTGATGTTCTTGGGCAGGCCATGGTTTTCAGCACCTTGAATGTGTTTTGGCTACCGTCAGTTACTACTCAAGGAGGGTGACAAGGTGAGGATGACATTTTAGGGGGATTAATCATAATGGGATATATTGTCTATAACAATGGTAATTTGGGTGTAGTCACAATAATAAGAGCCACAACAAGTGTAACACATGTATAATTTTTCATTTTTAATTAAAAAAATGGTGTTAAAGTATATATATATTTAATATATTAAGGTTTGTAATATATCATTGGAACATGTGAATTAATCTAAAAAATATTCAATGAATAAAACACTTTCAAAAAATTCATTAATGAATTTTTTTTAACATTAAAAAGATTTATAAATAGACTTAAAAACTTTAAAAAATTACATATGTCTTGAAATCTTTTACATAAACCTTGACATAATAACAAAAGGAAAATTCTAAAGATTTTTGAATTAAAATTAAAAAAAAAAAATTCCCCCAAAAGCAATCCCTTAAACAAGCAAGTGTGGTTCATGTCATCTTGTTTGCACCCATTTTGCCATTTGGTTTGAATAATTCCCTTGTAGAATTTTAGAAGGTTATGGATTGAGTTTTCATTAGCCTTGTTTTTGCCAAGTGTTACATTGACAAATTATTGTCTCTAGTCTAGTTTTAAAAAATCGCATGCATCATTTGCAAGATGTGTTTGATTGATTCAATGAACATAACCTTAAGTTGCATCTTGGCACATGGTAATTAATTTTTTTGGACTTAGGTGGAACACTTGAGTCACATGATTTATTTTGGTGGATTGGGGCTTTAAAAGGCCAAAGTTGAGGCCATTTCACAAGTGCCTTAACTATTGTATGTTCGTGAATTGTGACTTTTTTTGGGCTTATGGAATTATTATTAGAATTCATCAAAGGATTTAGTAACATTGCTAAACCTTTAACATAGTTGACAAAGATCAACTAAAAGTACATCTAGGGTGAGGCATAGGCCTTCTAGGAGTTGAAAGTTTGGCTCATTTCAAGTTTCATTTTATAATGACCCATATGAAGATGACCCTTTTAGCTACACACTAATTGGATTATTTTAGGGTTGGGGGTTGTGCTTACCCAATTGATGATGATGGTCGGGAGTTCATAATGGCATGGTTTAACAACATGATGGAGTCAAAGTAAAGTTCATATGAGGGGGAAATCCGAACATTATTATTTGGATAATTTCATCATTTTAGTGCTATTGATATATTAGCCCATACAAATTGGTTATAAACCACCAACGATTTAAATTCTTGACGAAATTATATTGTTTCATGGGAAAGGTGGCAAGATGGGTAGTTATCTTATAAGAGTGTGACTCTGACATAATTCATAAGGTTGATAGGGTCAATAGGGATCCCAATGGATTAAGTTAAAGCCCAAGTTCCAATGAAGAGGATATGGGCTTGTTGGCATGGTGATACAAATTTGGAAGTGATATTAGGATGGCATGCCTTGGCATACCTATGTACCTTGTTGGGATATTATGAAGATGTATTTTAGATTAGGGCATTCCCATGATGTGAACATTCTGTCATAGGGCAATGGTGCCTTGAAAATAGATGAAAATGCACATGTTATTGCATATTTGCAAGCAAGTGGAATCCTATTAGGATTAACATTCACAATGCACAATTGAATTTTGCATAAGGTCAAACAATTTGAGTTGGAAGGTAATTCCTTTCTATGGGTGTGAATGAATGGATGAGTGTAGGTAAATTTGTTTTGCTTAAAACATCTTGAAAGCCTTGTACGACATGCTTATGAAGAATTGGGCCATTTTGGGGTCCAATGGATTTATAATTTGTTTTCAGTACAATATTCGAGATGAAGGATACAATTGCAGGTTTAGTAGTTGTTTATCAATGTGTGGTGTGTGACCGAATGTGGGTGTCATTGAATGTATTTACAAGCATTGCTCATAATGTGGTTTGGTTATTGATGGAGTTTGGATCTTGTTGATTCACTAAATTTGATAACTTGACATAACCAATATGTTTTGGTTATGATTGAATACTTTTTTAAGTGATTAGAGTTGGTGCCATTGTTAAATCACAATAATGAAAGAGTTGTCTATGCATTTAAAAAAAAACTGTTTAGTCAATTTGATGCCTCAACTAAAATACTCATTAACCAATGTATAGAAATTTGCGACAAATTTCAACAGTTATGTGAGAAATCATCCATACATGATTCTCACATTATTTCATAAGACCATCTTAAGATAGACAGGTTAGTTGAATGGATGCTGCACTTCATTGACATGGGCCCTCACCGTTTTCAGCCCCTACCACCATGATGCCCTGCAACAAGGGTTCTTTCCTCTACAACAAATCTCCCTTGACTGGACTGGGTTGGGTTTGTTTGGCAGCTGGGCGAGGGAGTGGAGAATCACTCGTTTTAGTGCATTGGAATACGAAAGGAATTTTGCCTAGTGGTACAACTTGTATGTAAAGCACTCAGAGAAATTTCCTGGTGTATTTCAAGGGAATCGTATATCCCTGAACATGCCCTCTGAAAAGAGGAGGGATATTATGCCTATAAGGAAGAGTAAAATCCCTCTCATTCTTAAGTCTTTCTCTAAAGCAATAGGTATAATATTCCTTCTCCTATCCCTTGTGATCTATCTACGTATGTTGAGGTTCATGATTACCTTGTAGTTGTGCTTTAGGATGGGTAAAGTCCACCAGTGGAAGACACTCCCAAAATTTGAGCTGGCAGAAAGGCTCCTTAATTTGGGAATGCCCCAGCCCCCCCCCCCACCTTTTGAGGCTTTACCCTACACTTTTACACCCCTTGGTGGATTTTTTTTTTCTCTTTGGCTTGGCATCTTCCCAAGCTATGAATAGGGACCCAAACAAGTGGGTGCGATTAAAAGGGGGATATCCTTTGGTCCTCAATTTGTCACCTATAATGCAAAGTGAACCACTTTGAACCGATTTGTGCGGAGGTAAATGACAAGTGTTGTGCAGGACCGTGCTTTTGGGCTGGACATGCATAGCTAATGTCATATTGTCCAGAGACGCGGCGCATGATAATCTTGTATGGAGTTAAGATAGAAAATGAGTTTTTTATTCACTTCAGGAATCGCACTGTATTTTGGATGAAGTTGTGAAACCTGCCCAGGGCAGAAGGCCAGTAAAAATGAGCACGGTATAAATGCCTCTTCAGGGGCTCTAAAAGGAAATCTTCATATAAATGATTGGCCAGATGGTGATATTTAAATAGTCTATGGGGATGGGGGAATCATTTTCACTGTATGTTGTCTGTGGGAAACACTGAAACAGGCCTAAATGACGGGCTTGGGTGGAGATGCTCTTAATTTGCTGTTTTTTCATCCTTTGGTAGAATGGCCTACCGTGCAACCATGGGACAATTAAATTTAAGGTTGGGATGGGAAGTGGCACTTGGGGTGGGATGGGAAGTGGCGCTTGGGGTGAGATGGGAATGGGGGGGGGGGGGGTGGGGATTATCCCTTCTGTAGGGGTTGTTCTTTAAGATTTGGGGATTGTTTTAGTCAAGTAGGCTAGTGATTTTTTCAAGTTGCAAAGGGGTTGTTTTTTGGGTGGGGTGACGAGGGATTAACTATTCGTAGGGGTTGGGGGTCAAACTTAATAATTTTTATATAGCCTCAAAAGTTATATTTGTATTTTCAAATTATTTTTTGAAAAAAATTAAATGAAAAATATAACCTCAAGATTTATTTGAAAAAATATATATGACAACTGCCTAATGTTTTTAAAGCCAATTCCAAGGTTTTTATTCTTATTTTACTAAAAAGAATATTGGGTGGCACTATCACCTGTGCATTTTGTTTTTGTTTTTGTGGGGACCAAGTGGAAAGAAAATAGAATATCTATTATTTAAAATAATAGATATTCTATTTGTGATAAAATAATCATCATGGTATTGAACATCCATTGTTTCAAAAAAATAATTTGTTGTGTCAATACGAAAAGCCATTACACCCAAAAATAAAAATTGAGGCCCATGTTATAACTAATCAATAGTTATCACAATAGGTACCCAACAAATATCATTCAATAGGTACACACACCTTTATGAAAGGGTATTAACCCAAGTTTAAAATGGTGACCATTAGTTTTGAAAAATAAAGATAATGTCACACCCACCTATTGCATTCAATGCAACAAAAATTGCTTAAATCTAAAAAAAAAATGGCAAAGACACACCCTTTGGAAGTGAAGGGGATATATATGTTATTTTCTATAGTAGTTAAAATTGTTTACATTATGGACCTTACAAGCTTTGGGACATTGCTTTATTCTGCATGGAGGTCCAATAACGTTTTAAAACCTCAATTCACACTTCTAAAGCTTTTTAAATCACTCAAAATGGATTAAAAATTGAAGAAGTGTAGGGTTTGAAAGTGAAGGGGTACATTTTGTTTTGTTTTCTCCTTGGGAAACCTCATTCTCTTCTTACTTTTTTAAAAAACTGTTTATCCCACTCATACCATTTGCCAAAGTTCAAATTTCATCAATAATATAAAATTTAAAAAAAAAAGATGTTTTGTAAAAGAAGAAATTGTTTAAATGAAAATTTGTATTTTCTTTTTAATTTTTTTCTTTTATGTTCAAATTCAATTTAATGGCCCCTACTTTGTTTTAGTTTATTTCAAATCTTTATATATCCATGATTTGTTTAAAAAAAAATTAGGGGGAATAGTATCAGGTGGCCACCTTGTGGTTTTTTTCAAAATTAAAAAGTTTAAGTTTTGGAATTTTAAAAAAAAAAACATTATAGGAATTAGTATTGGGTGGCCACTCAATTTTCTTCCTTCCTCCAAGAAGGAATAGCTTTGGGCAGCCACGTGGTGGTTTAAAAAATTTTACTTCTTTTTTTCGGGAATTAATATTGGGTGGGCACTCAATTCTTTGCCTTGTAAGAAGGAATAGCACTGGGTGGCAGAATGGTGGTTTTTAAAAAATTAAAAAAGTTTACTTCGATGATTAACATTGAGCGGCCACTTAATGCTTTTCCTATTTTCTTATAAAAGGTATAAGATCAGGCGGCCACTCGATGATGTGCCCTCCTTATAGAAAGAATAGCACCAGGTTGGTCACATGTTTGTATCCTTCGGCCTACCATGTTTTTCTTTAATTGTTGTTTTCCAAACAATCAAAATTCTTATTACTAAACAAAATTAATAGTTTATATTTTCCAAAATAAAATTTTGATATATTTTTTTAATGTTTGTGAAAAACCTTGATTTTTTATACCATTATTTGAATGTTGAAAAATGGATGGGAATTTGAAATTAAAGTTCAGTTTAGAAAAAAAAAAATGGAAATAGAAAAATCAATATAATTTGAATTTTTTAATGAATAAAATAATAATTTTTATTTTTGAAAATATAATTTGAAATATATGAAGTATAATCAAAAGATGAAATGAGAAAATGAAAAATAGTATAAGGAAATAATGTTTTGGAACTAAACACTTGATACATGCAATCCAAAGTTATTAAAATTAAATTTTAATTTAATTTTTTGGGAAGCTAAATATTTTTCCACATAATTGAACAAAATTAAAAGTTCTAAGCATTTTTTAATACATTTAAGTTTTAAAAAAGATATTAAAAAATGACAAATACATAAATGTTTGATGTAAATATTTACCAGTGTAAATATAAAATATAATATTTGAATTATTTTTGGAGTTGTCATATCAATCCATAAATGGTATAGGGTTGGTGTGAACCATGAAGTCAATAATTGAAAGACACGAAAGAATAAAAAGAATCTATCTATGAAGGAAGGTAGTTTGTTTATTTTGTTTTGTTTGTATTTATGAGATCCACCAAACCAGGATGCTTCAAATCACATTCTTGGTCTCTTTGGAAAGTTGTCAAGGAGGAGGGGTGCATCGGCTTGGTTTCATGGTGTTTGGACTTGTGGTGCAAAAGTTTTTGAACATTGAATGATTTTTTCACTAAAAATTAAATTAAATTGTAGCTGAAAATTTTGGAGGAATTGGAATGTGCCTTTGGTGTCGTCGGAAAGATCCTGAAGAGCAGGATGTAATTGAATTTATTTGGTAAGATTTGGATTTTGAATGTGGGAAATATTGATTTTTAAATGATTTTTTCCCTGATAATTCAAATAAATTCCAAAAAACTAGGTTTTGGAAGAAAAAATCAGTTGAGAATGTGGTAACACTTGAAAGGTGCAGTCACAATAAAACAAACAAAAAAGGATGTCACATGGCCCCTAAAAATAGTCAAGATTGGAGAAATATTTATGTTTTATTATTTAAAATCATGACAATCATGGCAAGGTGGTCCTTTCTCATTCATATGAATGTCAAGGAATTCAAACCAAAAATTCGTTTGGTAAAATTTTAAGTTTAAATTTTGAGTTATGACCTTTGAAAATGAACACCTATTGCGTCATATTGAATCAATTTTGCATTGAGGACTATCAAAAAGACTCATATAATAAAACAAAATTTATGGGAAAAAAAATTAAGAAGATAAAAATCTATTAGCCACATTCAAAAAGTGCTCATACCCTAAAATATGTGAGATTTTAGAACTTTAAAAATTAAAAAAACTTTCCAAAATTGATCCATAATTTTAGAATTTTAAAAGTCTTTTACCACATATAAATGGGGTATAATGTACATGATGTTTCAAGAAGAGTTATAGTTTATTATGCAAGAAAACAGACAAATTAAAAAAATCAATTTTTGGTTATGATTTGAAATTGTTATCACTTTTAAAGATGAAACACATAATTTACAAGGAATTGACATATTTTCAAAAATATATATTTATTAAAAAATTAAAAAAAAATCATCTACTTAAAACAATTATATGCATATTCATAACAATTTGCAAAAAACATTATTCAAAAATTTATTCATATGAAAAAAAAAAATTTGGGCAAAAATACATGTAGTCCTTTTTTAAAGTAAAACCATTGGTTTGTTTTATCTTGTTTGTGCCCTAAAGGCTTACCATTCAATTCAATTTGAAATCAAGCATTCAAATCAAACATGATTTGCTTTCATACTTGGTTGTTCAAAAAATCGATACATACATGGCAAAACAATGTTCACATGTTGAGTTTCCCTATTTTTTAATGGGTTCATTCTTGGGCCAACAACACAGACCACATTAGTACTATCTAAATGGTCATTATTATAGACCATAACTTAGCCGTCACATCATGAATAACATAAATATTTAAATACAAAAGTAAACAAGATATTTCAATCTTTGAAATATTTAAAAATAAATGACAATATCTCTATTCTGAATTTTTAGATTTTTTAAACATAAATGAAAATACACAAATATTAATTTTGAAGAGGAAATTAAATAAATCACACATTTTTTTAAAAATGAACTATTTTAAACATTAAAATTAATGCATTTAATATATGTGCTGTTCATTTGTGGTTCACAAATACAAATATCTAATTTATTTTGGATTCGTATGTAATTGCAACATATTGTAGATCATATGTGACAAAAATAGGTAAATTGATAACATCATAATTACATTCTATCATTGCAAATAAAATAGATGCAAATATAAGAATTCAAAAATTAAATAAATTTGTATTTTTTTAATGTTTAATAAATGGTTGTTCAACTTGTTGTTTACTTCATGTTTTCTTTACTTTTGTATCATTCATTTTGAACATTTAAATTCATTAATACATTTTTTTTTGAAAAAAATGCTTTTGTGTTAAAACCACAAGTTGCATTAAATGAATTAGAATTAGTTTCAATTGATATAACGTGTCCATCAATCATAAATAAATATCTTAATTATCCTAATCCATTATGAATCATTATAAAAAAAATTATAACATTAAAAAAAATATTCAAAATGTTACAAACCCAAAATTATTAGGTTTGTAAATTATATTTAACATACAAATATTGAAAATTTCTCTAGAAAATAACTTCTATTGCATTCACCATTTAAAAATTAAAAAAATTCACAACTTGGAACTAATGTCCCATGGCATGATGCATAATACCAACTTAAAGGTGAAAATTTTCAAACAAAATTTATTTTCAACTACAAAATGTCATATTCAAATATAGAGGAAATAAATGATTCAATTTATTCAAATAAAAAAATCACATCTGACTAATATTTGGAATGACAACATGGATTATCATATGAATGATTCCCATCGTGTAATACCCATTACAAACATAATTAATGTTGAACAATATGATTTACGATTTGATTTTGTGATGCAATCACATAATGGATTGAACGAAAATTTTAAACATCAGAAAATGATAATTTCATAACAAGGTGAATGAAAGGTACAATGGTTCAAAAATGGCAAAAAATACATTCCTTATGAGTCCATATAATATTTTTTAAATGATTCAAATGGACATGTTATTTTAAAAAACATTAATATTCTAATATGTGAATAATACATGTTCAATTGCCTACAAACCTTCCCAAATGTATGTGAAAATTGGTATTTATTGTAGCTAATGTCATTTTTTGACTTGGAAGTCTTAAAAGAAAAACCCATAAAGTTCAAAGGAATAATGTCTCATTTAAAACTTTCCTAAAACACAATTTAAGAAAAAAAAAAACAAAAATTGCAACTCATATGGACTTATGAAAATATGGTCAAATTTTAACCATTCAAAACATCCTAATTATTAAACAGTTAAAGTTTTCAAAGAAAAGATTCTTCATATGAGTTTATGATCTTGTATTACATTATACATTGAATCCCAATTACAAATTTGGAATGTGAATCAATATAATTTTTTTCATTTTGTGATGTTTTAGTTAGACGACTAATCCATATTTTTCAACTTCAAAAGTCCATTATTACTAACAAATGAATTTTTTATCAATAAATAACCACATATTCTTTTCATAATGAAGTTGTTAGTTTAGATCCAAATCCCAATTGGTAGATCTAAACATATATATTAATCACCACAAGCATTTGAATAAAGGGTACCCATGGAAAAAACACCATTTTGCCACAAAAGTTAGCCACCGTAGCTTGCATCTACCCAACATCATCACATTCCATAATGATGGAAGAATTTGAATATAGTAATTTAATCAAATCAAATGAAAAACAAAAGTTAATATTTGATGACATTATGTATTAAAAAAATCATATTTAATTCACCAATTTGTTTATTTTTGATGAGGGGTGTTGGAATTGGTAAAACTTTTACATTGAAACTTATAATTCAAAGATTATTATGATTACATATTAAAAACACATCTTCAAACTTAATTACAATTAATGCTCTCCTCATGGCATCCATAGGTAAAACAACATTTAATATTGATGATTTAGCAATACATTCAGCATTGAACATATTTGTTCAACAATCATTATCTAATTTACCAAACTTATCAATAAACACATTATATAAGTTTACAAGTTGATATGAACAATTACAACTTGTTATGATAGATGAAATGTCACTTATTGGGGCTATAATGTTTAATGTTATAGATAATAGGTTAAAGTCCATAAAACATATTCAATTTTATTTTTTTGGTGGTTTCGATCTCATTATGACAAGTAATTTTTTTCAATAATTGGATCTTTCAAAATGTTAAAGATAATGTTAATGCACTAGCACCAAATTTTTAACAAACCTATGTGTAATGCTATGAATTAAATAAAATTATGCAACAATTTGATATGCTTTTCATACAAACTTTGAACAAATTTCATATAATAACAAAGAATATAAAATATATTCAGTTTATAAATTTAATTTGTTGTTAACAATCACAAATGGATTTAACTGTTCCACATTTATTCTATACAAGTAAACTTGTGTAAAAACATAATGAAAATGTGTTCACTAACACATAAGGTCCCACATTTAATTTCAAAATAAGGACATTAATCACCCATCATGCTTGCCATCTTATAAACTCTTGAATGATCTAAGTAAAATTACAAGTTTGCATTTTGCAATTCATATTAAAAAGGATATGTTAATTGAATTATGTGCTAGTAATTATGCAACATTTGATGGTCTTGGCAATGGAATTGATGACATATTTAAACCATCAACAACATATAACAACAAAATCATAATATCGATAATGTTTCAGAACTTTAAAATTGGAATATTAATAAGAAAAAAATTTAATCATTACTATAATGACAACATTGAATCAAAATGGACACCAATGGAACCTATCACCAAAAATATAAGAGTTGATAAAACCCAATCATTTTTCATATATAACAAGGATTCAATTTCCAATTCAACTTGCATCCAAGAAAAACTATCCATCATTCCCAAGGATTATCACTAAATGAATTAGTTTTTGATTCTATAAATGTTGAGAAACATAGCTTACTATATACAACTTTGTCTTGCATTTGAACAAAAGAAAAATATATTTATTAGATCCCCTCCAACATCAAAATTTTTATGTGGATCCAAGAATACATGTAGAAACGAAAATATTAGAAACAATTGTGACTTGGATACCATTCATTCCTTAGTTTAAAAACCTACATCATTCTCGTGTAATTATACAAGTTTTGAATATAGCTTCTTTACACTAACATTATGAAGATATCAACCATGATCATAACTTTCAAATGTTTCATATTTTTATGTATTTTAAAAACAAGAATACAACACACATTAATTGATGTGCACAAATTTATAAATTTATCAAAATATTCATATGTTTCAATCCATATGGTCATGGGTTGATGATGATTTACATACACATGCATTTGGATTTTTTTAATGTAATAACCAACAATGGTTAAAAATACATAGTAGCAACTTTTAATACTAATACACAAAAATCAATACATATTGTATGTATGTATAAAGCTCATTCATGTTCAACTTTTACATTTCCTCAAAAAGTTTCAAAATATAATTAAATAGTCACTAAAACATAATTTACCCAATCATTATATTAGGAGATTTTTATGTTGACATCCTAGAAGACAATAATCATGTGAAAAATAAACAAGAATGATTAGATTTCATGGATAAATTTGAATAAAATTCCCAATTTAATGGAAGCACCACAAAAGCAAAATCTCAACTAGACGATATATGGACAAATGCTCTTGGAAATGAATGCAAATTGAATGTAATAGAAGCATATTGGCCATATTTTCACAAACCAATTTATGTTGCATTCAAATTACCAAACACACTCCCAATGTGTAAGAAAAAACCATTAATGTTTTCATTTATTTAAAACATAATATATGCAACTACATGTGTGGATACATGATGCATTTCCCATTTGGTCACCCCAAAATAATTTCATCATCTATTACCTCCAAATGTTGCATCATTTATTGCATGTGATGCATGTAACCAAATTATTTATTTATTCTTCAAAGACCACATGCATAAAGCTTTTTTTATATGACAACCACAAGATGGAAAAAATATTTAAACACTTCTTTTAACTAGATCGACACACCACCCACAACAACAAAACATTCACAATTAACACATTTCACTCAAAACCCAGTACCCAAAATGCAACAAAAAACAAAGAAAAACATCCCAAATCTTGAAATTGGAAAGTGAAACGTGTTAAAATTAGAAGAGACATCATTATATTGGATGAAAAGCTTTCTCAACTTTTTTCACCCAAATTTTGTCCATTCATCATAGCCAGTCTTTGAGATCATCTAGGTATCTAGTTTTACATAGTGCATACTCCTTGACCCCTTCAAAACATTGCATATGCTTGCAAATATTGTGTCTATGCCCTTTAAATTATAATGGGGAACTAAATTTCAATTTGTAAATGTCCAAAATCATGTCCACATGGGGCCAATAAAAAGTTCAATATGCTAGTAGCACTAATGAAATAAAGTGATTTTCATGACTCGTCCTCATCAAACCGATAGACATTTTACCTATTTAACTTGAGTTTCAAAACATGAAAACATGTATATTGCGTGTTGTAGGACCGTCTAAAACGATATTTTAAGACAAGGCCTCTCAAGGCGGAGCCACTTGTTTTCCCCAGGAATCTTGAATGATTTTTAAAGCGGGAAGGGGTTCTATCTTTTGACCTTTACAAAATTTTGACACTTGTATTGCTAAATGAAAGAATTGAGGAATGTTAAAATTGAACTTAGGGACCCTGATGTAGTCGAAGGATGGGAGATCTATAATGTTTAGAAGCAACCCAAAGTTGTTTTGGGGGGTTTTTTAAAAATAAACCCCATCTCCTGCACATCAAAAGCAGGGGGTGCTCAGTCAGGCACCCCTGCTGACTCATATTGCGAAGCAGAATGGGCACTAGGCTTGTACCCTACACTAAAACTACTCTAGAAATGCATTAGATAATTCCCTAGTGGGGAATGCCATGATAGAAATTCCGAAAATAGCAAAAGTTAACGACGATGGGAATCTAAAATCAGCCAGCAAACAGCAAAACACGCAAAAAGGCAAGCAACTTGCAGGGTATGTTTTCCTTTTCCTTTCTTTTTGTTCTCCAGTGCATGAATAGTCATGTTCAAGGACTCGTGGCAAAAGCCTTTGCAAAGTTTGAAGTTTTGCAACTCAGTTGCTCAATTGTAACTTTGCACTCTAGGTTTGTTCTAAGGGGGAGGGGATGGGAAGCATGCTTTTCATGTTTGGTATCAAAGAACTAGACTTCTGACCACCTACTACCTTGCCATCATCAGCTGGATGAGTGTCCTCACTATCTTTTGCACTTACAAGACTACTGCATGATCATTTTTAAAGCTATTGAGAGAACAGATCACTCTGTGAAGAAGAAGCCAACCAAAAGTTCTCTCATAGTTTCAGAATGCTGAAGCTTGCGAAACTAACGGACTTGGGAATGACTCGCCTCCACACGTCTGAGCAATTATTATCCAACAATGAATGTCCTTATACTATCATGTGGAAGGATCCGGAAGCTGGGTAAATCATCTTACGATGCTTGTTCCTCTATGAACAATAAATTCAACAAATGTATGTTTTGCATGATACTAGTGTGTGTATGGCTGCTATTTTGACAAGATCAGGACCAAAAATTTATTTCAGCTGTTCCATCAAGCCATAAGCTGTCACCCCAGGAGCCATTGTTTGGTCCAGGGGGATTCAATCTCAGTATTTACTTTGCCAAATATCATAATTCAACTGCCCTGAAGTTGTTTGCAAAAGCTTCTAGAATCCAACGTTTGATTTCTTTCTTCTTGTGATTTGATTCTGATACCAAAAACCATCCACAGATTTTTGAGGTGTTTGAGTCATTATCAGAGAATGAATATAAATTTGTTTGGAGATGCCCAATAGGGAGTAAAATGGAAAACGGAGTTAAATCACATCTAGAATTCTAACTGCCTAAAAAAGCTGAAACCTTGAAGGTGGGCTCTATATTATCCAGGTGCTTTAAAGTAAGAAATTCTAATTTAGTTTTGTGCACACCTGGTGTTGTGTTGGTCTGGGTGGGTGTTGGATATCAGCAACAACTCTCAAGTTGATGATGATGATGATGATCTTCATGCTACAATTCCCAAGGTTCCACAACAGGCGAGTTTCAATTTAACTCCACAACTCTGAGATTTTCCTTCATTGTGCCATACATAATTCAACCCTAAACTGCTTGCAACAGATGCTTCCACAAGTGGTTTGAGGACTGGGAGTATTTGTTACATTTCACTCGTTTTGGACGAGTCTTTTTCACTGCTAAAAATCAAATCACAAGCATTGAAATAAGAAGAAAATCAATTCACATGGTAGTTTGAGTACTAGTTGGACAGATGGTTCCAATTTTGGTGGTAGATTGAATGCACAAAACTGTAGAGTCGTGCACTTGTCAAGAGAACTTGAGGTTCTTGTTCAATTTTACTTTGCAGATCACCTCTGTGTTATTGCAGATTATGTGATTGACAAATAGCTCATATTTCAAGGCAGAAGAAAGCTTTTGGAAGAGGTAATTAAGTTATCAAGTATGGATATCCTGAAGAGTTTAGCAAAGTAAGACATTTTTGGCACAAGTCAACCCATCATGAAAAGGATCACAGTTGACTCAAACACACATGGTTGCATCTGAATTGCTCTGTTAAATAAAAGGTTAGGTTGGAGATCATAATCAGACTAACCAGAAGAGCTCAAGTGTGAAGATGGAAGACCAATTGGAAAGATTGTTTCTAGTCCAAGTTTGCTATGTTTCTAACTAGTCCAAGAATCCATTCTCCCTCCAGGATTCACCCACCTGACAGGTATTAGTTTTGATGTATTTTCTTGGTGTATGAGTGGGCAAAGCATTTAAACACCTAGCTTGAAAATTATTGTGTATCTCTCTGCTATGGGTTGTGGTTGTTTGTACCAAGAAACTCCATCAACATGAGTGCAAACTACCAACATGAAAATTCAATAAAGACAGCATTGATGAGTTTCAGACTGAAAGTTTTAACTGTTTTGCTTTGATGATCAACTACTACTACTGTAGATGCATCCCTGAAGTTGGTAAATCACACACAATTGCCAACATGAAAGATCCTTACATCCATCTTTCATGTTGGTGGATCTGCTCTGATATTAGATGGATCTGATATTATGAATCCTTATGACATGAAAGGAGTGTTAGACTAGATCCAGAAGAGAACTTCCTCTTGATTTTTCTTTGGTCCAGGATTGGCATGCAGAAGATTGTATCTTGATTTCTAGAATGAATCCTCTCAGTTTTTGTATCTATTGTCTTGTTGCTGGTGCAATGCCTTTAGCAGGTATGATTTTCAGAGGAGTAGAATTTTGAGATTGATCAGGTAGAGTAGGTCTGAATTGTGGTTTGTTTTTGTTTGTGTGGTCAGGTGTGTGAGGAAAGAAGCATGTACCAAGCGTTTCTTAGTGCTGCAAGGAATCAATCCGACAATGAGCAGGTTTCTGGAAGCGTCACCCGAGTCCTTATGGTGGGAAGAAGTGACAGTGTCACACAATTAGAAGAAACCGCATTCATGAAGCGTCTTTGCTGCTGCATGACCACCGCCAGTGCCACCACCCACGACATGTTTAACAACAACAATGAGCGGTCCGATGTGGGAGTTTTGGGTTCCGAGCCGGCGATGGACATCTACAAAGAGTGGAAGCATCCCTGTCTTCCACTCTACATCCATGCAAGCAGAGGGCTCGGTGGCAAAGGGCAGCTGGAACAGATTAGCAACTTCCTTGCAGACAGGAACTCGACGTCGAGCTTCTCATCGTGGTTTGCGGTGGAGCTGGGGAAAGACTGCAAGAATCGGAAAAGTTGCCAAAACTTTAACGAATATGTGAGTAGTTGTAGTACTAGGGTTCACGTGGTATGGCTTTTGTACTCTGTGGTGTCTGAAAGTACCCAGTCCGAGTGGGCCTGTCTGAGGGCCATCTTGCAAAAGAACGAAATTCCTGTCCAGATTGTACTTGTAACAGACAAAGATAAGGACCCCACTGGTGAGCATTTGTGGACCAACTTTCTGAACAAGCGCAGCGGTTTCCTGCTTCCAAATCTACCAGCATTGTCCCAACACGCTGATGAGCACTTCATCACGGTCCCATCAGACAGTTTGAGCAACAACAACAATGAGATAGGAGGCAAGCCGGAAGCAGAAGAAGAAGAAGAAGAAGAAGAAGAAGGTTCACGGCAACAACAAATGATCCACGATCATCACCATAGCCGCGACATTCAATCACATAAGGAGACTTATACAAGGAGATGTCTGTATGAATTGGATCACAAGGCGCTCTGGGCATCCGCCGAGGTAATCAAAACAATTGCGAACATCCAGCAGACAGCTCAAGTCATACATGCAATATCCGTGACGTTGAGCAAAAGGTTAGCCATCACCATTACCAGTACAAACTTCATGACGTTGTATGGGCGCTACAACTTAGAGCGGGCAGCAATCTTCACACTCAAATTCTTGTGCAAGATGTGGGAGATACCCACAAAATTGGAGACAACAATGTTGCGCAAACTTGCTTCATGGGGATTGCATGTCAAAACTGAAGATCATTCAAACAAGCCATCTGACAAAACTGCCTTCAACTTGTCTCTTCCTCGATCATCAAGTAATTCAATCACACTCAGAGATCATGGCAGATATCTTCCCTTCAGCATCAGGCTTGCACATGTGATTGTTTATTGCAAAGCTTTGCATCTCAAGGGCTGGATTGACAACATGGATGACTTCTCCCTGGAATTAGACAACTTCCATGCTACCCATGGAAATCAGTTTGATCAAGCGTTTGCCAAAAGCTCCCATCTTGCAATCTTTCCTCAGATCCGACAAACAATACTCAGCAGTTTGGGTACTAGTTCTTCTGATAGAGTATCAGGATTCAAACAGCAATTGCAAAACTCCTTGGAGAAGTTTTTGCTTTGTCATGTACAACACAAATCCATTCACTCCTGAGATGTTCTGGAAAGTGAATTGAGTTTGCTAGTATGCTAAAAGTTCATACCTCATGAACTTTTGGTTTGTGAAGGGAAATGGGAAAGGGAAGATGAGCAGATGAGGGGGAGGAGGATGTGCATGACAAAATCCTCTTCCAAGATCTCAAAGGACACTTCCTCTCTCACTCTCTCAAAACACAAGAAAAATACTTTGTCTTGAAAAAACACTAGCAACTGATTTCATTTTGTTCTTCACCTGGCTCTGCTGCAGAGCCTTCTCCTTGTTTGGGTTCTATTTGATGTTACCAGATTCAATGGACACAAAGATTTCCTGAATTTTGAGGACACATTTCCTTGTCTTTCATGAGAATTGGTTGTGAGCATCTATCTCTGACAAGCAGGATTAGTTAGAACTTCTTGAACAGAACAAATTGGACATGTTTCCACCCCATTTGAATCTCCAGCACCTAATATTATACAAGATTGAGAGCTTGCATATCAATCAATGTATTGGCTGAATGGAAGTTGATTATCTAGATTTTTTTGGCAAACATTTGAATCCCTGCACTGTTTGTTTTTTCTACACAGACCATAGATGTTTGGAAAGTTTGATGCAGACTCTTTTTTGATTCTTAATCTTCTTTCCAATCCCTCTTATGTCTCTCCTGTCTTGATCTTTTGTTTAGTGATCTGTTTGTTGCACTAATTCATTAACAAATTTTTTTTGCTATGTGAAGCAAATGTAAGTTGTTTATCAGTTGGAAAATATCAAACAAATTATGAAAGTACAACCAAAGTTTTCATAACAATAATTCTTGATCATTTGATGTCTACTTGAATCAAGTGGGACCACATTTTAAGCAACTAATGAAACAACCCAAGTAAACAAAAACCATCTACTATTATCATGACTCTAATCTCTTGACTCAGTGGGTCAGCATAATGAGGCAAAAACAGCTCAATAGACTGGCTGACAATCTGTAAAATGAGCACAAGAATTTAGGATAGAAACAATTGTGGCTAAGATTGGAAACAAGGGAGCATAATGGCAGGCAATCTTTCACACTTTGGACAAGTCTAGAAAAACAATGGGGAGGAAGGATGGTCAATGGTTCCGTGTTTCAATCATTCATGGCATTAATGTACATAATATTTGGCAAACTAAGTGTCTTCCTCTCTTGTTTTGTTGGATGTAAGATTAAACTGCAAGATTGAGATTATGACAGGTCTCTTTCTTCCATTTAACATTGAGATTATGGCAAGACTCTCTTACAATTTTGAGATTGAGATTATGGCAAGAAGACTTGAATCCTCTACACAGATTCAGCATGCCATTTTCCAATCAGTAGGTTTCACAAGCCTTTTTCTTTTCCCTGAATAATAAAGCTAGGTGAATAATGCAAACAGTAGTTATCTATGTAGCTGCCAGACTTACAATGCTGGCCAGAAAATGTTTTTAAGAGACAAATGCCTTACACAAGTGGTCATCACAGGTAGCTTGGCCTGAAACAAATTGTGCGCTGTGCAATATAGATTGATGAGCACAATTATCAATGATTGTTCGTCTAATACTTGTTGATGGTTTTATTTTTGCTATTTGTTGGATGGCAAATCCCATATGGAAGCTTGCAGTCCAAGAACACCCATTTCAGGCACTTTGAAGTCCAAATGGTTTTATCAATTATATAAGTTTGTCGTTACAAATTGTGTCTCAAAGAGGTTTAATGTGATAGAAACTGGGGTGAAAAGATATCTCTGCACCTCCTGGACACATTTAAATGATGTGCAATTGCTTCTTTAGCTTGTCCACAAAATCAAGATGTATCATGCTGTAGATGGCATCATTCCATGCATCTTTTGCATGCCTTCGAACTGTATTTCTTGTGCAAATTTCAATGTAATCTTCTCTTGTATTTCCTGTCCATCAATCTTTTTTCTTGCTATGATTTTGAAATGCCAGTGACCTGCAATTTTTGTCAATAATTCTTATTCCCACTCCCTTGTGCATCCCAATTGCAAAGGATGCACAAGCTTCTGTTTTTTCATTGTCTGATACTTGTTTTTGAGCCTTAATCATCAGGTTCCCCATCTAGTTTGGAAACTTGTGCAGTTTCAATTTTCTATCTAGAATAGATCTAGAAAGATGTGCTTTTGAGCTTCTTCAAACTCAGATCAGTTTAATTTATTGGTTTCCTCTGTTCAGTGATAATTGCAGAGATCAAAGACAGTAACCATTTCCAGAACACAATGTAGATTGCAGAGATCAGAGACATCAAGCATCATGAGCACTCAATGCAGAATCCTTTGTTTAACTTGATGATGCTACAATGGAAGGTGATTCTAAACCCTAGGTCTGTTCAGCATTTTCTAATCTACAAATTGCTTGAATCCTTAACAAAATCTTTCAAGTGGAAAAAAAAGAGCTGATTGTTGCCACAGTTTGTGGACAGAGAGACCTGCAAAACTCTGGCACTCCTGCTTTGATAGAAGCATAAAGGAGAATCTATTGACATAGTATTATAGAGAAGGAAGTTGGAATTTTACTGGTCAACTTCTAAGAAGGGTTAGACCCCCTGGCCAGCAATCTTTCATGGACAGAACATTGATGATGTAACATCTTTTGATCTGCAACACAGAAACATCCCACATTTTGCAACAGAGAACACATGATATGTGTACAATCTATGACACATTCTTCTTCGCTTCATAGTTGCACATTCGAGTGTGAAAGTCAGGTCTGGGGCCACATGGAATCCTGTTGTGATTCAAGCATAATTCCTGCCCTTGAAAGATAGGAGTAACATCCATCAAATTACCATAAGTGTCCTGAGAAGCTTTGGCACACCAGACCACCTGCAAATCTGATATTCTAGAAGAGCATATATCGGTTTGTTAATTGGTGCCATCTATAACCTGTCATGTCCTAGTGACTGTAAGCAAATACTGGAGGACTCAGGATGAATGGCAGCCTTAAGGAATGCTTGTCAAGCGTAATATATCTCCCACAAAAGCAAACTTCACATCGGAGGGCATCTTGGTTCAAGTTTTGTTCAACATGGCAAACCCTTCAACCAATGCCTGTGGATGGAGGGAATACATATCTAATGCCCAACCGCCACATCTATATCCATCTGCCTCAGGCGAGATGAGAAGTTACCATCATGACTATCTCACACAGTGAAAGCCCTTACAAATGACAAGCCAAATCACAAACAGAATGATGCAGAAAACTATGTCAACCACCAGCACAAGCTTCACTTTACGCCACCATGTACGGCGAGCGAGTTGTTGCCCTCTGTGCCTACTGCTGCTGGTGCTGCTACTTCTCTCCAAATTGTGATCTGAACCTTGTGTAGATCTGCTTTCAACCAAAACATCAAGATCATGATCTTTGGCAAATGCTTTCACACCATTTTCCAGCATAATCTCCTTAAGAACTACCTGCACCACCAGATTCATATACAAAGAAGGAACCCTGTCAATGTACATCAGGAAGATTGGATTCAATGGAAGTTTTTGCTGCCAAATAACAGAAAAAAATGTACTTGCATATATGGGTCTTCGAGTTTCTATTATATGGTTTCACCAACTGTTGGTCAAGAGGATGATCAAACCAAAAATGTGGAACACAAGCAAGGAAGTACTGTGTTAGAAGGTTTCTTAATGAAACCAAGAATGTGAAATGTGAGCAAGCAAAAAACTGTGCTAGAATCTTTCTTCATCAAACCAGATGTGGAATGTGAGAAAGAAAAAATGGTGCCATGATCTTTCTTGATCAAAACAAAAATGTGGAATGTGAGCAAGCAAGCACTGTGTAAGAATCTTTCTTGATCAAACCAAGGATATGGAATGCAAACAAGAAAACATGGTGCTAGAATCTTTCTTGATCAAACTAAAAACATGGACTGTGAGCAGCCACCATGCCAGAATCTTTCTTGATCAAGCCAAAAATGTGGAATGCAAGGAGTCGATGTGCTAGAATCTTTGTTCTTACCTGATCATTAACTTTGCTTTTGCTGGTTTTCCCTCCTTTCTCTGTGAGGGGTGATGACTTGGGTGAGAGGTGATACTGTCTCTCTGAATTCCTGTGAGGTAAAGCATTCTCTTCTTCCTGTTGTGCCACACCCTCATGCACATGGTTGTGGTGATCAGATGTGGAACCTCCGGGCAACATTGAAGGCTCTCTGTATGTGTCATGGTCAATATAGTAGTCTCCATTCTGATGTCTGAGTGAATTCTCCCTTTGCTCATGATCATTTTCTTCCTTCCATGGAACAACCCCAACAAATGGTTCAATGAGATGGTGCAAAACAGGACCAAAATGATGATCCAAACAGTGAGACTCCTCAAGTCCTTCCCCATCCAGCTTCAATCCCTGCTCTTGCAGCAGCAACTTGAACTCATTCCTAACCTGCTCCAGAAAAGTAAAAGCTCGGCAATTGCCCAGGGATTCGTCAACAATCGCACAATAAGTGAATGCACCTTCAATCAAGCAAGCGAAGATTCGTCGATTGGTGGAGTAGGTGAACCTGCTGTGAAAACAAGGCACTTTCTCCAAGCATTCAACTGCAATGCTTGTCAGGTCTGTTGCTCCACTGTTGTTGTGTGCCACTATCATTGATCCCTTTGCTACCGATGCATAGTATACAATGTTTGTGAGGGAGCCAACCATGTCAGGTACACTCTTCCCTCCTTTCTTCTCTTCTTCCATTGACAACACTTACCTAAATGATGATCACAATGCTGTGCATGGTCTCAGGGTGAAGAAGAAATGAAAACTCCACCACCTTAGCAAGCTGGGATAGAGCAAATCACGAGTTCTGCAATCCATTTATCAATGCCCTTGAATCAAGAGCTTTGTGAAGTGAAATGACCTCAACAGCTAGCTGTGAGCAACCCTCCAAGTGCCAGCAATTTGTACATGTGTTTGAAGAGAAATTTTTTGTCACTGGCCAGTTGGGCAAGATAATGGTAAGATTGACAACAGTTGTTCTTGCTGGAGCCCAAAACATAGAAGAACATGAATGGCCTCCTGTAAGAACACAGGACATTGAGCTCGAGAAAACAGAACACAACTGTAGCTTTTGGGTGTGGTAGAATCTCTAAATCCCCATCCCCAACAACCAGCACAGCTTCATCTGTTAGCTTCTTGCTTCAGTTCAGACCCTCAGCACGACAATGGCCTGCTGTTGTTGAGAACAGAGAGCCAATAAACACATCCAGAACCGCATACATATCTATCTGGCCGTTTGTTGTTGCACAAAAAGAGCCGGCTGTAAGACAGCAACTGCTGCACCAACCTGACAACAGCAGCTCAAACTCCCTTTACAACAAGATCAACGACAACACCAATAACACCAACAACAAATATGCAACTGCAACAGACAACCTTCCCTGCGGCAATACCCACGCTCTTCAAAACCTAACACATACTTCCCCGTAAACGCAACAACAACTGGACGAAATGCCTTCCTAAGAACAATACAAAACCTCCAAGGTCGTGTGTTTTCCACCGCTTGGAGCAATGCAACAAGCAGCTCACAAGACCGCAACGTAGCTAGAACTCAACCCATCATGCAAGTTACCATTTTTCTGTTTTCGCACACAAAGCTACAAAGCGAAAACCAAATCATGGCCGAAACTTGAGGGCGTTGAAAAATCACCGCGCTCGGCGACAGACACACACACAAGGCGACAGATTGAAGTCAAACGTGCCGTCGTACGAGAAGAGTCAACGCTTGCCTTCTTATTATTAACCCCTGGTCACCAACCAGCTCGTGGTCTGGTTCTCCCCGCAAATCTTTTGACTCCTGATCTCCTCCTCTTCCTCCTCTTTTTTGCCGTCCTAACGGTCTTGCAAAAAATATCCTGGATAAAATCTTTTCTGTCCAACAACTAAATCTTTCGTATGCTTGGTGGATTTCTTGCAGCGGCGTCTGTCGGTAATCTGGTCCAGTCGCAGCAGGGGCGGTTTCTGTAGATTCTAGAGAGCATGGTTTGCACGTATGCCGAGCTAGGATGCCGTATCCTGCTGGGCGTGGGAAGCCTGGAGACGACGGTTTTGAAGAATGCATCCAGGAGGACGAAGTAGGTACTCGATCGATCGAGAGAGAAATGATTTAAACGAGGAGAAAGAAATGACACGAAGCTTGTGGGTCTTGTGGAGCGAGACGGGATCATGATCAAGAGGGGGAAAATTTCGCGAGAGCTTTAAGACCTGGGTGTGGATGTTCTGTGGAGCTGCGAGAGGAATCCTTGTCGTAGAGGAGAGGAAGATCACGTGATCGAAAGAGTCTCGTGGATGGGACAAAGAACTGAAGAAAAACAGCACCAGACGAGAGCAATTGCTGCTAGCATTTGCTTTGTGATGGAGGAGGAGGAGGAGGAGGAAGAAGATTTGAGAACTGTATTGAGGACTGGAGGAGTAGCAGCTCATGAATGGGTCGCATCTCATGCGTTTACTCTTGTCCGGACTTTCCTGAGGCGAAGAGTTAGATGTCGCCAGTCACTTCCCTGTACTCTAGCTCTGAATCTGTAACGGAAACCGCAATCCCTGCCTCCTTCCTCTCTTCTTGAGAAACCTTTCCTGGCTGCGTCGTGTTCTTTTTGCGCTTGAAGAATGATACAAAACTACGATGTTAGCTTTTCTCTGCTTGTTTGTAGCTTTCTTCTTTGGCTGGCTCCTACGTTTGTCCCCACAACAGCAGCAGTATCCTAGTTTCTACATGCTTCGTGTCTTCTTCGTGTGCATGCTGCGAATTCTGTGTTATCACGTCTACTCTCCTTCCAGATCTGGAGATTCACCATCTTCCACAAGAAGTATTGTTGTTTTTGCAGGGGACGCGATCTTTTCTTTGGCAAGAACGAGTGTTTGTTTGTTTGAGACTCTCTGCTACTTCAGACATTTCTTGTTTAGCTTCAAACACACGACGGCTTTCCACATGAGCTCCAGAAAATTTTTATCTGGTTTCTTTCTACATGCTTTGTGTGCATGCTGCAGTTACCATGTCCATCATCTACTCTCTTTCCAGGTCTGGAGACTCACCATCTTGGACACTTGAGTCTTGTTGTTATTATTGGGAGTGGTGATTTTCTTTTGGCAAGATGCAGTGTTTGTTCGTTTGACTGAGACTCTCTTGGCTGCTTCAAGATATCTTGCCTCTAGCTTCAAATAAACGACGTTCTATATGCTCCACAAAAAGAAGTTTCTCTAGGTTTTACAACAATTGCTCTTCGTCTCTTTGCTTTAACTCTATTTGTGAAATTTCATTGCCCTTGCAGTGCTAGATATGAAAGCTGAATGCACATTGCTTTCAACGTGATTTAGATAGAGAGCTCCACAACTTGGAAGGTGTGTGTGTGTGGTGCTTGTATGGGCTCTTCTTTCTGTTTTCTTCATCACAGAGCAATGCATTCTGGTTGTAAGTTACAGTTCATCTGTACATAGGAAGGTACTCACAAAGCTGCCCCTATTGAAAAGAAGCTGCAATGCACGCCCTTTACTTGTGAGTGATCTACTTCCTCCATAATGATGGTGAGAAAATTGAAACACACAGCAAGAAAATAATGTAGTTGAAAAGAAATATGCCCAGGTAGTAAATTGAGAGATATGAGATGCAGACAGTGGACTGTCTCTTTGTATTCAGATCAATCCACTGAAGTACATACACACATTGATACCATAGTGGACGAAGGCCATACTCCTAGGGAACCTGATTTTCAGCACGTTACCACCTACTTGTGCTTGATTTACAGTAAAGACCACATGCACCAAACTATCTGATTTCTAGCAAGTCTTAGTTGGAACAACTTAGCTTGTTTATTTCTGCTCCTAAATCCTTTCCATTCATCTAGGAGTCAATTTTGCTTAGAAACTTCTAAAAACTTCTACAAGAACTACTTACATTAGATTTGAACTACCATTTGATCTAACACTCCCATTTGGTTTAAATAAAATCCTAAGTTGTTTAAGACCCATCCTATGCATAGATTGGTGATGCTTTGGTCAAGGGACTCCTTTTGTCAATAGGTTAGTGCTCATCTTGCTAGTATTGAGTGTTATTTCACCTACATGCACCATTTCTCTAACATACTAGTGATGGTCTATGTCAATATGCTTTGATTGATTGTGATGAACTATTCTTGATAAAGGAGATGCTTCCTTGTTTTTAGTAAGAATGATAGTTGCTTCCTTTTGCTTGAAATCAAGTTCAGCAAGGAATGTCCTCAACTACATGGCTTCACAAGTTGCCTATGATGTTGACATCTATTTTGCTTCTATCATTGAAAGTGCTATAATTGGTTGTCTTTTACTTGATCAGCTAATAGCACCATTAGCTAGCAGAAATAAAAACTTGGTAGTTGATATTTGACTATCAATGTCTACACCCCAATTTGTGTCACAATCTTGATCCAAAAATAATCACATCGGATTGTGACATCCAACAAGTTCAAACTTGAATACTAAAACAGTAAGTCTTTTGTGTCTCAAGTACCTAAAAATTCTTTTTACAGCTTTAGAATGTGACAATCATTATGATTTAGTGAGTCATTATGATTTAGCAAATTTACTCACTACTCCTATTACAACAATAATGTCAAGCCGTGTGGCAATCATAACATACATTACACAACCTATTGCTTCTTTATAAGGTACTCCTTCCATTTTATTTGCCTCATCTATTGTCATGGGTTTATCAATCTTGCAAAGCCTGGAACTAACATCAAATGCGATGCTTACTAGTTTGCAATCTTTCATGCCAAAACATTTAAAGATATCTTCTATAAATTTTTTTTGACCTAAGCTAATGGTTTTATTCAAAGTTGTCAAAACCGATGTGACATTCCATTTTTGTGTTGATCATCATGTTAATGTTAGTCGGTATGTGTTTGTTTTTGTGTTAGTCTCGATGCAAGAGACAACATTGTCATAGTAAATAATTTTGAACTCATTTTCATTGCTACTACTTTACCTATAATTAGTGACCACATATTTTGTAACATCCTAATTAACACATGTTGGGATTATTTGTGATGTGGAATATATCAACAAACAATATTTGTTTGAATAGGTCACCTCTTGTCCAAATTGCAACCAAAAATGGAGAACCTTGGTCACAATTTGAATAGGTCACCCGTTGTCCAACTAGCAACCGAAAATGGAGAACTTCAATCGCAAGTTGGATAGGTCATCCCTTGTTTAGCTTGCAACCAAACGTGGAAAATGGATAGGTCATCCATTTGTCCAGTTTACAACTAAAGTATTCCATATTTAGTCATAAGCTAAACAAATGGGTGACCTGTTTAGCTTGCAATTGAAAATGGAAAGTTTGGTCGCAAGTTGGACAAGTCACTCATCTATCTAACAAGTGACCAAATATGAAGAACTTGGGTTGCAGGAGGAGAAAAACCCCATTTTTCAACTATGTTTTCAACTACTTTTCCATTATCATTTATAGTGGAAAACATCACTTTCAACTACAAAATGTTTTTTTGCAATTAAAAATTAATGTTGTCAACTAACTTCGAAAAAAGTCAACAATGTTGAGTTGACCTTATAACACAATTGAAAACAACATACACATGTCAATTTGTGGGTTAATGTTGAGGTGACAACATTTTAGTTGAAAACGACATACATTTTAGTTGACGTAACATTTTAATTGTAAAGTGCTAACTGGACTTAATTGACTCCATGATGGCAAGTTAATGGATGAACTTCATCCACCTATGTGTCTTGTCATTTGGGGATGTGGAATTGGAATTATGACTATCTTTTAAATATATTACAACCAATGTAGCATTGGCACGTGTCATGTCATTGAGGAAGGGCATCGAATTTTAGAATTTTGATTAATATTTAGTTATATTATAACCAATGGAACATTGACAAATGTCACATGGGCATTCGTGGTCCACCCTTAAATTATATTATTTGACATGTGTCATGAGTATGGTTTCAAAATCTTGAAATTATATGATTTATTAAAAATGTCAGCATATGATATTGTGCCATGTGGACACTTATGTTACACACTTGCATGACGCATGGCATCTTGTTGTTTGTAGGTCATCCAACATATGTGAAGTCAAGCCAAAGTAAAGAGATTAACTACAAGGTAGTTGAAAGCAAGTTGAAAATATGTTGAAAATATGTCAAAATTTATGTAAATTAATTTAAATGTAATTGAGATTACAAATCTACACAAATTATAATCACAATTGTAAGGCTATTGAAACTAGACTATGGGGATAATACACCTAGCTAAAATTAATGAAAGAAAATCAAACCATAATAAAATCATAATCTACTTATACATTATCAACTAAGAATGAAAAAATTATTCTAATCTGAAAATTATGTAAGGAAACATTGTTCCCATGTAGAAAATGGTCTCATCTACATCCGAAGATGTTAATATTATTAATCAAACATTTATTGGAACAATGAAATGGCTCTCCTATAAGGTGGTTATCCTATGTTTATGCACTAATGGTGTGAACTCATTGTTGGCATGCTTCATTGGATTGTTGCCGTGTTGGACCACGTCTTTTGACTTGTTCATAGTACACCCTGCATTTTTGAATTAAAGAAAATGAAAGTTGTTAGAAATGAAAAAACTTAATAGGAATTTAAGTTATAATGCATCAAGAAAAAGATTGTGCATTAGTTGCACACATTAAAAATCAATAAAAACATCATCATTTACTACTCAAGAATAAGGAAAATGACAAAAAAAAACACTTTGAAATCTAGAAAAATTAAAACTAAATAACAAATAGAAATGGCACACATCATGGGCTTACCTTATACATAGTCAACAAACATAGTTGAAACCTAAGTGGAATCTAGTCGAACCCAATCAAAATATAAGAGAAATTATATAGTTGAAATTTAATTGAAAGTAGTTCAATAAAACAAACATAATCAAAACCTTACTTGCATTGATGGTTGAAAAAGTTCATAAGTTTAGCTTTCACTGCCCAAATGTTTGTTTTGGAATTGAAAAAGAAGAAAAACCAATGAGAGTTGGAAAAAAACACTTTCATACTTACAAAACATGTTTTTCTTTTTTCTTTTATTTGGACCCCTCTTACTTTCAAAGCTCATAACTTTATCATTTCTTATTCATTTTAAATGATTTAAAGTGCTATAGGAACACCACCTTAAGTTTTGTAAATAATCTTTGAACTATAATAACAATAGAACAACATAAAAGGAAGTTCTTGCGTGTTCAAGAACTGGTTGTGGTTTGGTGTTTTGAGTTCTTGACCCTCCACTTTGGGGGGCCATAACTTTCTCATTTCTAATCCCCTTTTAACGATTTTTAATGCCTCAAATGCGCCAAGAGGAAGGGCTCAACATTTTTTTAGACACCAAAAACAAAAGAGTCCTCCCCTTGGATCTAGATTGTCCTGAACACTTAAATGTATTAAAAGTAACCTAGTTACTTTAATGAAAGTTCCAAAAAAAACCTAGTTGAAAAAAAAATAGCAAAAGCTCAAAATAAAACCTAGCTAAAAAAGAATTTAACTAAAGGTAACATGGTGGAAAAATAAAAATATATATATCTTGGTAAAGGGAAAATAAACAAAAAAGAGGAAAAGAATTTTTAAACACTTGTAATTATAAGAGGCATGTGTGGTGATGGCTTTTAAACTCCATAAGCTTGTCTCATGTTATTCATGTTCATTTGCCTTGACACCATATGACCTTAATGTGTTTAATAATTTTTTTAAAAAAATGCAATGAAAAGAAAAGAAAAGGAACTTGAACATGATAAAAAAGAAAACAACTTAATAATAACCCCAAAATGAAAATTTTGAAATTCTTCACATGTAAAAGGCATAATGCACTCACTTGAAAAGATTCATGAATTGATATTAAACTACATGATTTAAACTTATAAACACAAGTTGGGCCTAAAAAACAAACAAGATAAAACAAAGCAAACTATAAAAAATCAAAATCAAAATCAAACTAGAGTGCAAAGAAAGCTCAAAGTGATGGATAATGTTATATAAGGGTAGTCCCTTCATCCATGGATGGATGAAGTATGTGGTTATAGTTGGGATGTCAACTAATTTTCAACTATGCAAATTAACATTGTTTTAAGTAATTTTCAATTGTAATTCAAAATTTGAATTTCCTACCAACACATTACCACCACTGTTATATGTCAGACCATCCATTCATAATTAATTATGGCATTATATATATTATATGACATTTAATGGCATAAATGGAATCATTTATAAATGAATGACATTTTATGATATAATTTAAAACATTATAA